>Ga0302325_10027180_pt1 | contig 11868 bp, 7 predicted proteins | sample Palsa_T0_2_FD_201948 | JGI IMG/M metagenome (GOLD analysis project Ga0302325, IMG submission 201948) | Peat permafrost microbial communities from Stordalen Mire near Abisko, Sweden - Palsa_T0_2 | ecosystem: Environmental > Terrestrial > Soil > Palsa > Peat permafrost | place: Sweden: Abisko... | reverse complement strand
ATCAAACACGGCCGCGGCTCGGTGTTGACCATCGACCTGACGAATCGCTGCAACATGATGTGCGATCCGTGTTTCATGGACGCGAACCAGGTGGGCTTCGTGCATGAGCTGAGTTGGGAAGATATTAAAACGCTGCTCGACAATGCGATTTCGATTAAGCCGCGCCGCCAGATGTCGGTGCAGTTCTCGGGCGGCGAGCCGACGCTGTCGCCGTATTTTCTGGATGCCGTTCGTTATTGCCGCAAGGTGGGATACAACAGCGTGCAGGCCGCGACCAACGGGATCGAATTCGCCAAGAGTCCCGAGTTTTGTAAACAGGCCGCCGAAGCCGGCTTGCGCTACGCGTATCTGCAATTCGATGGGATTGGCAATGAAGCCAATTCGCACCGTGCCGTGGGCAACTTGTTCGACGTGAAGCTGCGCGCGATCGAGAACCTGTGGAAGGCGGGCGTCGACATCGTACCGGTGATCACCATTATCAACGGCATTAATAACGAGCAGGTGGGCGCGGTGGTGCGCTTCGCTCTCGACAATCCGAAAAAGATCCCGTTTTTGAGCTTTCAGCCGGTGTCCTTCACGGGCCGCGATGAAGCGGTTACCGACGAGCGCCGCCAGGCCCAACGCTACACGCTGTCGCACCTGGCGCACGACGTGAAGAATCAGACCGGCCTTGGTGAGCCGGTGCGCGACTGGTTCCCGATTTCATTCATGAGCACGTTCTCCGATTTTGCCGATCTGGTGCATGGTCCGTCGGCCGATTGGGGACAGTTAAGCTGCGGCTGCCATCCCAATTGCGGCATCGGCATGGCAGTGATGTGCGACAAGGAAACCAAGGAAGCCGTGCCAGTGACCGCGTTCCTGAACGCTGATCGCCTGGCCAAGGATATCGCGCGCATCAACGACGCCGCGCGCACCAGCCGTTGGATGAACGTGATGGGCGTCAGCCTGGCGCTGCTGCACAATTACAATCCGTTCAAGTCACCGACGCATTTCAAACTGACTGATCTGATCGCCAAGTTCGACAAGTGTTTCGGCATGACGCCCAAGGCCCAGCACGGCGGCTACGGTAAGGTGACGGGCGACCGCACCATGGAAGACATTACCAAGCGGCGCAACGACCGCTGGAATTTCCTGTTTGTGGCCGGCATGTGGTTCCAGGATCTGTTCAACTACGACTTCCGGCGCACGGAGCAGTGCATCATCCCCTACGCGACGCAGGAGGGCGAGATTTCATTCTGCGCGTACAACACCGGCGTGGGCTGGCGGAACATCATCGAGAAGATGCACATGACCGCAACGCTCACCAAGTGGTACGAAGAGCACGGGCGGCATGAGATCGTCGCCGGCGGCAAGAAGGTGAATCTAGTGAGCCAGGATCACTCGCTGGTATTGCGCGCCGAAGACGTGAATCACGGCAAACAACACGATCTCGACGACCTGGGCATCGCCAAGACCGCTCGTGAGGAAAAGACGCGCGCTCGCGACCAGAAACTGAAGCAGCAAGAGAACGAGCGCATGGCGAAGCTGTACCGCGAGCAAATACTCAAGGAAAAGCCCGCGCCGGCCGACTTGGTGCAGACGATTATGCCCGCGCCAAAGCCCGAGCCAGTGGCCGACAAGGCCGAAGCGGTGGGTTCGTTCGGGGATTAAGTCGAACACAAATCAGAGGAGAGAAGGCCGCCCGGGCAGTTGGGGCGGCTTTTTATTTGGTGAAGAACTGAACATCCTTCATCGGAAAATGGTTTCGGTTCTGGGTCCACAATTCCAGGTGGTGGACCGAGGCTGTGGCAGCGATTAGAGCATCCCCCAATTCGATTGCGTGACTGGCATGGAAGGCGCGAAGGTAGTCCCCGGCGCGTGTGCCAATTTCCATCTCGATTGGCACACTCAGCATCGCGGAAAATATTCGCTCGGTAGGCTCCCGCTCCTGTTCCCGCATACCATGGCGAATCTCAGCGAGCGTAACCGGGGAATAGAAAAGCGGCTCATTCGCGGCTACTGCGTCGGCCCACAATCGAGCAAACTCGAGCTTGCGTCCCCGAAGCACCTCAATCAAAACGTCGGAATCCACCAGGACGCCGGTCATTTTAGTATCCGATTCAGCCGATTGCCCTTTCTGAGGTTACGGACATACGTCTGGGTGTCGGGAAGGTCCGTCCGATCCTTCCAAAGGCCCACCGCTGAAAGCAGCGCTTCCTTTCGCTTGCCTGCATCATCGAGGTACTTTTCGCGGAGAGCATTGCGAACCAGCTCCGACACTGTGCTGCGAGACTGCCGCGCGAGAATGTGGAGCGTTTTCCAGAGATCGTCTTCGAGATAGAGCTGCGTACGTCTCACGATGTATAGTACACACCATGCATTTTTCGCGCCCTTCCGTCGGCGCGGCTCTTTCGCTGGAGTAGAATCAAGGCGTGAATAGACAAGCGGCCCTGGTTGGAGTCCTACTGCTGGCTATCTCACCCCTTTTCGCGCAAACCGGCGGGCTCCGCATTCGAGTAACAGATCCTACGGGCGCGGTGGTTCCAACGGCTGCGGTTTCTCTATTGGGACCCGATGACCACCCAATCCGCACGATGGAAGCCACCGAGACAGGCGAGATTGTCTTTACAGATCTTCCCCTCGGCGCCTCGCGCTTCTCCGTGCACTCGCCTGGATTCCGTATCTGCCGGGTAGGAGCAACCATCCGAGACACTGACGAACAGAAGGTCGAGGCGCGGCTTGAAGTTGCATCCCATTGAAGACGTGCCAGATCTCCCAACCGTGGAGACGCCGCCGCCCAAAACTTTGGATCTCGCGCCAACACCACAAGGCAAGCCCACCAAGCGCAGATGGTGGCAAATCTTGCGCTAGTTCGCGCGACGCAGCAGAGCATACCCGCCCAAGGGCGCACAGCCCGCGGTCCGGTAGTTCGCCTGAATCCAGCCCTCGAGTTGCGGATAGTGCGGATCGAGATCCTTGCCGGCCGGAAACACGCGTTCAAATTCGGTCCGGTCTAAATCCATATAGAGAACCCACTCGGGCGGGCGCGCCTGCAATTCGGTGAGAGCGAGCCGGGCGTCTTCGTCAGTCATCAATCCGGGCTGCAGATAGGGATAGCGGCTAGGATTCTCGGCTTGCGTCAGAAAATACAGCAACGGCTTGTAGGGATAAACAAACAGCGACTGATGCGGGCGCACCTGAGAAAGCAGCTCCTCCACCACCGGCGCGTCCTCGGCGCTGGCTCGAACCTCACCAACCGGGGTATGCAGTAACCGCAAGTGCGAGGGAAATTGGGTTTGCCACGCAAACATTGCGGCCCACAGGGCAACTGAAACAGCAAGCCATGTGCGGCCCCGCTCCGGCAGCAAGCGATAGATGAATATGCCGGTCACGGCATACGGCAGTGCTGCCACGTAGGCCAAGTGCGCGACATCCGAGCGCGGAAACGTTGACGCAACGAGCGCCCCCGTGCAGAGCAGCAAGTAAGGCAGCGCCGCTTCCCGATGCCGGAACCACAGTACGGCCCCCCCAGCGAGCGCCACAATTGGCAAAATGGCCGGAAGCGCAAGGCAGAACACCACACAGAACCTGACCGGGAGTTCCCAGGCTCCGGCGCCTTCAAACAGACTTCCGTAACCGCCGATGATGACGCCGTAGTGCATCACGTTCACCGCCGAATAGTTCCTGGAGAGCCACTGCAACTGTTGGAGGAACGCAGGCAGCGTTCCCTCTAGCCAGAGCGCCGCGACCGCCGCCGCGCCGGCGATTGACGCCCCGAGCAGATACCAGCCGGCCCTCCTGCGCAGCCAGATTAACGTCGCGACGCCGACCAATGCCACCGAGGGCGTAGCCAGCGCGGCACAGGCGATCAGCACGCCAGCGGCGATTAGCCTTCCCCGCCCCGCGGCAACACAGAGTGCGATTGAGGCAAGCGCGAAAGCGCTGCTATCCCAGCGATGCTGCGCCGTCAGCATGTTTGGGTCCGCGGTCTGGAAGGCAAGAAAGAACAGCGCGGTGACGATAGCGGCGGAGCGCGAAGCGAAGCGCTGCACCAGCCAGTAAATCAGTGAGCATTCCAGAGCCACATACAAGATGACCAGCACGCGGCCGGCGGTCAGCGTGACGCCGAGCAATCGAAACGCGAGCAGCTGCATCCAGAAGCTGCCGGGGCTCATGTAACCGAAAAAGTCCACATACGGCTTTTGTCCGTGCAACATGCGCTCGGCAGCGTCGAGGTAAATGCCCTCGTCGTTGGTTCCGAGGATGAGCCGCTGGCCGAACATCCACAGCAGCAAGAGTGCCGTTCCCGCGAACATGGCCAGCGGCACAGCGCGCTGCAGCGGCGCAAGAGATGAGCGGACTGTGTGGTTTTGCGCCATTTGACGACTCTCGACAATCGGCAGAATCCAATGATTTCTTTACTTTGCGCTATATTCGATAAATGCGAACTCTCTGCGGGCTGGTTGTTTTGGCGTTGGCGTGCCTGGCGCAGACACGCTCGGTTACCGATGCCGAGGTCCAGCGGGTTCATCATTCGATGATTCTGATCGACACCCACAACGACATTACGAGCCGAACAGTCGGCGAACACGGCATGGACGGCTACGACATCGGCAAGAACAAGAATGACGGCCACACCAATGTCACGTCGCTCAAGGAAGGCGGCGTGGGAGCGCAATTTTTCGCGGTGTATGTTTCATCGAGCTACGTGAAAGACAACCAGTCGGCGAACCGCACGCTTCAAATGATCGACACGGTGCGTCACGATATTGTCGAGCGATACCCCAACGACTTTACGCTCGCCACCACCGCCGACGATATCGAGCGCATCCACAAGCAAGGCAAGATCGCGGCGCTAATGGGTATCGAAGGCGGACACGCCATTGAAGACAGCTTGCGCCTGCTGCGCGACTACTACGACCTGGGCATCCGCTACATGACGCTGACCCACACCAATACCAACAGCTGGGCGGATTCCTCGGGCGACATCGATAAGGCCGGCGTCGAACATCACAACGGTCTCACGCCATTCGGCAAGCAAGTGGTGCATGAGATGAACAGGCTGGGCATGATGATAGACATCTCGCACACGGCCGACAAGACGTTTTGGGATGCGCTTGCTGCTAGCAGCGCTCCGATCATAGCATCGCATTCGTCCTGCCGCGCGCTGTGCAACGTCCCGCGCAACATGACCGACGAAATGATCGCCGCGCTGGCCAAGAAGGGCGGTGTAATACAGATCAACTTCAACTGCGGGTTCCTGTCGGAGAAGTCCGCCGAGGCCGCGAAGAAGGTGCCAGATAGCATGATGCCGGGCACACGAGGCGAGGACGCGACTATTGCGGAGTATAAAAAGACAGTGCCGCCGGCCACGCTGGCGGACGTGGTGGCGCATATCGACCATGCGGTGAAGATCGGTGGAATCGACGCGGTGGGCATCGGCAGCGATTTCGATGGAGTCTCCTGCACGCCGACCGGGCTCGAAGATGTTTCCAAGTTTCCGAATCTCACGCGTGCGCTGCTCGAGAAAGGTTACTCGGCCGCGGATATTCGCAAGATCTACGGCGGGAATACCCTGCGGCTGATGCGCGCCGTTGAGGCGGAAGCCAAGCGGGAACAATCGGCGACGACGGCTACCAACTAAATCGCTATTCGTGTCTGAGAGCGACGACAGGATCGACGCGCGTGGCCCGGCGCGCCGGAATCAGACAACCCAACAGAGCCGCCACAGTCAGCACAGCGGACGCGACAACCAACGTGATTGGATCGGAGGGCGAAACCTCAACGAGCTCGGCTTTCAGCATACGATTGACGGCAAACGACGCGGCCAATCCGACGATCAGGCCGATGCCCAAGGGAAGCATTCCATGCTTGAACACGAGCCCGAGAATATCGCCCGCCGTCGCCCCGACCGCCATCCGAATTCCAATCTCCTGCGTGCGCTGGCTCACCGAATGTGCAACCACCGCGTATAGGCCGACCGACGCAAGCAGCAGCGCGATTGTGGCAAAAATCAGGAACAGCGCGGCATTGACGCCATTGGTCCAGTAGCTGAACGCCAGGCTCTCGGACAGAGGCTTGGGGCCTTCGATCGATCCTAGACCAGATCCAATAACGAGTTCGGAATCGATTGCGTGGATCTCGCGCCGGAACGCTGGTCCAACGTTTGCGGCAGAGACGCGGGTTCGCGCGATTGTCGTCATATACGCTTGCGGCTCTTGCCGAAAGGGGACATAGACTACAGGATTGAACGTTTGTCCGGTAGCGTCATTCTGCACGATGTTGGACACGACACCCACGATGGTCAGCCAGCCACCCGGCTTGTTTCCATCAAATAATCGAAGACGCTTCCCCAGCGGGTTCTCTGTCGGCCAATGCTGGCTCGCGAACCTCTGATTCACGATCACTGCCGGAATTGCAGAAGCTCCGTCGAAATCGTTGAAGTCTCGCCCTGAGACCACCTCCGCCCCGAGTGTGCCGAAATAATTAGGGCTGATAACCACCGCAGAGATCCTAGGACGGCGGCGCTCGTCTACAGGCGGAGCGCCCGCAAGCTCGAATGGGAGGCGTGGCGCGTAAAGTCCTGGAAGGCTGTTGGCCAATGCTAAGGAATCCACGCCTGGGATAGCTTTCAGACGCATCGTCAGGCGATCGAAGAAGGCAATCTGCGCTGCTGCGCCAGGATATCTGCTAAGGGGCAGTTCCACGTACGCCGTGAGGATGTTTGCTGTTCTCACGCCCAGGTCCGCGGTGTAGATCTTCAGAAAGCTTCGCAGCATCAAGCCTGCTCCCGCCAGGAGAACAATCGCGAGCGCCATTTCTCCGATTACCAGGAGAGCGGATAAATACCTTCCACGCACACCGCTCGCAGCGCTGCGTCCGCCGTCCTTTAGCGCGGTATTGACGTCGAGTCTCGAGAGGCGGAGCGCCGGAGCAAGTCCAAATAGCAGCCCTGTTGCTATCGAAATCGCCAGTAAGTACGCGAATACGCGGTAATCCAAAGCATAGCCCCACCGATCGTATGCGCTGGGGGGATGCGCAAACAGCTCGTAGGCGCGTACGCCGCCGATGGCAATCAACCAGCCGATTAGGCCTCCGAAGGACGAGAGCATCACGCTCTCGATCAAGAGCTGACGGACGATGCGCCCCCGGCCTGCTCCGAGTGCGATGCGGATGGAGATCTCGCGGGCCCGGCCGATCGCGCGGCCCAGCAGGAGATTCGCGAGATTCGCGCAGGCGATCAAGAGCACAAAACCAACCGCGCACCAGATCGCGCCATAGAACGCGGCGGAATTCGGACCAATAAAGAACTCGTGGAAATTCCAAACTTTGGGACGGACGCCTTGATTGGTCCCAGGGTACGCGCGTTCCAGCCGCCGTCCGATGGTATCCATTTCCGCCTGGGCGCTGGAGATTGTCGCGCCTGGCGCGAGCCGGCCAAAGGCGAACCACAGAACCCGGTTTTCTCGTTTTTGCAAATTGGGCGCCGGCGCCAGCGGCACCCACACATCCACCCTATGATGCGGGAAGTCAAAGCCGGGCGCCATGATGCCGATCACAGTCGTGGGATTGCCGTTGAGCCGTATCGTCTTGCCGATGATGGAAGGGTCCTTCGCGTAGCGGCGCTCCCAGAAACCGTAGTTCAAAATGGTCACTGGAGCAGAGCCCGGTGCTTGATCGGAAGACGTAAAATCCCTCCCCAGGATCGGCTTCTGGCGCAGCACCTGAAAGCTGTTGGCACTGAGCCGGGTTCCGTCGCAGGTCTCCGACGCGTTGCTCCGATCGTCAAGGTTTAACCGCAGACCGCCGTTAGCCACCACAGCCATTCCTTGAAAGGACTTGGCCTGCGCCCGCCAGTCCTCGAAATCGGGATAGGAGATCTCACAACACCCGGATTTGCTGATGTAGAGAATACGATTGTCCGGGTCCACATGTGGAAATCCCTTGAAGAGCACGGCGTTGGTTACGGTGAAGACAGCGGCATTCACGCCGATGCCGATTGCCAGCGTCGTCACTGCCATCGCGGTGAAGCTGGGACTCTTCGCCAAAGTCCGAAGACCGAAGCGAATGTCGCTATTCATGTCGGAGAGCCACAACTGGATCCACGCGCATCGCACAGCGCGCGGGAATCAAACAGCCCAGCATGGCCGCGAGAATCAGAGTAGCGGACGCGACTATCAGCGTGATCGGGTCGGAGGGTGAAACCTGGACCAGCTCGGTTTTCAGTAGGCGATTGACCGCAAACGACGCGGCCAGTCCAATGACAAGACCGATCCCCAATGGAAGCATTCCCTGCCTGAAGACGAGCTTGAGAATATCGCGCGCCGATGCGCCAATCGCCATCCGAATTCCGATCTCCTGCGTCCGCTGGCTCACTGAATGTGCAATCACCGTATACAGACCGATGGAAGCCAGCAGCAGCGCGATCGCCGCGAAAATCAGAAACAGAACTCCGTAGAATCGGCTGTCGGAATACCTCTCCCAACGATTCGCCGTGAATGGGCCATAAATGGGCAGATCGGGATCCACAGCCTGGACCTCGCGTCGAAAGGCGGTTCCGAGACTTTCGGGGGGCACGCCGGTTCGCGCAATGACAAACATGTCGCCGGATGGTTGTTGCCGGTAGGGCAGGTAAATCAGAGGATCGAACTCTTGCCGGGTCTCATCATTCTGAACGATATTCGATACGACGCCGACAATGGTCAGCCAAGGCCCCGGTGTGTTTCCTTCGAACAACCGAAAACGTTTGCGCAATACATCTTGTCCCAGCCAAAACTTGCCCGCGAAGCGCTGATTCACGATGGCCACCGGAACTCCGGAGACTCCATCGGCGTCACTGAACTCGCGCCCAGAGAACACGGCCGCTCCCACCGTCCTGAAATAACCTGGACCGATTACCAACGCGGAAATCTTTGGACGGAGCCCGCTCACGACCTGGGGCGCGTCCGTCAGCTCGTAGGGAAGGTGCCGTGAGCCTTCCGTTGGAAGGCGGTCGGCGAGTGCTGTGGATTCCACACCCGGGATCGCTTCCAGACGCGTTTTGAGACGGTCGTAGAAGGAAATCTGTGCCTCGGCTCGCGGATATCGGGCGCCGGGCAGATCGATATGCGCCATGAGGAGATTGGCTCTTTTCACCCCCACATCCGCGGTGTGAACCTTAAGAAAGCTGCGGATCATCACGCCGGCTCCCGCAAGCAGGACTACAGCCAGCGCCATTTCTCCGCTCACCAGCAGAGCGCCGAGATGCTTTCCACGTCCTCCTTCAATGGCCCCTCGGCCGCCATCTTTCAGCGTGGCGTTGACGTCCAGTTTCGAAAGCCGGAGCGCGGGCACCAGCCCAAACAAAAGTCCCGTCCCGATCGAGATCGCGATGAGATACCCGAGAACGCGCTGGTCCATTGCGTAGTCGATGATCAGCCAGGAGGCCTTCTCCGCCATTGCGAGTTGGTAGGCGTGCACGCCCCATTTGGCAAGCCACCAACCCAGCAAGCCGCCAAGGATCGAGAGCGTCACGCTCTCAATGAGGAGTTGCCGGATGATCCGCCAGCGTCCCGCGCCCAGCGCGATGCGAACGGAAATCTCGTGGGACCTGCCGAGGGCGCGAGCGAGCAGGAGGTTCGCCAGATTGGCGCAGGCGATCAAGAGCACAAATCCAACCGCACCCCACATGGATCCGTACAGCACGGTCGCATTTGGGCCTATGAAGAACTCATGGAAATTCTGCACCGAGAGATGCCGGCGCTGGTCGCTGAGCGGGTATTCGGTCTCCAACCGCTTGATGATGGATTCCACTTCCACGCGGGCGCTCTGGAATGTGACGCCCTGGGCCAAGCGTCCGAAGGCGAACCAAGTGTCGGCGTTGTTCCTGTTCATGACGTTCGCGGTTTCAACCAGAGGAACCCACATGTCGGCCTTTTGCGGAAAGGAAAACCCTTCGGCCATGAGGGCGACAATGGTCGTTGGTACGCCATTCATCCGCACCGTCCGGCCGATGATGTTTGGGTCCTTCGCATAGCGGCGCTGCCAGAAGCTGTAGCTGAGGATCGCAACCGGAGCCGCACCGGGGATCGCATCGGACGGCGCGAAATTCCGTCCCATGATGGGCCTTTGGCCAACCAACTTGAACGTGTCCGCGCTGACCTCAGTCACGTCGATGTGCTCCGCAAAACCGCTTCGGTCGCCGAGGATTTTCCCCACCCCGTGGACAATCGCCATCCCTTCGAACGACTTCGACTGAGCCCGGATGTCCTCAAAATCGGGGTAGGAGACGCAGCAACCGCCGTTGCTGACATAAAGGAGGCGACCGTTCCTGTCCACTAATGGAAAGCCCTTGAAGAGTACCGCGTTCGTCACCGTGAAGACTGTGGCATTCACCCCGATACCGAGCGCCAGCGTTGCGACGGCCACGGCAGTGAAGCCGGGATTCTTGCGCAGTGTGCGAAAGCTCAAGCGAATGTCGGCGAGCCAAGACATTTTTGCTTCTTGTTAAAACTCTTGCACCGGCGGAGGCTGGTCGATGCCTACGGACCCGACGGCGATCTTCGCGACGTAATAATTTTCCGCGCGCATCGGCGCTCCGGCCAGCCGGCGCAGCAGCGCGATTTGTCCCACATGCGTGAGCGCATCGGCAATGGGCGCTTGGAGCAGCTTTTCGGCCGGGGCTTGGAGCGGGCTATCGGAAGCAAGATAGGCGTCGAAGGCCTCTAACACTGCGAAGAAACGCCGGGATTCTTCGGGCCACGGCAGGGGCGCGGAATCGTGCCATCGTTGTTGGCCGCGCGCCATCGACAAGGCCCAATCGAGCAGATCGCCGATGTGCGCCAGGATCTGGCCCGGCGTCCGCGTATCCGGCGATGCGTGAAAATCCGAAAACGAATCGGGCGCGCCTCGCACTGCTTTACCGCCACGGTAGGCGAGCGTGGCAAGGCTGTGACGCAGTAGTTGGCGGACGGGATCCGATTGGCTCATGGCAACCAGCGTACGACACTTTCACTTCGCTGAGAGCGGCTTGATACCGAACTCAATGTGCAGCCGGATGGACTCCACCAGCACCGGCCCGCGATCGTGATTGTACGCGGGATTGTTGTAATGCTGCACGTCGAAGGTAGCATAGAAGCCGCGCACGATTCGGGCGCTATAGTAGCTCTCCCACAAATATTCGGGCGCGTAGTTGAGTCTTCCATCTCCGATCAAAAAGTCGAGCCCGCCCATCGCCAGGTAGACCGCGTGCACGCCCGAAATTCCAGCGGCCACAAACGCCGTCGCGACAACGTCGTCTTTTCGTTTCCAGCGCGTCCCCTTCACCGACACGCCGCCTTCGGCCAGTCGATCGATGGCCGTGAATGCAAAGTCTTCGGTCTTGCCGTCGTTCCAGCCCAGCCGCGAGAAAACTCCGACGTCGCGAGAGAGCTCCTGATCGAAACTAACGCCACTCCCATATTTGAGCGTCCCCGGGCGACGTATGGCCTGGACGACGGGAGTGGTTCCAGTTTCTTCGGCAAGCTGTACCGCTTCGACATAACTTCCGGATCTGGTGCGGTTGAGGTATTGCAGCCAGCGAATTGCGCCAGGATGGTTACGCCACGAATAGCTCCGCTCCTCTTCAAAGGTTTGGCCATGATCGACAAAGAGCCGACGGTCAAACTGTGAGCCGTTGGCGACTCGAGGCTCAGCGGCGATCCCATATCGCAAGGACCAGTTTTTGGTATGAAACTCGTTGACGATCCCCCAGGTATAGCCGCGCGTGTCGGCCGGATAATCCCACGCGCCGTTGTACATCAAGCCCCACGCCTGGAACTGGGCTCTCGGATCGTTCGAATAGGCGTTGTGATCGAAAAAATCGGTGAGTGAGAATCGTCCGGCCGTGATTGTAAAGCGGGTCATGGGACG
>Ga0302325_10027179_pt1 | contig 11868 bp, 11 predicted proteins | sample Palsa_T0_2_FD_201948 | JGI IMG/M metagenome (GOLD analysis project Ga0302325, IMG submission 201948) | Peat permafrost microbial communities from Stordalen Mire near Abisko, Sweden - Palsa_T0_2 | ecosystem: Environmental > Terrestrial > Soil > Palsa > Peat permafrost | place: Sweden: Abisko... | reverse complement strand
AAAACGGCAGTGCGGAAGAGAAACGCGTCTGTCCCTAGCCGCGCCCCACAAATGGCATCTTCGTCGCCATGACCGTCAGCGACAACACATTGGCCTCCAGCGGAAGACTGGCCATGTACTTCACGGCCTCGGCGACGAGTGCGACATCGAACACGGGCTCCGTGATAGTCGATCCATCTGCTTGAAGCGCATCCGTCGACGCGTGCTCACCAATGCTCGTTGCAGCGTTCCCAATGTCGATCTGACCGCAGGCAATATCGTAACGACGCCCCTCTAAGGCGGTTGCTCTGGTCAGACCGGTGACCGCGTGTTTGCTGGCTGTGTACGCAATCGAATTGGGCCGCGGTGTGCTCGCCGATATGGACCCGTTATTGATTATGCGACCACCCCTCGGCTTCTGACTTTTCATCATGCGGAAAGCTTCTTGTGTACAAAAAAAGGCGCCGGTGAGATTAACGTCGATAACTGATCGCCACTGCGCAGGTTTGAGGTCTTCGAGAGGCGTGGCGCGCATGTTGATTCCGGCATTGTTAAACAGTAAGTCGAGTCGACCGAATTCAGTACGAATCCGATCGAACAGCGCTTGCGTCGCGTCGCGATCACTAACGTCTGTGATCACGGCGAGGGCACGTTGCCCCAGTTGTGAAATCTCCTGTGAAACTTGTTTGAGCTGCTGAGCGCGCCGCCCCGCCAACGCCACGCTGTAACCCTGCGAAGCGAGCATAAGACTCACGGCCCTGCCTATTCCCGTACCCGCCCCCGTCACCAGGGCCACTTTTGATGATCCGAGGTTCATATGCTTTGTCCTGTACTCGATGGCTGATCAATCCATCGCCGTCTAAGCGGTAGATTTTTATTCACTCAGGGTTAGAGTGTGACGTGGAGTCCGATATCGCATCGACCCGACCTGAACAGTCACGCATGACCGCCCTGTTCCCAATCGCTTTGCTCTTGCTGGCGATGGCATGCTACATGGCAGGCGCATCAGTGGCTAAGACATTGTTCGAAGTCATCAGCCCCGCGGCCGTCGCGGCACTGCGGATCGCGTTTGGAACACTGATTCTGTGCGTGGCGTTACGGCCCTGGCGCATACACCTGACACGCGACTCATGGCGCCCTCTCGCGATCTACGGCGTCTCGCTGGGGGCGATGAATCTGCTGTATTACCAGGCGCTGAGTCGAATTCCTTTGGGTATTGCCACGGCTATCGAATTCACCGGACCACTGTCCGTTTCGATCGCATCCTCGCGACGGCCTATCGATTTTTTCTGGACCGCATTAGCCGCCAGCGGACTGATTCTGCTTGCGCCAATCGGGCGCCTTGGGACCGGGCTCGATCCAGTTGGTGTCCTGTGTGCGCTGGGCGGTGGCGGCTGCTGGGCGCTGTACATCGTCTTCGGACAGAAGGCGGGAACCAGTCATGGCCCGCGGACCGTGGCGTTCGGCAGTCTCATCAGTGCACTTCTCATCGTGCCTGTGGGATTTATCTCCGCGGGGCCCGCGCTTCTGTCGCCTTCTGTCCTGGGACCGGGGCTGGCCATTGCCATTTTGTCCACGGCATTGCCTTACCCGTTGGAAATGACGGCGCTCACGCGGCTACCCGCCCGAACGTTCGGCATCCTGATGAGTGTCGAGCCGGCGATGGCCGCGCTGTTCGGATTCGCCCTCCTCAACCAGCGGCTTTCGATGCTGCAGGCATTGGCCATCGCGATGATTATCCTCGCCTCGATCGGCGCGGTAGCAACGTTGCGGCGAACAGCGCCCATGGCAACGATGGGCTGAGGGCTCGTTGAACCATCAGCAACTCGCGGCGTGGCTGAAAAGGTATTCAACGCCTCGCCGATGATGAGCACAGACGACGGTCAAGTGCGAATTCATGCCGCGACTCTCTTTGGCAGCGGGTATTGCGCGGCCAGACGTGCAATCTCGGCCACAGCCTTGGCCAGTCCGGCTTGCTTGCTCTGCGCGCTGATGGCGAGGCCTTCGGCGTAGACAAATTCCACGTCAGTCATCCCGAGGAAACGCAGGAAGTCGCGCACATAACTGCTCTGCGTGTCCAGCGGCGTGCCGGCATAGAGGCCCCCGCGCGCCGCGAACACGTAAACCTTCTTGCCGGTGAGCAGTCCCACCGGGCCTTTATCCGTGTACTTGAAGGTCACGCCGGCGCGCGCGATGTGATCGAAGTAGGCCTTTAACTGCGAGGGCACACCGAAGTTGTACATAGGCAAGCCGAATACGATGACGTCCGCCTGCTGCAATTCCTGAATCAGCGTGTCGGAGTAATCCACCACCGCGCGCTGCGCGGAGTCGCGCTCCTCGGGCTTGGTAATGAAGGCGCCGAAGCGCTCGGCGTTGAGGTGCGGCACCGGTACAGCCGCGGCGACGTCGCGCACCACGATGTTCGCGCGCGGGTTGCGCTCGCGAAACGCGGCCACGAACTGATCGGCCAGCTGGCTCGATTGGCCCTTGCTGTTGTTAATGCTGGCGTTGACCTGGAGCAGAGTAATCATGGTGCAATCTCCCTGAGTGGCGGCAGATGACGACCGCTAGTCGTTGAGGCTATTTAAGTATTCATTTCATAGATAAAAAAGCATAATATTTAGCCTATACCTATCCACGGAATAGATAGTTAATGGCTAATCCACGCATATCCCTGGAACAGTGGCGATCTCTGCTGGCAGTGGTGGATGCCGGAGGCTATGCGCAGGCCGCCGAGGCGCTGCACAAGAGTCAATCGGCCGTGACCTATGCGGTGCAGAAGATGGAAGCGCTGCTGGGGGTGAAAATCTTCCAAGTCATTGGCCGCAAGGCCCATCTGACGCCGACCGGCGAGGTTCTGTACCGGCGTGCCAAAACCCTGCTGGAGGAAGCCGGCGCGCTGGAGGCAGCCGCAGGCACTCTGGCAGCGGGCTGGGAAGCGGAGCTGCGCCTGGCGGTGGAGATCATCTTCCCGACTTGGCTGCTATTGCAATGCTTAGCGCGTTTCGGCTCAGAGCAGCCGCAGATGCGCATCGAGCTCTATGAGACCGTGCTCAGCGGCACCGAGGAGGCCCTCGTACAGCGCAAGGTTGATTTGGCCATCTGCTCACAGGTGCCACCCGGATTCGCCGGTGACCCGCTGATGCGGATTCGATTCATCGCCGTGGCACACCCCGAGCATCCGTTACACCTGCTCGGGCGCGAACTGACGATGCAGGATCTGCGCGAGCACCGCCACCTGGTGATTCGCGATACCGGCAGCCAGCGCCGCAGTGGCAGCTGGGTGGGCTCAGAGCAAATTTGGACGGTCAGCAACAAAGCCACCTCGATTCACGCGGCCGGCATGGGGCTGGGATTCGCCTGGTTTCCCGAAGATACCGTGCGCGCCGAACTGGACCGCGGCGTGCTCAAGGCGTTGCCGCTGCGCGAGGGCGGCGAGCGCTGGGGTGATCTTTACCTCGTGTTCGCCGATCGTGACTATGCCGGTCCGGGCGCGCTGCGCTTGGCCCAGATCATCCGCGAGCACGTGGGGGAACAATGTCGTCAGCTCGAGCCCGAACGGGCGCAGGCTGAACCGCGTGGGCAGTAGACGCAGCCCCGACGCCGCCTTCATCCTGGCAGTGGGATCCGTTCCGTCTCGCCCAGAATTTCACCCATCCGACGAGCCGTCCAATCGGCCTTCGCCTGTTCGATCCGCTCTTGGCGAGACGATACAAAATTCCACCATATGTGGCGATCACCATCGACGGGCTCACCGCCGATGACGACATAGTGCGCACCGTCGGGGCAGGACACTTGCGCCGTCGCGCTAGCAGACAGTATTGCCAACGTGCCGGACTCAATGCCCAGTCCGTCTACGATCAGGGGCTTATCCACGCCGTAGATCGCACACTCGCCGCTCATGGGCGGTAGAGTCAGGATCGCTCCCGGGCTTGCCAGGATATCCAGATACAAAGTCTCCGAGTACGTAGACACCGGCGAATGTAGGCCGAAAGCGCTGCCGATCAGGACGCGAGCGCTCACGCCGTCTCTATCGCACGTTGGAATGAGGTGCGCGGGCGTGTGAATAAACGCCGGTTCGACTTCCTCGTCCTGTCTAGGCAATGCCGCCCACAGCTGCAGCCCATGCAGTACGTGCACCCGCGCCTGCAAATCTTTCGGCCTGCGCTCCGAATGGACGACACCTCGCCCAGCCGTCATCCAATTGAGCGCACCTGGTTCGATCCGTTGCGTGTTAGCCAGACTGTCGCGATGAACTATCGCCCCATCGAATAGATACGTCACGGTTGCCAAACCGATGTGAGGATGAGGGCGTACGTCAAAATTGTTTTCTGGCTTCACCTCAATCGGACCAAAGTGGTCAAAGAATACAAAGGGCCCGATGCTTCGTTGATCTGGCGCGGGTAGTGAGCGCCGCACTATCATGCCGCCGCCCAAATCGTGACTACGTGGTTTTAGAATCTTGATTACAGCCAACTTTCGATCTCCAAAGTCATTTTCGGCCTCAAGGTAGTATTCACTCTATCCAGACTTTCGTCCAAATCTGAGGCTCTTCATGGATCCTTTTAGAGTCGATCGGCGCGAATTTATGCAAAAGGCCACTGGTATTGCCGTTGCGGCTACTACCACGGCGCTGACCGCACGGATTCCAGCCGCGGAATTTGTGCCTACTGTTGGCAGTAGTGCCAGTGGGCCACTCCTGTCCAGCCCAGAACACGAGGTGCGGACCCTCGTCGACTCAGCCATGACAATGCGCGATGGAATAAGGCTCTCGGCAACTGTATTTCTTCCCGCAAAGGAAGATCGATGGCCGGTGATTCTTGAACGCAGCCCCTACGGCGCGAAGAACGACGATTGGTACGTCAAACGGGCCCTGTACTTCGCGTCGCGCGGATACGCCTATGTTCTTCAGGATGTTCGGGGACGGTTCGACTCGGAGGGCCATTTCCATCCGTGGGATCAGGAAATTAATGACGGCAGGGATTCTCTGGATTGGTGTGGTACGCAAGCATGGTCCACGGGCAGCGTCGGCATGATGGGTATGTCGTACATGGGTTTGGTGCAATGGCTCGCGGCACCCACCGGGTCGCCTTATCTCAAGACCATTATTCCGCACGCTTGCGCCGCTGATTATTTCATGTACGGCATGAACTACAGCGGTGGGGCATTCATGCACTACATCAATCTGCCTTGGGCAATGAGGAACAGCGCTCGCTCGAGACAAAGCCAACTGCCTTACGACTGGGATCGTGCTTTTCGGCTACTGCCGATTCTGACGGCGGACCAAGTCCTAACTGGGCGCCCGATTGATTTTTATCACGAGTGGGTGCTGCACTCGACCTACGACGACTATTGGAAGGCAGTCAGCAACTTCGGCAAGTATCAACACATGGATATCCCTATCCTCCAGATTTGTGGTTGGCTCGATCCCCACGTCAGATCGCTCATTGCCAACTATGAGGGAATTCAGAAGGACGGGACACCATTAGCCAAGCGGCAGCAGAAAGTGATTATTGGACCGTGGATTCATACGGACAAGCCTGTGCAAGGCTATGGTGATCTCGACTTCGGTACAGATTCCGTCATCGATATGTACCAGCTATTCCTGCGTTGGATGGATCGCTGGCTCAAAGGGGTGGAAAACAGCGTGGAACAAGAGCCACCTCTTAAATTGTTCACCATGGGAAGCAACCAATGGACAACTGCTGAGCAATGGCCCTTACCTGAGACCAAATGGACGAAGTTCTATCTTCGCAGCGGCGGCCGAGCGAACAGTCTCTATGGCGACGGAAAATTGAGCCTGACCATGCCCAATGAAAACGAGCCGCCCGATAGATACGTATACGATCCGGAGAACCCAGTTCCGACGTTGGGGGCCGACGCAAACGGCCAGATCCTACCTCTGGATCATCGGCCCGTTGAGCGTCGCGACGATGTACTCGTATTTTCCACGGACGCCCTTTCCGACGACCTGGAAGTAACAGGACCGATACAGGCGCGCCTCTATGCGAGCAGCTCGGCAACGGACACGGATTGGACCGTCAAGCTTTTAGATGTGTATCCAGATGGCAACGCCATCAATCTGATCGAAGGAATCATTCGCGGCCGCTTCCGCGAGCCCGCCGCGCTACGTACCGGATTACCGGCCCCCGGCCAATACGAGCATCCAAGGCTGATGGATCCCGGAGTCGTGTACGAGTTTACGGTCGAGGTCGGGGTTCTAAGCATTGTATTTAAGAAAGGTCATCAGATCCGGACCGAGGTTTCCAGCAGCAGTTTCCCGCACTTTGATCGAAATTTGAACAACGGCGGTCGACTTGGAGTCGATGTAACGATCGTGGTGGCAAAACAAATGATTTATCACGATCGTCGACACGCGTCTCATCTGGAGCTCCCGGTGATACCGGCCGGATCACGTTGAATTCGGCGTCTCACCCAGCCATACCAGATGAGAATTCCGAGCACGGACCAGATTCCGAGGAGCTTCCACTCCAACGGCACTCCGCCCTTCTGCTCCCAGAAGGGCGCTATCAATGCAGCAGCGGCCATGATGCCTGAGCCGACTCCCCCCGCTACTATGATAGGGAGCCCTCCTGGCACCCGATACAGTCCGACTTTCCCTTGCCGACGCATCAGTACCACGGTGCCGCAACACATGATGTACGCAAGCGTGAGCATCATCGCCGCCATGTCGGCGATCGGTTGTATAGCCGCCTTGCCCAGGAATAATCCGCAGATGTTCAGCGCGCCAACGATAACCAGCGCCGCCGCTGGCGATTGAAATCGCGCATCGAGTCGGGCAATCCTTAGTGGAACGAGCCCCACGCGAGACATCGCTACCAGCAGCCGCGCGGCCTGCATAAAAATTCCATTCCAGGTCTTGAACAGTGACGCCACCGTCGCCGCCAGCAGCGCGGTGGCTAGTAGGTGGCCTTGACGTAGAAACAAAGTCGCAGTCACCACTGGAAAAGGAGTGCTGATCAGTGAGCGCCACGGCCGCGCAATGCTCACACAAAAGACGATCAGGCAGTAAAAAACAACGGCCGCAATAATGGATGCGACCATGGCCGATGCAACGCTCCTTAGTTTGATATGCTCGGATCGCTCCTCGACGGTCTGCGGAATTGTCTGAAAACCATTGTAGCCATAAGCACCGAATGCAAAGATGGCCGCGCTGCCGATCCACCAGGGTGCATCATTCACGGTCGCAAAGGCCGGAAGCGCGTTCCCAAGCCGCCCGTGGACAAACAAGTCGCTTAGAACAACGACCACGATAGCAAGGAATCCGTAGGTCAGAATGCTATGCAGGACAACAGCGCGCCGAGCGCCGCAGTAGTTAATCCCTAAAATCGCTAACGCGCACACCACGCTAACCGAAATACCCAACGAGGACACTTTGGCGGCAATGGCTCCCTGAGCGGCGGGCGATTGCCAGGAGGGAAGTGCCACCTCGACAATCCACGCCAGCGCGAGGCCCTCAAAAATAGTGACGCAGACCAGATACAGCGCTAGAAACCAGCCGACGACGAATGCTATCCGGCGGCCGTAGACTTCGTAGGCATAGATGAACTCGCTGCCCGCGTGCGGGATCAGCGTAGTCAGTTCAGCGTAACAGGCACCGACCACCACCATGACGACGCCGCCGCACGCAAAGCCTAATATGGCGCCACCGGGGCCCGCCTTTATTAGCCAATCTCCAAGCAGTATGACCCAGGCCGATCCGATGATGGTTCCGAATCCGAGCGCGAGGAATTGGAAGAACCCGATGTTGCCTCGCAGCCGGATGATTGGGACTGGCGCTGCGGAGTCTGCCAGCACGCTACTCACTTGCTCGGCAATCGGAGACATCTCAATCCCTGCACAAAACCGCGCTTGGCGGCTCCGTCGCAGATTAGCAGCCTCGAGGCGGTATTCGAAGAGCCCATGGATCGCTAACTGGGCATCGTCGACTCCTTTGGCGGGTCCTTTCTTCCTTCTTGCTTTATCTTATGGAGACTTGCCTGGCCTGCTTCTACGCTGAGCGATCGCCAATATGGAAGCTCTGATCTTTGCACTAGCACTGCATGGCTACTCGATTCTGTTCGCTGCAATATTTCTGGAAGCGATAGGATTGCCAGTGCCCGCAGCCTTGGCTCTGCTCATTGCGGGCGGCGCAAGTGCGCGCGGGTCCATTCAGGGCTCCTATGCTCTGAGCGGATCTCTTTTGACGATGCTCGCGGGCGACACAGCCATGTTTTTAATGGGTCGCTACACCGGATGGTGGCTGCTCGGCATACTTTGCCGCATTTCACTAAACCCCGAATCCTGCATCCTGCGTTCAGCCGATTCCTTCTATCGCCGTGGCCGAACGCTGCTCGTGATGGCGAAGTTCATTCCGGGGATCAACACCATGGCACCTCCCCTGGCGGGATCTATGAATATGCGTCTGCTGCCGTTTCTCGGGTTGGATCTGGCCGGTTCTGCGCTCTATATCGTCGCGTTCTTTGGGATCGGCTTTGCTTTCAGCGGCGCGCTGGCAGCCGTCACGCGAGGCTACCAGCTGTTCGGCCGTGTAACCGGTTGGATTGTTGTCGCGCTCGGTGCCGGCTATGTAGCCTTTCAGGTTTGGCTGTGGATCCGTGAACGTACGAGAGTCGCGGTCCCTTTTGCGATTCCCACCGAGGTGGCGAAGGAAATAGCCGCCGGGGCCTATATCTACGATGTTCGCAGCCACGGATATCTTGATCCAAAAGCCACGCGCATCAGGGGTTCCAGGAGATTGAATCCCAATGCCCTCCACCAGTCCAGCGAAGAGTTTCCGGCTGGACAAGTCGCTTATCTGTACTGCACCTGCGTTCGTGAAGCGACCAGTGTGCGGGTAGCGCGGGTGCTGCAGAAGCAAGGCATTCGCGTCGCAGTGATAAGAGGAGGACTGAGGGGCTGGACGAAGGCCGGGTTACCAGTCGAGGCCGTGCCTCTCGAGGAGGTAGCAGCACTTCCACTTTTTGGTTAGCTAGCGCATGCCCGTTGCCTATGAGGAGCTACCCCTCAGCACGCAGAAAAAAGCGGCGACCTCATAACGAGACCGCCGCGCTTGAGCTTGCGCCTAGACGCCGGAGCCGGCGATAACGCGGGTGTCCTACACGAGCGCCATACGCCGCGACGCGCTTCAAAAAGCCGCGATCACCGCACCGCGGTACTTCTCTTGAATGAACGCCTTGACCGCCGGGGTGCGCAACGCCGCAACCAGCTTCTGCAGCGCCGGAGAATTGACGTTGTCCGGCCGCGCCGCGACGATATTGGCGTACGGGGAATTGGGCCCCTCTATAAATAGAGCGTCACGCATCGGTGACAGCCCGGCTGCCAGCGCATAGTTGCTATTGATGAGCGCCAGGTCAACATCGTCGAGAATTCGCGGCAGAGTCGCGGCCTCCAGCTCGCGGATGCGAAGGTGCTTGGGGTTTGAAACTACATCGTGAGCTGTGGCCATGATGTTAGATGGATCTCTGAGCGCGATTAACCCCTGCCTCTGGAGCAACAACAACGCGCGCGCCGAATTGGACGGATCATTCGGCACGGCGATGGTCGCGCCGTCGCGCAGCTCCGCGATACTTCTGATTTTCTTGGAGTAAGCTCCAAACGGTTCGATGTGCACAGCACCGTCTGGTACCGGCACTATGTGAGTGCCGTGCTCGCGATTGAAGGCGTCAAGGTAGGGTTGATGCTGGAAGAAGTTGGCATCGAGCTGTCGCTCCTCGACCTGTAGATTGGGTTGCACGTAGTCAGTAAATACCCTGATCTGCAAGTCGATGCCCTCTGCCTTCAGTACGGGCCTGATGAATTCCAGGATTTCGGCGTGTGGTACGGCCGTCGCCGCCACCGTCAACGTCAACGTCAACGTGTCGGCGTGCGCGCTCGCGGCGGTCAGGAGCGCGATTGCCAGAGTGCTCAACGTCCGAATAAGCATGAAGCGATAACTCCTGTGCGCATCAGCGATGGCTGAGGCGCGTTACGACTCGATCACCGATGATCTGAATGAGTTGTACCAATACGACGAGAATCACGACAGTGATTACCATGACGGGGGTATTAAAGCGCTGATACCCATAACGTACGGCGAGGTCACCGAGCCCGCCACCGCCAATGACGCCCGACATCGCCGAATAGCCGATCAGCGCAATCGTCGTGACGGTAATGGCCCCCAGAATGCCCGCTACACTCTCCGGCAGTAACGCCCAAAGCACGGTTTGTCTCGTCGTTGCACCGAGGGATCGGCAAACCTCAAACACACCGGCTTCCACTTCGCGCAGCAGATTCTCGATCAAGCGTGCGAAGAATGGCGAGGTCGCGACAACCAGCGGTGGAATCGAGCCCGCCACGCCGAGCGAGGTTCCGATCAGCTCTCGTGTGGCCGGCATTAATAGGATCAGAAGAATCAGAAACGGCACCGATCGCAGCACATTCACCAGCAGTGACAACACTGCGTGGATTACCGATTGTGCGCGCGCGAGCAGAGGTTTATCAGAGCGCTGACTGCCACCAGTCAAAAACAGGACGACGCCCAGGGGCAAACCAACAATTACAGTCAGCACGAGTGAGACGACGGTCATTACGACCGTATCGAGCGTCCCTTGGCCGATTTCTGGCCAGTAATCGAACGCAATCAGATCCGCCCACAGCGACGGGTGCACAGAACTGAAGGCATCCATCAGCTTAGCACCTCGTAGTCGACGCCACGCCGAACCAGGGCGTCCAGCAAACGCCGCAGCTGCTGCTCGTCTGCCTCTTGCGTACCAATGATCAAGTCGCCGTAGGGCATTGCGCCGATTCGCCCGACGGACCCCTCCAGAATCGCGAATTGTTGCCCCAACTCTTCCGCCAAGCTCGTCAGCAATGGCGTCGCGACTACAGTGCCGCGGTACGTCAACCGCAGCACTCGCCCACGGCCACGTTGTTGCCAGCTCGTCGGCGGGTGACTTCCGGCTTCAAAACTGGCCTCGGCCAGCAGGGCTTGGGTCGTTGGATGTTGTGGCTTGAGGAACACATCAACGATCGCTCCGGATTCGACGATGCGGCCGTAGTCGATCACAGCGACGCGGTCTGCCGTCGCACGAATCACATCCATGGCGTGAGTTATCAGAATGATCGTCAAATTCAAACGCTGATTGATGTCGCGCAGCAGGCTCAGTATCGACCGGGTCGTCTCGGTATCCAATGCTGATGTCGGCTCGTCGCACAGCAGTACGCTCGGGTGGTTTGCCAAAGCTCGTGCAATACCGACCCGCTGTTGCTGGCCGCCGGACAGTTCCCGGGGGTAATTGTGAGCATGCTTTGCCAGACCCACGAGATCGAGAACCTCTAGGACTCGCGCGTGCTGTGCCTGCACAGTCATGTCGCCAGCCACCCGCAATGGCAGACGGACGTTTTCATAGACCGTTTTCGAGCGCAGAAGATTGAACTGCTGAAAGACAAAACCCATTTTCTGACGCAGGTAACGCAGGTCCTTGCTGCCCAGCCGGGTAATGTCCTGACCATCGATCAGCACCGTGCCGCTGGTCGGCTGTTCGAGCAGGTTGAGTATACGAAGCAGCGTACTTTTGCCTGCGCCCGAGCGGCCGATGATCCCGAAGACTTCCCCGCGCTCGATCGCGAGGTCTACGGCGTACAAAGCATGTGCGTGGCCGTGCGAGGCGCGGTACACCTTATCGACCGACTGCAGACGAATTATCGGCGCTTCACTGGATCTTGGGCCGGCAGACGAGCTTGAGGCTTCGCTGTTACGGGGCGGTGCAGTCGACATCTCGCAAGCTTAGAACGAATCGTCATCTCGTAGCGCATCTGGCTGCGCTGTGGCGGCTCAATCGACTAGAGGCTGCCGGAACACCGGTGTTGCGGGTGTAGTCGAGATCC
>Ga0302325_10027178_pt1 | contig 11869 bp, 15 predicted proteins | sample Palsa_T0_2_FD_201948 | JGI IMG/M metagenome (GOLD analysis project Ga0302325, IMG submission 201948) | Peat permafrost microbial communities from Stordalen Mire near Abisko, Sweden - Palsa_T0_2 | ecosystem: Environmental > Terrestrial > Soil > Palsa > Peat permafrost | place: Sweden: Abisko... | reverse complement strand
GTTTAGTTCACCGCGCGGTTTACTCAGTCGGCGGCCTCGGCATCCTCTAGCCCCCACCCTTAGTCGCCGCCTGACTGAGCAAACCTTTAGCATTCACAACTTTTCGAAAAATTTTATCGCCTTTCTTATTAACCACTTAGTCTCATTTTTTTCGTTTCGCCGTTTGCCCCCATTTTATCCTGGCCTCGTAAGCCTTCTCCGCGCGTTGTCGCCGAAGGCCCGAAAATTTCACCAATTTATACGAGGTCATTACTATGCAAACCATACCGCTCGATCCCACGCAACCCGATTCGCCGAAGCGAGTCCAACCCACCCCAGAGCAGCGCGAGCTGGTCAAGAAACTGGCCGGTTGGGGCCTTCGCCAAATCCATATCGCATCCACCGTCAAAATGGATCCCAAAACCCTTCGCAAATACTTTCGCAACGAACTCGATGAGGGTCTCATTCATGCCAAAACCTCAGTGTTGCACTCGCTCTTTGACATGGCCACCTCTCGCCGTAACTCGGCCGCTACCATCTTCTGGGCCAAAACCCGCGGTGACTTCACGCCGAAGGCGAAACTCCCGCCCGGAACGCGCCGCATCTCCCAGTCGTCTCCCACGTCCGAACCCGTCCGCAGGTCGTCTCTCGAAGGCCTCACTGCGCATTGCAACGACGGAGCTCCGAATGGAGATATTTAACCCGCGCTCACTCGCCCTCCGCGAAAAGCAACTGCTCGTTTTTAACTATCCGGCCCGCTTCCGTGTCGTCGCGGCGGGCCGGCGCTTCGGCAAAACGCAGCTCGCGCTCGCCGAGATGCTGCGCGCTGCCTCCGTAAGGGGTCGTTTCGTCTGGTACATCGGCCCCAGTTATCCGCAAGCCAAACGCATCCTCTGGGATCGTCTCAAAGACTACACTCGCGTGCATTGGAGTGACCGTCCCTCCGAAACCGATCTCAGCGTCCATCTCGACAACGGCTCCACCATCTCCATCCGTGGAGCCGATCGCCCCGACTCTCTCCGCGGCAACAGTCTCGATTTCGTCGTACTCGATGAGTTCGCCTCCATGCGCCACCAGACTTGGTCGGAGGTCGTTCGCCCCGCTCTCAGCGATCACGAGGGCCACGCTCTCTTTCTCGGTACACCGCAAGGTTGCAATCACTTTTTCGATTTGTTTGAGCAATCGCCCCTTCGCAGTGGAAATCTACGGCGATTCCAGCGGCTATCAGCGCCGCACCTCAGGTACCTCCACCGATTGGGCCCTCATCCGTGAATTTTTCAATCGCTTCTACGCCTTCTACCGGCCGTCCATCCACGCCGCCTCGTCGAATCCCGCCGTACGCGACCGCGTCAACTGCGTCAACAGCCGTCTCTGCAACGCTCTCGACGAACACCATCTCTACATCGATCCTCGCTGCCGCGAACTCATCAAGGATCTCGAACAAGTCACCTGGGCCCTTGATGCCGCCGGCCGCCCCACCACCGAACTCGATAAATCCGACCGCGCCCGCACGCACTGTAGCGACGCCCTCGGCTATTACATCGCCCCGCCCCCTCGTGGGCTTCCAATCCTCCGGCAGGTTCTAGGACCAGAGGCAATCGGCGCTGCACCAGTCCCCCAGTAGTCCCAAAACCTCATCGCCACAAGCAAAAAGGGACGGATCTACTCTGTCCCAAATGGATAAACTACCAATTGCCAGAAGTGCTCCCTAGTGGACAGAGCAGTCCGTCCCTTTTTGCGCTCTCCGACTGGCAATTGCGCTTCTCCCAACGGGAAAAATCCCCCTCCCACCCCGCCCAAAAAACGATGATTTCCCGCCGCTCGCTGCTATATTTTACACGCGGGACCGAAACCCTCCAAACCACCCCCATTCTTCCCGCGCAACGTGCACCGCAGGCGTGTCCCCATTTTGCCGCTCTCGCCGCCCCACCGGACATCTGCGATGCTTTGGTTATGCCCGATGCTCCCCGTTCTGTAATCGGCGTCGCCCTCAACTTCCGGGAAACCGTCCATCGCCTGGCCGCTTCGTTCAACGCCCCGCCCTACCAGCATCCGCCCCAAGCGCCTGTTCTCTATCTCAAAACCCCCAATACCTGGATCAATTCCGGCCATCCCATCCATTGCCCTCCCGGCGCCGATCGCCTTCGCATGGCTGGCACCCTCGGTGTAATCATCGCCAGCACCGCCTGCCGCGTCCCGGCCGCCCACGCCCATGCCTTCATCGCTGCTTACGCCGTCGTCAACGATATCAGCCTCCCGCACGATTCTTTCTATCGCCCCGCCCTGCGCGAACGCTGCTCCGATGGCTTTTGCGCCCTCAGCGAACCTTCCCCCTCCGCGCAAACCCATTTCGAAATCGGCGTCGTCATCAACAACGTCTTGCGTTCCGTCTCGAACACCTCCTCGCTCGTTCGTTCTATCTCCCATCTCATCCAGGACATCTCGGAATTCATGACCCTGCTCGCCGGTGATATCATCCTCGTGGGCGAGCCCGAAACCTCGCCTCTCGCCGCTCCCGGCGATCTGGTCCGTGTTGAGATTCCCGGCGTCGGCGCCATCGAAAACAAGGTGGTCGCCGCATGAAACACGCTCGCGTAGCCTATGCCGGCAGCGTTCACCACGCTGTCTCCGAACACGGTCAATTGCGTGTTGACGACGGCCGCCTTGTCTCCGAAGCCTCTGTGATTTGGCTCCCTCCCGTCGTTCCCAGTGTCATCCTAGCCCTCGGACTCAACTATGCCGATCACGCCCGCGAACTGAGCTTCGCACCTCCCGTCGAGCCACTCGCCTTTCTCAAACCTCGCACCGCGCTCGTAGGTCATCTCGGTCAGACCCGCCGCCCCGCCGGAGCCGTTCACATGCACTACGAATGCGAACTTACCGTCGTCATCGGCAAAACCGCCCGCCACGTCACTCGCCGGCACGCTTATGAATTCATCTCCGGCTATACTGTTGCCAACGATTACGCCGTTCGCGACTATCTTGAAAACTACTATCGCCCCAACATGCGCGCCAAGGGTCGCGACGAAGCCACGCCATTGGGTCCGTGGCTCGTCGATGCCCTAGACATCCCGGACCCCATGAATCTCAGCCTCACCACCACTGTCAACGGGCATGTCATGCAGCAAGGCTGCACCAAAGACATGATCTTCGATATCCCCACACTCATCGAGCACTTCACTTCTTTCATGACTCTCCAACCCGGCGACCTCATTCTCACCGGCACTCCCGAAGGTCTTGCAGATGTCAAACCGGGCGATGAAGTCGTGACTGAAATCGCGGGCGTCGGTCGCCTCGCCAACACCATCGTTGAGGATTGGAGATCGTAGCCATGCCGCACTTCATCGTCGAATACACCGCCAACATCAAAGCCGAAGCGGACATCCCAAAGCTGCTCGCCAAAGTCAATGAGACCCTCATAGCCCAGGGCGGCATCTTTCCCATCGGCGGCATACGCTCCCGCGCCATCGAACTGCATGATTACTCGATCGCCGATGGCCAAGCCGATTACGCCTTCGTCCACTGCAATCTCAAAATCGGTGCCGGCCGCACGGAAGCCCAGAAAAAGAAAGTCTGCGACGAACTCTTCGCTGCCATCCAAGCCCACTTTGCCGACCTCTTTGCCAAGCGCTATCTCGCCCTCTCTCTCGAACTCAACGAATTCAGCGAATCCGGCACCTACAAACAAAACAACATCCACCGGCGGTTCCAATGACCCAAGCAAAAGGGGACGGATTTCCCTGTGCCCAACCGCAAAACTACCGCTGTCCGAGCCACCGCTCAGTGGACATGCTTGCGGAGCAAGCTCCAACCGGAAGACCGGAAACCAGAGCTGTCCGTCCCCTTTTGCGCTCTCCGAATCCCAACAAATCCTTGAGAGCTAACCCATGCTAGACCTATCTCTCCTCCAATCCCTCGCCCTCCGCCTCGACACCGCCGAAAAAACCCGCACCCAAATCCGCCAATTCTCTCTCGATTACCCCCACCTCACCATAGACGACGCCTACGCCATTCAACAATCCTGGGTCGCTCTCAAAATCTCCTCTGGCCGTCGCCTCAAAGGCCACAAAATCGGCCTTACCTCCAAGGCCATGCAATACTCGTCCAATATCAGCGAACCCGATTACGGCTCGCTCCTCGATGATATGTTCTTCTACGATGGCGCCGAACTCCCCTTTAACCGCTTCATCGTCCCGCGCGTTGAAGTCGAACTCGCCTTTGTTCTCTCGAAAACCCTCCGCGGCCCTGATTGCTCCATCTTCGACGTCCTCAACGCTACCGACTACGTTGTCCCCGCCATCGAAATCATCGACGCCCGCATTCATCAAATCGACCCCGAAACCAAAGTCACTCGCAAGGTCGTCGACACCATCTCCGATAACGCCGCCAACGCCGCACTCGTCATCGGTGGCCGCCCCTTCAAGCCTCTCGACGCCGACCTTCGTTGGATCTCCGCCATCTGCTGGCGCAACGGGTCCATCGAAGAGTCCGGTGTCGCCGCCGCCGTGCTCAATCACCCCGCCAACGGTGTCGCCTGGCTCGCCAACAAACTCGCTCCTCACGAAGTATCGCTCCAAGCAGGCGAAATCGTGCTCGGTGGCTCGTTCACTCGCCCCGTCAACGCCCATCAGGGCGATACCTTCCATGTCGATTACGGCCCTTACGGTTCTATCTCCTGTTACTTCAAATGAATAACATGACCAACTTATTCAAATCGGCTCTACTGGAACAAAAAGATCCGCTCATCGGCTGCTGGCTCGCCCTCGCCAACCCTTACACCGCCGAACTCTGCGCGACTGCGGGCTTTGACTGGCTCTTGATCGATAACGAACATGGTCCCAACGACCTCCGTTCCAGTCTTGCCCAACTCCAAGCCGTCGCTCCCTATTCTTCGCACCCCATCGTCCGTCCGCCCGTCGGAGATGTGAACCTCATCAAGCAACTGCTCGATACCGGAGTCCAAACCCTCCTCATTCCCATGGTCGAAACTGCTGAACAGGCAGCATTGATGGTCGCCGCCACTCGTTATCCGCCTGCCGGCATTCGCGGCGTCGGCGCCGCTCTCGGTCGCGCCTCCCGTTACAACAGCATTCCTTCGTATCTTCACGACGCCAACGCCAATATATGCCTGCTCGTGCAAGTCGAAAGTGCTACCGCTCTAAAGAACCTTGACGCCATTGCCGCCGTCGATGGTGTCGATGGCGTGTTCGTCGGCCCCGCCGACCTCGCCGCCTCACTCGGACACTTGGGAAATCCCAATCACCCCGACGTCCAAGCAGCCATCGCCGACGCCGTTCGCCGCATCAAGCTTGCGGGCAAACCTCCCGGCATCCTCGCGCTCGATGAGCCCGTCGCCAGACGTTATATCGAATGGGGTTGCCGCTTCGTCGCTGTGGCAGCAGACTCTCTCTTGCTCTCCGCCGCCGTCCGCGGCGTGGCTCAGAAATTCAAAGCTCCTCCCACGTAGGCGGGCAGTCCCTTCAACTCCGATTCGCGCTGCTTTTCGAATCCGCCTCCGAAAGCTTCCACTTCGCTGCCTTCGGTAAACCAGCTTTGCGGCGCAATGCCACCCCACAGTTGTTGCCGTGTGGGATCGTCCACATGCCAGCGTATCGGCTCGAAATCAGGATCCACTGTCAGGTAATCCGATGTGTACAACTCGATCCGGTGTCCATCCGGATCGCGAACATACAGGTAAAACGCATTCGAGATGCCATGCCGTCCCGGCCCTCGCTCAATCGCCGCGCCTTGTTTGGCGCCCGCCAGAATGTCGCAAAGATGCGTAATACGCGAACCGTCCGGCAGCCAGTAAGCCAGGTGATGCAGCCTCGGCCCCGTGCCGTTGGTCATCGCCAAATCGTGCACCGAGCCACGCCGCTGGAGCCACGCCGCCCAGATTCGATGGGCATCGTCTTCTGAGTATTCGGAGAGGCGAAAACCTAGCTCGTCCATGTACCACTTCATCATCGCGGCCACCTCCGGCGTCAGAACGTTGTTGTGATCGATGCGTTGTATCCCCGGACCGCGATGCAAATGATAACTCTGCAGCAACCACTTATGCTTGACCGATTGGTAATAAAAAACGATTGGAAATCCAAATGGATCCTGCATCCGCAGCATCTTTGGCCGGTCCCGTTCCTCCTCCCAGCGATGCGGCAGCCGCAATGCTACTAACTCATCCAGTACCTCGTCTGACGCCACTTTATAACCGATATGCTTGACTCCAGCCTTCGGCGCAACCTCCAGCTTGAGTGTCCATTCGCGGTCCTCCAATCCACGCAGATAGAGCGACTGACTATCTTCATGCAACACATTCAGCCCCAGCAGATCGACATAGAAATACCGCGACGCCGCCAGATCCGTCACATAAAAAACCGCCTGCCCAATGCGAATGATATTCATCTAGCTTTTCCCAAACTTCGGAATTGCATGTCTACCCAACGGAACTGCCACAAGTTTCAGTTCCGTATAAAACTCAAACGAATGATCCCCGCCCTCCCTATGCGTTCCGCTAAACTTAACTCCGCCGAACGGCGTCGGGAGATGACGAACATTATGACTATTGATCCAGGTCATGCCTGCTTCAAGATGCAACGCCATTCTATGCGCCCGTTCTACGTCTTTCGTCCAAACATAAGACGCCAGCCCATAACGCACGTCATTCGCCTTCTCCAGCGCATCCGCTTCATCTTTAAACGGAATCGCCGTCAACACCGGCCCGAAGATCTCCTCTTGCGCAATCCGCATCCTGTTGTCGCCGGTGAACAAAGTCGGCGCCAAATAGTTGCCTTTACCTCCCACTCTCTGCCCACCCGCGCGCAACGCCGCTCCTTCCTTCTCTCCAATCTCGATATAACCCATCACTCTGGCAAAGTGCTCCGGATGAATCAACGGACCTACCTCTGTTTCCGGATCAAGCGGATCGCCCACTCTCACCGCCTTCGCCCGCCGCGTCAGTTGTTCCACAAACTCATCGAAGATCTCTTCCTGAATCAGCGCCCGCGAATTCGCCGTGCAGCGCTCGCCATTGAAGCTGTAAATCTGGAACACCGTCGCATCCAGCGCCCGCTCCAAATCGGCGTCCGCAAAGACGATAACCGGCGATTTCCCTCCCAGTTCCAAAGACAGCCGCTTGATTTGATCGGCCGCATTCTTCATCACAATCGAGCCTGTCGTCGTCTCGCCGGTCAGCGTAATCAGCGGCACCAGCGGATGCGCCACCAACGGCGCGCCCGCTTCTTCTCCAAAGCCATGCACCACGTTAAACACGCCCGGCGGCAAATCAGCCTCTTCAAAAATCTTCCCGAGCTTCCACGCCGTCAGTGGCGACCATTCGGCTGGCTTCAAAACAACGGTGTTGCCGGTCGCCAGCGCCGGTGCAATCCGCCATGTCGAGAGCATCAGCGGAGCATTCCAAGGCGTGATGATCCCGCATACTCCCACCGGCACGCGGATACTGTAATTCAACCAGTCGCTGTCCACCGGAAACGTGCGCCCATCCATCGCCCGCTCCGCCCATTCTGCGTAAAAGCTGAAGTTCTCCGCCGCCCGCGCAATCTGCCCGCGCACAATTTTCAGCGCCTGCCCCGCATCCAGGCATTCAATCACGGCAATCTCAGCGCCATGCTTTTCAATCGCCGCCGCAATCTTCAACAAGAAGCTCTTCCGCTCCTTCGCCTTCATCTTGCGCCATTTCGCGAACGCCGCATGCGCCGCGTGAGCCGCCGCATCAATGTCTTCAGCATGTCCTTGGCAAACCTTAGCGAGCGATTCGTTAGTCGATGGATCGCAAGTTTCGAACAGTTCCCCGCGCGCCCCCGTGCGCCACTTGCCGTCGATATAATGCTCCACCGTCGTGGCCGCCAGCTTGCTCCGAACCTCATCAATGAACGCCTGATCCAATGCCATAATCCGCCCTTATTATGTCAACAGAGTGATACTAAAGTCGGAGGCCCAGATGCCATCAACTGTTATTCAAACCACCGGCGCCCGCCGCAGCCGGCAAGTTCTAGAAAGACTCCATTCCCAGCCGCCCAACATCTGGTATGACGGCAAGAAGATCGACGATCCCGCCAGCCATCCACACTTTCGCAACGGCGTCGAAAGCCTGGCCGCCCTGTACGATCTGCAATGGGCGAACCCGCAGACCCTCTACACCTCGCCAACCACCGGCGAACAAGTCAGCCGCACGTTCCTGATTCCGCGCACCAAGGATGAACTCAAAAGCATCACGGCAACGATGAAGCTGCGTGCCGATTCGAATTTCGGCATGATGGGCCGCATGCCCGATTATTTAAATCGCGCGATGACCGGCTACGCTTCCGGCGCGGCCTATCTCAGCCAGGACGACGCCCGCCTGGGCGAAAACGCCCGCAAGGTTTACGAGTATCTGCGTGAGAACGATCTCTCCATGACTCACACGCTCATCACTCCACAAGCCAACCGTTCTGTGGGAACCGCGCAGCAGGCCGACCCGTATTTGGCCGCGCGCGTGAAGGAAGAGACCGCCGAAGGCTTAGTCATTCGCGGCTGCCGCATGCTCGCCACCCTCCCCATTGCTGACGAAATCATGGTGTTCCCCTCCACCCTTCTCAAAAACGTTCCGGAAGACGCCCCTTACGCATTCGGCTTCAGCATTCCCACAAATACGCCGGGCTTGAAATTTCTCGTCCGCGAAAGTTTCGATTACGGCCATTCTCATTACGATCATCCACTCAGTTCGCGCTTCGAAGAACTGGATTCCGTGGTCATGTTTGATGACGTTTTCGTCCCCTGGGACCGCGTCATGCTCTATCGCGATGTGGACCGCTGCAACTCCGCCTACGGCCGCACCGGAGCGCTCGCTTGCATGTCTCATCAAGTAGCCGCGAAAAATTTAGCCAAAGCCGAATTTCTGATGGGCCTCACTTCGCTGCTGGCGAACTCAATCGGCATTGAAGGCTTCCAGCACATTCAGGAGAAGCTCGCGGAAGTCTGGGTCAACATGGAAACGGTGCGCGCCTTCTTGCGAGTCGCCGAAGAGGACGCCGCGCTGGATGAATACGGCATGATGCGGCCGGCCTGGGATCCGCTCGACGCCTGCCGTAATCTCTTCCCGAAACTCTATCCGCGCATGATTGAAATTTTACAGCAGATGGGCGCTTCCGGCCTCGTCGCGATGCCCACGGAAGCCGATGTGCGAGGTCCCATGGCCGAAGAAATCCGCCGCTATTTCCAAGGCGCGCGCGTCGAAGCGCACGACCGTATACCGCTGTTCCGCCTGGCTTGGGACACCTGTCTTTCCGCTTTCGCCAGCCGCCAAGTTTTGTATGAACGCTTCTTTTTCGGCGATCCTGTAAGAATGGCCGGTGCGTTGGTGGCGAGCCATGACCGCGGCAAATACATGGATCGTGTCCGAGCCTTTTTGGAGAAATCGAAGAATGACGCCGTTTGACAGCAAGACTTATCGGCAAACGGTAGGCCGTTTTCTGACCGGCGTCACGGTGGTTGCCTGCGAAGTAGACGGCGGAGTGAAGGCGATGACCGCGAATTCGTTTACCTCTCTTTCGCTTGATCCGCCCTTGCTTCTTTTCTGCCCGGCGAAAACCACTAAGACCGGACAACTCATTCATCGGGCCAGCAGTTTTTCGGTGAACATTCTGCGCGAAGACCAGCAAGCGCTGTCTACTTTCTTTGCCGGCGGCTGGAAAGGACCCAGCGATCCGCCTTATCGCTTTGTACCGCTGGAGGGCGTTCCCAGGCTCGAGGGCAGTCTCGCGTCGCTCGTCTGTTCCATCCATCAAATCCACGAAGGCGGTGACCACTGGATCGTCATAGGTCAGGTCTTGGCCGTTCATCAGGGCATCGAGCCTTTGCATCCTCTCGCCTTTCATTTGGGCCGTTACACCAGCCTGCAACCGGCGGCGACCAGCGCGGCGCCCGATCTGTACGAGGGCTTTGAGCCCGTGCCAGTCCATTATCATTATCAAAGCTGGTAACGCATGACCGTAACTTTTGAGCGCCTCCCGGCGAAGGCTTTATTAACAAGGCGCTGCGGTGCCCGTTGACGAAGAGGCGGCATCCAAAGAGCCTATTCGCGATGGAGGTGTGGAGGCTCTCATGGTTGCCTATCAGCAGTCGGATCAACAGGCCGCCAGCGCGCTCGTGGCGCAAGTTTCGCCGCCCATTTTTCAGTTCTTCCTAGCGCAGTCTCGCAACCGCGCTGAGGCGGAAGATCTGCTGCAGGATTTCTGGCTGCGAATCCATAAAGCGCGCGCCACCTTTCGGCCGGGTGAGCCGCTGCTGCCTTGGCTCTACGCGATCGCGCGCCGCGTGAGGGTGGATCACTATCGAAAGACCAAGGGAGTGAGGGAACACGAGATTGTTAGTGAGCAATTGCCGGAGAAGGCCGCGCAAGATAGCGCGCGCCCGGCTGGCCCGAAGATGGCCGATCTACTCAAATCGCTGCCTGAGTCACAGCGCGAGGTGCTGCTTCTTTTGAAGGTGTCGGGCATGAGCTTAGAGGAAGTGGCGCGGGCGACCGGCGTTAGCATCGGGTCGGTAAAACAGAAGGCGCATCGTGCTTACGAAAGTCTTCGCAAAAGGCTGGGGACAAAGCCATGAACGACGAGATCACAGGAATGTTTGTGGAAGGGGACCCGCCCGATGCCGCGACGCTTGAAAAAATCGCCGCTCGCATCAGCGCCTCCGCAAAACCCGTGCGCGCCTTGCCCTCGAACTTAACGCTCTGGGCCATCAGTTTCGGTATCTTCATCGCTCTTGCCTTGCTCGTGGCGAAGGTCGTTCACTTCAAGACCATCGGCGTTCTTAGCGATCGTCAGATGGGTGTTTACTATGGCATTCTGCTCTTATTCGGCGCGCTTTTTTCACGCGCTGTGATTGAGAGAATGATTCCCGGGGCAAAACGCGTTGTACCGTCCACTGTCCTTTCCATTGCCGCGCTCGTGGTTCTCGGCATCCTCGTCGCCGTCCTTTTTGCCGATCACAGTACGGAGAATTTCGTTGCGCGCGGCATGCCTTGCCTCAGGCTTGGAGTCATTAGTGCTTTGCTGAGCGGTTTTCTGGGATGGCGGCTGCTGCAACGCGGCTATCTCGTCTCTCCCCGCGAAACGATTACCCTATATGGCTTCTTTGCCGGTCTTGTTGGCGTTTCCGTGCTTGCCCTGCATTGCCCCATTCTGAATTCATTGCACGTGCTAGTGTGGCATGTTGGTGCCATGGTTCTAGCTGGATTAGCGGGGTTCTTCTTGGGCAGTTATGCCGATTGACAATCCGCTTGAGGTGGTCGCTTCGGCGATTACTCCTGTCGTACTGGTTTCCGCCACAGCCATTCTCATCGGCGGCATCAATGCGCGCTATATGGCGATCGCCGACCGCATCCGCTCCCTCACCGCCGAATATCGCGCGTCCGGTACCAGTCAAGCCCGGCTTACCAGCATCAGCAGGCAGTTGCCGATATTCCAGTTACGCGTCCGGCTCGTGTCGTGGGCTATTCGCGCTCTCTATGTAGCGTCCGGTTGCTTTGTCGGCATGGCGTTGATCATCAGCGCGACCCTTTGGCGCAAGATTTTGGCGGTGGCGACCGTCCCTCTTTTTCTCTCCGGCATTATGTTGTTGATCTTTGCCATTGTGTGTGAGCTGCTGGAACTGAAAGCGGCCAATCGCACTCTCTTCACGGAAATCTCGGATCTGGAGCGGAAATAGCTACAGAGTCTTTAGATACTCCACTAATTGCTTCTTCTCTTCGTCGCCCAGCGTTGTACCCCACAGATGCCCGGCATTGCTGTTGCCGCGGTCATTTACATCGAAGCGGGAGCCGACTCGCTCCGCTTCCGGACCTTGCGAAACGAAGCCGACGTTTTGCGGATCGAGTACGTCGTAGTCGCGGTAA
>Ga0302325_10027176_pt1 | contig 11870 bp, 11 predicted proteins | sample Palsa_T0_2_FD_201948 | JGI IMG/M metagenome (GOLD analysis project Ga0302325, IMG submission 201948) | Peat permafrost microbial communities from Stordalen Mire near Abisko, Sweden - Palsa_T0_2 | ecosystem: Environmental > Terrestrial > Soil > Palsa > Peat permafrost | place: Sweden: Abisko... | reverse complement strand
CGGTACGGCGACGACGTTCGGCGCCGTTTCGCGCGAAGGTGAATATCTCGGCGCGGCGCTCGCTCCGGGAATCCGCATCTCGATCGACGCGCTCGTCGAACGCACCGCGAAGCTGCCGCAGGTCGCACTCGAGGCTCCGAACGGGCCGATCGGCCGCGACACCGTCTCGGCGCTGCAGGCGGGCATCGTGTACGGCTTCGTGGGGCAGACCGAAGCGCTGATCGCGCGCATGCGCCATGCGATCGGCGAGGACGCGCGCGTCGTTGCAACCGGCGGTTTGGCCGACGTGGTGGCGAAGCACACGCCGGCGATCGACGCGGTCGAGCCGCACCTCGTCCTCAAGGGCCTCTCGCTCTGGCACGCCTCGCAGCGCTGATCGCGGCCGCGTTCGCGCTCGCGAGCCTAGGGCCGCCGGCGCTTGCGGGGCGCGCGATGCCGGCCGCGCCGTCGATCTCGGCGCTCGACATCATCGAGTTGCAGATCGGCTACACGACGATCCTCGCGCGCTATTACAAGCCGGTTGCGCCCCGCGCTCTGGTCGACGGCGCGCGTACCGGGATCGCTGCGGAGCTCGCGGCGCGCGGCATCGACGGAACGCTGCCCTACACGCCCGCGCACGTCGATCTGTACGGCGGCGGCGACCTGATCGCTGCGATGGTTTTCCGTAGCCTCGCGCGCTACGGCGCGAAACTGGACGCGCATCGCCTGGTGCGGGCGGCACTCGGCGGAGAACTGGCCGCCCTGCACGACCCATACTCGGTGCTGTTTTTCCCGCAGCAATTCGCGAAATTCAACGCGTTCCTGGGCAACGAAAAGACCGGCGGCATCGGTGCGATCGTGTCGTTCGTGCCGGCGGCCGGCACGGCGAGCATCGACCGCGTGATTCCGGGCGGCCCGGCGGAGCGGGCCGGTCTGCGCCCGGGCGACGCGATCGTCGCGATCGACGGGCGCAGCATCGCCGAGATCGGCGCGAGCGGCGTGCGCGATGCGTTGCGCGGAAAGATCGGAACGGCGGTTCGGATCGATGCGACCCGCGCGGGCGAACGATCGGCCTACGCGATCGTGCGCGCCGAGATCCACGATCCACAAGTGGCTGTCGCGCGTTTCGGAGACATCGGATACTTGGCGCTCGCGCGCTTCGGCGACCGCGCCGGGAGCGAACTCGGCGCCGATCTCGCCGGCCTTCAAGCACGCGGTGCGCGGGCGTTCGTTCTCGACCTGCGCGGTAACGGCGGCGGATTCGGCGACGAAGCGACCGCCGTCGCTTCGGCCTTCATCGCATCGGGGACGATCTTCACGACCCGCGAGCGCGACGGCACGACGACGATATCGCGCGCCGTGGGGAAGGCCGACTTTCACGCCCCGCTCGTGGTCTTGGTCGACGGCGATACGGCGTCGGCCGCGGAGATCGTCGCGGGCGCCCTGCAGGACGACCGCATCGCCACACTCGTCGGCACGCGCACGTTCGGAAAAGGCGTCGTGCAGTCGGTCTATCCGCTGCCCGACGGCAGCGCGTTCAAGGTGACGACCGCGCGTTATACGACGCCCAAGGGGCGCGACATCGATCGCGTTGGTATCGCGCCCGACGTGGTGGTCGAAGAACCGCAAGATGCCAAGCGCGGCGACCCGGCGACCGATCCGCAATTGAAGGCGGCTCTGGACACACTGCAGGCCGCTACCAAATCGGCGGCAGCAAACGATAGCGGACGCGCTTTCGATACTCCGCGTACCCGGATAGGTGCTGCGCGAGGAACTTCTCTTCCGCGATCGACCGCAGCGCGATGACGAGCACGAACGGAACGAACATGCAAAGCCCCCACCACGATCCGAGAGCAAGCGGTGTTCCCAAGAGCATCACGAGCGCGCCCGCATACATCGGATGCCGGACGATCGCGTACGGTCCCGTCGAGACGACCTTCTGATCGCCCGCGACTTCGATCGTCGCGCCGGCAAACGTGTTTTCTTTGAACACGATGAAAACCGCGAGGAACCCGAGCGCCACGAGCGCGTCCCCAGCGACCGTTACGGCGAGTGGAACGTGCGACCACGAGAAGCGGCGATCGAGCGCGGGCAGCACGAGCAACCCGAGAAATGCGAGCGACGCGAAAACCTGGATCGTTCTCTGCACGGGATCCTGCTCGGCCGCAGGGCCCGCACGCGAGCGGCGCTCGAGCAATGCCGGATCCTTCCTCCAGAGGTAGGCGGTGATCAGCGCGGCTGCTCCGGTGAAGATGCCGAGGTAGACCCACGCCTGCGGGAAATCGAAGGTGCCGGCCGGGGCGAAGAGCGCGATCCCGAGGATCGCGATCAGTAGCGCGAATCCGAGAATTGTCGTTCGGGCCGTATCGTTCATGGCACTCCGGGCCCCGGCCGCCAGGTGCGGACTTCGCCCCCGGTGGTATACTAGGGCGTCATGGCTCGGACCGTTCCGCCGCTGCGCATCGGGTCGCACGAAATCTGGCCGCCCGTCGTGCTCGCGCCGATGTCGGGCGTGACCAATCGTACCCTGCGCGCGCTCTACAAGCCCTTTGGGTTCGGGCTCACCGTCACCGAATTCGTCTCTTCCAACGCGTTGCAGTTCGGCGCGAAGCGGACGATGGAGATGATCGACCAGCACGGCGTCGAGAAACCGGTGTCGACGCAACTCTGGGGAAACGATCCGGCGCTGATGGCGCAGGCGGCGCGCATCGTGCGCGAGTGCGGCGCGGATATCGTCGACATCAACTTCGGTTGCCCCGCGCCGAAGGTGACCAAGACCGAAGGCGGCAGCGCCTGCCTGCGCGACCTGGGTCGCTGCGAAGCGATCATGAAAGCCGTCGTCGCGGCGGTCGATTGCCCGGTCACGGTCAAGATGCGCCTGGGCTGGAGCGAAGGCGAGCTCGTGTACGCCGATGTCGCTCGGCGCGCCGAGGCGGCCGGCGTGCGCGCGCTGACGCTGCACGCGCGCACGGCCAAGCAGTTCTACAAGGGCAACGCGGATTGGGCGCACATCGCGGCGCTCAAGTCCGCCGTCTCGATCCCCGTCATCGGTAACGGCGATCTCGCCGACGCCCGCGGCGCGCTCGCGCGGATGCGCGAGAGCGGCGTCGACGGAATCATGCTCGGACGGGCGGTTCTCGGAAACCCTTGGCTCGTCGGGGCGGTTGCGGATTTGCTCGAGGGCCGCGAGCCCCGGCCCTTGCCGCCCGCGGAAGAACGCCTGCGCTTCGCGATCCATCACTACCGTACGATGGTCGACGAGTGGGGCGAGGCGCGCGCCGTGCCGCAGATGCGCAAGCACCTCGGCTACTATCTCAAAGGGTTCCACGGCGCGAGCGAACTGCGCGAACGTTTGATGCGCACGCAGACGGCCGCGGAGACGCTCGAGATCGTCGAAGCGACGGTCGCCCGGCTCGCGCAAAGCGAACCGGTCGCAGCCTGAACCCATGATCGACCCCGCGACGTACGGTGCCGTTTCCGGCCAAGCGTTGTACGACGAGACGTACGAGAATTTCAAGTCGTTCGTCAACCCGCCGCTCGCGCGCGTGATGAAAGTCTCGGGTTCGCCCGTCGAAGTACGCGCGAGCGGTACGACGATCTGGGATCACAGCGGGAAAGCATATCTCGATTTTGCCGGCGGCTACGGCGTGTTCACGCTCGGGCACATGCACCCGCGCGTCGTGGCCGCCGTCCGCGCGCAGTTGGAATTGATGGCACTCTCCGGCAAGACGATGTTCGATCCCCTCACCGGCCGGCTCGCGCGCGCGCTCGCCCAATGGGCGCCGGGCGACCTCTCGATCTCGTTCTTCGCGAACAGCGGCACGGAGGCGGTCGAAGGCGCGCTCAAGCTCGCGCGCGCTGCGACCGGGCGCGCGAAGATCGTCGCGACCCACGGCGCGTTTCACGGCAAGACGTTCGGCGCGCTCGCCGCGAGCGGACGCGAGGCGTATCGCGAGCCGTTCGCTCCGCTGCTGCCGGAAGTCGTCCACGTGCGCTACGGCGATGCGGCGGCGCTCGCAGCCGAGATCGGCGGCGCGGCGGCCTTCATCGTCGAGCCGGTCCAAGGCGAGGGCGGCGTCGTCGTGCCGCCGCTCGGTTATCTGCGCGACGCGCGTGCACTTTGCGATCGCGCGGGCGCGCTTTTGATCGCCGACGAGGTGCAGACGGGGTTGGGCCGCTGCGGGTATGCGTTCGGCTGCGACCGCGACGGCGTCGTTCCCGACGTGCTGACGCTCGCGAAGGGGCTCTCGGGCGGCGTGATGCCGATCGGTGCGTACGTCGCGCGGCCGGCGGTTTGGAACGCCGCCTATGCGAAGGCGCCGCTCGCGCACACCTCGACCTTCGGCGGCAATCCGCTCGCCTGCGCGGCGGCGCTCGCGGCGCTCGAGGTGCTGGCCGACGAGGATCTGATCGCGAACGCGCGCGCTCGCGGCGAAGCGCTTTTGGCGGGCGCGCGCACGATCGCGGCCGAGTATCCGAGCGTGGTGCGCGAGGCGCGCGGCCTCGGGTTACTGGTCGGCGTGGAACTGCGCAACGAAGGCTACGCCGGAACGATCGTGCCCGAGATGCTCAAGGCCGGCGTTACCGCTGCGTGGACCCTCAACCAGCAGCGCGTCATCCGGCTCGAACCGCCGCTGATCGTGACCCAAGAGGAAGTGACGCGGGCACTCGCGGCGCTGCGAACCGCGGTTCACGCCGCTCGGGAACGTCTCGGCGCTTTGCCCGAAACGGACGACGCCTAACCGTGCCGTTCGTCGAAACGAGGATCGTCGTGGACGCGCCGGCGCGCGACGTCTACGAACTCGCCAAACATCAGGAGCGTTTTCCCGACTTCATGCCCGACGTCGAGTCCGTCACGATTCTCGAGCGTAGCGGCGCGCGGATCGTGTCGCGTTGGAAGACGCTGGTCGAAGAAGCCCCGATCGAATGGATCGAGGAGGACGTTTTCGACGACGGCGCGCTGCGGGTCGACTACCGGCTGCTCGAAGGCGATCTCGATACCTTCGAGGGCGCCTGGACCTTTGAGGAACGCGACGGGCGCACGCACGTGACGCTTGGCGTCGAGTACGACTTCGGCGTACCGACGCTGGCGGAATTGATCGGGCCGACGTTGCACCGCAAGGTTGCGGAAAACAGCGAGATGATGCTGGCAGCCCTCAAACGCGAAGCGGAGAGCGTGCGCACCGCGCGCCGCAGCGCGTAGGTTTCGGGCGGGAATGGTCGGGCGGCGTTCGGATTGAACGCCTAGCGCAATGAGCGTTTTACGGTACGTCTTCTTCGCTGCGGCGGTTGGGTTGCTTTCGGCGGCGGTGCCGTCGCCCGCGGTGAGGGCGGCGGCCGCTCCGGCCGGGATCGACGTCACGCGTGCGACGCTCCCCAACGGTCTGCAGGTCGTCGTGTTGCGCGACCGGCTGGCGCCGGTCGTCACGACGTGGCTGAATCTCCAGGCCGGTTCCGACGACGAACCGATCACCGGGCTCGCGCACGCGCAGGAACACATGTTCTTCCGGGGCAGCCACACGCTCAGCGGCGCGGCCGCCGATCAGATCGCGGGCTTCACCGGCGATCAAGACAACGCCGACACGCAGTCGGAGATCACCCAATACTTCCATCTCGTCCCGGCAGCGGATCTCGATCTCGCGCTCCAACTCGATCGCTCGCGCTTCACGGGCATCCTCGATTCCCAGACGGATTGGAGCCAAGAACGCGGTGCGATCGAGCAGGAGGTGACGCGAGATAATAGCGACGCGAACTACCGCCTCTACGTGAAGCTCCTGCACCACATCATGGCCGGGACGCCGTATGCGGACGAAGGTCTGGGAACGCTCGAAAGCTTCGGCAAGCAGATCAACGCTCCGCAACTGCAAGCCTTCTACAACGCGTGGTACCACCCGAACGCCGCGATCTACGTGATCGCGGGCGACGTGGATCCGCAAGCCGCGATCGCAGCCGTGCGGCGCTATCTCGGCCCGATCCCCCGGGGCCCGCTGCCCGCGCATCGCGCCGGAAAGCTCGCGCCGCTGACGCCGCTCACCCTGCGCGACACGAGCGACCAGAGCACGATCGAAGCCGAAGTCGCGTACCGTTATCCGGGCTACGACGACCCGAGCTACGCCGCGTCGGTCGTCCTCGGCGACGTCCTCAACAGCCAGCGCGGCGATCTCTACGGTCTGGTCGCGTCGGGCAAGTCGCAAGCCGTCGAAGCCGACGTCAACCAGTGGCCGAAGGGCGGCTTCATTCAATTGGTTTCGCGCGTCGCGGTGTCGACCAAACCGATGCAAGCGGTCGCCGCGCTGCAGCAAGTCGTCGCCGGCTACCGCGCCAGAGGCGTTCCGGCTTCGCTCGTCGAGGCGGCCAAGCGGCGCGAGATCGCGCGGGATCGCACCGCCGCGTCGTCGGTCTTCAATCTCGCCGCCACTTGGAGCGAATCGCTTGCCGTCGAGCACCGCACGCCGGAAGACGACGTCGACGCGATCGCGCGCGTGACGCCGGCCCAAGTCGATGCGTTGTTGCGCGCGTATTTCACGCCGAAAACCGTCAACGTCGCCTATGCGGTGCCGAAGAACGGCGGCGCGGTCAGCGCGGCGCAGGCCGGCGGAGGCGAAGAGAACGCAAAGCAGGCGACCGCGAAGGTCGCGCCGCTTCCCTCCTGGGCCGAAGCGGCGCTGCAGAACATCGCGCCGCCGGAACGCACGATCGCGCCCGTCTCCTTCGTGCTTGCAAACGGGCTGCACGTCGTCGTGCAGCCCGAACGCGCGAGCCCCGCGGTCGCGGTGTCCGGCACGATCCTGCACGACGCGGGGCTCGAGGAACCGGCCGGCAAGGAAGGCGTGCAGAGCGTTCTCGAGCCGTTGCTGCCCTACGGCACGGCGACCTATTCGCGCGTCGGTTATCAAACCCAGATCGATGCGATTTCCGCGACCGTAACCAACGGCTTCGCTTTTTCGCTCGCGGTGCCGAGCGCCGGGTTCGAGCGCGGTATGCAATTGCTTGCCGACGACGAACTGCACCCGGCCCTGAGCCCCAGCTCATTCGACGTGGTGAAGGCCGAGCGCGTCGATGCCTTGACCGGCGACGCGACCAACCCCGATCATCTCGCGGCGGTTGCGTCGGCGACCGCGCTCTATCCCGATGGCGATTCCGCGCGACGGTTCGCCACGCCCGAAAGCGTGAAGGCGCTGACGCTAGCCGATGTCAAGGCAGCCTATGCGGCCGCGTTCCGCCCCGACCTCACGACGATCGCGATCGTCGGCGACGTGACGCCGGAACGCGCGCGGGCGGTCGTGGAGCGTTGGTTCGGCGGTTGGCGCGCGGCGGGCGCGCGGCCGCTCGTTTGGGCGAACGCGGTCGCCGACAACGCGCCCGCGAAGGCGAACGTTCCGGCGACCGGACGGCTCCAAGATACGGTGCTGCTCGACGAGACGTTGCCGCTCTCGCTCGCCGACCCGGACCTCGCGCCGCTGCTGATCGCCAATACCGTCTTGAGCGGAGATTTTTCGTCGGTGCTGATCCGCGACATGCGGGTGACGACGGGTTACGTCTATTTCGTCGGCAGCACGCTCGGCGCCGAGAAGACGCGCTCGGTCTTTTCGGTTCGTTACGGCTGCGCGCCCGGAAATTTCTCGAAGGCCGAGCGCGTGCTCGAACGCGACCTGCACCGGATGCAGGTCGAGACGCTCGACCGCGAACACGTGCAGCGCGCCAAGTCGCGCCTGATCAGCAACGTCGTGCTGCAAGCGCAAAGCTACGATGGCCTCGCGGCGCGGCTGGCCTTCAACGTCTCGCGCGGGTTCCCGCCGGGTGAGGACTACGAGCTTGCGAACGCGGAGCTGGCGGCCACTCCGGACGACGTTCGCTCGGCGATGGCGCGCTGGATCCGCCCGCACGACTTCGTGCGCGTCGTCGAGGGTCCGGCGCCGCAGTAGGGCAACTGCGCCCTAGGTTCGCGGCTGCGCCGTGATCGCGAACGCGGCCGCAAGCGCGAGCGCGGGCAACACGCCGGCGAGATGGGGTGCGCTTCCAACGACGGCCGCGCCTAACGTTGGGGCGAAGATGAGCGAAAAATTGTCGAGCGAGTCGCCGAGGCCCAAGAACGTGCCGCGTTCTTGGGCCGGCACGACCTCGACGATCCGCGCGTCGAGCGCGGGTCGAAGAACCGAGCCGCTAAATGCCCAAAACACGATGACCGCAACGAAGAATGCGACGCTCGTGACGAAGCCGAGCGCCGCGTAAGCCAGCACTCCGGTCGCGAACGCGGCGAGGGTCGTGCCGCGCAAGCCGAACCGCCGAACCAGCGGCCCGACGCCGGCCACTTGCGTCGCGGCGCCAACAAAGCCCGCCACTGCGAGCAACAGGCTCGAGGCGAGCGGCCCCGCGCCCAGCACGTCGTTCGAGAACAGTGAGAACGACGTGAAGAAATACGTGAACGCGAAGATGTAGAGGAAGCGGCACACGAGCACGCGCGCGATCCGCGGGCGCCGCACCGTTTCGCCCAGGAGCTTCCACGGCGCCGGCATGCGCGGTTGCGGTGCGTGCGACTCGCGCAGCAACGTCGTCGTGAGGATGAGATTGAGGACTTGGAGCGCGGCCGCAAAGTAGAACGGCAACGCAAACCCGAACTGCGAGAGCGCGCCGCCGAGCACCGGCCCAACGATGAAGCCCGCGCCGAAGGCGGCGGTCGCGAAGGCCAGCGCTTGCGGACGTTGCGCTTCGTCGGTTACGTCGCTGATGTAGGCTGCCGCGACGCCGAGGTTGCCTCCGCCGAGACCTTCGACGATCCGCGACGCGAACAGCGTCCCGAGGTTCGGGGCGAATGCGATCAGCACGTATCCGGCGAGCGATGCGGCCTGGGAGCCGAGCAGTGCTCGCTTGCGGCCGACGCGATCGCTCAACCCGCCCCACAGCGGAGAAGAGATCGTCGCGCAGACGGCGGCAACCGTGATCAGCGTCCCCGCAACCGCATCCGGCGCGCCGAAGCGCTTCACGATGAACGGCAGCAGCGGGATCAGGATCGTGAAGCCGAGGATGTTCAGAAACGTAATCCCGTAGAGCGGGATCAGCTCGCGCGGCAGCCCTGCTTTCAGTGCTTGTTCCGCGCGGCGTTGACGCGCGCGGCGATCGAGGCGGCGGCGTACAGCGCGACGAGGACGTAGAGCACGAGCACGAGCCGCGTCGTGCCGTCGATCAAGCCACGGTGAACCTCACCGACCTTCACGACGATCCCGGCGACGGCGAGGACGAAGAGGGTCGCGCTCAAGGCGTTGCGATACACGAGCGAGCGAATCACCGTTCGCTCGTCAGTCGGGAATCGCGAACGCTACGATCGAGAGATTCTTGAAATCGTTCGTCCAGAGCCGGTTTCCGTCGCGCGCGAGCGAGACGCCGACGAACGGCGACTGCGCCGCAAACACGAGCGACGGCGACGCGGCCCCGGGCTCCAGGTACCCGATCCGGCAGCCGCCGCGTTCCTTGCCGAGCCACGCCGAAACATAGAGCCGTTCGCCGACCCAGGCCAAGCCGAGGATCTCTTCGCCGACCTCGATCGTGCGCACCGGGCGGGCATTGCCGTCGAGCTCGATGACGCGCTTGTTGAAGCGCTGCGAGAGCCAGAGATGCTTGCCGTCGTAGGCGAGGAACGAGCCCGTGTCGTCGGGGCACCCGTAGGCCTCGCGCGACTTGAAGCCGTGGCCCGGAACGAAACGGCGGATGAAGCGGTTGTCGTCGTCGCCGTTCTCGCTGATCACGAAACGCAACTCGTCGCCGACGCAGGTCGACCCGACGGGTAACCCGGGCGATACGGCCTTCTCGAAGACCCGGCCGTGCTTGGGATCGATCCCATAAATATGGCCCGTCTCCCAAGAGCCGAGCCATAAGCTTTCACCGTCGTGCGCCAGCGACTGCGGGCGCGGTGCGGGAGCCGGAATGCGAACGATTTCTGCCAGCTCCGGCAGCTCGGTCGTCGATTCGATCATCGGGGGAGCTTCGCGCTCGGCTCTGTGGAGAACCTGGCGCCGTAGACGCGAGCCGCTCTCATGGGGGAGCGCTCCGCCCCGGCTCGTAACCTCCCCGCGTGAAGTTCGCCTTCATCATCCATCCGACGTCGCTCGAAGACGTCGCGCGGTACGAGCCGGGCGCGGTCGGCAAGGGACGCCCGCTGATCGAGAAGATCATGGAATGGATGCCGGCCTACGCGGCGGTACACGTCACCGGCGTGCGCGCGCCCGACGGCCGGGAGACCGAGGGCTGGTTTGTGGCGGCGCCCTTCATGCCGGAATCGATGCTGGCGCTGCCGCGCGAGACCGTCTACCGCAAGATCCTCGACGCGATCGCGATCGGGGCGGAACTCGGCGCCGAGATCGCGGGGCTGGGCGCCTTCACCGGGGTCGTCGGCGACGCCGGGATCACCCTGGCCGAACGTTCCCCGATCGCCGTGACTACCGGTAACTCGCTCACGATCGCGGCGGGCGTGGAGAGCCTGCTGCGCGGCGCGCGCGAGATGGAGGTCGAGGTCGCCCGCTCGACCGCTGTCGTCGTCGGAGCGACGGGCTCGATAGGTTCCGCCTGTGTCGAGCTGCTCGCGCCGCACGTCGCGCGCATCGTGCTCTGCGCGCGCAATCGCACCCGGCTCGAACGGCTGGTCGAGTCGCTGCGCGAGCGCGTCGATTGTACGCTCGCGATCTCCACCGACGTGCGCGAGGCGGTTCCACAGGGACAGCTCGTGCTCACCGCCACGACCTCGACGCAGGAGCTGATCGAGCCCGCCGACTTGCAGACCGGCACCGTCGTGTGCGAGCTTTCGCTCCCGCACGACGTCGGCCGCAAGGTCGCGATCGAGCGGCCGGACGTGCTCGTTACCGAGGGCGGCAACATGCGCGTGCCGGGGAACCCGCGCTTTGCACGCGTGCGCGAGCCCGGCCGCGATTTCGACCTGGGGCTGCCGCCCGGCGCGGCGCTTGCGTGCATGTCGGAAACGATGGTGCTGGCGCTCGAGAACCGGCGCGAAAACTACACGCTCGGGCGCGGGATCGACCTCGCGAAGGTGCGTGAAATCGATTTGTTGGCGCGTCGCGCCGGCTTCGCGCTCGACGGCATGCGTGCGTTCGACGCCGCTGTGACCCCCGAACACGTGGCCGCGACGAGGGCCGCTGCGCGCGAACGCAGCGCGACGGCGGTCTGATGCTTCGCGAGCGCCTGCACGACTATGCGGCAACCGTCACGTGGACCGGTGCGGGCGCCGGTTCGACGAAGACCTATGCGGGCTATTCACGCGAGCACACGATCGCCTTCGACGGGAAGGACGTCGTGCTGCGCGGCTCGGCGGACCCCGTGTTCCGCGGCGACGCCGCGCTCGTCAATCCCGAGGAAATGCTGGTCGCGGCGCTCTCGACGTGCCACCTGCTCTCGTACCTCGCCTTCTGCGCCCTCGAGGGCATCGAGATCGTGTCGTACGCCGATCGCGCGCAAGGCTTGATGAGCGAGACCGGCGGCGCAGGCCGGTTCGTTTCGGTTACGCTCGAGCCGCGCGTCGTCGTCGCGCACGCTCCCCAGATCGAACGCGCCCACGCGCTGCACGGGGTGGCGCACGAGGCCTGCTTCATCGCGAACTCGGTCAACTTTCCCGTCTTGCACCGGCCGCAGACGACGGCGGCGGGTGCGGGCCCGGCGCCGTGAAGCGGATCGTCTCGGTATCGCTCGGGTCGTCGTCGCGCGACCATCGGGCGCGCGTCGAGTTGCTCGGTGAGACGTTCGATCTCGAGCGGATCGGGATGGACGGCTCGATCGACCGCGCAACCAAGAAGCTGCGCGAACTCGACGGAACCGTCGACGCGATCGGGCTGGGTGGCATCGACGTGTATCTCTACGCGGGCTCGAAACGGTTCGCGCTGCGCGAC
>Ga0302325_10027175_pt1 | contig 11870 bp, 8 predicted proteins | sample Palsa_T0_2_FD_201948 | JGI IMG/M metagenome (GOLD analysis project Ga0302325, IMG submission 201948) | Peat permafrost microbial communities from Stordalen Mire near Abisko, Sweden - Palsa_T0_2 | ecosystem: Environmental > Terrestrial > Soil > Palsa > Peat permafrost | place: Sweden: Abisko... | reverse complement strand
ATCCGCCCTACCTGCGCGGCCAGGCGTATCTATCTCTGCACCAGCCTGCCGCCGCGGCAATCGAGTTCCAGAAGCTGCTTGACCATCCTGGGATCGCGCTTAATTTCCCGTTGGGCGCCCTTGCGCATCTCCAACTCGCAAGAGCATACGCATTGGCAGGCGACAAGCCTGGAGCAGGGAGGGCATACCAGGATTTCCTGAACCTCTGGAAAGATGCCGATCCCGGTCTCCCCATCTTGAAGCAAGCCAGGACGGAGTATCTGCGGCTATCGCCACACTAAGGTTAAATGTTTTTGGCGGCCAGCCTGGCGATTCCGGAGTGGTCTCTGGAGGGTGGAGGGGAGTCGCTGTCGGCACTTCCCCTCGCCGACACTCAGGCCGTTGGACTCTGTAATATCTTTGCCAGTGCGTGCAGCCGGTTGGCGTCCGCAGTGTTTTTGACGCCGGACGCATCTGCCTCCACGGAAGGTGCCATGCCCTGAAGCCTGGCTACGTCTTTCGTGCCCAGCTTCGATGTCTGCGCACGTGCGATTGCCTTAGTGAGTGCGTCGATCCGCTTCGCGGGCAACGCCTGCGAGCGGCCTAACTGGTCCAGGTAAGCGCGGGCAACGATCAGTTGAGACGGCCATGCAATCTTTGGCTGGTTTTGCACATTGAATTCGCTCAACTGCACCAGGTCGGCCGCATCGATCTCGTTCTGGGTAAGAAATTTGCTCGGAACCAGCTTGAACACGTCGAGCCCGCGGGCAATCTCCGATCCATAGATGTAGCCGTTGTACCAATAAGCCGACCAGTCTCCGCCCAGAATGAGGGTCGAGGCATCGATGGGGCCGCGATCAAAGTAGGCAATCTCAAACGGGTGCGCCGCGTCGGTGAAGTCCATCACAGAAATGCCGCCCTGGTACCACGCTTGCACTTCGATATCACGGCCGGGAACCGGTACCAGCGATCCGTTGTGCGCAACGCAGTTCTCCGTTGCCGACTGCGCGGCGGGCATCTTGTAGTAGCTGGCGAGCGAAAGCTTATCGTCTTTCAGGTTGAAGATTGCATCCGCGCCCCACTTGTTGGGGTCCGTCGCACGGCAGCGCGGCTGCAGCCCGCCGCCCCACTCGTCGGTGAACACCACCTTGGTCCCGTCGTTTGAGAACGATGCCGAGTGCCAGTAGGAATAGTTCGGGTCGTTAACTGCATCTACGCGCTTTGGGTGCACCGGGTCTTTGATGTCGAGCAGAATCCCATTTCCCGAGCAAGCACCAGCCGCCAGGCCTATGGCCGAATATACAGTGATGTCATGGCATTGGTTGGTGTCCGCAGGCTTCTCCGCTTTCTTGTCGTGGCTACCGCCGTTGTTGAGCCCGTTTAACGCACCCGTGCGCGGGTCGATAAACACTCGCGGGCTCGATACCACCTTGGCCTGCTCCGGAGCTGCAAGCGGGACCTTGATCACATCGATGCGGAACAAAGAAGTATTCGGATCTTTATCCGGAGCCTGTCCGGAACATCCGGCAAGCTCTTCTGCCTTGCGCACAAACGAGGTTCCCGAGACATAGAGATAAATATTGTCTTTGTCGTTGGGGTCAACCACCAGTGTATGCGTGTGCGACCCGCGGCAGGTCTGCACGGCGGCCACCTGCTTCGGGTTCTTGATGTCCGAAATATCGAAAATCCTTACCCCGCGAAACCGCTCCGGGCTGGCGACCGGGTCTCGATGGTCCTTTTCATGGCCGGGCTCCGGCGGAGGCAGCGGTGGGAAACCCTGGGTCCCGCAGTCAAGCCGTCCGTTCGGCATCTCAACCGACATGAAGAGCAGCTTCCCATAGACAGAGAGATCGCCCTGGCCGCCCGGGCACACCAGCGAAGTAGATAGCGTTATATTTGCCGGGTTCGAGATGTCGTAGATGTTCACTCCATAGAAATTGCCCTGGAACAAGTGTGTTCCCTGGAACGCAAAATCTGAGTTCGCAAAGGCCAGCTGCGCGATTACCGGCTGCATTGGTTTCGGGATTCTGGCCTTGTTCACGCCGAGAGTGTCCAGTGTCTTCTGAACCGCCGGATCGTCTGGCTGCGTGGATGACAGCTGAAAGGCCGAAGCCTTCTTCAGGAATACGATGTGCTTCATGCCCATCGCCGCCTCACCTGCATCGTAAAGCCCGGGCTTCAACCCTACGCGCGGATCGTTGGTAGTCGAGCCCGTAGTTCCTGGGGGCAGCGGCGTAGCCGGTTGTATGGCGAAGGGATCCTCTTCTTCTTCAGCAGCCGGAGCCGCTTTCGCCGCCGCGGCGGGGGGTGCAGGCGGTGTCTGCGCTTGCAAGCTGGCGGTAACAGAACCCAGAAAAGCCGCGGCGAGCGCCGCGATGAGCAAGCGGAAAACAAGAGACTGCGAGCGATTCATTCTTTCTCCTTCAACATACCTTCCATGATTTTGATCTCGGCCCGCTGTGTGTTATCAACATCTGTTGCGAAGTCGAACAGTTCGGCATCCTGGCCTGCTCCGGGCGTATCGAACAGTTGGTTCACCATGACCAATGCGCCGTTGTGATGCTGCATCATGCCGGTCAAAAACTTCCGGTCAAACTCCGCGCCTTCCGCCTGCTCCAACCCATGCATCTGCTGAGGAGTCAGCATACCCGGCATGGCGGGCATCGGCTTACCATTGTTATCCATGTCCGGCATACCCGGCATGGCCATCGACACAGGCGCGTTCCGCGCCACCAGCCACCGCTTCATGAACTTGATCTCGTCCGCCTGGGAAAGGCTGATGCGTTCCCCCAGGGTCCGAATTGCTTTGTCCTTAGTGTGTGATGGAATCAGCGCCGTCATCTCTACCGCCTGCGAGTGATGCATAATCATGCCTTGCATGAACTCAATATCTGCTTCCGAGCGTTGGGGTGCGACCGCAGACGTAGAAGGCGGCAGCCTCCTGCTGGGAGTCCCTGGCGCGCCAGGTTGCACCACCGAGACCGATCCCGATCCGGACTGTTGAGCATAACCATCAAGGGCGAGCACGCTGCAAAGTACGCCGGCGATCGTGCACTCCAGCAGCGCCGCAGCAAGAGTCCCCAAGATACGGGGCTTCCGCTCCACGGCTAAAAGATCAAACCTCAATTTCCTCATTTCGCCAGCCATATTTGCTGCCCTCACGGTATCACGGCGCCGGTCGAATATAAGCGCCAGACGCCATCCATCCTGATCGCCACTAAGTAGAATCCCTATAGTGGACCCTCCCCCATCATCCGGAATTGCGATTAGGATATGGACATATCCCCATGCGAAAACCAGTCATTGTGCTTTCGACTTGCGCGCTCCTGGCACTCACCGTGTCCGCGTGGGTAGTCTGGGCCGCACTCAACGCCACACTGCTACCATCGAAAATACCTTAGTTCTTGTGAGGGACACCTGCTTGATAAACCGCCTGCGGCAGTGCCACTGTTTTCTTCTTGCTCTCCTCAGCATCTTCGCAACCGTACCCTCCCGGGCACAACAAACGTCTGCTCCAAAGACGCAGATCATTCACGCAGGGAGACTCCTTGATGTACGCACCGGACGCATAGAGACCGACGCCTACATCACGGTGATAGGGGAAAGGATCGATTCCATCTCTCAGTCGGCCCCGGCAGACGCCGCTGATAAGCCGATCATCGACATGAGTCACTACACCATTGTCCCCGGGCTGATCGATGCCCACGGGCACATCCTCTCCGATCCAACGACGCAGTCCTCCACGTCGTACCTGGTCACGTCTGCTCCGCAAGCGACCGTCCGCGGAGTCGCGAACCTGCAGCTCTGGCTGAAGCACGGTTTTACCGTCGTCCGCGATGCCTGCGAATCCTATTCGTCCTATCCGCAATTTGCCCTGCGAGAGGGGGTCGCAAAGGGGCTCATTACGGGCCCCCGCATAGTCGCCGCCGGCAGTTGTATCTCGGTTACCGGCGGCCACGGCGACTCTGACCGTCTCTCCCCAGACAAGCCGTCCCTCGACCAGCCCAACCAGGTAGACTCCGTTGACGATGTAAGTCGCATCGTCCGTCGTGACATCAAGTTTGGCGCCGACTGGATCAAGCTGATGGCCACCGGCGGAGTCATGGATCCCATCAGCGACTATCGCGTGCAGGAGTTGAGTGATGCCCAGATGGTGCGCGCGGTCGAAGACGCGCATCGCGCCGGACACAAGGTAATGGCGCACGCCGAGGGAACGGTCGGCATCAAGGCCGCCATTCGTGCGGGCGTCGACTCGATCGAGCACGGAACCATGCTCGACGACGAAGGCGCCAGGATGATGGCCGATCGCGGCACCTGGCTGGTGCCCACGCTCTATTGCTTCCAGCACGATCTACAGACCGGGCTCTCCAAGGGCCGCGAACCCAGCAGCATGGCGAAAGGCATCGCCATTGTTAAGGAACAGGGTCCCGCCTTTCAGCGCGCCTTGAAATACCACGTGAAGATTGCCTACGGGGTCGATGACGACGACATCGATGAATCTGTTTCCAAGGAGTTTGGTGCGCTGGTACGCGGCGGCATGACTCCCCTCGAGGCGATGCAAGCGGCGACCATCCACGGAGCAGAGCTCCTGTCGCTTGACAAGGACCTGGGCACCATCGAGCCAGGCAAGTTTGCCGACCTGGTCGCCGTGCCCTCGAACCCCCTTGACGACATTACGGTGATGGAGCACGTTGCCTGGGTCATGAAATCCGGAGTCGTGGTGAAGCCACTCTCCTGATCTGTATTTCGCCGCGGTTGAGAATTGCGATCCATTCCCCGAATCCAGGACCATGTCCCGATAACTTTTTTCAGTCGTCCCTGCGGGACTTTTCAATGGCGAAAGTCAACCCAGGACTGCGTCCTGGGCTAAGTTCAGCCGTCCCTGCGGGACTCGATATCGAGATGGTCGTTGTCACGCAGGCTCTGAAGCCCTCGTCAGCCTAACTTGTGCGGCACGGCTGAAACCGGGCCCTTCCTTCCGCGCTATCTACTTAGGAGCTCCGTCGAAGGCCTTTTGGATAAACGCGACGACACGGCGGCGGGCATCGTAGCCATGCCAGGGCTCGGGTACCGGAGATCCGTAGATCGCCATGGCTAGAGGGCCATGGTTATCGCGGGGGTAGGTCACCAATTCGACCGGCACGCCTATCTGTCGCAATGCCCGATACATTTCCATGGACTGCCCCAGCGGATCGGTCGTGTCGCTCTCACCCTGCAGCAGCAGAAACGGCGTCTTGGCCTTGCCCGCAGAGGCCAGTGGGCTTTGCCGCCATGCGTCCTCGGGATGCTCCCACGGCTTGCCGAAATACCAGCGGTCGTACCACGATGAGTCTTCTGTACCGTATTCGCTGTGCTGGTCGATCACCGGCGCTCCGCTGATGATGGCTTTAAAGCGCGTGGTCTTGCCTTCGACAAAGGCAGCCATTTCCCCTCCGTAGCTGTAGCCCATCAACGCCATGCGGTTGCTGTCGATGGGCTCGGACTTCAGCGCGGCGTCGACGCCGGCCATGATGTCGCGGTAGTCGCCGCCTCCAAGATCGTTCTTGTTAGCGGCAGCAAAGGCTGCGCCGTAGCCGGAGCTGCCCCGCGGATTGGTCCGCAATACGGCCCAGCCTTGGCCGAGCAGAAAGTCGACCCATGGCTGATGTGCGTCGGCATAAGCACCCAGTGGTCCCCCGTGCACCTCCACGATCAGCGGCACCCGCTGCTTCGCAGCTTCCGGTGGCAAGTACAAGCGGCCCTCTATGGTGAACCCGTCGCTCTTCCATTGCAGCGGCTTCGGAGCCACGCTCAACATGTGCTCCGGCGCGAGCGGCGGCGTCTTGACCGGCGTCGCTGGGGATTTCAAGTCCGCGGTGTAGTACAGCTTTCGCGGATCTCCTCCACCGCTGCCTAGAAAGAGCCAACCATTTCGCTGCTCATTCGTTTCCAGGGCGGACACATCCGAGGGCGGCAGCGCCAGCAATTCCGGCTCGCTTGCTCCGGGCACATAGCGGGCCACCTTACCGTGGAAACCGACCTCTACCAGTTGCAGAACGCTGCCATCCGCCAGCGGTACCGGGAGGCCCCTGCGCAAGGAACCCTGGAAGCCCTCGTTCAGATCGCGTGTGGTCTTCGTAGCCGTGTCATAAACGTAGAGATCGGCGTAGCCGGGCGGCGCATCGTGTTTAGCCTGCGCCTGGTAGACGATCGACCCGCCATCGGGTGCAAATGCCGCGGCTTCAATGGTCGGCGGCAGCCCCACCAGTTTTTGCGGATGGATCGAGTCCGAAATGCTGACCAGCCAGCCACTCATCGCCGGTCCCAGGTCGCCCACACCATTCATACCCTCGGCGATGGCCAGCAGCTTGGTACTGTCGCTGCTCCAGGATGCATTCTTTACGTCCGGTTCCACTTGCAACAGCGTCAGTTTGCCGCTCGCTACGTTCAGCAGGTATAAGCGCGAGCCATGGGGATTGTGGTTCACCCAATCCGCGTCAGACTTTGCGTCTTTCTGCGCCTTCTCGCCGGCGGTCTGCGGATCCGCCGCAATGATCGCGATGTAGCTGCCGTCGGGAGAGACTTTGTACCGGGTTACATCGAGGGCCACTTCATCGGGATGGGCATCATGGGAATGAGCATCAGGCTTCGCGTGCTGCGGGGTGTCACTCGACGGCGGATCGTCCGGCTTCGCTGCCTCGTCTTTGGGTGGCAACGCGTCAGGGAGCTTGGCCTGGTCGACCACCGGCTTCACCTTGAGCACGAACGGCTTGGCCTCGCCACCGTTCATGGGCAGGCGATAGAGCGAGATATGTTCGTCGCGTTTCGCCAGGAACAGGATGCTTTGTCCATCGGGCATCCAACTTCCTTCGTATTCTCCGCGCTTATCCGCGTCGGGGGAGTAGGTAATCTGCCGTGGCCCGTCTCCATCGATGCGGGTTAGCCACAGGTGGCTCTTCGCGCCATCCGCAGTTGCCTCCGTAATGCGTATCAGTATCCGCTTGCCGTCCGGCGCGAGGCGAGGGTCGCTCAAGGCCTTGAATCGCCGCAACTGCTCGTTGTTCGGGAAGCTGAGAGCTGACCCGCTCGCAGTCGGCGTGCCGCTCAAGGGCGCGGCTGCCTGCGCCCCGATCGGCAACGAGATAAAGAGAAAAATTAACGGAAGGAGAGCATCGCGAACAAGGCGGGCCATGTAAGAAGAGTACCCATGAACGCCGGAAACTAAAACACATTCCGGTCATTAGCGCTCGGTTCACCCTTCTTCTGCCTTGCACACAACTCTGCTGAGCAGCCCCCGGCTAGCGCGACGAATTCGGCTCGACCGCAGCTCGCCAGGTCTGATCCCTCTCCAGTTAGCGGTGACCACCGCCGCCGTGACTTTCCCTCTGGGCTCCCGCGCTGTGCTCCCTGCCCCCATCATGTCCGGCGTTGCCTACGTGGCCCTGGCTATCCCGCGCCTCGTTTGCGTGGAAGTGATTGAACGCCTGATCTCCGCGTTCGGGCATCGGTCCGGCGTAGCCATGACGAGGGTCATAGCGGTTGTCCACGTGGCCATAGAAGCCGCGAGATCCGTGATACCAGGGGCCCGTTCCAATGAACAACCCACCACTGAACCAATCTGGCCCATAGTAGCCGTAGGGAGAACAACTATAGGGGGCATAGTCGTAGTAGCCGTAGGGGCACACAGGCGCGGCTCCAATACTGATGGAAACCTGGGCCGGCGCTGTTGCACCACTTAGTAAAGCAACAGTGAGAACCAGCAAAGCTGAGTTATCGAGATATTTCCGGTAGGACATAATTCCTCCTGGGTGCTACGTTGGGAGCCTCACGCACGCAGTGTGATCAACCCGCGGCTACTCGCGCTCCCACTCTCTTCTGGATGCTAGGCGAAGCAACAAGCTGAATACTGATCACAATTGACCAGATCAGGCTCGTATTCGCGAGCAAGCAAAGGCTGATCGACCTTTTCTTCTAAGGTTTCCTGCCAAATAACAGCAAGTTAGTTATTTAAGAGTGGCGCATTGGGCTCGGGGCTCTACTCGCCATTACGCGGAGAACGCAACCGTCGAAGTCGCGGCACAATTTACATGCCCTGGCGGAACAAATTATCGGGTATCCGATGAATGAGATGAGAACACGCCCAATTATCGCGCAGCGTTTGCGTCGGATAATGGACACTAACCTTTGCTAGGAGGATCCCAGGTCTCAAAAGCGAGACCTGGGGCACCCTTCGCGTGGCAAGTATGAAGAGGTGTGGGGCCAGCAAATCAGTCGAAGAACTGGCGATCCTCGTCCGCCAGGTGCGCTTTCGCGGCCTGCACATTGAAGCTGACTCCGATACCGGGCCGGTCCCAAACTTTGATGAAGCCACGTTCGACGATCGGGTTCGGCAGCCCTTCGACAATGTCGTACCACCAGTCAGGCTGGCCCAGCGGATACTCGAAGGCGATGTAGTTTTGTGGCAACGCGGCGGCCACCTGCACATGCGCGGCCAACCCGAAGAGCCCGTCGAAAATGCCGTGGGGAGCAATCTGGATGCCGTGGATATCGGCGTATTCAGCGATCCATTTCATTTCCGCGATCCCACCCACGTCTTCCGGGTCGGGGCCCACAATATTTACCGCCTGTTTCTCGATCAGATCTTTGAAATTTTCCCGGAGGTAGATCTCCTCTCCCGTATGAATCGGGACCGTGGTACTCACGGTCACTTCACGAAAGAGATCGGCATTCGGATAGGGCGTGTAGTCGCCGGTGATCAGGTCTTCGAGCCAAGCGATGTGGAGCGGTTCCATCGCCCGCGCAAACGTGATCGCATCCTTCACCGTCCAGCCGGGACCACAGTCGAGGGCGAGCCCGATCTCATCACCGAGGACCTTCTTCATGGCTTCGACGCAGGCGATCACGTTTGCCAGACCGCGTTCCGTCATCATGCCGCGATCGGGATGTGAGGCTCCTTTCCGCGGCGGTTCGTCGTACCACGCATTGGGCACGGCGGGCATCATTGCCGGATCGTGAAAGCCGACGGCTTGCTTAATCAGTGTGAAACCTTCTTTGGCTTCCTTCATCTTTGCCATGGTCTCGGCGTAATCCTGTGGCGTATGGCCGGTCATGGGGAAGCGGACGCCTCCGTTGTAGATACGCACCCGGTCCCGGATCTTGCCGCCGAGCAGTTTATATACCGGCACGCCGGCCACCTGCCCCGCGATGTCCCAAAGTGCTATCTCGATCGCGCTCACCGCCGCACCCCAGGGCTTGAACGCACCCAGACGGCGAATCTTCAGCAGCACGCGCGCCACGTCTGTCGGGTCCTCGCCCAGAAGATAGTCCTTATAAAAGAGCACCATCGGTTTGAGGTACGGCTTGTAGGACTCGGCCTGGCCATACCCGGAGACGCCCTGATCGGTGACGATGCGCACCACCGGGTTCTTGCCGATGATGGCACACCGGAGGTCGGTGATCTTGATCGCTACCTGCCCGGCCCGTTTTTCAGGCACATTGCCCTTCTGCTGAGCGGCAAACGCCGTGGCGGCCGCTGCCGCGGACAATGATCCGATAAATCCTCTACGCGTCCAATTCGTCATGCGTCCCTCTTCCTGGAAAGTGTCCTGCTTGAAAACCGCTCCCCGTGGGGCAACTTCCATCCGCCATTGTTTCATTCCTGCTCGACTTGTGATTTGAGTCACCTGGGAAAAAGCGGCGATGTGCATGATGGGTATACTGCCGGGTGGCCAGGTTCGCAGGAAAGGCTGCCCGACGAAATAGTACGTGAAATGGGCAATCCGGGTTGCCTTGGCGGCTACACGGGTAAGGGTTACCGTTTGCGCTTGCTTTACCGCCAAAAGTACACGATGAAACTGACCCTGTGGTACCGGTTCTGCCAGGTCACGCATCGAAACAACAGCTTACGCGTTTGATTCGGAGAGGCCACCTACATGCACTGTTTAGGTGGAGTGAGCATGCTTCTCCTCTTTCAGGTTTCCTGGACTAAGTCAGCCCATCTGAAGTACTCCTCATCTTAGTGACCGACAACCTTAAGGAGGTTGACATATGTTTGCTCGTAGTGTTTCGTTTCATCTGAAAAACAATATGCTTGCTGATTACACCCGAACCTTTGACAAGGACATTCTTCCGCTGCTTCGCAAGCAGAACGGCTTTAAGGACGAAATTACGTTCTCCGGTCCCAGCGGTGTCGAAGTGAACGCCATCAGTCTTTGGGACAACAAAGCCAGCGCAGACACTTACAGCACCAACTCCTACCCCGAGGTGTTGAAGACGATTTCAAGGTTTATTGAAGGAACGCCCACGGTTCAGACCTCTGAGGTCGTCAACTCGACCTTCCATAAGATTGCCGCCCACGCGTTAGCGTAGGACAGTGAGCTTTTTGACCGGGGAAGGCGGTTGATCCCGCCTTCCCTGAGGGATTATTAAAGGTAACCGAAAGTCTGAACCTGGCTCTTGCGATCTTGCATGGCTGGAAACCTCCTGCAGAGGTTCCCGACCCGGTTGATCCTGTCAAGACGCACTTCCGCCTTAGCAGTCATTGCAAATGGCAACACTTTGGTTTGCCTGATTTATTTCAGCGCATCTGAAAGAGTGTCCGCAAAAAGATCGTCCCTAACCCCGCCTTAGCAATGCTCCAGCCGAGTACCAAGGTCCAGGTATGCAACGGCACAAGATGGAGCAACCTATGAGCTTCCGAACAGAAGGCGGTGACCGGAATTCGCCGTCGAACCAACCAGGCATTGTGTGGAACAAACGCAGCCTGGCCACGCAGTGCGCAAATCCACAATGCTCTAAAGAGCTGCTCTATCTTCGCGAGGGAAGGCTCGAGTTGCTCGACCTGGAGTCGCATGCCAGCGATCAGTTGGGGCCAGATGATGGCGCATTTTCGATGAGGTCCGTACCCAGCAGGCTTTTTTGGCTTTGCGGTGTGTGTACGAAGACATACGTGGTAAAGCGATGGACACCCTCCGGCCTTGTCGTGGGGCTTCGCAGCCACACAGGTGACAGCAAGCCGGGTTTAGCGGATCGGGCCCGCTATCGGAACGACCCTGTGACTTCCGCTGTTCTCGATGAGCCTTTACCAGGAGGATCCCAGGCCTCAAACGCGAGACCTGGGGCATACTTCTTCTTGTAAGGATGGAATGCCTGGTTAGGCGGCTTGAAACATCCAGCGGACCCCGAATTTGTCGTTCAGTGCCCCGTAGAGGCCGAAGAATTGTTCTTTCAGGGGGTCGGTCACTTCTGCTCCTGGGGAAAGTTTTTCGAAGAGAGCCTTCAACTCCTGTGGCTTTCCTCCGCTCAGGTAAAGACAAACGGTGTTGCCGCGAGTGCGCGTCTCATCAGGCCGTAGCCAGTCTGAGGCGGAGATCTCCAGATTCCCGTTTGTGAGCCGGGCGTTGATGGTCTTGTCGAGTTGGACTGCCGGCATGCGATCCTTCGCTGGAGAATCTTTCACTTTCATGACGGTCAGATCTCCGCCAAAGCAGGATTTGTAGAACTCCATTGCCTGTTGGCAGTTGCCGTCGAACAAAAGGTAGGGAGTCAGGGTTGTCATTTCATCTCCTTTTATTTTCTGCAGCATTGTGTCTGCTCTTGAACGAGTAGGTAAAGCCGCCAAGGCAACAGTGGAAAGTGCGGATGCGGCGAAGTGGCGGCGCGAGACGTGGTTGGCTCTGGACATGGTCTTACTCCTTGTCTGAAAGTACCTGGCTGCAGAATTTGATATCTGCGCTTTGTTGAGTAGTCGGGGCCGTCGCGGCGTTCTCGACATGCTGCCCAAACAATACTTGGAGTCGGGGACAGCATATGTCTGGGTGGGACGGCGTGGCGTAACGAACGTAGAGGATTGGCACCCGTTTTGTCTCTTTTGGGTTATGTTTGTTTGTCACTCAAATCTTGCCGGATCTGCT
>Ga0302325_10027174_pt1 | contig 11870 bp, 7 predicted proteins | sample Palsa_T0_2_FD_201948 | JGI IMG/M metagenome (GOLD analysis project Ga0302325, IMG submission 201948) | Peat permafrost microbial communities from Stordalen Mire near Abisko, Sweden - Palsa_T0_2 | ecosystem: Environmental > Terrestrial > Soil > Palsa > Peat permafrost | place: Sweden: Abisko... | reverse complement strand
GTCTTTCGAAGGAGTGCCAATGGAATGCTGATACTCCAGCCTTAATTCTCAATATAGCTTAATCCCTGGACTTTTTCGTAGTTTGTTCAAGACCAGAACATTGTTGATGTAATACATTGATGTGTGTAAGTACCGATGAATGAATTTTTCGCACTTTAGCTGTCCAAAACGTGCTCATCTGCGAGTTGGCCGGTGCGCTTCAAACGAGCGGCAGAACTTTCCAGTATTGAATTGAACCATGCATATCAGACCATAAACATGAGTATATAGCCAACAAGAGGGAAGAATACAAGATGATTGGACAGTTGGCAGCTTTTTCGCGTGCTGATGTTGTCGAGTTCGCAAGTCTCTGACGCGGAGAAGCTCCACTTCCGGGTTCGATAATGCGAATTGGAAGGTTTGCCACCGATAGGCAAGGCATAATGGAGGGAGATAATTCTTTTGTTATGGCAGATGACCTCCCACGTCCTTATCCACATTGAAGTGGATTGGTCCAAGCGATGTTGTGACCAACTTGGGAGGCAGATGGCGGAATCTGGAACAGTCCAAAGCAGTTCTCTGACTCCGAGGCAGTGGCGATCCACGCCCCAAAGGAAGCAGTGCAGATGCAGACTCTCAAACGTTCAGAGCAAATGTTCTTTCTCAACTGATGCTTGAGAAGGCCCCTCACTGAATGGGTGCTTCGAGATGTCGAATTCTAGAAGCATCGACGGACACGAGGAACGCCCTTGTTCAAGTATCTTACAAACTGAAATACTGTATGTTAATTGGATATTCTCATAAATGATGGCTGCTTCTGGTGGGGCCTCGAATCTTCGCTGTTGAAAATTGTGGCGAGTATCAAATCTCGTGCCTTTCACGAGATTGTCCTCGGCAGCCATCACCAACGACTTTAGCCACAATCGTATGGTTTGAGCTTTAAAGCATGTGGATACATTGAAGACAAACTGTGGCAGATCATTTCCGGAGATTTGAGGTGCATGTGAAAGTAGGATGGAGAGAGTGAGTGTTGTGTTGGATCAGCTGTGATCACGTGACCAATATACCCCTTTTCTTCGGAAAAGGACAACACTTGACGAATTTGGCAATTCTTCAGGTCAAAACTTCTGTAGTTCGTGTTCTGTCGTCTAGAAGGAAATTTGATAGTACCTCGCATTCCAATTATATGTAAATACACCTAGTAATAAGGCTGATAAACTCGCTGAGATATCCAAATGTTGACTGACCGCATTAATATAAGTCCAGTGATGACAACAGAAAGAAACGATTCTTTCCACAATTTTTTAAAATACCAGTTATATAATATTAGAGAGATCATTGGCTCCCAAGCTCCCGAAAAGTCTCTTGAATAGCTCCTGCTGCCCTCGTAGCACGAGGCTTTCCTCTTCCAGTTCAGACTGCGCTTTCTCCAGCGTAGCGATATGCGCCTTCGCAAGCGCTAAGATTTCAATCTTTGTAAGGCCTCTGTCTCCCCCACTTCTCCCTGAGTGTCCACTCGCTGACTCCACAACGTCTTCTGGAAGAGCTCTCAGAAGTTCGGAGAACCTTTCGTTCAGCCGCATACGATACTGACGCTCTGTATCTTTATGGTATCGGCTCCCCTTGTCTTGCCTGGATGGAGTGATCCGATTTGACCGTCGCGATGATGATGTAGTGGCTGTGGCGAGTTTATTAGGAGATTTCGGAGACGCCATAGGCTGTGAGACTGATGACGGCTCCAGCTCCCGGTCCAACTGATCTTCCCCATCACGGATCGATTCCATTCGATCCGAAAAGAGGTTTTCCGGTATTGAATATGGAGTTTGACCAGATGTATTCATCAACGAAGTAGACCGTAGGGGTCGCCCGCTACGCCGTGATGGTGCCGAGGCTCGTCGTTTCCCAGCAACATTACTAGAACGATTTGAAGTGTGGCTAACTTTTGACGGCATCTCGCGAGCGTCGACGAGTTCTTTTTGGGGTTCGTAGGTATTTGTAGGTTCAGGTTCGTGATAAAATCCTGCCGCAAACAGATTGCTTGGCGGGACGGAATTCTGAAATCCAGCATTTGGGACCATGGTATTGCCGGTGTCGAGACCCCAATCTTCCCATGCACCCACAGTCCACAAGGTGTCATCTTGAAATTTCCAAGCTTCTCCCATGATGGCACTGTCAGAAGTAGTCGTTGTCAACACATCTGGTGCAAAGTTCAACTCAGAGGACCTTTGTGGCCATTCGGGTATGGGGGAACCCGTCGAAAATTGCCACCCCGAGGAGAGGCCTGTACTCCGAATTGCCTGCCTCCTACTCTCATCAACACTCAAGTGTTCCTCTTCGGGCACGATATCGGGGGTCGAATATCGCTCTCCCATTGATTGCGGATACGTATTTTGAGCCCGGGGTGAGACAGATGATAATGTCTGAACTTCCTAAAACCAAACAAGAAGGGTGATGCTTTTTACCTACGCGCCCCAACGATAAGAATTACCACCAACCAAAGAAAATCTCGCGGCAAGTTGCTCCCCCGAATCCCGATAAATCTACCTGCAGCAACCCCAATTCTTCACCTGCATACAACTATACACAGATCGTTACACCACACCTCCTTTATCCCACGCGGAAGAATCTCTTATTCCCACAAAGAGTAGCAAACGATTGCGGCAACAAATCGTAGTTTTGCCTTCGAACTGCAGTAGGTTTCCCACTAAAAGAAATCTATCGCATTTTTATTCGTGAAAATCTAGTCAAATGATATCCCTCTTCTGTAACATTTTTAAAGTTCAAACGACTGGATAAATCAGGCCACAAAATGGATATCCCCGGAGACGAATCCGTGGCTGCACGAGGTAGGGATTGGAATTTGGTTTGCCAACAGTGAACAGCAAAGCGGATCTGGCAGAGTCTGCACTTGGTATTTTGCTGCATTCAGGATCGAGATATAGAGTTCGGAATTTTTCTCCGATCTCCGCCTTCCTCTAAGCATCATGTGAAACTGCCACTTGGAGGCATCTAAGCTAGGAGTTGAAAGGCGTTGACATTTAAATAGAAATCTACAGAGAAAGTAGAAGACCAAATTGTAGGTGAACTTGCAAGCAAAGAAGTGAATTGTGTTGAGCATATAGGCTCCCAGTCATAAATAGTCTGATGGGCTTACGGAATCAGGCCGAGAATGGGCTGATTTCAAAAGAAAAAGGCAGGATCTCCAAAACTTCATATAAAGTCCCCTAGACTTTGTAATAGTATAGAAGCTGATTTGCGATGAGAATTGTGTTGATCGGGAATCCCCATGAAAAGATATCAGAGGGTTCGAGAGAACGTATTTTTCATACTCGCGACCGTGACGTCACGTCAGGTCTCGGCAGCTTCCTTGTTTTAAGATCCAAAACCTGGAAAGAGACGCTGTAAATCTTTGCAACATTAAAACATATGTAGCCCCATCCTATCTTATTGCGAATATATCTACCATTCATGATTGGGAACGATTCAAATATAATTCATAAAGTGAAAACTCACTGGTTGTATCGAGGGTTCGTTGAATAAGTCCACGAAGCCTGACTCCTGAGTGAGTGAAACTAGTCGGCGACCGCCGACTGGGAACAATGCTTCTCAGTCGATCCCATTTAATTTCACCAGGTACTTATATTGTTGCAGATCCCGGGCAACCTCGGTCGACTTTGGCGGCTCTGTGCACATACTCCTCAAGCTTAACATAAAATATTGTCTGATACTTGAGGAGGACAACATAGTTGAATAGAAGAGCGTTTAGCCAGTGCCCGATATAATTTTGCACAAAGACGCTAAAAGACAACCGAGTTCTCACAGGGATATTGGAAGGGGGATCACGTTCCAAGTGATGACTGACGAGTCCACTAATGCATTATAGAGCCACCTGCCTAAACACCTTCCAATGACCCACAATTTTGGCAGTAAGACTGGTGTCTCCTTGCAGACAGTAATCCATTATTGATTGTCAACTAAGGCATCAGGATACCTCCCGAATTTATCCACGCCTTCTTCAACCTCTCGTAGTCCTCCTCCAACCTCTTGTTCTTCTTCAGTAACTCTCTTTCCTCATCCTGTAATATTTTGATGTATCGTTCCGCCAATGCCAAGGTCTCAGCTTTGCTGACATTCTTTCCTCCTCCAATTGTGTCTAATCCTGTCGACGCTGCTAACTCAAGAGGGATCTTCGCAAGTAGACTTGCGAAATGATTGTTGAGACGATTGCGATATTGTTTCTCCACCATGTTGTGCGCTCTCTTCAGATTTGAGTTTGGATGGGCAATAGTGGGAGAGGTCGAGAATCGTGCATGGTCTGCGGTGCGTAGTTTTGGTGAAGGGAGTCTTTGTTCGGAACTTCGGGAGCGTTTTCGGATGTTTGATCCGCGGTTGCGCGTGAATGGTCTCATCTTTGCAGTATCGGGGGTTTGGTTTAGTTCTTTTGCAGCTCTAGGATTGCTCGGGGCCGCGACGGTTGTCTGCGGTGATATGTCGAAGTTCCCAAAAGGCGAAGGGGGTGGGTGGATCAAGTTTGCCTCTCTCAGTGACCCCCATACCTTCTCCTGTGCCGGAGTGCAAGGAAAGGTGTTCACCAAGATTCTACTTTCGGAAACCCATGTGTAATTAGACGGGAACTGCGGTCCATTTTGGAAGAGGCTGAGTTGTTCGCCGTTGTATGAGTAGATTCCTGGGTCCGACTCCGCCAGCGAAGTGGAAAAGCTTTGGTCGAATAAATTCAAGTCGTTGTCTGGCGTATAAAGTTTAAGCGATGATGTAGAGGCTTGTGAGGTATCAGAAGGAGAGTTAATGGACTCTCTTTGAAAAGGCATCCTTTCGCTGAATTGTTGTGAGGCGAAAGTCGATTCCTCTTCAGATACGTAGTCTGTGTCACCTGAGCGAAACGCAAAGTTACAGCCACCCTGCAAGAGGTTGTTAGTGACACTCCCTAGCAATGTGTCTCTATGTGAAGTCTTAACTTCAGAAACAAGTGGCTTTCGTCTTCTGCCATACATGCAAGCACATTTCGTTCAGGTCATGGACTGGGCTTTGCTAAGTAGAAGGTAGAGGGGCTTGAATGCCTGAAGGCTGACGTACAGTACAGAGTGGGGTATCAATCAAGTCAGGACAGTAGAAAATAGAGAAGGAGGGGGAGGTGACGAGTCTTAGCATTTTTCAGTGTTTAAGGGTCTTTTACCCCGCTGTGCCTTTAGTTGATTGGTTACTGTAGGCTTAACATTGTTATTAATCCCGGCCAGCGTACTTTAGCGGTCATTCTTTCATTCGTCGGATCTTGACATAAACACCTGCATCGAAAAAGATTGATTAGATTTCGATCAACTGAATTGGCTACAGACAATCTTCATGCACCAAGATGCATCCTCACGAGCTTGAGTTGCGACATCCGATGCGTCCATTCGCATATCGGCGTGCAAGGAGCTGGAAGGCTAGGCCTCTTCATCCTCGCTAGGCTTTGTGGCTTTCTACTAGTAGCCAATCCGCTGAGATCGGGGGCAATATTTGTGCTTAGATAAGAGGCTGTAAGCATGCAGCCTAGCTATTGGTTCCCTGTTCGACTCCCGAATGCTCACAAAATTGAAGACATTGATGCCAAGACATGGATGCCTGAGGAAATTTCGATCTACAGGGGATAACTCGATGGGTATGCCGGCTTTGCCCAAGCCTTGCAAGCCTACGTTGAGATATTTGTATATCCACTTCCTGGGGACCCAGATCTCGGAACTTGTGCCCAGTATACAATCATGTGCTCGCAGACTTGAGAACACTGCTCAGTGCCTGGATTTCGGAGCCACGTCCGAATGCTCGCGCATCACGGATCCTGCTCTATGATTCGACAAATTCATATATTGAATGTTCAAGCTAGCACATATCCCATATTGACAAAAATATGTGGGGATGAAAAGTCAAAATCGAATCTCGGCCGCGCTGACAACATGCGCGGTGCATTACGAAATGAATCCTCCCTATGGTTTTGTTCCCGTTGGTGGAAAGCATGCCCCACACTGCCGTATCTTTCAATGGTACATTTCCGGCCAACGCGCCCCGACCTATAATGTGGTCCCGATTCAAGCGGACCCTATCCGGCATCTATGCCTGCAGATGAAATGGTCAGTTCTCACCTTTACTCTGGGGTTGACATCAAATGTTCTTGCCATAGACTCATTCATACTTCAGATGAAATGTTACACAGCGTTCCTATCGCCCGCCGCATGTCCGTCCGAGACTCCGAGAGCGTACGCCTTCTATGAACGACTGGATGAGGTCAACTGAACCATTAGCTTAATGGGAAATTTTCCCCTGGAGTCGAAAGCTATTGCCGGATTTGTTGACAAGATTTGTTGCCAAAATTTTAAATAAAGGAAGGGAGGCCCCTCGACGAAAAAAAATCTGGCAACTGCAGTTTAACAACAATCCCTCATTGGAGGTTCGGTTGTTGGAATGCCACGTCGAGGTGGCTGGACGTGCAGGACTGTTCAATCAGATTCGAGCATTGAAGTAAATTATTTAGGTGCATGTCCTAGGTATATACTGCGGTGGCAAAGAAGATTCGGGAGTTGGAAACAGAAAAGGCAGGGAACTTGCATGATCATGCGTCTTGCAGAGAAGACGGCTGCCAGCGTGCTTTGAAGTAGCTGAGCCGAGGAGGTCATGCCCGACACACTATCCATGCTTATTCCGAATTTACAAGCTGGTGGGGAAAGCCTGGGAGGATTCCAATCGCACGATGTGACAGGAAAGTAGCTTCAGAAATTCATGTCGCCAAGCTCTCTGTATACATCACGTTGTGACAACTGACATGTCCCACACAATTGTCTCAAGAAGAATCCAACCTCAGTGGTCACAAGAAGCAATACTTGTTCTACAAGGCTTTACTTTCCGACAAAGGCCTACGTTCGCATACTAAAATGCTTCCTATATAAACGGCTAGTGCGCCTCGAGGAATCTACAGGGTAGCGAATAGTGTGACTTCAGTCCAGTGCAACTGGAGTTTAACTGGTAGTGCAGTCTAAAAAGTCCTTAGTCCAGTGCAGTGCAAGTTTTCCAAACTGCAGTTTTTAAAGACAGATTAAATCGCTGTTTAATCACTGTTTTTTGCAGTTAAACTGCAGCTAGGCTGCAATTAAACTGCAATTTACCCTAGGTGAGTGCAAGGAAGTGAAACGGCAGGCAGTTTAGTGGGCCTAAAATGCACCGTAGTTTGGAAATCCAAATCCAAACCGCAATCTCAAACTGCTGTTTACAATATCCTCGACGACCACAAGGATATGGTATTTAGTTAAGGTTTCGCCACTTTTGAAAGTGCGTCATCAAGTTTACTGCTATTAATTTATCTAGCTTTCAGTCGGAGATCTGATTATCGCTTGAAGGTTCGCTGCTCAGGGATCTGCTAGCTACTCGTCGAGCAGTCCTTTGGCGCGCGCCACGGTCGGTCATCACTTAATAAGTATGCATGTATATTTCGGCATCGAAGTCTACATTCAACCTCAGATTCGCCAGCCGGAGCTGCTCATCACTCCTAAATCTAAATCTCACTTTTGAGAAAAGAAAGAACGAGACTGTGTGGCTGGATGCGTACGACCAAAGGCAGGTGTTCGCTCAAGCAATCAATATATACTTTCACCACTGCCACGCGGGCCTGATATTGGTATGACACCAAAATCAAAGTAACTGTAAGACCTGGCTTTGCATAAACAGCTGCCAGGGGACTTGGCCGATCAACTTGGATAGTTGAATATTGGAGAATTTTGTAAATAAAGACAAAGACGGAAAATTCTGCGGCGTCGCTAACAACCTATGAAGGAGTATGACCAACAACAAGCAAAGAAGTTTCAGAAATGTAACATTTTTTTTAAAATAAAATACATTTTACCTTCTGCTTATTTGCAGTCGCGAAATTTGCGAGCGAGTTAAGGTGGGAAAGGGGGGGGATCGGTGGAAAAGGCGGTGAGTCTAAATAAGGTTGAAACTAAGCTTAAAAAGGCGAAGTCAACAATCTAAGCTGGCAGAACTCTCCAGCACGTTCCCCCACGTGTCACTGTCCCCAGCATCCAATTGCATCGCCAAAGAGCGTCAATGGGCTCAATTTCGCAGATGCTGAGAGGGCCGGGTGGTTTTTGGTGAGTATAGTATCTCCTAACCGTGTCTCCCTCTGTCCATAAAGGTCAATAGCCGTGACTATTCCCGCAGCCCAACCTGGGACCAAGCCTCAGCCAATGAGCTGTATGAGTCGCAATACCCATGGTATACGCGCTCTCCAGCCACTTGGACCGAGATGGCTATGGTGTAACACAAAACTGATCGGTTCTGGCTCTAGCCCACCTCGAAATAGCGGCTTTTCCGAAATTTGGATTGTCGACGACGATTCCGACGATGCCGAGTCGCAGCAAGTGATTGAGCCCCCTGACGAAGGGCCGGCGAGGAAATTAGGGGTGGCGGAAGCACACAACTGGATGAAGAATACAGGGTCAATAGCGCTGGTAGGAAGGGAGGCGGTGGAAGAGAATGGTAGAATTGCGAATACAAAACCAGTCGAGCCTCCAGAACTAGAGGCGGGGGAGAATGCGGACGACGACGATGAGGAGGAGGGGGAGGAGATCTATTCCATCCATGAAATTTCAGAAGATCTAGGTTCTATTTTTGACCAATTGAAGAGCACTAGCTCGTCCGCACACCATAAGATCTTGAAGAATGCACCCAATCCTGGGCTGGTGATAAGGGATTCGGCAACATCGGCTTTCCACTCTCCGAACGTGACATAGACATCATCATTGCAGCAAGCAAACAATCTCCTCTCCAGGATCTTGTCGATCTGCCAAACTCTGGTCTGCCTCGATGAGAAGAGTGGGGGAAGTTCCGGGTCACCTCTTGGAGACGAAAACCCCATCTTGGAAGAAACTTCATGGTTCTATTCTAGGCAAGGTCAATGTCGCACTAGGAATTGCCGCTACTGGGAGGGTGTTAAATTAGGAGAGTCATCTTTGATACTTTATCAAACGGGATATACGCTCAGTCAGAAGTTGTGTTCATTTTGCACACACATTTACAATTTATTTTGCTGTTATTTCAAGTGAGCAGAACTGCCGCCACCACGCTCATTTTCGGTACTTTGGATATCTCACTGCTATCAACACAAGAAAATGGTGAAGTATCAGTTGAGCATGGGCCGGCTGAGGAAGTCGTCCGAGATTTCCGAAATATCTGAATATGATTGCTCCATCTCTCTTGGGTCAACATGCCTTCTCTAATCTAGATGCTTTTGTTCTAACGGCACCCATTTTTCTAACATCAAAGTCCAAGACGCTCCGCTGACCTCAGGTCATCGACTCGTTCTACATTACAACCCTGAGCACACGATCGCTACAGTAGTCAAAATTTACTCGGCAAAAACGCTCGAAGAAGACATGGCAAAGCTCCGTAGAATCTTTCATTGTATCTCTCCCCATCTTAAATCTTCAAGTCTGCATGATTTTCATTTGGTGCCTCTTCGGCTATTCGTCCCTCTTCTGTACGAAATATTTGACCTGTTTGACTCAAAGAAATGTCAGACTGGCACTAGAATCTCCGGGAGTCTGTCACTGTGGTAGAACTTAAGAGTTGAGCTGGATGCTAATAATCAGGTTGAATTTTTGTATCGATAGAGCTACGCATCGAGATACAACTGTTAGTGACTTCAGCTTTCAATCAATCATGATCGAGGAAATGCTTTTCTTGTGCGAATATCACTGCCCTGAGGTATATCACGTGATTATGAGTAAAAGGGGAGACAGCTAACTCCAACGTTTTCTAATCTATAAACTAGCAATTCATGGACTCTACAAACAAAATCTCTCATAATCTATTTAGATACAAACATGGAGTCTTCGCGATGGTTCTCTTCTAGCACCGCGTGCTATTGTTTAGCTTGTTTGCTTTCTGCAAACGGAAGAATGAACTTCGATTCGAGAAACTTGACGTTTTGAAAGTTGGTTGAGTTCTGATTTTCAATTGGAAGTAGTTCCTCCAAGCCATTGATGATAATCTAGCACGTTATTGGCATTCTATTATTGTCCATGGGCTGAGTGAATCTGAAGGTTCGCCGGGTTCTCTCCTTGATCCTTCCATTTCGTCGATTTTTGAACGACACCACAAATTTTCCCTGCCATCACATTCTAGTCCACATCATCTGGGTGGAAGTAAAACTATAAGATGACTATCTGGGAGACCGACGTGTCTGATATGTCTGACAGCGTAAATTTCCATTCAAAGCCAGGCAAATCTTTGTTTACTGACCGCATTGGCAGCCATCTCCAACAAAACCAACAACCTCTACCACGGATATGGCATCTATCAACACCCCAATGGCAAGATTCCTCGCAGAACCTCCACTTTCTCCTCTGCCCGCATCAACTCCGACAGAGCCAAAAGCCATGAGTATTTCCAAAGCCAGAACACCCCAGAAAGGCAGTCAGCGAAAGGATCGCCATACCAGAAGCGAGTCGCCTTCACCACCAAGAGCGAAGGACCGACCTTCTGATCATATCATGGGCCGTACAGAGTTGAAGAAACACTCCTCCAGTCAGTATTCCCCAAGCTTGGTCATCCTCCCATCTCGAAAGCGAGCCAGCGAACGCCAGTCTCCTTCTCCAGCAACCAAGCGCCGAGCTTCTCAACAACATACCCCGACCCTCATCCCAAAAGCAAGCAATGACCATTGGTCTCCCAAATCCTCTCGAGTATCGTCTCCAGTCGGCCTTGCATTATGCGTTGTCCCTATCCCAGCAGTAAATTGGTATCCTCACCTAAAGTCATCTCACTCAACACCATCTCCCGGACCTGCAAAACCCCGCGTCGCTACACCTTCACCCATTGCCACGAAGAAGTATCCAAGTCGGTTATCAGTTACTGTCTGGAAGTTGGATGACGAAGCTGAGAAGAGGGTCTGCTACAATTGCGGGAGGAAGGGCCATTGGTTTATAGACTGCTTGCTCGGGTGCGGAAAGTGCGGGGAAGATGGACATCGGACTATCGATTGCTCAGTTGTGAAATTACACGCTACGGCGATGGTGAAGGAGAATATCAAGAAGAAGGCAGCGCGCTGATATCCACAGGCTAGCTTATTTCTCGGACCTGGAGACATCTAGCAGATTTCCTTGGCTCATCCCAAGCGGCGCTGCAGCTATATTCATCACGAATCCTTCCCTATCTTGGGTCACTAAATCATTACCCAGACCGCCACCCCTTTACCACCTTTACATTATCTCCCACTCGCATATACACCCTTACAGTACTCCGTCGTAGCCTCAAGCCAAAGCGGCAAACCCTCTCTGCCTGCAATCTCCTGCTAATGGCTCATAATCCGCGAACAAAGTCCCTTCCTCCTATTTTCCATCGCCGTACCCGCAATAAAGAAATAATAGTATCTTTTCTGCCCTTTTAATGCTCTCCTCTTACATGCTTCGCCTAGGGGTGCGTATTCGGTCTACATTTTCTATTCTGCATCAGCCCTAGCTGCCCTACTCCCATTCCAAGACACAACCATACGAACCAAGAAACCTCTCCATCCAAGCCACCAAGCCAACTATCAGCATCTTCCAAACATTATCTGCCTTCTCCCCGGGCCGCAATATCACAGTACAAGCTTGAAAGCCATTAGTTTCAGTGAAGTTTGCGTTGTTTAGCGCGAGTTGGGTGGGAAGGCTTTTGAAATAGGTTGGTAGGTAGGCTTGGCGAGCGGAGGGGGAGAGCGAGGAGAAGACGTAGATTATTACTGGGTCGTGTGGGAAGGCTGAGGTGAAAAGGGTGGCAGTTTGGGGGACGAATTCTGTGGGGAGGTAAAAATGGAAGAGGCGAGGAAGGGGAGGGGAGAAACCTCGACCGCGGATTGTGAGGGCTCT
>Ga0302325_10027173_pt1 | contig 11870 bp, 14 predicted proteins | sample Palsa_T0_2_FD_201948 | JGI IMG/M metagenome (GOLD analysis project Ga0302325, IMG submission 201948) | Peat permafrost microbial communities from Stordalen Mire near Abisko, Sweden - Palsa_T0_2 | ecosystem: Environmental > Terrestrial > Soil > Palsa > Peat permafrost | place: Sweden: Abisko... | reverse complement strand
GAGGCGATGCTCGGCAAAGCGCCGGCGCCACTTGCCGACCGTGTTCTTGGAGACCCCAAGCCGGGCGGCCACTTGCCGGTTCTCGTCGCCCTCGGCGCAGCCCAGGACGATCCGCGCCCGCAGCGCCTGCGCCGTCGTCCGCCGCAACGCCAGCGACGTCAGCTCAACCCGCTCCGCCTCGCTGATCTCCAGCGCCGCCAGATATCGACCGCCCATGAAAGACCCTCCAAAAATCTAGAGAGTCTGACAAGATCGCGTCCGCTTCGAGTCCTGCGAACTTCAGAGTCGGGACACTAGACGTCAGCAGATCGATCGTCGAGCATCCGGAGCATACCCCTGACGTGTGCCAACTGGCTCGACAGGCCCGGCGGGGCAGCGAAGACGGCGTCCAGCGCCGCGGTCCCGATGGTGAACCCGGCGGCGCCGGCCTGGGCGACGGCGGCGATGCGCGCCTCGCAGTCGATCGAGCCGGCGACGATCACTGGCTTGCCGCTGGCCCGGGCGCACACGGCGCGCATCAGCGCCGGCACATCTCCGTCGAAGCGATAGGCCAGCAGGTCCAGCCCGTGCACGCCATCACGGGCCGCCAGCTCGCTGGCGCTGGCGGCGATGGACTCGATGTCGCCGACGAGGCGGCTCGGATGACCCTGGATCTCGCCGGGAAACGGAAAATAGCGGATCGGGGCGCCGGCGATGATCGGCTCGACCACTTCCGGCCGCACCCCGCCCATCAGGACGTCAACGCCCAGCTCCACTGCGCTGCGAGCCCCAGCGGCTTCCGCCTCGCCGTCGAGACTGACCATCTCCAGGTAAAGCACCGCTCCGGCCCCGTGAATCTCCGCTGCCAGCGTCGCCATCTCAGAGCGCGGCAGCCCGACGTCTTTGAAGCCGATGTGCTTCACGCCGGCCGCCAGCACCTGCGGTAGCTGCTCGCGCGCATCAGCGACGGTCACATCGCCGCGGGTGAGCATGAAAACGAAGTCGGGCAGAGCCATCGGCCCCAGGGTACGATCCAAGTCGGTGCTTGCCCATGCGCAATCGAGCGACCCAGCTAGCGCTTGATGAAATCGACGAACGCCCGCAATGGCGCCGGCAGATGGCGACGGCCCGGGTAATAGAGGAACGGTCCCGAGAAGCTTTGCCACCAGGGTTCAAGCACTGGGACCAGCGAGCCATCGTCCAACGCCGGGCGGAGCCAATCCTCGAACATCTGCACCACACCGAGGCCGTCGATCGCGGCGCTGACGGCAAGGTCGGCCGCCGCGCCCACCTGTACAAGCAGCGGACCGCCGGGTTCGACCCGTACGACCTCGCCATCGCGTTCGAACTCCCATGTCGGCATGGCGCCGCTGGCGAACCGCCCGCGCAGACATGCGTGCGCCAGCAGGTCGCGGGGATGTTGCGGCCAGCCGCGCGCGGCGAGATAGGCCGGCGAGGCGGCAGTGGCGAAGCGCTGGACGCGCGGCCCGATCGGCACCGCGATCATGTCCTGTTCCAGCCGCTCCTCATAGCGGATGCCGGCGTCGCACCCGCTGGCGAGCACGTCCACGAAGCCCTCCTCGACGATGACCTCCAGCCGGATGTCGGGATAGGCTTTGAGGAACGGCGGCACGATCGCCGGAAGAACGATGCGTGAGGCGCTGCCTGGCACGTTGAGTTTAAGCGTCCCGGCCGGCCGATCGCGAAACGCGTTGACGACGTCCATCGCCGCTTCGATCTCGCCCAGCGCCGGAACCAGACGCTCCAGTAGCCGCGCGCCGGCTTCGGTGGGTGCGATGCTCCGGGTCGTGCGATTGAGCAGTCGAACGCCCAGTTTCGCCTCCAGCCGGCGCAGCGCCTCACTGAGGCCTGAAGCCGAGAGGCCGCTCGCCCGCGCGCCGTCGCGAAAGCCTCCAGCTTGCACAACCTTGACGAACGCCGAGAGATCATCGAGTTCCGCTGCCACTGTGCGACATCCCGAACGGCCCGTGCTGATTGTCGGGGATTATCACGCAACGTCGCTGCGTCCATATAGCCAACATCAGCTGTGGAGACCCACCATGACCGACATCACCAAGGCCGGCGCGTTCGCGCTCGGCGAGCGCACCGTGAACCGCATGGGTTATGGGGCGATGCAGCTCGCCGGACCCGGCGTTTTCGGGCCGCCGAAGGACCGCGACGCGGCGCTGGGCGTGTTGCGCGAGGCGGTGGCCAGCGGGGTCAATCACATCGACACCAGCGACTTCTACGGCCCGCACGTGACCAACCAGCTGATCCGCGAGGCGCTGCATCCCTATCCCCACGACTTGGTAATCGTGACCAAGGTGGGCGCGGTGCGCGGCGCCGACGCCTCCTGGAACCCGGCGCAGAAACCAGCAGAGCTCACCAGCGCGGTCCACGACAACCTTCGCAATCTCGGCGTCGAGGCGCTCGACGTCGTCAACATGCGGGTCACCGGGCAGGTGCACGGGCCAAGCGAGGGCTCGATCGAGCCGCAGCTGGCGACCTTGGCCGACCTGCAGCGGCAAGGCCTGATCCGCCAGATCGGGCTTAGCAACGTCACGTCCACCCAGCTCGACCAGGCGCGCGGGATCGTCGAGGTCGTCTGCGTGCAGAATCTCTACAACATCGCCAATCGGGGCGATGACGCGCTGATCGACAAGCTGGGAGGCTTGGGCATTGCCTATGCGCCGTTCTTCCCGCTCGGCGGCTTCGCGCCGCTGCAGTCGGACGCTTTGTCCGCCGTCGCCGCCCGGCTCGGCGTAACGCCGATGCAGGCGGCCCTCGCCTGGCTGCTGCACCGCGCGCCCAACATGCTGCTGATCCCGGGCACCTCGTCGCTCGGCCACCTGCGCGAAAACCTTGCGGCCGCCGAGATCTCGCTGTCGCCCGAGACGCTCGCCGCGCTGGATGCGATCGGCGCGGAGGTCGTCCACTGATCGCCGCAGGGTAGAGGACCCGCGCTCGACCTGAGCGCCTTGGCTTTGCAACGTCACTGAGCAGCGCGCCGCGACCAGCTGAACCGTGGCTCGTCGCACTGCTGTGGCGGCGCCTAGCTGCGTCCGCTGGGCCGCCAGACCCCGTCGGCCTCGCGGCAGACCTCGAATTCGTGTGCGGCGCCGTCGTAGGAGTCGCTGACCCAGTGACAAGGGTCGGCGTGGGACTTTACGCGCGGCGGATAGGGCAGGCACTGGATCGGGTACGCGCCGATGACGGCCGGCGTCGCGACTGGCTTGGGTGGCGGCGCGCCTTGATGGCAGACGTCGCCGCTCCATTGCGCGCCGGGCGTCTGGGCCGAAGCAAAGAGCGGCGCGGCCGCCAGCAGGACGGCGACCGCGACGGTCAGGGCGATCTTCATGCTTCGGCGTCCTAAGGCTGTTTGCCGCTTGACCGGGCCGCGCTTCTTCTCGATGGCCCCTCGGCATGGCCAGGCCGAGGCGCAAGACCAGGGAGACGGCGGGTCCCAAACCTGAAACGCGCGAACTCGCGATCGGAAGCATCGGCGCCGACGGCGACGGCGTCGCGGTCGGTCCGGTGTTCACACCGCTGACGCTGCCGGGAGAGCAGGTTCGCGCGAGCGTCGCCGGCGCGCGCGCCGATCTGATTGAAATACTGACGCCGAGCCCCGACCGCGTCACGCCGCCCTGTCCCCACTTCGGCGACTGCGGCGGCTGCGCGCTGCAGCACTGGCGCGCCGAACCCTACCTCGCCTGGAAGATCGAGCAGATCCGCCTCGCGCTCGTTCGCGAGCGGATCGAGACCAACATCCTGCCGCCGTTCGTTGCCGCGCCGGATTCGCGTCGGCGTCTTGCGCTCCACGCCCGTCAGCATCCCGGCGGCGCGCTGATTGGCTTCAAGGCCCGGCGATCGTGGCGGCTGGCGCCGATTGAGGTCTGTCCCGTCGCCGACCCTCGGCTGGTTGCTGCGTTCCCGGCCTTCCGGCGCCTCGCTTCGCCGCTGTTCGAGCAACCGAAGTCCGCGCCGACCTTGCACGTGACCTGGACCGACAGCGGCATCGACGTCGACATCACCGGTGTCGAGCGCCGCACCGGCGCGCTGTCGGCCGATGCGAGGGCTAGAGTCGCCGAGGCGGCGGCTGAGGCCGACTTCGCCCGGGTCACGCTGGCCGGCGAGATGCTCTATCTGGCCCGAACGCCGATGGTCCGGATCGGCCGCGCCAGCGTGGCGCTGCCAGCCGGCGGGTTCCTGCAGGCGGTGGCCGAGGCGGAAGTCGCGATGGCCGCTTTCGTCAGCGACGCGGTTGCGGGCGCCAGGTCGGTCGCCGACCTCTATTGCGGTGTCGGCGCGTTCGCCCTGCGCCTCGCCGAGGACGCCGCCGTCGCCGCCTACGACATCTCCGCCTCGGCCATCGCCGCGTTGAGGTCGGCGCAAGGCGGCGCGCCTGGCCTGAAGCCGATCGCCGCCGAGGCCCGCGATCTCGCCCGCCGCCCGGTTCTGACCCCCGAGCTGAAACGCATCGACGCCGCCGTGATCGACCCGCCCCGCGCCGGCGCCGCCGAGCAGCACCGCGAGCTGGCGAAATCCAGCGTCGGCCGTATCGCCAGCGTCTCCTGCAATCCGGCCACCTTCGCCCGCGACGCCCGAATTCTGACCGACGGTGGTTTCACCTTGGTCCAGGTGCTGCCCGTGGACCAGTTCCTCTGGTCGCCCCATGTAGAGCTCGTCGGCGTGTTCGAGAGGAGTGGCGGTTGAGTGAAGCGGAACCAGAGACCAAGCCCGGCCGCCGCCGCGCTTTCGCCCCCGACACCCGCGCCTACGCCGCCCGCGCCGCCGCCAAGGCGCTGTGGTGGGGCGCGGCCGGCGTCGCCGCCCGGGCCCTGGCGCGGCCGGCTGACGCCCAGCCGGTCCGGGTCGAGTCGACCGCCGAGGCGCCGCCCGCCGGCTTCGTCCGCCGCGCCTGGCTCTCGGCGTTCGAGAAGGACGCCGCCGATGTCGCCGCCGGGCTATACCCGGCGATGGACGACCGCCCGGCCGACCCGCTCGCCGCCATCCGCCGCACCGCCGATTTCATCACCGACGCCATGGCGGTCGAGGCGCGTCGCCGCCGCGGCGACGGGGCCGAGGTACGCGCCGAGGCGCCGCCGACCTACCCGGCCTACTATCGCCAGAACTTCCACTTCCAGAGCGGCGGCTGGTTCACCGCCGAGAGCGCCGGCCGCTACGAGACGCAGGTCGAGGCGCTGTTCGCCGGCACCGCCGGGGCGATGCGCCGCCGCGCCCTCTCGCTACTGGCCAAGGCCTGGAAGACGCGTGACCACCGCGGTCTGGCCGTGCTGGACCTCGCCTGCGGCGCGGGCGGCTTCCTGGGCGACCTGGTCTCAGCCTTCCCGCGAGCCCAACTGATCGGGCTCGATCTTTCTCCGGCCTATCTCGCCCAGGCTGGAGCCGTCGCGCCGCGCGCCGCCTTCGTCCAGGGCAACGCCGAACAGCTGCCGTTCGCCGACGCCAGCCTGGACGCGCTGACCTGCGTCTACCTGTTCCACGAACTGCCGCCAAAGGTGCGCCCGGTGGTCGCCGCCGAGATCGTCCGTGTGCTGAAACCCGGCGGCTGCTTCGCGTTCGCCGACTCGATCCAGCCGGTCGACGAGCCGCGCCTCGGACGGTTGTTGGAGGCGTTCCCGGCCTACTTCCACGAGCCGTACTTCGCTACCTACGCGCAGACCGACCTCGCCCAGCTCTTCGGCGCGGCCGGTCTGCGTCTGGCGGGCCAGGACGCGGCGTTCCTGACCAAGGCGGTGCTGTTCGTGAAGGCGTGAACCGGCGGTTCAGGCCGCCGCGTCGCTCTTGCGGATGCCGTGGACCATGAAGTTCACCGCGTCGTAGCGCGTCATGCCCTGTTCGGTGAGGAAGAGGCAGGCGTGGCTTTCGCGCTCGGAGAAGATGGCGACCAGAATGTTGGCGCCGGTCACCGACCCGCGCCCACTGGCTTGCGCATGGATCACCGCGCGCTGAACCACGCGATGAAAACTTGCGGTGGGCGTGGACTCGCCTTCCTCGGCGACTAGCGACAGCAGTTCGTCATCGATGTAGCGGGTGAGCGCCGTCCTCAGATCGGCGACATCGACCTTGCAACCCTCGAGCACGGCGACGGCGTCGGCGTCCTCCGTCAGGGCCAGCAGCAGATGCTCCAGGGTGTTGTAGCTGTGCCTGCGCGAAGAGGCCAAGCCGACGGACTGGCGCAAAGTCGCTGCAAGCGCGGCGGTGAAGCTGGTGCCGCGACTTGGCGCGTCGGCCGCCGGCGTAGGCTCTGGCGGCGGCCTTGTGGCGGGTTGCTCCGCAGATTTCTCGGATTGGGCCGCCCTGATCGCCGCCGCCAGTGTGTTCCAGACGGCCGCGCCGTAAGCCCCGGCAATCAGCTCAAGGCTCTCGCTGATAGATAGCTTCAGGCCTTTGGCGGCCAGCGCCGCACGGAGGGTTTTCGCCATAGCCTTGGCGTGGCGAAAATCGCGCATTGGGGTTCGTCCTCTGCTGCGAACGAAGGGATGTGTCAGGGGCTTGCGTTGCTGACCCGCTCGTTCGGGCAAAGGGGCTATGAACAGCCGCGCGATACGTTCACCGTACCCGAAGGGCGAAAGCAGCAGACCGTATCAGCCGGTGTCGAGAGTGAACCCGTGGTGGCGCCGCTGTCAACCAGCCATTGTCTGGCCGCACTGCCGAGATGAACGATCTGACAGAACGACGTTCAAGCTGAATTCAGGCGGCCGACGACAGTATTGGCTCGATCGCGGCACACAAACCGAAGATCAGCGGCCGCCAGCCCTACAGGGTTGGCGACGCTCTCGTGCAACTCGAAATGATCGATTCAAAGGAGAAGATCAGATGAAGCGTCTTGTGTTGGCCGCGCTGGCGGCCTCGGTCCTGGGCGGCGGCGCCGCCTCGGCCATGCCTATCCTGCACCCGGTGCACGGCCCGATTTTCCACGGCCCGATCTACCACGGGCCCATCCATCACGGGCCGATCTATGGCGGACCCATCTTCCATCCCGGTCCGATCGGCCCTGGACCGCTGTGGCCCGCCAGCTTCCACCGCTGGGGGTACGGCGAATTCCTGCCCCGCGCGCTTTTCGCGCCGGCCGCGTACGTCGTCGACTACCCGGCCCATGAACTGGGCGCGCCGCCGGCCGACTGCGAATGGGTGCGCAACGGGCCCGACGCCCTGCTGGTCAATCTCGACACCGGCATGGTGATCCAGGTCGTGCCGGGCGCCTTCGCCTGAGGCCATGACAACGCCAGGAACGTGCGAGAACCCTCGGAGACCTGCTCCGGGGGTTCTTCGCATCCAGGCAGCAATCAGGGCGCGCCCGCCTTGCGGCATTCGGCGTCCATGTCGCGGAAGTGCTCGTCCGCCTCGGCCGCCACGGCCCTCTCGTCGACCGCCGGCGGCGGGACGGGGAAGGGCTCGGTGGTGATCCGCGAGCCGCCTTCCAGGGTTCTGTGCACCGGACACTTGTCGGCGATCTCGAACAGCCGCGCGGTCTGCTTGGCGTCGAGCGGGCCCTCGAGGCCGATCTGGCGGGCGAAGGTGTCGGGCGGGCTCTGGCCGGTGATCTTGTCGTGGCGCACGGCCACGCGGGTCCGCGTCAACGGCCAGCCTTTGCGCTCGGCGTAGAGCCGCAGCGTCATCGAGGTGCAGGCGCCGAGCCCGGCGGAAACCAGCTCGTACGGGCTGAGGCCCGAGCCCAGGCCGCCGACGTCCGCCGGCTCGTCGGCGAACAGGCGCGAGCCGTGCGCGCTGATCTGCACCTGGAACTTGCCAGCGCCGGTCTCTTCGACCAGCACCGCGCCGTCCGGCGCTTCAGCGGGCACATCCACCGACATAGGCAGATATTTGCCGGCCCAGGCGGCGATCACGGCGGCGGCGTAGTCGGCGTCCTCGCCGCGGGTCAGCAAATGGTCGGCGTCGTCGAGCGAGACGAAGCTTTTCGGGTGCCGCGCGGCCAGGAAGATCTTCGAGGCGTTCTCGATCCCGACCACGGCGTCTGCGGGCGAGTGCAGCACCAGCAGCGCGCGGCGCAGGTGCGCCACGCGCCCCAGCAGGTCATGCATCCGCGCGTCGTCGAGGAAGTCGCGGCCGATCGTGAAAGGTCGCCCGCCGATCTTCACCTCGGCCGCGCCCTCGGCTTCGATCCGCGCCAGGTCCTCGCCCAGCAGCTTCAGAACGTGCTCGACCTCGGCCGGCGCGCCGATCGTCGCCACCGCCCTGACCGAGGCGATATCGCCAGCCGCCGCCAGCGCCGCCGACCCGCCCAGGCTGTGGCCGATCAGCAGGGCAGGGGCGCGGCCCAGGCGCTCCATGTGCCGCGCGGCGAACACCAGATCCTGCACGTTGGCCGAAAAGCCGGTGAGCTCGCCCTCGCTATCGCCGAGCCCGGTGAAATCGAACCGCAGCACAGCCACGCCCAACCCCGCCAGCGCGCGGCTGATCCGCACCGCCGCCTTGGCGAACAGCGCATAGGCGCGCGCGGCGCCGTCGGGCTGGTCCAGCCGTGCGGCGAGCTTCTGTCCGGCGGCGTTGGCAAACTCGATCTTCTCGCTGCGCATGGGCTTTTCTCCGGCGTCGCGGGGGATCATAGCTTGAGCCTAAGCACCGGAGGAGACACCCATGGCTTCGAAACTCGCCTCTGACCCTAGGATCGATCCACGCCTCAAAGCGATGTTCGGGGGCTGGCCGGAAATGCCGAATCCCGGCGACGCCAAGGATCGTGCTCAGCTGTTGGCCGAGGTGAATACGGAGGCGGCCAAAGCGGGACAGGCGCAGCAGAAGCTGATGTTCGATGCGATCGACACCGAGGAGGTCGCCTCCTTCAAGGGCCTGTCGATCAAGACGGCGACCTTCACCTCGCAACCGGACGGCAACGAGATCAAGATCCAGTTCATCCGGCCGGAGGGCGACGAGATCCTGCCCTGCGTCTACTACCTCCACGGTGGCGGCATGCAGAGCATGTCGGCGTTCGACGGCATGTACCGCGCCTGGGGCCGGATCATCGCCGCCCAGGGCGTCGCGGTGGCGATGGTCGACTTCCGCAACTGCCTGCAGGCGTCGTCGGCGCCGCAGGTCGAGCCCTATCCGGCCGGCCTGAACGACTGTGTCAGCGGCCTAAAGTGGGTGGTCGCCAACGCCGAGGCGCTGCGCATCGATCCGGCCCGCATCGTCATCGCCGGCGAGAGCGGCGGGGGCAACCTGACCCTCGCCGCCGGCCTGAAGCTGAAGCGCGACGGCGACATCGGCCTGATCAAGGGCCTCTATGCGCTTTGTCCCTACATCGCTGGCGTCTGGCCGGATGACCGCTACGTCTCGTCGACTGAGAACAACGGCATCCTGCTCGATCTGCACAACAACCGCGGCGCCACGGCCTACGGCATCGAGGCGCTGAACGCGAAGGACCCGCTGGCCTGGCCGGGCTTCGCCACCATCGATGACGTGAAGGGCCTGCCGCCGACGGTGATCAGCGTCAACGAGTGCGATCCGCTGCGCGACGAAGGCATCGCCTTCTATCGCCTCCTGCTGCAGGCCGGCGTGCCGGCGCGCTGCCGCCAGGTGATGGGCACCATCCACGGCACCGAGATCTTCGCCATGGCCTGCCCCGATATCAGCCGCGATACGGCGAGCAACCTGGCGAACTTCGTCCGGGGTTAGCAGTCCAGCGCGACGGAGCGGACGAAGCGGAGGCGCGTGACGGTGGGGCCAGACCAGGTTTCGTCCGTGACTGTGCCGTCGCGCACAAATCGGTTGCCGAGAGCCACGCCCTGCGAAGCCAGGTTGTCGGCATCGATGTGGGCTTCGAGGCCGGCCAGACCATCAATCTTCGCCGCCTCGCCGCACAGCAACGCCAGCGCGCGGCGGGCGTAACCGTGCCCGCGAAACGCGGGATATAGCCAGTACGAGACGTGCGCGCAGTCGAACCTGGGCCGCTGCATTTCAGCGCCGCCCATCAGCACGCCGGCCAGATCACGCATCGCATAGGCGAACTGCGGACCCAGGGCGGCGCGCATGGCGATCCAGCGGCGCATCGCGCCGCGCATCTGCTCCAACGTGGCTTTCTCCGTCCCGTCGAAGCGGCGGATCATCTCGTCGTCCTCGCCGGTATGATGCGCCTCGGCGTCCGCGACGGTGTGGCTGTCGAGCACGATGACGCCGTCGGTCAGCGTCGGCGGCAGCGGCATCTGGAAGAAGTCGGCGGACATCCTGCCTTCTCGTCTTGGCGGCGCGGAAAGTCTACCAAGGCCAAGTTCGCTGCGAACAATCCTGGGGGATGCGCCATGCGCGCAAACCCGAGCGCCAAGACGATCGTCACCGCCGCCTTTGCCGCCGGCCTGTTCGCGGCGGCGTTCGAGATGCTGTTCGTGCTGCCGATCCAATGGTTCGTCCTGCACACCTCGCCGGAGACCGTGTTCCAGTCGATCGCCTACGGGGCCAAGTCGGCGTTCACGGGCGGGCTAGCGACGACGGGGCTGGGCGCCTTCTCCCACACTCTGATCTCGGTGGTCGCGGCGGGGCTCTACGCCCTGGCGGCGAGCCGCTGGATGCTGCTGCTGCGGCGTCCCTGGCTGATGGGCCTGGCCTACGGCGTGCCGGTCTATCTGGTGATGACCTTCGTGGTCGCGCCGCTCTCCAAGGTCGGCTTCAGCCTGCCGAAGGACCCGGTGATCTGGCTGATCAGCATCTCGATCCACTTTATCGGCTTTTCCCTGCCGATCTCTCTGGTGTGCCGCTGGGTGATGGGCCCGCCCGCGCCGGCGCGCACCTAGCGTCAACGCCGGTTGCCGGTTGACGAGCGCCGCGCGACGCCGTTTTGGTATCGGCGCGATCGCCCGCAGAGGCGACTGCCGCCCTGAGAGGAAGCCATGGCCGCCAAGACATTTCCCGTGGAAGCAAGCCACATCCTGATGTTCGCCCGCTCGGTCGGCGACGACAACAAGGTCTATTCGGACCCCGACTACGCCAAGACCACGGAGGCCGGCGGCATCATCGCACCGCCGACGTTCCCGCAGGCCAGCGCCCAGTTCGATCCCGACTATTTCCTGCGCCCGAAAGTCGGCCAGCCCTGGTTCGGGTCCGGCAAGAATCCGACCGGCATCGTCCGCGCCGAAGGCGGAGGCGGAGGCGGAGGCGGGCTGCATGCCGAGCAGCACTTCGAATATCACCGCCACCTGAAGCCCGGCGATGTGCTCACCGCGACCAACTTGCCGGGCAAGACCTGGGAGAAGGAAGGCCGCCGCTCCGGCAAGCTGGTGTTCTCCGAGAACGTCACAGAGTACCGCGACCAGTACGGCGTACTGGTGATTACCGCCCGCGGTATCGGCGTGCGCACCGAGCGCCCGGTCGATCAGAAGACGGAGGCTTAACCATGGCTCTCAGCGCCAGCAAACTGAAGGTGGGCGAGACCCACACCGCGCGCCTGGTCGACGATCTCAAGCGCACCCAGATCGTTCAGTACGCGGGATCGTCCGGCGACTACAACCCGCTGCACACGGACGAAATCTTCACCACCAAGGTCGCCGGCTATCCGTCGGTGTTCGCCCACGGCATGCTGACCATGGGCATGACCGGCAAGATGCTGACCGACTATGTCGGCGACGCGCGGCTAACCAAGTACGGCGTGCGCTTTACCAGCCAAGTCTGGCCGGGCGACACGCTCGACTCCACCGCGACGGTGAAGGAGATCAAGGACGAGGGCGGCAAGAAGCTGGTCTCGCTCGACGTCTCGACCAAGAACCAGAACGGCGTCGAAGTGCTCAGCGGCTACGCCGAAGCCAGGATCGATCCTTAGGGCCCGATCCTCGCGGTGATCGGTGATTGACGCGTTCTGAGCGATCTCGCACGCTCATCTCCTAGCCGCGTCAGACGGCGGGAGGTGTGCGCATGTATCC
>Ga0302325_10027172_pt1 | contig 11870 bp, 12 predicted proteins | sample Palsa_T0_2_FD_201948 | JGI IMG/M metagenome (GOLD analysis project Ga0302325, IMG submission 201948) | Peat permafrost microbial communities from Stordalen Mire near Abisko, Sweden - Palsa_T0_2 | ecosystem: Environmental > Terrestrial > Soil > Palsa > Peat permafrost | place: Sweden: Abisko... | reverse complement strand
CACTTTGCCTGCAGAGTGCCTGCGCCACGTCCCAAAGTCAAGGCTCGCCTTGCGCCAGTAAACGGTTACTGACTTACTCGGATTTGAGAGAAGCCATATCAATGGAGAAGCGGTATTTCACATCGGACTTAATCAGTCTCGCATAAGCTTCGTTGACCTTCTGGATAGGGATGACTTCAACATCGGCGGTGATGTTATGCGCACCGCAAAAGTCGAGCATCTCCTGAGTCTCTGGGATACCGCCAATAGGCGAGCCCGAGAGACTGCGGCGTCTCATGAGAAGGCCAAAGCCAGCCACGGCGAAAGGCTTCTCCGGCGCGCCGACCAGAGTGATATTGCCGTCCCGCCGGAGCAGTTGAATGTACGCGTTGATGTCGTGATCCGCGGACACGGCATCGAGAATGAAATCGAAGCTGCCCGCGTGCTTTTGCATTTCGTCGGCGTTCCGCGAGACGACGACTTCATCGGCCCCCAGGCGGCGCGCGTCTTCCTTCTTGCCCGGTGAGGTCGTGAAGACAACCACGTGGGCTCCCAGCGCATGCGCGAACTTCACGCCCATGTGGCTCAGGCCGCCGAGACCCACCACGCCGGCTTTCTTGCCGCTGGTGACTCCCCAATGCCGCATGGGTGAGTAAGTGGTGATTCCGGCGCAGAGCAGCGGCGCAGTTCCGGCCAGATCGAGGTTCCCAGGGACGCGCAGCGCAAAGCGCTCATCGACGACTATGCTATCGGAATAGCCACCATACGTGACGCCTCCGAGATGCTTGGCCGGGAAGTTGTAGGTGAGGGTGAAGTTCGGGCAGAACTGCTCGAGGCCAGCCTGGCACTCGGGGCAGGTGCGGTCGGAATCGACCATGCAGCCGACCGCGGCAAGGTCGCCGGGCTTGAACTTTGTCACTGCCGGCCCGATCCCGGTGAAGCGGCCCACAATCTCATGGCCGGGGACGCACGGGTAGACTGTCGGCATGACGCCGCTCCATTCGTTGCGCACTTGATGGAGATCGGAGTGGCAGATACCGAAGAATAGGATCTCGATCTGCACGTCGTGTGCGGTCGCATCGCGACGCGTGACCGTCGTGGGGGCTAGCGGCGATGTCGCGCTGCCTGCGGAGTTAGCCTTCGCTTTTTACATGGTATTTATGCTCCTATCAGTTGCTCTTTGGGTCCCTGGTCATCCAATCGACAACTTTAGCATCCAGCATTTGCTGAATGGCGATGTGCGTTATAGCTATAGCACTGGTCGCCGTCGCTCCCTGCCGATGCTTTCCTCCCGTGCGATACACTCGTGGAAGCGCCTATGCGTGCTGACCGCCGCGGCGTGGACATGGGGCCCTCCGCCATCCGTGCGGCCAATCTGAACAAGCGCCTGCCGGCGCTCGGCTATCACGCCGACGATCTTGGCAACGTACACGTCGATCAGCCCGAGAGCCTGCCGGAAGGCCCCGCACGCGCCAAGTATCTGCCGCAAATCGCGCTCGCGTGCAAGCGCCTCACCATGGTGGATGGCGCTCACGAAGCACAAGATATCGCTGGTGCTCGATCCAGATCAGTCCGATTTCGTGCTTCTTGCGGCGGAAGTGGCGGGTAACGCCGGCCACCGTGCCCACCGCTACGGAATGGTCGCGGACAACTGCGGCCATAGTGGCAGAGCTCTTTTTTGGGAGTGGATAAGCTGGGCTCTTGACAGCGGGCCTTCGTGTATGTACATACTGTACATAGACGGAACCGCCCTCCACCGGAGATAGTGGATGCTTTTCGAATGGGACGAGAGCAAGCGGCAGGCCAATCTTGCCAAGCATCCGATCGATTTTCAGGATGCCAGAAGCATCTTCGATGGGCCGCGGTTCGGGAAGGCCGAAAACCGTCAAGGGAGGATCGCGTGGTCGCAATCGGCCTTATGGAGGGCATCGAAATCGTAGTGATCTACGTGATGCGCGGCGACCGATGTCGGATAATTTCAGCCAGGAGGGCACATCGCCATGAAAGGCAGGACAACCATAACCACGTCGCCAGCGCGAACACGGGGACAAACTGATTTCAAACGTCTGCGCGAGATGCGGGATGAGGACAGCGATTGTTCGGATATTCCCAAGCTGAACGCGGCATTCTGGAAGAGCGCCGCACTGGTTATGCCGGAGCCGAAGGACCGCCTGACAATCCGCCTTGACCATGACTTGGTGGAATGGCTCAAGGGGCAAGGGAAGGGCTACCAAACGCGGATCAACGCGATTTTGCGCTCGTACATGGAGTCGCAATCCGCTGGGCGCCGGTGAGCGTGCCCGCCATGAAATCGCCGCACCCCGGAGAAACTATCAAGGAGGACTATCTCGTGCCGCTCGGCATGAGCGTGAGCCGCCTCGCCGGCTCCCTTGGCATCGGGGCGGCCCGGCTGAATGACATTGTGCGCGGCCGGCGGGGCATCAGCGGCGACACTGCGGTGCGGCTGGCCCGGTATTTCGGGACCAGCGCCGAATTCTGGCTGAACTTGCAGTCACTTTACGACTTGCGCGTGGCGGAACGCAGAGCCCGCTGATGGATCGAACGCGAAGTCACACGGCTCAAAAGTCGGCCTCTAAAGCCAATACGGGTGAAGTAGGATCGGCGTCCCAGCGTTCCAGATCGCCGTATCTCGCGCGTTTGGCTGCGACGGCACTTCAGCGGCTTGGCGACAAGTCGTCCCCGTGGATCCCAACAATTGTCTCCATCCGCTCGTTGAGCTCAACCCGAGTACCTCTGGCGCGAGAGGTCAATTGTGCGCCTGAATCTCTCGATCCGGTCCGCTTGCGGTCGAAGGTTGATGGTTACCGGGACATCGTTGTTGTAATCCAGCCAGCCTCCTTCACTTTGCCTAACCAAAGTAGCCGGTTCAGGCTCTCGACCACCCCGAAATCACCGATATCGCCAGCCCCGTAAAGAGCCTTCTCCGACTCGATGGTGTAGCCGACAGCTCGGGCGACGTTGCGAAACTGTCTCGTGGACATCTCGCGGCATTCGACGTTGAGGCTCTCCAACGCGATGCGCCTCTCCCGCGGTATTGAAGTCGCGACGACCATTAGTTCCACAGACCGATGTGGGAACTCGCGTTTCAATGCACCGAAGTAGTCATAGATTTGCCCGATTACCTCTCGTTCAGCGATTCCCTTCTTGAGTTCAACCAACAACAATTGGCCGAGCCGAGTTTCAAAATATCAGATCCGGCCGCCCGATTTCCGTGCGCGGTTGGCGGCGGAACTGTTTCAGCGGCTCCCCGAGCAAGCGCTCGGGATGCCGAATGGCTATGCTACCGCGCTGCGGGACGACGGGTTCTGGAGATCCCGGCCAAAAAAACGCCGAACAATCTAAAGACTCTTACCGGAGCGCCGTATAAACGCGCTACCGCTGAAGTGAGGCGACGCGTCACACGAAGTCCTGGAGCAAACCTCCCTTGATTTCGGCAGCATCGGGCGATAGCTCAACTTTCCCTTTGATGCCGCCTCGGGATCGTCGCCATCCCGTCGGCCATCTGCCCCTCAGCCCGAAATTCGCCTGGACCCGCCGCCTCAAACCATTGCGATACACTCGTGGAAGCGTCTATGCGTCAATCCCACATCGCCATCATTGGTGCGCCTCTCGACCTCGGCCAGGACCGCCGCGGCGTGGACATGGGGCCCTCCGCCATCCGCGTGGCCAATCTGAGCAAGCGCCTGCTGGCGCTCGGCTATCACTCCGACGATCTTGGCAACGTACACGTCGATCAGCCCGAGAGTCTGCCGGAAGGTCCCGCGCGCGCCAAGTATCTGCCGCAAATCGCGCTCGCGTGCAAGCGCCTGGCCACCATGGTAGACGGCGCGCTCACTAAGAACAAGATTCCGCTGGTGCTGGGTGGCGACCATTCCGTGGCAGTGGGCACGGTGGCCGGCGTCTCCCGCCACTTCCGCCGCAAGAAGCAGGAAATCGGACTGATCTGGATCGATGCGCACGCCGACATGAACACGCCCGAGACTTCGCCCAGCGGCAATGTGCACGGCATGCCGCTGGCCTGCTGCGTGGGCCTCGGACCGCCGGAACTGGCCAACCTGTTCGGTTACGCGCCCAAGGTGGACCCGCGCAAGACCGTGCTGGTGGGCCTGCGCGACGTGGATGCGCTTGAAAAGGGCCACGTGCGCGAGACCGGCGTGCGGGCTTTCACCATGCGCGACATCGACGAGCGCGGGCTGCGCTCCGTGATGGACGAAGCCTTTCGCATCGCCACCGACGACACCGCCGGATTCCACCTCTCGCTCGACATGGACTGGGTCGACCCGCAGTTTGCGCCTGGCGTCGGCACTCCGGTACGCGGCGGCGCCACCTATCGCGAAGCCCACCTGGCCATGGAACTGATCTGCGACAACGGGCACATGGTTTCCATGGAAGTGGTGGAAGTCAACCCGGTGATCGATGAGATCAACCGCACCGCGGATTTGGCAGTCGAAATGATCATGTCGGCCCTGGGTAAAAAGATCCTATGAAAACAACAGTCGCCGTAATTTACGGCGGGCGCAGCGGCGAACACGAGATTTCCATTCGTTCGGCGAAATCCATCAAGGAGGGATTGAGTCGCGACCGCTATGATGTACTCGATTACTTCATCGACCAGTCAGGCAAATGGTCGCCCGAGCCGATCGTGCCGGAGCCCGGAGCGCATCCGGATATAGACGTGGTGTTTCCGGTTTTACACGGCACATTCGGCGAAGACGGCACGGTGCAAGGCTTGCTCGAGCTTGCCGATCTGCCCTACGTGGGCGCCGCGGTGCTCGCTTCTTCCGTCTCTATGGATAAGGAGATGATGAAGCGGGTTTGCATCGAGCGCGGGTTGCCGGTGGTGGAGTATGTGACGCTGGCGCGGCATGCGTTGGATACCGCGGCGATCTTGAAACGTTTTGGCTTTCCGGTTTTCGTGAAGCCGGCCAATCTGGGGTCGTCGGTGGGAATCTCGAAAGTTCACACTTTGGGCGAACTGGAACCGGCCTTGCGGCTGGCTGCGGAGTTCGACCGCAAGATCATTGTGGAGCGCAGCATCGAAGGGCGCGAACTGGAGTGCGCGGTGCTGGGCAACGACTCGCCCGTGGCTTCCCTGCCCTGCGAGATCCTGCCTTCGAAGGAGTTTTACGACTACGAAGACAAGTACCTGCTGGACCGCGCGCAGTTCCGCCTGCCCGCCGATTTGAGCGCGGCGCAGACTGCCGAACTCCGCCGCCTGGCGGTGGAATGTTACCGCGCGGTGGAGTGCGAAGGCATGGCGCGGGTCGACTTCCTGCTGGAATCCGCCACCGGCAAGCTCTATCTGAACGAGATCAACACCATCCCCGGCTTCACCTCCATCAGCATGTACCCTAAGATGTGGGAACACAGCGGACTGGGCTTTTCCGCGCTGCTCGACCGGCTGATCGAGCTGGCGCTGGAGCGGCATGCCGCCCGCAAAGCCACCCGCTTCACTCGCTGAAGGGCGTTGCGACGTGGCGCACGCACTCTTGCGTGCCGCGATGGCACTCCTGCCATCGCGGCGAGCTAAGCTCGCCTTTGTGACAGGGCGGCACGCCCATCTCGCCGAGAACCAGAACATCCGCATCGATCATTCGCTCGCAACACAAGTATCTCTACCACTCGTTCGTGGAATCGCCGGACACGATGAATTCGATGTGCTGAACCGCGACTTCCGTTATCAGCTCGCCTGCATCGGCGGCTTCGCGCCGGTCTACATCGCGCGCGAGATTTCCGGCAATCGATTCAAGATCGCCGGCGGCCAGCCGGGCATGAAGGTCTCGTGGCAGGTCACCGGTATTCGTCAGGATCCCTTCGCCAACGAGCATCGCATCCGGCGGAAGAGCGAAAGCCGCCCGTCGAATAGCAGGATCGGAATGCGCGCGGCCCCGCGATACAGGCGCTAAAGCTAGAATGGAAGTACTGCATGCGCAATCGTCTCCTTGGGGCCGCTATTCTTGCTCTCTTGCTCTGCCTGTCGTCCCTGGCTTCCGACGACGAAGGCATGGAGTCGAGCATCAAGAGCATCACCGAAGCCTACGCCATCGTCGAAGAAAATGCCGCCGATCCGGTTTCCCCCGAGCAGGCCTTCTTCCAAGGCGCCATTCCAGGCATGCTGCGGCGGCTCGATCCGCACTCCGTGTTCTTCGATCCGGGCCAGTTCGAGCAGCTCAAGAAGCTGCAAACGTCCACCGAGAAGGGCTTCGGCAGCGTGGTGTCGGTGCTCCCGGGCCGGGTTATCGTGCTGCAAACGCTGCCCGGCACGCCCTCGGCGAAATCGGGCATGGCGGCGGGCGATGAGATCCTGGCCGTCAACGGCTACCAGCTCAGCCGCCTCGATATGGAACAGCTCATCTCCCTGCTGACGCAGTCTCGCCAGCAACAGGCTCAGCTTGTGGTCCGGCGTCCCGGCAACGCCCGCTTCCTTACCTTCGTCCTTGTCCCGGAGGAGATGCAGGCGCCCAGCGTGGAGCGCGCCTTCTTTCTGAAGCCTGGCATCGGCTACCTCAAGGTATCCAGCTTCGACGAGAAAACCGCCCGGCTCATCCGCGACGCCATCGAGAAACTAGGCGGACGGAACCTGAAAGGCCTGGTGCTCGATCTGCGCAAGAATCCCGGCGGCCTGGTCACGTCCGCGCTGGAAACGGCTGCGCTATTTCTTAAGCCGGGCACGCGGATCGTGACCGTGCGCGGGCGCAATGTGGCGGAGAGGGCCGAAGACGTTCCCGCCGGCGCCACGCCCTACGAGTTCCCGCTGGCCGTGCTGGTGAACGAACGAACCGCCAGCGCTTCCGAGATCGTGACGGGCGCCCTGCAGGACCACGACCGCGCCATCGTCATCGGCGAAGCCAGCTTCGGCAAGGGGCTGGTGCAGAGCGTCTATCCGCTTTCGCAGGGCACCGGCCTGGCCTTGACCACGGCCCTCTACTACACCCCCAGCGGGCGCTCCATCCAGAAGCCCCTGGACGCCTCCCGGTTCGCGCTGGCGGATGCCACGGCGCACCCCAATGGCACGTCCGAATTTCACACCGACGCGGGGCGCAGAGTGACCGGCGGAGGCGGGATCGTGCCCGATTACGTGGTGCCGCCGCCGGGGGTTACGCGTCTGGAAGCCGTGCTGGATGCCAGCGGATCGTTCACCACGTTCGCCACCAGCTACGTGGCCGCGCACAAGATCACGGAAGATTTCGAGGTAACGCCCGCGGTGCTTGACGAATTTCAGTTGTTTCTCTCGCAGCACGATATTCAGCCGGGCGTGAACCAGTGGTCCGCGGAGCGCGACTTTATTACCAACCGTCTGAAGACCGAGATCTTCAATCAGGCATTAGGAGTGGAGAAGGGCGACGAGGTGGAGGCCCAGCGCGACCCGCAGATTCTGAAGGCGCTGGCATTGCTTTGACAGCGGCGGGGCTGCGAAGAGAATGTGGTGGGCGCCATCCGCAGCGCCGGCTGACACGTGATATGTTGCACTGGTGCGCTTCGCATTTCTACTGGCGGCCTCCGCAAACGTGTGTTTCTGTGCCGCGCCCATGGGATGGAACTCCTGGAACAGTTTCGCCAACATCGTAAACTCTCAAATCGTTCAGCAGCAGGCCCAAGCTCTAGCCGCAAACGGCATGAAGGACGCCGGCTACGAGTATGTCGTCATCGATGAAGGCTGGTGGCTGGGCGAGCGTGACGCCGCAACCAACTTCGTCGTGGACCCTAAGCAGTGGCCCGCCATCAAGCCCGGCCAGAAAGACGGCGACATGGCCAACATCGCCGATTACATTCACAGCTTGGGGTTGAAGGCCGGCATCTACACGGACGCGGGCCGGAACGGTTGCAGCATGTATCCCGACTCCGGCCCGAAGTATCACAATACCGGCAGCGAGGGGCATTACGAACAGGACTTCCTGCAGTTCTCGAAGTGGGGCTTCGACTATGTCAAGGTGGACTGGTGCGGCGGGGCGGAGGAGAAGCGGTCGGGCGCGGTCCAGTATGCGCAAGTTGCACGCGCCATCCAACGTGCGGAAAAGATAACGGGGCGTAGATTGTTCCTGTCCATCTGTGAGTGGGGCAGCCAGAATCCCTGGTTCTGGGCTCCGGGAGTCGGCGGCATGGAAAGTGACATCTGGCGCACGGGGGGCGACATCATCCCGCCCGTTGTGGAGAGCCTGCAGGACGCCGAACACGCAAAGCGGGTCATCACGCTCAAGAATCTGCTCGACTCGTTCCAGGCCGGAATGCATCCGGAAGCCCAACACACCGGCTACTATAACGACCTGGACATGATGGTAATGGGTATGCGTGGCATGACCGATGCCATGGACCGCATCCACATGGGGCTATGGGTGATGGCGAGCGCACCGCTGATGGTGGGTTCCGACCTGACGCGGCTTTCGCCGGCGACCTTATCTCTACTGAAGAACAGGGAAGCGCTCGCCATTCACAATGACCCATACGGTTTACAACCCATTAAAGTCGCCGAACCCACTCCCGGCCTCCAGGTTTGGGCCAAGCCTATGGCAGTTACCGGAAGACGCGCGGTCGCCCTACTGAACCGTACAGACAGTTCCGCGCAAGTGAAGGTCGATTGGGGCAAGCTTGGACTAGTTGGCACTCCAAGATCGTTGCGCGACGTATGGAATGGACGGGATCTTACCGCGGCCGACCCGGCTTTCTCCGTACCCGCGCACGATCTCTTGCTCCTGTCCGTGGACGGCGAAGATAAAAAACCGGCCGAGTATCTGGCGAACCAATCGGATATCGCCGGCATGCAAGCGACCAGCGGTCCGACGTTCGCCCGGCTCGAGTACGCAAATACTTCGGGTCAGGTTGCAGTCGTCCGTGTGAAAAGCACATCGGGCCTTTCCACCGCCCTCGCCCTCCGTCCGACCGCTGGATCGGACAACGGCACCGCGGGCTTGCTCCTGCCCGGTGGAACCGCCGACCTGTCGTTCGAGGCACAGACGGTAGCGGTGCGCAAGCTCGCCGTTTACTCCTGGTGATCGCATATCACGAGATCGGATAGCGCTCGCCGGCCACTAACCGGCTTCTTCCTTCGCGGGATCGAAACGGAACATGCGGCTCTCGCGATAGCTGCGCACCGCCAGCGCAATATGCGTCATGGTGGTGTAGCCGAGCAGCGCGCTGCAATTCGGCTCCTGGCGGCTGCGCATGCAGTCGAAGAAGTTGTCCACATGCTTGTCGTCGCCTTCGTTGCCAAGGCCGGGGACGATAATCTCCTCCTTGCCCCACTTCTCCACGAATTCCTTGCGATAGGGCTTTTCCGCCAGGATCTGCGCATGATCGAACTGCCGGTTCTTGGGCCCTTCCCATTCATCGCCCAGAAACAGGGTGGCCTTGGTGCCGCGCAGCATGGTCACCGGACCCACCTCGTTCACCTGCGAAGATTCCACCGTAATCCTGTATTTGCCGGGATAATCCGCCGAATTCATGAAGGTGTCGGGAACCTCGCGCCCATCGTTGTAGACCCACAATCCGCCCATGCCCACTACGCGCGTGGGATGCCGGTTGCCCAGCGCCAGGTGGAAGGGGGCCACGATGTGATAATGCAGATCGGTGGCGATGCCTCCCGAATAGTCCCAGTATTTGCGGAAGCGGAAGAAGCGGTCGGCATCGAAACCGCGGGGCGGCGCGGCGCCCAGCCACTGCTGCCAGTCGATATAGTTGTCGCCCTGGCCCTGCGGTCCGGCGCCGGGATCGATATCCCAGTTCCAGTCGCCATCCGGATTGTTGCGGCTGTAGGTGCCCTGCGCGGCCACCACCTGGCCGAGCATGCCGGTTTCGACCATCTCGCGGACCTTGTGCCAGCGCGTCCAGGAAGTGCCCTGCACGCCGACCTGCACGATGCGCTTGGAATCCCGCGCGCGCTCGTACAAATCCTTGGCCTCGGGCAGCGTGTGGGTCATGGGCTTTTCCAGGTACACGTCCTTGCCCGCGGCGATGGCGGCCAAGGCGATAGGCGCATGCCAATGGTCGGGCGTGGCGATGAAGACGGCGTCGATGTCGCTGCGCTGCAGCAGCTCCTGATGGTGCAGGTATGCCTTGGCGCCCGCGGCCTTATCGGCGGCCCTGGCCAGCCGCTTGCGATAGACATCGCAGACGGCCACCACCTGCACGTCGGCGCGCGCTCTCTGGCGGCGCAGGCAGGCGTCCAGGTGGTAGGAGCCGCGCGCGCCAATGCCGATCTGGCCGATGTTGATGCGATCGTTCGCGCCCTTCACCCGGGAGGCTGCCATGGCCGCGCCGGCGAGTCCAAAGAAGGTGCGCCTGCTGAGTTCGTTGGTCATAATTATCCGCCGCCGATTGTATCAGATAAGATGCCCTGTCATCTGCCGTCTACTTAAGGCTCGTTGTGCTTGTGCCGAAGCCAGGGCCGCTAAAAGGACCACATCACCAAAGGAGTAGACTTGAATCGTGACCATCGATGAACGACTGGAAAAGCTGACGGAACGGCACGAAGCCCTTACGCAAACCGTGGAACTGCTGGCGGCTGACAACCGGCAGACGGCAGCGGAGAATAAAAAACGTGACGAGCGCTTAGGCCAGATCATGGAAGGCATCGCCCGCTTGTTGTTAGTGGCGGAACCGCACGAGGATCGGATCAATGGTCACGTGTGGCGCATCGAACGCCTGGATAACGATAAAAGCGCTAATGAAACAGTCGAAGATAGGGGCCTGTTCGCTTTGAATCACGGGGAAACGAAGGTAGTGAGTCAGTTTGGGTTTGGAGGGCGGGCAATTCTGCCCGCAGCCGGCTTTCAGCCGGCTCTGGCCGCCTAAAAGGCGGCTGCGGCCAAGATTGGCCGCCCTCCAATTCCAAACTGACCCACTACCCAAAAAAGCAGCGGTGATGGCGACGGCGAGGAGACGAACTTTAGTCGATGGCTAGGAGCGACGGACACAAGGCGTATAAGGTCCACGCAGCCAACTGTTCAAGTTTGAGGGTTCACAAGAACTATACGAACCACACGAACCACAGATACTCCAAGATGTGCTCCACCAATCTACAGGAACTCTTGAGCGTGCGGACAGGTATCGAACCGTGCGGACTATGCAATCCCCACGAGTAGCGCATTTGCGTAAGCGCACCGATCGCTGGCCTCTAGCGGGCCGGTGGCTGCGCCGTCGTCCCCCACACCACGACCAACCCCTCGATAAAACTGATGCACACGCTGGTGCGGGCCGCGGCCGGCTGGCGGCCTCGGTCGCCGCGTCCCCAGACCTTCCCTTCCCCGCGTCTCCGGCTCCCCGCGTGTTACGATAAGCCCGACATGGATCGCCGGGATTTCCTTAAAACAACCGCCACCGCGGCCGTGCTGGCCGGGCCCGCCGTCATCCGCGCGCGGGGCGCCAACGACAAGGTGAACGTCGGCTGGATCGGCGTCGGCACGCGAGGCAACGCGGGCATCGACTGGCTCAAAAAAGCCGCTCCCGAAACCGTCACCATCACCGCCATTTGCGACACCTTCCAGGGGTATCTGGCGCGCGGCAAGGACCGCGTGCAAACCATCTGGGGAAACACGCCCGCCACCTACAACGACTATCGCGACCTGCTCGCCGACAAGTCCATCGATGCGGTGTTCATCATGACCCCCGAGCACCTGCATCACGACATGGCCATCGCCGCGCTGCGCGCCGGCAAGCACGTTTATCTGGAAAAGCCGCTGGCGCACACCATCGAGGAAGGCTTCGACATCGTGCGCGAGTGGAAGAAATCGGGCAAGATCGTGCAGGTAGGCACGCAAAATCGCAGCTCTTCGCTCTACAAGAAGGCCAAGGAATTAGTGAAGCAGGGCATGATCGGCGACGTGCATTTCGTGCGCGCTTTCTGGTACCGCAATTCCACCGACGACAATCCCGCC
>Ga0302325_10027171_pt1 | contig 11870 bp, 11 predicted proteins | sample Palsa_T0_2_FD_201948 | JGI IMG/M metagenome (GOLD analysis project Ga0302325, IMG submission 201948) | Peat permafrost microbial communities from Stordalen Mire near Abisko, Sweden - Palsa_T0_2 | ecosystem: Environmental > Terrestrial > Soil > Palsa > Peat permafrost | place: Sweden: Abisko... | reverse complement strand
CGGATTGCCGCCCGCCGGAGCATGCCCCAAGCCGGGGAAAACGACGCTGCCAAATCCACCGACGGGCCAGTATTGGGCGGAGAGCGGTCCAACGGCTAGAAACGCGACGAACACTGCGCCGAAAAGTTTCATGGCACCCTCTGAATCAGCTTACCACCCGCGCGCGCCTGGCGGCCTGCCCACAAGCTACGGCTTCGCGGGCGCTGCCGCGGGCTTGGCGGCTGCCGCGGGAGGCTTGGCGGCTGCCGCGGGAGGCTGCGTTCCCGCACTGGCGGGCGCGCTGGCCGACGGCGCATTCTTATCGTACAGGGCAATAATGTCCTGCGTGATATCGATGCCGCTGGCGGCGTACAACACCGGCGTCTGCTGCGAACTCACATCCAGGATCACCGCGTAGCCGTTATCCCTGGCGTACTTGTCCATCACTGCCTGGATGCGCTGCCCCAATTCCTGCATGATCCTGTTCTGCTCCTGGTCGAGCTCCGCCTGCGCATCCTCGGTGTCGCGATTCAGCGACTTGGTGGTCTGATCGATTTCACGCATGAGCTTCTGCTTGGCTTCTTCGCTCATGGTGTTGGTGCCCTTGCGCAGCTGGTCCTGTAGCTGCGCGATGGTGCTCTGTTTCTTCTCCAGTTCGCTCTTTCTCGGCCCGAACTTCGCGGTCAGCTCGGCGGCCGCCTTCTGTCCGTCCTTGGTGCTGATGATGGCGTTCTGGAATGCGATGATCCCGACCTTTGACGGCGGCGATGAAAGCGAGGTCTGCGGCGGCGCGCCGGTCTGGGCCTGGGACAGCAGCGCCGCCCCCAGAGCGATGGCGGGTAGAAAAACGAAATTCTTTGTCAAGCTGAAACTCCTTGAATTTGTTTCGATACTAACATATTGCAACAGGTGGCACAGCGCCGCGCCTTCAGAACGTCCGGCCGATCGTGAAGCGGAACAGGTCGTGCTGCTCGAGGAACGGGTAGGCGTTGCCGTAGTTGGCGACATAGGATCCCAGGAACGTCGCCTCGTTCGGGAAAACCGAGCGGTCCACCGGGATCGGCGGCTGCAAATACTCCCGCACCAGCAGGGGGTTGTAAGCCCAGTAAACCCGGAAAGGCGCTTGCACCACCGGCAGCAGGACCTGCAGCTCTAAACCAGTGGACATGCGCGGCCGTTGCGTGCCCGGGTACACCAGCGCCTTGCCCTCGAAGCCGGCGGTGGGGTAAGTGTCATTCAAGTAATCCACGCGCGCCGGAGCCATGTCCAGCTCGCCCGGACGCAGGATTCTATCGATACCGGCATCTGCGAATATCGCCAGCACCACCGGCCCGAAGATCGGGATGCGGTACTCAAAGTTGCCCACCACGCGCGTATCCCCACCGGGAAAGGCGAGCTGGTAGATCGGCACGTTCATGGTTACCGGCGTGGCCGTGAGCGTCCCGTAAGTGTTCACCAGGGCCGTGCGCTGCGAGCCGTCGTTGTTCAGTACGTTGATGGTGGCTTCGCTGGGGATAAAGGCAATGGGACTGATGCCCCAAATCTGAAAGCCGCGAATATCCTGCTCGCCGCCGATATAGGTGCGGGAGAAGGGAGGAATCTCCTTGCCGCCGTAACCCGTGATCATGGAGGCCAGTAAATGAAAAGCCAGGATATTCGACTTATGCCAGGGCGCCGGTTTGAAGTATTTGCCTTCTATCACCGGTTGAATGGTATTGACGTTGCCCCCCAGGAAACTACCCGCGAAGGTAGTGGAGATAAACAGGCTCTTGCCACCCGTCGGCGTGATGGGATGGTTCACCGTATTGTACGTGAACGAGGGCACGATGCGGCTGGTGCGGATACCTTGCAGGGCGTTGGGGCCGGCGATGCCGCTGAAATTGATGTAATCGAAGTAGGACGACGCAGCGGTGGTTTCCGTCTTCACGTCCGAGATATCGTAGCCGTAAGTGATGCCCAGGCGCGAGAAGCTGCGCTTCAAAGGATAACTGCCCGACACCGAGAAGCCATGCCCCGTCTGGATGTAATTCAACAGGTTTTGCGAGCCCAGGGCGTTGAACAGCGGAATCAGGTTTTCGCCCGCCAGGATGGAAGCCTCCCGCCCCTGGTTGTAATCGAAGCGGGTCAGATGGGCTTCCACGCCGACTTGCACCGGAAGGTCCAGGAAGTAAGGCTCCGTGAAACCGGTTGACACGCTGCGCATGCGCGTGCCCAATTGGGAGTTGATCGAAAGCGTGTCGCCCAATCCCAGGAAGTTGTTCGTGGCATAGTTCAATCCCACGAAGCTGCCGGCGATCCCGGAGACGCCGCCATTGAGCCCGATGGTATTCTTGCCGCGCTCTTTCACCTTCAATGTAATATCCACCGTGCTGGTCTGCGTGTTGCGCTTGATGTCCGCCGATTCTTCGGCTTTCAACGCCTCGAAGTAGCCCAGCTGATTCAAGCGCAGAATGCTCAACTCCCACAGACGATTGTTGAAGATGTCGCCCTCATCCAGCAGGATCTCGCGGCGGATGATTTTGTCGCGCGTGGTGACGTTGCCCGAGAAATCGATGCGGCGCACGAAGAACTGCTTGCCCTCGTCCGCGGTCAGCGTGAGATCGACTTTGTCGGTATTGGGGATGACGTCGAAATTCGGCTCGGGCACGAAATCGATGTAGCCGAACTCGCCGTAGAGTTTACGCAGGTTCTCCAGGCCTTTGCGCAGCTTCGTGGTGGAAAAGGGATCGCCTTCGGCCATGCCGAATAACGGGCGCATCAGCGTTTCCGGCGTGCGGAACAGCTTGACGCCCACAAAGGTGATTTTGTTCAGACGGTACAAACGGCCTTCCTCGACCGGCAGGGTGATATTCATGGCCTTGCCCGGATTGTTCGACTTGATCAGGGGAAGCTTGAACCCGTGCCCGCCGGTATTCACCAATTCAGTTTTTTGGTCCAGAACCTTGGCCGTGAAATAGCCTTTGGATTGGTACGCGTCGCGAACACGTTCCTTGTCTTCGTCCAGCTTCGAGGAGTCGAAGGTCCGGGCGAAGATATTCTCAAACAGGATGGAGTGCGGGATGCCATAGTCGTGTGTGTTCACCATGGCGCGGATCACGTCGCGTTGGCTGAACGCTTGATTGCCCACAACGGTGATCTGGCCGACCTTGATCTTGGGACCTTCGTTGACGTTGAAGAACACTTCCAGAGAGGAGGGCGGGATCTGCCGCACTTCGGGCTGGACCGTAGCGAACTGCCGGCCGCGCTCGGCCAGGTATTCTTTAATTACCACGGCGGCGTGTTGGACCTTGTTGGGATCGTACTGCGACTCGACCGATAGGCCCACCTTGCGCTCTTTGAAGCGATCCAGGATTTCCGAGACTGTCAGCGATTTGAGCCCCGGCCCGTATTTGATGGATCGCACCACGCGCCGCTCCGTAATGATGTACCGCAAGATAACTCCGCCTCCCGGCGCCGGTTCGGTTTCCAGGTGGATATCGTCGAAGTGGCCGCTGTTCCACAGCGCCATGAAGTCGCGGTGCAGATCCTCCTCGTTGTAGATGTCGCCCTTCTTGGTGCTGATGAGGGCGCGCATCGTATCCACCGGCACGCGGCGTTGGCCACGGAACTGGATGTCTTCGATAACTTGGCCGCCCGGCTGCACTTTGGGCTGTTCGGCGGGCTTGGGAGTTTCAAGCGGCGGCTGCTGAGTTTGGCCCGGCTTGGTCTGCGACTCGGGCACGGTTTCGAATGGGTTCTGCGGCTTCGTTTCCTGCGCGGGCGGCGGCGCTGGCGCCGGTTGCTGCGGCGCGGGTGGATTCTGACCCCACGCGGTGGAAGCTACGGCGGCGCAGAAGCAAAGAAGGGCAATCGACAGGCAGGCACGCCTGTAACAAATCATGAAAACATACCTTTCCACTCTGCGCTGTTACGGAGACGTCGATTTCCGGGAAACAGTTTCACTAGAACGATGCCAAGTCGCAGATTGAGTAAACGTCCATTCTAGCCAATGCTGAGCGCGCGTACAACGAGGCGGGGTTGGCACAGGTGTGATACTTAGGCACATGCGAGGCCCTGTGGGGCGGGCTCTCAGCCTGCGGCGGGTCTCCAGACCCGCCCCTTCCCACCAGCGGACAGCCGGCCCATCCACCCCCCAGCCTATAGGGAGTTACGAATCGCAATAAGAGTTGCGGGTCCTGATATTGTTATCTGCCATACTGAGTAATCGTGTGGGGCAGGCGTCCACGCCTGCGGCGGGTCTCCAGACCCGCCCCTCCCCCTTCACCCCAGCGTCAATTCCAGCGGCGCGCCCGCCGCGCAACCGAGCAGCTTCGCAGCCGACGCCTGGCCCACCGAAATCTCGTAATAGCCCGCGCTGCCCGCAATCACGAATGCCTCGCCGCGGCCCCGCTCCGCGTAGTTTCGCACGAACACGCTAATGCGCTGCGGGCCCACGGCCATCTCGAAAGTGCGCCTGTCCAGATCCGGAAAGTCCGCGGCCGAGAAGTTGGTCACCAGGTTGCCGAAGCGGTCCACCTTCAAAATCGCGCCCGTCCAGGTGCGGCGCCCCGTGCGCGCCGGCTTATCGAAATCCAGGCGCAGATAGTCCGCGATCGGCGTGCCGAAACGCGCGGGCGCGATGCCGCCGGCCAGATGCGCGGCCACCGGCGCGAAGATGTCGCGCCCGTGAAACGTGTTACTCACCGGCTGCAAAAAGTAGCGGACGCTCGAAATAGCCCGCACCTTGTGCTTTTCGCGCGCATAGATCATCGACAGCACGCCGTTATCCGGCGCGATGAAGGTTTGGCCCGCGGCCTGCGCCAGAATGGGGCGCCGGGACGTGCCCACGCCCGGGTCCACCACCACCACGTGCACCGCGCCGCGCGGAAAGTAACGGTAGGCCTGAGAGAGCGTGAAAGCGGCCTCGGCAATCTCGAACGCGCCCACGCCGTGGCTGATATCTACGATGCGCGCGCGGGGGCAAATCGACAGAATGACGCCCTTCATCGCGCCGACATAATGGTCGGATAGGCCGAAATCGGTGGTCAGGGTAATCAACGGAGCGGGCATTGTTAGAATGAAAACAGTGCAGCGTTTCTATTTCGATCACAACGCGACCACCCCGGTGTCTCCCGAAGTGCTGGAGATCGCGGTGGAGTGTCTCGGTCAAGTGTATGGTAACGCTTCCAGCATTCATCATTTCGGCCAGGTGGCCAAACAGCGGCTGGAGATGGCGCGGCGCCAGATTGCCGCGGCCATCGGCTGCCAGCAGCGCGAGATCGTGTTTCTGAGCGGCGGCACCGAGGCGGATAACTTGGCGCTGTTCGGAATCGCGCGTATTGCCAAAGGCGAGCGGCACGTGATTACCACCGCGATCGAGCATCCGGCGGTGCTCAACGCGTGCGCGCAGCTTCAGCGCGAAGGCGTGGACGTAACGTATGTGCCCGTTGGCTCGGACGGCATCGTAGACCCCGAAGATATCCGGCGCGCGCTGCGGACCACCACAGTGCTGGTTTCCGTAATGCACGCGAATAACGAGTTGGGCACCGTGCAGCCGGTGGCCGAGATCGCGGCGGTCGCGCGCGCGGCCGGAGTGTATCTGCACGTGGATGGTGTGCAGGCGCTCGGCAAGATCCCGGTGGACGTGGATGCGCTGGGCGTGGACCTGTACAGCGTAAGCGGCCACAAGATCTATGCGCCCAAGGGAATCGGCGCGCTATACGTGCGGCGCGGCACGCGGCTGGGCGCCATCCTGTTCGGCGGGCATCACGAACGGGAGCGTCGTCCGGGAACGGAGAATGTGCCGGCCGCGGCGGCATTCGGCTGCGCGGCCGAATTGGCGGAAACCCAGTTGGAGACTGAGGCGCGCCGCATGGGCGAGTTGCGCGACAGGTTGGAATCGGCCATTCTGGAGAGCATCCCGCACACCGGCGTCAACGGCCATCGCACGGCGCGCACGCCGAACACCACCAACATCTATTTCGACGGCCTGGAGGGCGAAGCGCTGGTAATCGCTCTCGACCTGCGCGGATTTGCCGTTTCGAGCGGCGCGGCCTGTTCGAGCGGAGCCGTAGAACCGTCCCATGTGCTGACGGCCATCGGGCTGGGTGTGGACCGGGCCCGCGCCAGCATTCGCTTCTCGTTGGGACGCGCCAACACGTCGGAACAAGTGGACGCTCTGGTTGAGGCTGTGGCGGCATCGGTCGCGCACCTGCGCAGGCTGTCGCCGGTGCTCGTATGAGCGCGCCGCCCATTGCTGTGGCCATGAGCGGCGGCGTGGATAGCTCGGCCGTGGCGGCGCTGCTCGCGCGCGGCGGACGTCCCGTGGTAGGGCTGACCATGCAGCTCTGGAATCAGCGGCGGCTGCCCGAACTCTCCGTCGACGGCGCCGCCGGACGCTGCTGCTCGCTCGACGATGTCTACGATGCGCGGCGCGTGGCCGAGCAGATCGGCATTCCTTATTACGTGGTCAATTTCGAGCGGCAGTTCGAGGCCCGCGTCATCCAGCCCTTCGTCGCCGAATATCTGGCCGGGCGGACTCCTATTCCGTGTACGCTCTGCAACAACTTCATCAAGTTCGATCAGTTTCTGGAGATGGCCGACGCCGTGGGGGCGGGCCAGATCGCGACGGGCCATTATGCGCGCATTACTTTCGACCCGGACGGCGGCGCCCACGCGGACGGCGGCCGCTATCAGTTGCGTACGGCTGTGGATGAGTCCAAGGACCAGACTTACTTCCTGTTCGGATTGACCCAGGCGCAGCTTGCGCGCAGTCTGTTTCCGCTGGGCGGGATGCGCAAGGCCGAGGTGCGGCAACTGGCGCGGGACATGCAATTGGCCGTGGCGGAGAAGGGTGAGAGCTTCGAGATCTGCTTCGTGCCGAATGGGGATTATGCCGCCTTCATGGATGCGTACTTGCAGCAGAAGGGTACCCCCGCGGAGCAGACCCACGGCGAGATCGTAACCGCGGACGGGCGCAAGCTGGGCGAGCACGCCGGTGTGCATCACTTCACCGTGGGGCAGCGCAAGGGCTTGGGCATCGCCACGGGCGAGCCCCTGTATGTAATCGCGACGGATCCGCAATCGCAGCGGGTAACGGTTGGCCGCGGCGATGAGCTGCTCCGCGCCACCCTCAGTGCGCGCGAAGTCAATTGGGTCTCGATTGCGGGACTGCATGCCCCGGTGCGCGCGGCGGTGAAAATCCGGAACAAGCACATAGCCGCGCCTGCCACCGTGTATCCCACCGCGGAGCCTGCGCGCGTGGAGGTGCGCTTCGACGAGCCGCAGCGCGCTGTCACGCCGGGGCAGGCGGCGGTCTTTTACGACGGCGATTTGGTGTTGGGCGGCGGCTGGATTGAGTGAGGCGCGAGGAAAACGCCAAACATTGATGCCAATCTAACCACGGCAATTGTGAGCGCCAGTGCTACAGCCCTGGTCGCGATTACCGCTATACTGAACAACAACAAGCGCCTGGATGACATGGGCGCGCGGATCACGCGACTGGAGCGCAGCATGGATCGCCTCGAAAGCAGGCTGGATCACATCGAGCAGATGCTGGTCGGATACTGCCTCGACGTGGCCAGGATCAAATAGCGCCTGGATATCAAATAACAAAGAGAGTTAATTGTGCTGTTGGGCCATCGGCGGTCAACCGCACGATCCAGTGCCGGCACGCGCCGTGCAAAAGGCGGCTTCGGTGCCACCAAAGTCGCAAGTTGGCCGACCTCACCCGGCAGGATCTGGATGCCGTCCGGGCCTGCAAGCTCTCTACTATCCTCATATCGAGCCACCGAACGAAGCGTGGCTGAAGACGGCCATCCTCTACTGGGACGAGGTCAAGACCATCGTTCCAGCCTCGATGCCAGAGCCGTACACCGGCAGTACGTCCCAGCAGCTCTTCCACGCTGGCGTTCTATCTCCACTTCATGTTCATCCTCGCCTCGGCAGCGTTGAACGACTGGCGGAGAAGGTTTTCGAGTATCTCGGATCCACTGAGGCAGATGGCGTCCTGATCGAGGGTGGACTGCGCCAATCAGACCTTGTCCACCCAGAGAAGCTCCCAGAGTTGCGCGAACTCGTACTTATGCATCCCGAGAAGTTATCATCTGCGATAGAGCACAGGTTGGAGGGCTTGATCCATGGGCAAGAGGGCGAATGGGTCCGAGTAAATCGCCCGTTTGCGCGATTCTACATGACCATGTTGGCCGCCGAACTGGCAGACAGCCAAGGCATTGCCCTGTTGACAGATCTACCAGCGAGCGATCGGCTTGCCGTGAATGTGCGCCTTGATGGGAAGTTGGGGATTCCGAACCTGCGGATGGCGGAGCCGCACTGGTCTCGGTAGGGGCGGAACTGGCACCACGAGCGCCGCATGCCAGGAGACCTAGCTCCAGCCTTGCTGGCGGACTTGACGCTACAGCGCATTTCAGTCAATCCCGAGACGTCCGTTGACAGTATTCTCCGGTTTCGCGAAGACCACAGGAGCGAACTCGGCCGCTTCCGAACAAAAATCGCAGACCTGACCAGGTCAATCGAGGAAGACCTGCCTCTGGCAGCCTTGCAGCAGGAGGTCGCTGACATCCATTCAAACGAGGTCATGCCTGCTATTGATGAACTGAAGGACTGCTTGAGTTCATCGAAGATAAAGTGGGCAGTGGAAAGCTTCCTCAAGACTTCGATGTTGTCGGTTTCGGGTGGCGGCGTCATGGTGGCTCTAGGATTGGCGATCCCGCACGCGCTGCTCGCCTGCGCCGGCGTCTCTCTCACGGTTTCTGCTGTGCTTTACAATTGCGAACGGCGACAGGAGATTCGTAAGAACCCGTTCTCCTACCTGCTATCGGCAGAGTCGAACTTGGCGTAGCGTGCGTTATCCGGCACCTGGCATCCGCCAGTCGGACTTCGGAGGCTAGTCCCTGCAGCCAGGACGCTTCTCATCCCACCTGTGCTACACTAAATCTTGTGGCGAGAACAGCGCCGAAGGCGGCGCGGTTCCGGAAGACGGTCGATGATACCTTCTACCTGACTTGGCCCAGGCGTGGCGCTGTCCTTAAAGAAGAAGTCTGGCAAAACGAGGACGGGACGGTGGTGCGGTACAGCGTGGCGTACTTGAATCCACGCATTTGTGGCGTGGACAACGGTCGCGTGGTCGGTTACGACAACGCGCATGGCCATGGCCATCGTCACTTCATGGGTCGGGTGGAGCCGGCGGAGTTCAGCACTTACGAAGATCTGAACCGCCGCTTTCTCGAAGAAGTGCAGGAATTGTGGAGGCAGGAAGATGAAAGCACACACTAAAGCCGCGACAAAGCCCGCCGTAACTCTGACGACGGGCGCCGTGGACGAATTCTTCACGCGATCCCGGGCGCGCGCGCGTAAACTGGATCGCGGCGAAAAGATACCGGCCGAGGTCAGATTGGTTTTTGAAGACCCCGCGGATCTGATGCAAGTGCTCTCAACGGCGCGCGTCCGGGTGCTGCAGGCTCTGCGCTCTAAGCCGATCCCCGTTTCGCAATTGGTGAACACATTGCAACGGGACAGACAAGCGGTCATGCGCGATGTGCGCCTCCTGGAGTCGTTCGGATTGCTGACCACACACGAGGCGCCGAATCCCGGGCATGGCCGGCAGAAAATCGTTGCGCCGCTGGCCGCCCGGTATCAACTGGTGGCGAATATCTGACTAGGCGGCCGGTGCTATGCCTCAAACTCATATAAAATAAGGACTTAGCCGATTTGCCTGTGGGTAGCCCACGCCCCCAAACGTACGGTCCCCACAAACGAAAACGAAATCTTTCCCTGTTTTCAATGGCTTGCGGCTTTTGAGTGCAGCCAGCCGCCTGTCCTCATGCTGTCATATAAAGTATGAGGCACTATAATACGACGGCGCTGCCATCCATCCCCGCATCCGCCTCCTGCATCGTCTTTTCCAACCTGTCGCCAAAGTGTCGCCCACATCGCCATGCATGGCAGCCGATGAAAAGGGAAAAACCGAACGAACCCAATTATGGGAGCGCACACCCCCCGGCATCCGCCCCCGCCATCAAACCGCGACAAATGGTGACAGAATGCAACCCTGCATCGTCTTTTTTCCAAACCAGTCGCCAAACTGTCGCCCACGTGGCCATGCATGGCAGCCGACGAAAAAAGAAAAAAACCGATCGAACCCAATTGTGGCAGCGCACGCCAGGCGAAGCCGGCCCAAAGGCCCCTTACTAACCGCGCCTTCCCTAGCGCAGTCTAAAGGATAGCTTGATGGAATTGAGCGATAGCGTGGCAGTCGCGCAGGCGCGCGCCGGGGATTCCGGCGCCTTTCGCGTCCTCGTGGAGCGCCACAGCCGCAATCTCTTCCGTCTCGCCTATCGTATGACTGGCCATCAACAAGACGCCGAAGATGTGGTGCAGGAGACCTTCCTCCGCGCCTACCGGCAGCTTTCCAAGTTCGACGACCGAGCCAGCTTCGGCACCTGGCTCTTCCGCATCGCCGCCAACTGCTCGCTCGATCTGATCCGCGCCCGCAAGCGCCGCAACGCACAAACCGAAGCCCCAGCCGTTGAGGGCGCGCCCGATCCCATGCAGTCGCTGCCGGACCAGGCCCCCACACCCGACCGTCTCGCCATGAGCGGCGAAGTGGAGCGTAAAGTCGCCGCCGTGCTCGGCGATCTCAGCGAAATGGAGCGCACCGCCTTCGTCCTGCGGCACTACGAAGGCATGTGTATCGACGACATCGGCCGCACCCTCGGCGTGCAACCGAATGCAGCCAAGCACAGCATTTTTCGCGCGGTCCAAAAGCTGCGCCGGGCGCTTGAGCCCCTAGTGAGTTCCGCATCATGAATCACCTGACTGAAGAACAATTCGTCTTGTATTACTACGGCGAAGGCGACGGCTCGCCGGCCGTGCGCGCGCATCTGGACGCCTGCGAAGCCTGCCGCGCGGAGTACGCCGGTCTGCAGCGCGTGCTCAACGTAGTGGATTCCGCGCCTGTGCCGGAGCGCGGCGCCGATTATGGCGCGCAGGTCTGGAACCGCCTGCAGCCCACGCTGCGGTGGGACAGGCCGGGCGGCTTGTCCTGGTGGCCGGTGCGCCTCTGGCCTGCCCCGCGTTGGGCGGCCGCCGCCCTGGTCGCGACGCTCTTGGTCGCCGCCTTTCTGGCCGGACGCTATTACCCGAAGGCGCCAGGCGCGCAAACCGCGAACGCCGGCCAGGTGCGCGAGCGCATTCTACTGGTAGCGGTGGGCGACCATCTGGAGCGCTCCCAGACCGTGCTGCTCGAACTGGTCAACGCGCAACCCGGCCAGTCGCTGGATGTGGCCTCCGAGCGCGAGCGCGCCGGAGATCTCGTAGCCGAAAACCGCCTCTACCGCCAGACCGCGGCGCGCACCGGCGATACCCGCGTAGCCAGCGTGCTCGACGATCTGGAGCCGGTGCTGCTCGAAATCGCGCACGGGCCGGACCGTCTCACGCCCGAAGCGGTCGAGAATCTGCGCCAGCGCATCGAAGGCGACGGCATCCTGTTCAAGGTGCGCGTGGTCGGGTCCACGGTGCGCCACCGCCAAGAAAGCCAAGAAAACGCCGCGTCCCCGTCGGGCCCGGGTACCGGCCAAAGCAAGTTATAGGAAAAAACAAAATGTCTAAATTAGGTTTCTTGATTACTATTGCAGTCGCGCTGGCCCCCGCCGGTCTCGCGCTCGGCCAATCCGTCGACGTGGCCCAAAGCGAGAGCTTCTTCCAGAATCCCGCCGGCAGGCAGTCCGATGACGACCGGGTTTTCCAGAGGGGAAAGGCAGCTATAGACGCCGGCCGTTGGGACAGAGCCGTAGAGGCCTTCAGCGAGTTGGCCGCCGGAAAAGGTCCACATGCCGATGAAGCGCTTTACTGGAAAGCCTACGCGCTGAACAAAATCGCCCGCCGCGCGGAAG
>Ga0302325_10027170_pt1 | contig 11871 bp, 12 predicted proteins | sample Palsa_T0_2_FD_201948 | JGI IMG/M metagenome (GOLD analysis project Ga0302325, IMG submission 201948) | Peat permafrost microbial communities from Stordalen Mire near Abisko, Sweden - Palsa_T0_2 | ecosystem: Environmental > Terrestrial > Soil > Palsa > Peat permafrost | place: Sweden: Abisko... | reverse complement strand
CGCTTCGCTCCACTTTTCGGCGAATACAAGCCGGCGGATCTCCGGAAGCGCGGCTAACCCTTCCGGGCTGGTGTAGTCGTGCGGGCCGCCCGCCCATAGCGTTCCCTCGTTAAGCTGCAAACGCTCATGCTCATATCCCCCGAACACCATGGCCGATATGCGACCGTTGCCTATCGGCAGCGCCTCCAGCCACTCAGTCGCCGGCTTCCCGTACCACAGCTTTTCGTTTCCCGTATCTGCCGCTGTTCCTGCCCATGTTCCCGTATCTGTTCCTGTTCTTGTCCCTGTTTCCGCGGCGGCGCTAAGGCCGGCCGCGGAGAGTCCTGCAGCGCCAACCGCTGCCGTAGCCGATTTCAGAAACGCACGTCGTGATGTTGGCATAACTTTGTAGCTAACTCCCGATCCCTTTTTCCTTCGTTACGCTCACACGGAAATTTTGCGGAAATATGCGCCTCACACCCGCGAAACTCTACCCTCTACGTCCTACCGTCTACTCCCTAATTTTGCGGCGGCGGAATGCGGACGTGAGTACCGCCAGAAGCAGGACGCCGCCGACAACCGTACCCTGCCACAGAGACTGGTTGGGCACGTTAAGAATGTTCAGGCCGGTGAGGATTATGTTGAGCAATACTGCCCCAAGAACGGTGCCGAGAACGGTGCCCTGGCCGCCCGTGAGTGCAGTTCCGCCGATAACGGCTGCCGCCACGGCGTTCAATTCATACCCGATCCCATTACGCGGGTCGCCCTGCGTGCTGTACCCCGCGTAAAGGACGCCGGCCACGCCGCCAAGCAGGCCTGAGGCGCCGTACGCGAACAGCTTTACACGGCCAACATTTACTCCCGAAAGCTTCGTGCCAACCTCATTGCTTCCGATGCTGTATACGTACCTTCCAATTCTCGCTCTGCTTAAAAGCACGTGCATAGCAACGGCCACCACAGCCAGAATGACTACGGGAACGGGAATCGGAAACGGCGTTTTTTCAAAGAGCGAGCCGTTTGCGAGCCAGAGCAGAAACGGATAGTCGGTAAGCGTGATGGGGAGCTGCGAGTTCATCAGCAAAGACTGGCTGCGAAGAATGCTCAGCGATGCAAGCGTTACAACGAACGGCGGCAGCCGCAGCTTATGAATAAGGTTTGCATGAAGCGCGCCGATGAGATAGGAGGCGACGAGCGCAATCGCGATACCGAGAGCCACAGCCATCTGCGGGTAGAGCCTTGTATCCAGCCGAGTTACGGTGAACGCAAGCAGCATGCCGCTGAAACCTATGAGAGAGCCAAGCGAGAGGTCGATGCCGCCGGTGAGAATTACGATGGTCTCGCCGATAGCGAAGATGGAAAGCAGCGCCACCTGGCGGGAGAGGTTCAGCCAGTTCGGCTGGCTGTAGAATGTTTCACGCACACCGGGATAACGCCACAGGCCGGCGCAAAGCACCACAATAACAATGAGAACGCTGCTCTCTCTTGTGCCGAAGAACCTCTTCCACAAGCTCTCGGGTTTACTCTGCGCCTGTCCTGCTGATCCCGACGCAGCCGATTGCCCTTCCGGAAGCGGAGCTTGACCCATGACTCGTAACGCTCCTTAAATCTTTAAATCGAGCGGAGAATTGGCGAGGGAACGCCAAACCATTCTACTGCCCCGCCGATCTTTTGTCAATCGTTGGTAGTTTGTTGTTGGTAGTTTGTAGTAATGCTGACCATATCGGAAGGAAAATCCAAGTTCATAATGGAAACACGGGAACAGTACGGCTCGAATTCGTGTCTTATGATGACTTCGGCTTCCGCCGTAAAGGCGCGCTGCACAGATTGGTAGCTGCAGCGCTGCGTACACTCTTTAGGCATGGCATCTGTCATTCAGGTACTGGAGGGATCATGATTAACTTACGAACACTGGGATTTGGACTTGCACTGGCGCTTGGCCTCCTTGTAGCAAAGCCCGTGCATTCGGACGAGGCGTGCATGCGCACGGTAGCCGATGTCAACAAAGCCACGGCCACACTTACTGAGCTGCAAAAGCTGCGCGACGACATATCGAAGTACCAGGCTTCCGTCGGCTCCGGCGGGGGTAGCGTAGCTGTAGCCGTCACGGTAAAATGTGATGCGTGCGGCATGATGATGCCCAACCACTCCACAGGCAGCACTACACGAGCCGTGAAGATCGGCGGGCACACCTACTACTGCTGCAAGGGCTGCGATATGAGCAAGCAGGTGGATAAGGAGTAGGCGAGAACTTAGGACCAAGGATTTAGAACCAAGGATTGAGAACCAAGGACTTAGGACCGAGGAACAAACAATGAGGACCGAGCGAAATGCGCTTTCCCCGCGGCCTTGATTCGCCGCCCCTTTTCCCGAACACTGGAGAAGGGGCGGTTTTTTGTGGCTGGCGGATCGGTCGACGCAAGACGTAGGGCTTGACATGTTCGCCTCTGTCCTCTACTCTATCGCCCTCTGATCCAAGCTTGTCTACATTGTAATGCTCCCGGTTTAGGATACAATGTATTCGAGGTGGAGAGACATTGGCAATCCAGAAACTACTTGAAGAAGAGTTTGCGGGAGTAGACGAAAGCGGCGTGCGCCTGGAGCGCGTTGGCGGGCTGACCGTTTGGGAGGCACAGCCTGTCTACAAACACCAAGCGGCTATCAGGCGGATTCAAGATTCAATCGGGCCGACAGAGACGTTCGATGGAGACTGCGCGTGTATTTGGATTGCTGACGTGTCCCTGGTATTCTCGGACGGTTCGCAAATACGTCCAGACATAGCGATATACGGCCGCGAACCGGATGAGGACGAACAGGAATCGGCAATCACCATGATTCCTGAGGCGGTTATTGAAGTGATCAGCAAGGGGTACGAGGCCAAGGACTACGAAGTAGGCGTGCCGTTCTATATTGCGCAGGGCGTTAAGGATGTTGTGACGCTGGACCCGCGAACCCGAGAGGTGCGTCATTATAAACGATCTGGTGTATTGTATTTTACTTCCCCCGTGGAGATACTACTGGAGTGTGGCTGCGTCTGCACCGTCTGATAATGCTGGCATCAGGAAGTAGAGAGTTGCCTGAAGAGGATGAAAATGGTGATGGCGGCGGTGTGGCCGATTGTGGCGATGCCGCCCATCAGTTTATTGAGGTCGCACCACTCTACGACCTGTTGATGACCGGCGTTCCGTACGATGATTGGGTTGCCTATCTCAAGCAGTTACTAAACACCCGCAATGCCCATCCCAAACGCGTTCTCGACCTGGCATGCGGCACAGGCAATGTATCGGCTTTGCTTGCGCAAGAGGGGTATGCCGTTACGGGAGTCGATATCGCGCCGCAAATGATCGCGGAGGCGAAGCGCAAAGCAGAGCGAGATTCACTGAAGATTGAGTACTTTGTCCAGGATGCAGCGGAGTTAGATCTACACGGTTTACTGTTTGATCTGTGCATCAGCCTCTTTGACAGCCTGAACTATATAACGGAACCTCACCGCCTCGCGATGGCAATTCGCCGAGTGGCGCAGCACCTGCAACCTGGCGGTCTGTTTATATTCGATATCAACTCCGAGTTTGCGCTCAAGAACCGGTTCTTCGATCAGGATAACTTGGCTCATCCTGAGGAGAAGCTTACCTACGATTGGGACAGCAGCTACTCGGCGAAGACGCGCCTTTGCAGGGTGGATATGAAGTTTTGGTATCGCGAGGAGAGCGGCGAGAAAAGGGCATTCAATGAAGTCCACATGCAATATGCTTACCGCGAAGACGAAGTAAAGAAGATGTTGGCCGATGCCGGCTTCGACGAAATAACAGTCTACCAGGCGTACACGCTCCGCGCCCCGGGCAGAAATGCGGACAGACTGTTTTTTGTAAGTCGCAAGAAGAACGGGTGTTAGGTGTTCGGTTTTTGGGTGTTGGGAAGGAGTGCTTGGCCGGTTTGCTGACGGTTTAGGTCCGTCCTAACACCCAACACCCAACACCTGCATTTACCAGTTTGTTGGATACACGTTGATTCCGGTGAAGCAGCCTATGGCGGTGGTGAGGCCGCCTGCCATGAAGTCGCCGACGATGAGGCCGTAGAAGAACGGCAGCGATTGCCTGTAGAGGCGCATTCCGCCGTAGCGCAGCACGAATGTCTTAACGAGCCATGCGATAAAGAAGGGCAGCCACACCTGGTTCATCGTGGCTGTGTTCGCCATCGCATACCCAACCGGATGAAAGACCCACCAGGTGCAGCGGATGCGCAGAACCATCAGCGCGGCCGTAATTAGGAATCCTGCCACTAAGGCCAGCATGCCGGTCATATCCGGTTTAATTGGCGTATCCATCGTGCCCGAAAGCTGATCGAAAGGCATACGGCCCATCCAGGTGCGCCAGCTATCCGTTTTGGCCCCTGCGCCGTACGAGTACCAGATAACAAGCGCAATTGCAAAGGAGATCACAACGCCGGCAATGAGCGATAGGATGAGGGCATACGTCAGCCGTCTTCGATCGACGCGGATTGCGTCCGCCATCTTGTACGCGTCGAACTGGTTAGGCATAGAGAGGCATCGCAGATCGAAGTTGCCGATAGCGTTGCGCAGGTACGCCAGCACGGTAAGATCTACAGGCGTATATACCGCTGTGCCGAATGAGGTTGTCATCACCCGATAGACGTCCACTTCCGGCCCGAAGAGCCAGGCGTTGCCGGTTTCGGCGCGAATTCGCGCCGCAGCGATCATATATAGAAACGACAAGCCGATCACCAGGGAAGCAGCGAGCCCGCGCAGACCCGCCATAGCAGACCACGCGACCAGACCAACAAAGCAGATCCCCAACCCGAGATAGGCGAGGCGGTAGGAGATCGGCTCGCTCCCATCGCCTCCTCGCCCTCGAAACGCGATGTTCCACGTCTCCTTCAGATAGCTGCGAGAGAGCCACAGCCCCACAATCGTCAGGGCGAGAAATGCCCCTGCGCCCTGGTGCCCGATGAAGGGCCATGCGCTCTGCCCACCGCCGGTTGCGCCGGATGAGAAACCGGCTGCCGATCCGAACACCGCCTCCAGTTTCGATATAATCCAGAAGAACCAGCAGCTAAACGTCATCTCTACGGACAGCAAGTAGGCAATTCCTATGACGAACGGGTAGAGCGATATGGGAGTTGGGCCGATCGCGTTCCAGGGCGGGCTGCTGAGGAGCGTATTGATGTCCGGCTGGTCGGAGGTTCGAGTTGGAAGGTACGGCACGGTGGGCATGTTAAGGTGGATCGTGTTCATTACATCGATGAGGAACGGCAGGATGAATCCGATCTGAAAGATGCGGCTGCTCAGGAGTGCTGCCGGCTCGCGGAGCAGCGCAATCGGCACTGCCACAGTGGGAAATGCGAGGCGCTCGCGGTCGACCCACTGCCTGCGCAGCAGTGCCACGATACAGAGGGTTGCCAGAGAAAAGAGGGTCAGGAAACTGCACCAGCTAAACATCTGCAATCGCCATGCACTCCAGGGTACGGTGGAGTTGCCGACGTAGAAGCCATGAAGCGCTGCAAAGTTCTTTTGGGCGATCCAGTTCGGAATAAGATGGTGAAACTTCGCGGCCCAACCATTACTGCTGTCTGCATACCAGAAGGCGGCGGTTACAGTAGGGATGATGAAGTGCAGTCCGCCCGAGGAGGAGATAACCGTCGAAACGGTCATCATCACGTAGATTACCAGCAGCTCGGCGCTGGTGAAGGCAAGCGGCCGCAGGAACTTGGTCAGGATAAGATTGACGATCACCAGCAGGAACAGCACATTGAAAGCGCCTACCGGGATGCTGGTATTGGCTAACGCCGTATGACCTCGTCCGCCGAGCACAAGCTCTGCCCAGTGAATCCAGAGATCGCACAGCGCTGTAAGAGCCAATCCAAGAACGAGGGCCCGCGGCGTCAGGCCGGTTTCACGCTGCCGGGCGCGCTCCGCATCCCGAACAGAATCTGAGCTTCTGAGTAAAGCTGTACTGTCAATTTTTGAAGGAGTTGCCATGCTCGACCTCGAGCCAGTTGAGAGCGGCGCTTAGGCCGGCTGTGCCGAACCTCTATGTGCGTTCGCGACTCCAATATTCGAGCTGTTTACTCTGCTTTCACGCCAGGTGTGAGCGCGACGGCAGCCTCTGTTGTCAGCAGCCGGAAGGTGAAAGACTCCTGAAAATACAGTTGAATGGTTGCTGCAGAATGACTCAAATAGCCGATAGACAGGTCTTGCCCGAGGTCTAACTCAAAATCACCGCCGCGGGTGCTAAGCACTAAGCCACCTTCGATAGCCGGCGCCCAGATGATCTCTCCGTCGACAATACGCTGAATATGTTGAAGAACCGGATACCCTTCGTCGCTGCCCCCGTTGATGGCGGTGTATGGGGCGTCGCCCAACACAAGCCTGTAAGGACCATTAACCCCGGCGAGGCGCAGTTGGCTCACGGCGCGCGCTATTGCATCCGGATAACCCATCACGACGGGAGGGAGCGGCAAGGCAGGGTTGCTGGCTCCCTGGCGGACTCCCTGAATTCCGGCGGCGGCGTACCCATCGAAGACAGATCGATCCTCTGTGAAGGCGATTTTCTTGGCGGCTTCCTTCAGCGGCCACCAGTCTGAATCCGTTGAACCGCGCTCGACGTCGTCGACCGCCTGGCGCGTGAGTTCAAACTCTACCCGCAACTCCACAAGCGCCTTTACCTCACGCTGCGCCGCCTTGATTCCTTCGTCCGGCGCCTGGATCTCGTGTTGGTGGCCGGTGCCGACCGACGCGAGATCGACGCCTTTTGGGCCCACCACGTCTACAACCCGCCGGGCGCCTAAGTGGCGCTTCAGGGTACGGGTCGCCTCCTCTTCGATTTGAGTCCAGGCCGCGTTGGAAATAGGGGCTAGTTCCCGATGGAGATTATTCATATCCTGCCTCTTTCTCTAAAGAACCGATACCGAGCGAACCATCCGATGGGGACAGCCTTGATGTCGGCTTGTCTTTCGCTTTGCCTTCATTCTCGGCCAAATCGGCGATTGATGACTCCGGAAGCTCCACCGCGGCACTTTCCAAAAACGTTGCTGACGGTACAAAGAAGAGCGTTCCGGTAACGGTCCGGCTGAAATCCAGCAGCCGGTCATAGTTGCCCGGCGGCCGCCCGATAAACATGTTTTCAAGCATCTGTTCGATTGTTCCTGGAGATCGGCTGTATCCGATAAAGTAGGTTCCAAATTCCTGGTGACCCGGCCTGCCAAAAGGCATGTTATCCCTCAGAATCTTAACCTCTGTTCCGTTCTCCACAATAGTCGTCAGAGCATTATGGGCTGAGGTTGGTTTTACGGCATCGTCCAATTCAATATCGGAAAGTTTTTTGCGGCCCATGATGCGCTCTTGCTGCTCTGTTGTAAGAGCGTTCCATCCGCTCATGTCGTGTAAGTACTTTTGAACGATGACGTAGCTTCCGCCGGTAAAAGGAGCGTCTTCGCCGCCTACGAGTGCAGCGTCGACAGCGGCGCCATCACGCGGATTTTCTGTTCCGTCAACAAATCCCATCAGGTTACGATCATCGAAATACCGGAAGCCGTGCGTCTCGTCAACAGTAGAAACTACGTCTCCAATCCGCTCCACGATTTGGGTAACCAGCTCGAAACACATATCCATTCGCCTGGCGCGAACGTGAAACAGTATATCGCCGGGAGTAGATACGGCATGGCGGTCACTCGATCGGACCTCCCGAAACGGATGGAGTTCAGCCGGTCGGGGTTTTCCGAAGAGTTTGTCCCAGGCATCCGATCCAAAGCCCGCGACACAGGTCAACTCTGCTTCCTTCTCACGGCCGCCGACTGCGCGAACAAGGCCTGAAAGGTCGGCGCAAAATGAGCGCACCGTCGCGTAGCTTTCTCTATCCGGGTTTATGCAAACCACCAAAAAGATTGCGGCCCGTGTAAGGGGAGCAAGTACGGGCTGAGGAAGCGGAGTACCTGGCGTGCTCATTTGAGTTACCTCCCCAGCTACATTAGCGGCGGTTGTTGAGCAAGCGCAGGATGAACAGGAACAGGTTGAAGAAATCGAGATAGAGGCTGACCGCGCCGGAGACCGCCTGATCGGCCTGGAGATGCTGCATAATCCGCGAGGTGTCGTAGAGTACATAGCCGCTGAAAATCAGGACGCCGCCGACAGAGTAGAGTGTGCCCAGCATGGAGCTCTGGAAGAACATAAGCACAAATCCAGCTACCACCAGAGCGATCAGGCTGATGAAGAGCATTCCGCCGAGAAAGCTGAAATCCTTCTTCGATACCATGGCATAAGCAGTGAGCCCACCGAAGACCGCGACAGTAAGTACAGCCGCGGAGGCCGGAAGGCCCGGCGCGGACTGGTTGATCATCCAGAGAAGCGGGCCATAGACCGCGCCTTCGATGGCGGCGAACAGGTAGAGCAGGAATACGTTCAGGCCGCTGGTGCGGCGGGCGAACGAAAGAGCGACGATACAGACGAAGCCCGCAATCAGGAGTGGCATCATCAGCGGCGTCATCACCGGGAGCATCGCCGGTTGTATGCATAGCCAACCCACGCCAACCGTCAGCAGTAGGGACATATAGAACAGCCCGTAGACTTTGCGCACAAACGCCATGCGTACATCGACCGACGCGTACGCCACCGCGTCGCGCGTCATGGTAGCACTGTAGTTCATCTCGGGATCCTCCTCTTAGAACGCGTTATAGACAAATTCGATTATATTATATACGAGTCAAGGGAATAGTTCGAGCCGCATCCACTGCCGTCAGGCCAACAGTTGCTCGACGCTGTTTAATCTTAAACATACAATAGTAGCTCGACCTTTCGCGAAGATTCCAATGAGGGTAAAATCGATGGAATTGAGCGAAAAGTGTTCAGCCCACAGATCTCGACGGGGATGGAATAGTGCGACGATCGCGCTTGTTTCGGGGTCTTCGGCAGATTGCCGGGTAGATTTGAAGGCGTTGCACGAGCGGCACGCGAGCGCAAGGTTGTCGCCGTCATCATCGCCCCCGGAACCGCGCGGGACAATGTGCTCGACTTTAAATGGGAAGTTGAAGGCACGCTCGGGCGCCCTGCAATACTCGCAACGCTTTCCGGCCCGCTCTGAGACATCAGTATAGCGAGAGTTCACCTTCCAAGAGCATCGGCAAGTACTTCTGTGCGCCACGCGGAAGCAATTAATTCTGCCCTGACCAGCTTTTCAAGCTCTATCCGCTCTTCTTCGGAAAGGCTTTCGCTGCGATTGAGTAAATCCCGCATGCGCAAAAACTGTTCTTCGGAAAAGTAAGTGTCGGATTGCATCTGTTGGACTACAACCAGCGCGCCGCTGTCCCCATACATTGCGTTTAAGTTATCCAGCGCTTCACCGGCCGTGCGGCCGAATGACTCATTCTTGCCTGCCACTGCCCTAAATCGAATATTGCCGGCTGAAGCGTGTTCTTTGTGAATCGTTACGGCAGACATAGCGCATTCTCTCCGTACATGTATTGACGACGGCTATATCTAGTTTACCAGCTTTCGGTCGCCCTGGGGATGCGCCATGTGGAAATAGTCGAACGCCGACACAAACCACCATCTACCGGTTGCATCGCGAAAACACGACTCCGTCTGCCAGATGAGCAGTCGACCGTCACGACAGCTCTTATGCTCCTCGCGCAGCTTCTTGCGATAGTCGTCTGTAAACTCGATGAAACACTCGAACTCTGGCACGTCCAGCATCTCGGACCAAATCTGATTACTAAAGACAGGCAGCGATTTGTGGGCAAGAAACCCGCGAACATAGTCGCGCGCCAGGTGCTCGGTGGCAAATACGTTCTTGTTGAAGTAGCGAATTCGGACACTCTTAATCGTTCCATTCGTCAAGTCGTATAAAGACTTTGGCTGCTCCTGACCGAATGGCCGCTCCTCCTCCGGTTCACTCAGCAGGACTTCCGGGTTGCTCCAGACGGCGCAATCACAGTTGAGACCTCGCTCGCGAAAAAACTCCCGCGTGCGAAGCACGTTTCGCTAAGGGAACATTGAGACTTCGATTGCCGTCTCAACTCCCAGTAAGACGCACGTATTGCTGCCGCAAAATTACTTGAACCACCAACCTTACGTGTTCAGATTGATTAACACAATTTGCAGAAGGAACGAACACCATGAAGTACAAATGCATGTCCGGGCTGCTTGGTCAGCACAAAGTGATTGTATGCGCTGCAGCGCTTGCGATGGCGGTCATGGCGGTCATTGTAAGCACAGGTGCTCGAGCACAGGATATCCGCGTTACCGTTGATGGAGAGTTAGTACAGTTTCAGGATCTTGGCCCGCAGCAGGTCAACGGAAGAACCCTGGTTCCGGTGCGCGGCGTACTGGAGAAGCTGGGCGCCAATGTCTCTTACAACAGCGCCACACGGGGAGTTGTCGCCAGTACACCAACGATAGACATTCAGCTTACCATCGGTTCCACGATCGCAATCGTTAATGCGAACAACGTAACACTTGATGTTCCGGCACAGACTATAAACGATCATACATTTGTCCCTCTGCGCTTTCTGGGCGAGGCTCTGGGCGCCGAAATAAACTGGGACCCCGCAACCCGCACGGTTATCATTAAAACGAAGCGCGGGGAACGAAGGCATGACGACTCGGATCGCGGCCACCGCGAGCATTTGCCACCGCCCCCCGAAGGCCCGGCCCCTGTTATAAACTCGTTTGCTCAAACTTCCAGCCGATGGCTGCGATCAGGCGCGGCCGTTGAAACCGTGCTGGAGGGAACTCCTGGCGGACAGGCAATGTTTCGTATTCCGGGCATCGTGGAAGACGTGCCAATGCGTGAGACGGCACCCGGGCACTACGTGGGATCGTGGCAAGTACCGATCGACAAGCCCATCCGGCTCAAATCGGCGGCGGTAATCGGCAGCCTTAACATTGGAACGCGGACGGCCCCGCTGATCCAGGCAGGCGAGACTGTGTCTATAGACACGATTCCCCCGATTATTCGCGATACGGCGCCTGAAGACCAGGCTAATGTGAATGATCCCAGGCCAACCATTTCGGCAGCGTTTCAAGATGACGGCAGCGGAATCGAGCGAGGAAAAGTCAGGCTGAATATCAATGGCCAGGATGTGACGGGCAATGCTACGGTTACCCGTGATTTTATCACCTACCGGCCCGATAGCCCCCTGCAAGCAGGGGTGCAGCAGATTGAATTGAGCGTAGCCAACGCTGCGGGCAATCGAACACAGGCCCATTGGGCATTCAACGAACAATCCCGGGTGGCTGATGGGATAAAGTCAGTATCGGATAATGCCGATCACGCGCTCCAGCCAGGCGACACAATCCGCGCGGAGCTGCAGGCCACGCCGGGAGGGCGGGCGTGGATCAGCTCAGGCTCCATTCATAATGTACCCATGCGAGAGGATCAGCCCGGCCATTATGTGGCCGAATACACAATTCGCAAGGGCGACGATGTTGCGGATAGACCTATCGCATTTCATCTGGTTACGCCGGATGGCCAAAAGTTTGAGCAGGTGTCGCGGCATTTGCTGCGTATAGCTACTGGCAAACCGAGCCCCCCGCAAGTTATATCACCTGGCGCCGGTGAAGCTCCCACGAACCCGCTGGTGATTTCCGGCAGGTCCTCACGAAACGCCAGAGTCCAGATACGCGTTGACTACAAGAACAGGGTGTTGGGCGTTTTTGCGCTGCAGGGAACCGCAGCGGAAGTAATTGTACCGACAGATGGTAACGGCAACTGGCAAACGGGGCCGATAAACCTGGGGCGCGTGCTCAGTAATAAGGGTGTTGAGTACACAATAACGGCAACGGCAATTAACGGCGTTGGCGAATTCTCCGAACCAACCATCGTGACGATACGCGTTCAATAGGGAGAAGCCGCTGCTCACACATCAGGATCACTTCAACGATAT
>Ga0302325_10027167_pt1 | contig 11871 bp, 5 predicted proteins | sample Palsa_T0_2_FD_201948 | JGI IMG/M metagenome (GOLD analysis project Ga0302325, IMG submission 201948) | Peat permafrost microbial communities from Stordalen Mire near Abisko, Sweden - Palsa_T0_2 | ecosystem: Environmental > Terrestrial > Soil > Palsa > Peat permafrost | place: Sweden: Abisko... | reverse complement strand
TTCGCGAGGAGCAACCCAGGTCTCAAAAGCGAGACCTGGGCCACCCACTCAATCTTCGGTTATTCACTCTACTGATCATCACTCCTACGCAACCCGCCTTCAACCTATGATCAGGTCTCTTTTTTGAGACCGGCGTCGGAAGTCCGCATGCAGATATGGTGACCTGGATACTTAGCGCTGCGGCCAAAGTCGGTTTCGTCATGATGGATGGAATCGTGTACCGTGATTTCACGTGCAGAGGCAAGGGTCTAAGAAGTCGAAAATGGAAATCGGAAAGGCGCACACAATGAATCAGCGAGTACTTATAACAGCCGGGGCCTCGGGCATCGGCCTTGAAATCGCGCGTGCTTTCGCAGCGAATGGCGGAAGGGTCTTCGTTTCGGATATTGATGCAAAGGGTCTGGATGCTCTGTCGAGCGAAATCGAAGGCGTAATGACGAAAGTCTGTGACAATTCAAAGCGCAGCGACGTGGAAGCGTTGATTCCTGCCGCTGTCGAAGCTTTGGGAGGTCTTGACGTGCTGGTGAACAATGCCGGCATTACTGGACCCACGACTCCAGTGGAAAAGATGGACCCGGACAGGTGGGAGGAGGTTATGAACGTCAACCTGAACGGTACGTTTAATGTAACGCGACTCGCGATTCCACACCTGAAGCAATCCCCCGCTGCAAGCATCATCATCATGTCCTCCCTCGGCGGGCGCTGTGGCTACCCAAATCGAAGCCCCTACAGTACCAGCAAATGGGGTCTGATCGGTTTTGCCAAGACTCTCGCGCTGGAGTTGGGCGGCTTCAATATTCGCGCCAATGCGATCGCGCCCGGGGTGGTAAGCGGGGAACGGATCGAGCGTGTCCTCGAAGGCCGAGCAAAGGCCGAAGGAAAAACGCTGGAAGCGGTGACGGAAGCTGCCATGTCCATACAGGCCATGAAGCGTTTCGTCGATCCCAAAGATATCGCGGCTCTCTGCGTTTTCATCGCATCGGATGCGGGAAAGTCGATCTCGGGGCAAGTGTTGCCCATCGACAACTACTCAGTGGCGTCCTGAAGTTGAAGAAACTAAAAAAGAGGAGGCACTTTTATGGCGGCAGGATTGCGCGATCAACTCATTGGGGCCTGGAAGCTGATTTCCTACGAAGAGCAACCGGTCGACGGCTCGCCGTCATTCTATCCGATGAGCGAGAAGGCGATGGGCATTATCATGTACACGCCCGATGGCTTTATGTCAGCGCAGTTCATGGAACCGGATCGAAAGCTCTTTGCATCGGGAGACTGGTTCAAAGGAACGGACGAAGAGTACAGGCAGGCAGCTTCTACCTACGTTTCTTATGCGGGACCTTTCCATCTCGATGAGGAAAAGAAAATCGTTACCCATTCCATGTTCGTGTCGATATTGCCGAACTGGACCGGGCAGACACAGCCAAGAGTCGTCAGGATCGAAGGGGATGACCTTTACCTCAGTAGCGCGACCCCCTTTCACTTACGCGGCAGGACAGTCAATGCCCAGCTGCACTGGAAGCGCGCGAACAAGGCATAGCTGAGGTTTTTGTTTAGACAAAGTGCTGGCAATCACATTCGAATATGGGCTATAATGCGCCTGCCCGCCCCCGGGAGTGGTACAGCGAGGTCGGACCATAACCATGCTCGGCTTGTTTCCAAAGCGCGAAATCAAGCATTTGCGCCCACAATCCACGCCGATGGCCATCGTCGGAATCGGCTGTCGGTTTCCAGGCAACGTCTCGGGGTGGCAGCAATACTGGGAATTTTTATCCCGCGGCGGCGATGGGATCTGCGAAGTCCCCCCGGACCGCTGGGACCTTGCCCGCTATTTCAACCCCATCCGCAAACCGGGCAATCTCTACACGCGCAAGGGAGGCTTTCTCTCCGATATCGACCGTTACGACGCGGCTTTCTTCGGCATCTCCCCCCGCGAGGCCGCGCATCTCGATCCGCAGCAGCGTCTGTTACTGGAAGTCGCCTGGGAGACCTTCGAAGATGCCGGCATCCTTCCCTCCGCGCATGCCGGGCGCAATGTCGGGGTCTACATAGGCCTGTTCAACCACGATTACGAAAGCATTCATCATTCCCCTACTGAGACCCGCCTCATGGGCTCGCATTCGCCCGCGGGAATTATGGCCTGCGTCACCGCGAACCGGCTCTCTTATCTGCTCGATTTCCGCGGTCCCAGCATGGCGGTCGACACGGCGTGCTCTTCGTCGCTGGTGGCCATTCATCTGGCCTGCCGCAGCCTGGAATCCGGCGAATCCGAACTGGCGCTGGCCGGCGGCGTCAACGTTATCCTGAAGCCCGAAATATCGATCAGTATGTGCAGCGCCACCGCGCTCTCGCCGGATGGCTATTGCAAGAGCTTCGACGCATCCGCCAACGGCTATGCGCGCGCCGAAGGCGCGGGCCTGGTCCTGCTCAAGCGACTGGACCGCGCCCTGGCCGACGGCGATCCGATCCACGCGGTCATCCGCGGGACCGCCACCAACCAGGACGGAAAGACCGACGGCCTCAGCGCCCCCAATCCCATCGCGCAGGAGGCGGCCATCCGCACCGCCCTGGAGGCCGCGGGTCTGGAACCTGAGCGCGTCGGTTACGTCGAAGCGCACGGCACCGGAACGGCCGTGGGAGACCCGCTCGAGGCCCAGGCGCTCTCGCGCGCACTGTGCGCCAACCGGCATCCAGGCGACCCCTGCATGGTGGGATCGGTCAAGAGCAACTTCGGCCATACCGAGTCGGCGGCGGGGGTCGCCGGCCTCATCAAGGCGGCGCTTTGCCTCAAGCACGGCAAAATACCCGCCAACCTTCACTTCGACACGCCCAATCCGCGCATCCCGTTTGAGCGTTGGAAACTACGCGTGCCCACCGAGTTAGAGGACTGGACGCCCGACAACGGCCTGCTCCGCGTTGCCGCCGTCAACTCGTTCGGCTTTGGCGGCGCCAACGCCCACGCCATTGTTGAAGAGGCGCCCGCCACTCGATCCCCCCAGCCGCTTCAGGTCCCGCCTCAGGCCCATACGCTTCTCTTTCCTGTGTCGGCCAAGACACCTGCCGCTCTGGTCGAATCGGCCCAACGGCTCCTTCACGCCGCGCCTCAATACGCGCTTGCAGACATCGCCCGCACTCTCACCCAGCATCGCACAGCACACTCCGAACGCCTCTGTGTCGCCGCGTCGTCGCACCCAGAACTTCTGGCTTCCCTCGACGCCGTGCTTCAGGGCGCCAAAGCACCGGGTTCCGCGCGCGACCGGGCCCACTGGAATCCCGGCGACAAGATCGGATTCGTCTATTCGGGCATGGGCTCGCAGTGGCGCGGAATGGGTCTCGATCTGCTCCAGGCCGAGCCCGCTTTTCGCCAGTCTCTGGAGAAATGCGATGCGCTGTTCCGCAAACACACCAGGGAATGGCGTCTGCTCGAAGAACTGAATCGCGACGAATCCACCACCCGCATTCACCAAACCTGCTTTGCGCAGTGCGGCATCTTTTCCGTCGAAGTCGCGCTCACCGAGCTGCTGAGCTCGAAAGGCGTCATTCCCGACGTGATCGCCGGCCACAGTGTCGGTGAAGTGGCCGGATACTACGCTGCCGGCGCGCTCAGTCTCGAAGACGCCGTCTGCGTTTGTTTTCATCGCAGCCGGTTGCAGCAAACCACCGCCGGCAAGGGCCGCATGCTGGCCGTCGCTCTCTCCGAGGGCGATGCCACCGGGTTGATTCATTCTTACCCCACGCTGGTTTCGATCGCCGCCGTCAACAGTTCCTCTGCCGTCACCCTTGCCGGCGATGCAGCCCTGCTTGAATCCATTCGGGCTCAACTGGAAAAGCGCGGAATTTTCGCCCGTTTCCTGCCGGTGGAAGTTCCGTATCACAGCCCGGCCATGGACCCGATCCTGGAGGAACTCGAAAAATCGCTGCGCGGTCTTGCGCCCCGCCGTGAGCGCGTTCGCGTAATCTCGACGGTAACCGGCGATTTCATTTCCGGCGACCAGGTCGATGGGCGCTACTGGATGCAGAATGTACGCCAGCCGGTGAACTTTCAACGCGCCTGCGAGGAGCTCTTCCGCAATGGATGCGCCGCGGTGGTCGAAATCGGACCGCACCCGGTACTCGCCACGGCGCTCAGGGACAACATGGCGGCCGCGTCCCGCAAGGGCACGCTCACCGCCTGCATGCGACGCAACGAGCCACAGAACCCGGTGTTTCTGGGAGCGCTCGCGCAACTGTACTGCGCGGGCTATCCGCTGGACTGGACCAGGGCTCAAGGCAAGCAAGGCCGTGTCGTCCACCTGCCCACCTATTGCTGGCAGCGCGAATCTTACTGGAACGAATCCGAGGCTTCACGGGACCGCCGCATCGGCCCCAGCGCCTCCAAAGGGCCGGTTCATCCCTTGCTGGGTTTCGCCGTCGACGGGGCGTCGGGCGCGCGCGAACTCAACGTGAACCTTGCCCGCCACACCTGGCTGCCGGATCACATCGTGCGCGGCGCGGTTGTTTTCCCCGCAGCCGGATTCATCGAAGCGGCTTTGGCCCGCGCGCGCTTCCAGCTGGGCGACGGCGCTGTCGCCCTGCGCGACTTCGAGATCAAAGCGCCGCTGGTCCTCTCCGAAGACGTGTCGCCCGAAGTGCAAATCGCCGATACCTCGATCGCCAGCCGTAACGGCCGCAACTGGACCACGCACGCCTTGTGGACTTTCCGTGGATTGGACGCCGGAACCGCCGCGCCTGGTCTCGATCCACAACGAATCATGGCCCGCTGTCCGAGGGAGATCGCCCCCGCCGATGTTTATTCTCTGCTGAGGTCGCTGGGCCTCGAGTACGGGCCTGCCTTCCACCGCATCGAAAACCTCTGGATCGGCGAAGAGCAAGCGCTGGCGCGGATACCCGCGGGTCCGACGGAGTACCTTCTGCATCCCTGCGTTCTCGATGCCTCGCTGCAGGTGGTTGCCGCGATACTGGGCGATACCTTCCTCCCCGTCAAAGCCGATCGGGTGGACTTCTTCCGGCCCGTCACCGGCCCTGTTTGGGGCCACGTTGAGGTGCGCGGCCGTACCCGCCGGCGCGCCCTGGTCGATACCGCTATTTTCGATGACGACGGTCATGTGCTCTTTCGCATCGTGGGACTCCATTCGCAGCTGTTGGGCGCCGGCGACCGGTCTTCGCTCGAAGGCATGCTCCACGAGTACGTCTGGCTGCCACGCGGCTCCATGCAGCAAGCAGTGCCGCCGTCCGCGAGCGAGAGCACGCCGCGATACGTTTTCAGCTGCGACCAAGCCGCCTTCGTTCCCCGCTTGTCGGTCGATGCCGAGTTGGTTTCCGCGCCCGCCGCGTCCGCGTGCACCAAACTGCTCGAACTGATTCAGGGGCTGGTCGCGCACGAGCACCCCGCTAAACCCGAACTGACCATCGTCATATCCGATCTCTCCCAGGCATCTCTCCTGGGGCTGGGGCGCGTCGCCATTACCGAACACGGCAAACAGCTCGCCATCCGCATGGTTGACATGCCGGCCGAGCCTTCGGCCCTCGAGTTGAGCCTGCTTGCGGCCGAGATCCTGAGCCCCCCGGCCGAAGACGAGATCCGTATTCGCGGGGAAAAAATCTTCGTGCGCCGGCTCCGCCACGCGGCCGTCAGGCCAGCGTCCGGCCCATTCAAACTGCGCACCCGGCCGGGCGAGAACCGCGGCTTCGAAATCGCCGAAACTGCGCCCCGCGAACCCGGTCCCGGAGAAGTGCTGGTCCGCGTTCATGCCGCGCCGCTGAACTTCAAGGACATGCTCAAGCTCACGGGAGCTTTGTCGGACGGGCTGCTACTCTCGGCTAACCTTACCGAGGACCTGGGTCTGGAAATCGCCGGCGTGGTGGAAAAATGCGGTGATGCCGTCCACGACCTCGCGCCCGGCGACGAAGTCTTCGGCTTCACCCCCGGCGCCCTTCGCAGCCACGTTGTGGTGCGCCGTGGATCCCTGCTGCGCAAGCCCGCGCACCTCAGTTTCGAAGAGGCCGCGACCATGCCGCTGGCTTTCCAAACCGCCTCGTATGCCCTTGAGGAACGCTGCCACATTCGGGCCGGTGACCGGGTCCTCATCCACGCCGCAACCGGCGCTGTAGGCTTGGCCGCGATTCAGATTGCAAAGAACGCAGGCGCCTGCGTCTACGCCACCTCCCGCAGCCCGGAAAAGCGCGCTTACCTCTCCGCGCTCGGCCTCGAGTTCGTATGCGATTCCACCGCCGACCGCTTCGCCGAAGAGATCCTCGAACATACCTCCGGCGAGGGTGTCGATATCGTCCTCAGTGGGCTGACCGGAAACCATGCAGAAGCGAACCTGCGGGTCTTGCGCAAGGGCACCGGCCAACTGGTCGAGGTCGGCAACCTCTACGACCGTGCGGCGCTGCGCACCGATTATCTGGCTAAGGGCGTCTCCCTTCACGTCTTTGACCACGAACGCATGATTGAAGACGCGCCCGCGGTCTTCACCCGCTGCATGGCGGAAGTCGGTCGCCGCATCGAAGCGGGCGAACTGCGGCCCCTGCCTTTTCGCGTCTTCCCCTTCTCCGAGGCCGGGCGGGCGTTCGAGTACCAGCGCGCCGGCGCGTATATCGGCAAGATTGTGCTTGCAGTGGACTCGGAGGCGGTGCGGCCTGTTCCGGACTGCGCAGATCTGCCCCTGACCGCCAACGGTTCGTATCTGCTCACCGGCGGCCTGGGCGGCTTTGGCCTGGCCACGGCGCGGCGCCTGGTGGAGTGGGGCGCGCGGCATCTCATCCTTATCGGCAGAAGCGGCGCCGCGACCGCGGAAGCGGTCGCGGCAGTTCGCGAACTCCAAGCCGCCGGCGCGCGCGTGGTGGTTGAATGCGCCGATGTAGCCGACGCCGGCGCGCTTGCCGCTGTGCTCGAACGCGCCGCCCAAACGCTGCCTCCTTTACGTGGAGTGATCCACGGAGCCATGGTGCTGCGGGACGGTCCCCTGGCGCAGATGACGGCGATTCAGATGGAGTCGGTTTTGCTGCCAAAAATCGACGGCGCGTGGAATCTACATCGGCTTACGCAGGATCTCGCTCTCGATTTTTTCGTCCTTTATTCGTCCGTGAGTTCGATGATCGGCAATGTTGGTCAGGCGAACTACGCCGCCGCCAACAGTTACCTCGACGCTCTGGCGGAATACCGCAGGGCCGCCGGTCTGCCGGGAACCTCAATCTGCTGGGGACCGATCGAGAGCGTGGGCGTGGTAGCCGGCAATACCAAAGTGCTGGAAGGTTTCGAGCGCATGGGCCTCGAGTGCGTTACCCTCGAGCAGGCGTGGAAGGCCCTCTCGTGGTCGATCCGCGCAGGGGTTCCGAATCCGGGCGTGATGCGCATCGACTGGGGCCGTCTGGCCATGCTGTCCGACAGCGTCGCTCGATCCCCGCGTTTCGCCGAACTTCGTCCCGCCGCCACTGAGGAGCCAGGTATCGAATCGTTGTCGCCGGGCGAGGCGCTGCCCGCCGATCCGGAGAAGCGCAGGCTTCGTCTCGAGCGGATCGTGGTGCGCGAGGCCGCGAAAGTCTTCGGCCTTCCGGACGACAAAGCCGATCCCAATTCCCCTCTCGACCAGTTCGGCCTCGATTCCCTGATGGCCATGGAACTCAGCTCGCGCATCGAAAAAGCGACCGGCATCGACGTGCCGCAGATGACTCTCCTGCGCCGCGGCCTCACGCTGGCGGAGGTAGCGGCGTCTATTGGGACGGATCCCGCTGCTTCGCATGGGCGCCCCGGCTCTGAAAGTCACACCCACCAGCCACAATCCTCCCGCGGCCGGGGTTTGCTGGCAGTGGTACAGCAAGGTGACCCCGCGACCACTCCGTTCGCGTTCATCGTCGCGGGTTACGGGGACATCTGGGCGGTGCGCGATCTCGCCGCTCTTCTCGGTTCCCGTCAGACCGTCTACGCGCTCTACCCGCCCAGGGAAACGGTGCTCGGCGAAGGTTCGGTCCAGGATCTCGCCGCTCTCTACGCCAGCGAACTCCGCGAAGCTCAGCCCGAAGGACCGTATCTTCTTGGTGGATACAGCGCCGGCGGGCTGATCGGTATCGAGGTCGCCCGATCGCTCCAACAGGACGGCCACGAGGTTCCTTATCTTGCCCTGTTCGATCCCAATTCCATCAAGTACACATCGTTCTTCGGTCGCGCCTTGCGCGGCTACTTTACGCGCTCCGTGCTTGCTCTGGCCCCTCTGATGGAGCGTTGGCGCATCCACTCATTCGAAATCCTGGCGGCGTTTGTCACCGACAAGGGTCTGCAAAGCCATTTCCAGGTCCTTCGCGATTACAAGCCCGAACCGTATCCCGGAGAGATGACTCTGTTCCGAGCGAGCCAGTCGCGCTGGCTCCCATATAGCCACATTGGCGGTTTGAAGGCGATAGCTCGCGGCGGGCTGCGCGTTCACGTGACCCCCGGCAATCACCACAGCTTCATTCGTCACCCGCATGTGGTGGAAGTGGCCGCGCGCCTTGATGCCGATCTGCGCGCATTCTCGCGGAAGTCGGATGCCGAACTGGCGCGATGAAGCTCGAGGTCATTGCGATCGGCACTCGGGGTGACGTCGAGCCACATGCCGCGCTTTCGTCTCGGAAGCTCCGCTGAACGCTTATGAACGACGAGACAGCGCCAGGAGTGACCGGCCCCGATATCCTCACGGCAATCCTTACCGCAATTCCGGAGAAAACGCAGATCTCGCTCGATGCGGGAGATATTCTTTACCGGGCAGGCGACGAGCCCGACGCTGTCTATCTGGTTTCCCAAGGCCGTCTGCAGGTCCTGCTGGCTCAGGACAAGCTTCTGGCGGAATTGCACCCCGGGGATCTCGTCGGCGAGACCCAGACTCTCACCGGCGGCCTGCGGACAACGACGGTTTGCGCCGCTACCGCGGCAACTTTGACCCGTTTCCCCCGCGCTGCTTTCGAGAGAATCGCAGCGTCTGAACCCGAGTTGCACGACTACATCCGGGACCTCGCGCTCCGTCGTTTGCGGCGCGAGCAACTGGCCGCACTTCTGCCGGCCCTGTTTGGCGAACTGACGCCGCCACAAATGGAGGAGATCGAATCCCTTGGCCGCTGGGTTCACCTGGACAAAGGCGAGGTCCTCTTCGAACAGGGGGACCCGGGCACCAGCACCGGCTTGCTGATCAGCGGACGGCTGCGGGTTATGGTGGGCAAGCCTGATGGCTCTTTTCACCTCGCCGGTCACATCAGCCACGGTGAGCTTGTGGGCGAGATGGCGTTACTTACAGGCGAGCCTCGCGCCGCCACCATCTGCGCAACCCGGCAGTCGGAGATGCTCGTTTTCGGCAAGAGCGAGTTCTTTTTGCTGCTGGAGAAATATCCGCGATTCACCCTGGTCATCGCGCGCCTGAATATCGATCGCCTGCGGCATTCGATCTCGCAGGCGGGGCCCACTCGCAGCACCGCTGTAACCGCGCTCGTCCCTGCCTCCGCGGATGTTCCACTGCCGGATTTCGGCCGCCGCCTCGCCGAAGCCCTGGGCCGGCACTGCGCGGTGCTGCATATCGACCACGCGCGCCTCCATTCGATCTTAGGCGCGTCCAGCGATACTCCCGCGGCGCGCGACTTCCTCATTCAGTCTCGCTTCCCCGCGTGGCTCTGTTCCGAAGAAGGCAAATACCGCCTGATTCTGCTCGAAACGTCGTGGAACGATCCCATCTGGACCGAACAATGCATTTGCCAGGCCGATCAGGTAATCACGGTGGGGCTGGCGGGCGGTAGTCCGGAGCTTTCCCCTATCGAGGCGCGCTGCGTCTACCCGGTGGGCAACGTGGGTGAAATGCAGAAAAGGCTGGTCCTCATCCATGCTGACGATTGCGACCGCCCGAGCGGCACGGCGCGGTGGCTCGCCGGCCGCACGGTTGAGATGCATCATCATGTGCGCCTCGGCCGCGCCTCCGATTTCGCGCGTCTCGCCCGCTTCCTCACCGATACCGCAATCTGTCTCGCCCTGGGTGGCGGCGGCGCGCGCGGCTTCGCACATATCGGGGCTCTGCGGGCATTGCGCGAAGAGAATCTTCCCATCGACATCGTCGGCGGCACCAGCATGGGATCTTTTGTGGGCGCGGAGCATGCCTTTGGGATGGCGCCCGAACGCATGCTCGATTTGAATCGCAATCTGTTTACCAATACCGGACTTGCGCTCGATCTCACCTTGCCTCTGCTTTCGTTCACTACCGGCAAAGGCTATGCGGGGCGCCTGAAGAAGCTGTTTGGAGATGTCTTGATCGAAGACCTGTGGATCCCCTATTTCTGTGTTTCGAGTAATATTTCACGCGCCGAACGCGCGATCCACCGCTTCGGGCCGCTGTGGCGTGCAGTGCGCGCCAGTTCGGGCGTGCAGGGCCTGTTTCCTCCCGTTGTGCTCGACGGCGAACTGCACGTGGACGGCGCTCTGTTCAGCAACCTGCCGGCGGACGCCATGAAGACGGTTTGCGAAGGCAAGGTAATTGCAATCGACGTGAGCCCTCCGGTCGATCTTCTGAGCAATACCGATTATGGCGACTCGATCTCCGGCTGGAAGATTCTTTGGAATAAGCGGTTCGCCAAAAACGCGTTCCGCGCCACGGATATCGGGACTGTGCTGCAGCGTGCGAGCGAGGCGGTCTCTATGGCAAACCAGAAGCTCACCATCCAGCGCATGGCCGATTTCTATCTGCGCATGCCGATGGACCGCTTCGGTATGTTCGCGTTCGGCGCGTTGCGCCAGATTGAAGGAATCGGCTATGAGCACGCCAGAGGGGAGATTGCTGAGTGGAAGTCTCAAGGCCGCTGGATCGGTGGCGAGTAGAAAAAATCACAATTCGGGGATGATCGGCACGACAACAGCATTGTGGCGGCTTTTGAGAATTGCGGTTTTATGTCGGGAGCGTATCGGCTCACAGGGTAGGGAATTACTCGTCGCGCCAATTTTGAAGGGTCAAGTTGATGCTGGTCTTTTGAATGGCCTTAAAATCTTCCGTGTTGCCGGTCACAAGCGGCAGCCCAAGCCGTACCGCGATAGCAGCAATGAGGCAATCGGGAAGTTCGAGAACGGAACCCTGCTTACGGGCGGTTGCCTCGCGGCGGCAAGATAATCAGCGGATATTGGCGTAATCTGTTCGTTTTGGTCGAGCCAAGCTAAAGCTTTTTTCAATTGACTGGCAGCGCCCTTCAGCTCAAGACCGTAAACAATTTCATAGACCGTGACACTCGTGAAAGTGAATGTTCCGTGGTCTCGGGCATAGCGAGCGGCATGACCGATGACGGTTTGATTGTGCCCCTTGAAGTATTCAGAAAGGATGTCGGTATCGAGAAGTGTCTTAACCATCCGTTACGGTGCGTCAGACGAGCGGGAAGGGTGGCGTCTCTCCTGGTAAGCGAGACTCACAACCTCGTCGAGCAAGGCGGCGTCTTCCGGGCTGCCGAATAAGCCTAATCCCTGTTCGAATACAGTTGCATAGCCGGCGTCCTGTCGCGGCAGTTCCTTTTCAACCAATGCTTCCAGATAGGCGTCAACCGAAACGCCCTGCGCGGCGGCATACGCCGCAAGCTTGGCCTGAGTCTCCGGTCTAAAGCGCAAGTTCATAGCTCTTTTTACCATGCGCGGAAGGGCCCGGCAATGTTTGTCTCTGGCGCCAGTTCGGTCGTGCAGGGCCTGTTTCCTCCCGTTGTGCTCGACGGCGAACTTGATGCGTTCCGCGCCACGGATATCGGGACCGTGCTGCAGGGTGCGAGCGAGGCGGTCTCTATGGCAAACCAGAAGCTCACCATCCAGCGCATGGCCGATTTCTATCTGCGCATGCCGATGGACCGCTTCGGTATGTTCGCGTTCGGCGCGTTGCGCCAGATTGAAGG
>Ga0302325_10027166_pt1 | contig 11871 bp, 13 predicted proteins | sample Palsa_T0_2_FD_201948 | JGI IMG/M metagenome (GOLD analysis project Ga0302325, IMG submission 201948) | Peat permafrost microbial communities from Stordalen Mire near Abisko, Sweden - Palsa_T0_2 | ecosystem: Environmental > Terrestrial > Soil > Palsa > Peat permafrost | place: Sweden: Abisko... | reverse complement strand
TGAGCAATAAGCAGTCTAAGCCCTACGTGCCCGCAGTAATCTTGAGTGGCTAATACTTGTAGTGGGACTCAACATCCGCGAGGTCAAAAGAGACACCTGCTTGCCGACCGGTGGCGGAGCAGATGGGCAGCAGCCGATTGGCGTTCTCAAGGGCGAGCAAGTGGGTAAGTACATCCAGAGACCCGTGAACAGCGGAGAAGACAAGTAATAAGCACTGACAGGCTTGAGCAGCGTATTCAGTGATGAGCTCGCAGCGGCGCGAGGCTGTCATGGGCTTTGCCGACGTCGATACGTGGGATCCGTGCCGGTGGGAGAACTGGACGCCGACGTCGTCCCAATACTTGCCCTTCAACATCGGCCCCCGCATCTGTCTGGGTCGGGTGTTTGGTCACTTGCAAATGGAGTATACGGTGGCGCGGATGGTGCAGGAATTCGATCGGATCGAATGGTGCGGATATGGAGGCGCCGCCCCAGACGACGAGCCCATGCGCATTAAGATCGAGCTCAACACTAAGTTCGATAAGCCGATCATGTGCAAATTCACCCCGCGGTCGACGGCGTAGTGGGAGAAAGGTATCACAAAAGTGTGGATGCAACTACCGGCATTTGGTATTAGTGAAGTCGCCGTAACTTGCATAGCACGCGGCAACAACGCGTTTTTCTCACACAAATTACTTAAGCCCCCAGCTAAGTAAGTGTACTGAGTAGCCTCGTATAAATCTACTTATCCTAGGTCAATCCTGAGAATTCCTAAGATCTTTATTATTCTTCGTCGTATTCTTACTTACCCGGCTGAAAAATGGCCGGGTAACTTTATTGTCAAGCAATACTTACGAGCAAACCCCAAAGCTCCTCCGCTCCTGTGATGTTTCGGGAAAACGGTAGGGGTGGGATTCTGATACAGTAACAATAGATTAAGCTTTTGATAGCCCACCAATGGAGGAGGCTAGCGTCAAGGCGTGCCTTCAGGTGCCTCCCATTGGTGCTGTCGGGTCGGACCGCAGTGCGGACCCGACTTCCTGCAGCTGCAGCCCACGCTAGTGTGACCAGGGCCAGGGCACCCGACTATACCAACCGCAGCTACTCTGCATATCAACCAACACCTCACCTCACCTCACCTCACCTCCCTACGTCTGCTTGATGAAAAGCGAAATCACTTGTGCCGCACCGACTGAGTCGACCTGCGAGCTGAGACAACATGGACGGCTTCACCAAGCTCGCGCCGGTCATCTGGCTCCGCGAGCCGGCCCCATCCCCATCCCCACTGTCACTGTCATCACCACCATCGGGGTTGCCGCCACCCTCCCTCGTCGTACTCTGCACCTGGGTTGGTGCCCGGCCCAAGCACATCGCCAAATACGTCGCTGAGTATCTGGGTCGCTATCCCGCCGCCGCTTTGCTGGTGCTCGAGTCGAACCTGGCCGACATGACTTACCGCGGCGACGGAGCGCAGCAGGCACGTCTTGGCCCGGCTCGCCACGTTCTCCAAGCCCATCTGCAGCCCGGACTCACCGGCGGAGGGGGAGGGGTCGTCGTGCACGCCTTCTCCAATGGCGGCGCTCAGTGCGCTGCTCAGGTTGTCGCCACCCTGCCGCCCGTCCATCGCGCGACCGCCTTTCGCGCCTTCGTCTTCGACAGTTGTCCTGGGGAGGCCAGCTATACACGCTCCGCCAATGCCATCCTGCTGCCTCTGGCCAACTCTCCTGCGCTGAAGCTGCTCGCCTTCCCCTTCATCCATCTGCTGTTGTGCCTCATCTTCATCGCCGATCGTGTCTTCGGCTTCGAGAATGTGGTGGCACGCGCTAGGAGACGTCTGAATAGTAGCGCCTACATCGCTCATGCCGTCCCTCGACTGTACATCTACTCAAGCGCGGATCAGATGGTGCCTGCACCAGACGTCGAGGCCCACGCCGAGCAGGCTCGTCGCGCCGGTTACAGCGACGTAGCCAACTTACGCTTTGAGGCAAGCGGCCACTGCGCCCACGCCTCCAGATACGCTGAGCAGTATTGGGGCGGCATCGCCAGACTTTTTGACAAGAGCAATATTATCGCACATGGGTAGCAATGAATGGGATTTGATCTCCTCTCGCAGTCTTTTAGAAGTTTAAGTGCATTTTAATCTAAATTCAGTTGATCGAGCATCCGTTGACAACCAATATTTTGTATCGTATGTCTCATCTCGAGTAGTCGGAGGAAATGGAGAGCTCAGTGTCGACTGACTGCGCTTGCCGGACGAGCGTTCATAGCTGATCAATTCTTGTGCCCATTACAAGTTTGCTCACGCTTAGCGCAAAGGCGACGGATCTAAAAGGGTGCAAATGCTGATCAAAATTTGCGGGACACCGACTGAGCGTGCCCGTCAGACTGGCCCCGTTGGTATGCGGAGACGTTACCAAAGCCCTGGTCGACCGGTATTGAGAATGAGATGCAAACCCCCGAGATACCTGGAAACTGTAGCTGCGGTCTTATGCTGAACATCATTACATCCTCCCGACCTGACAGATATTGCTCTACCTCCTCAGTTGCACCCCTGGTGATTTTTTCTAACCGGATATCACGACGACTATACGAGTATCCAATCCCGAGCTGCAGTCATGTCAATGCATCAGGAGACTGGCCACGGCCCTGCACTGAGCATGGCCGAGGCGATTGCTAATGGGAACAGTGCAAATGGTGACGTCGTCGGCATCAATGGCGGCACTAATGGCAGTGCTATCGGCGGTATCAATGGCTTCGCCAATGGTGAAACCCATGACAGCGGCATTCCCGCAACTAATGGGTACGGCCATGGTAGTAGAGATCAAAATGTCAACGGCGAAGGCGACGCATTGGAGGAGCCTGCTGAAAGCTTTGCTTCCAAGAGAAAATTTGATCAAGCATCATATGAACCGATTGCCATCATCGGCTGCGGCATGCGACTACCTGGTGCTATCGATACCGATGAAGCACTCTGGCAGCTTTTAAGTGGCAAGCAGGACGGCCGTTGTAGGGTCCCTCTGGATCGATACAACGTTGATGCTTTCTACGGCCCTGGAAAAGCCGGCCATGTCTGCACCGAATTTGGGTAAGATGGCATGATTTGATTGATACCAGTATGCGGGCTCTCACTTACACATCCTTTAGACACTTCCTCGAACACGTAAACCTTGCTGAAATCGACTCGTCATTTTGGTCAATGACACGCAAGGAGATAGAGGTCATGGATCCTCAACAGCGCCTTGCTCTGGAAGTCGTTTATGAGTGTTTGCAAAGCTCAGGTACCACTGACTGGAAGGGCAAGGAAATTGGAGTCTTCTTTGGAATCTATGGCGAGGTACTAGCCCACTGATTCCACTTCTTGCCTGTAGAAACTACTGGTGAACGATACTGACTGCTCTTTCAGGACTGGGCCGATATGCAAGCAAAAGAAAGTCATCAGTCTGGGATGTACCGCATCACCGGATATGGAGACTTTGTGGTGGCCAACAGAGTTTCGTACGAGTTCGGCTTCAAAGGACCTTCGTAAGTCTTGGAAGCCCGACCGACGTGTAAGGCGGCCTGGCACTGTGTTGTGCTGAAAGAGTATAGGATCGTGACTCGAACTGCCTGTTCCTCCTCATTGACCGCCCTGCACGACGCGTGTCTAGCAGTGCAGAGAGGCGAGTGTGAGTCTGCAATCGCAGGCGGCACCAATCTAATCATGAATCCACACATGACAATCGCCATGACCGAACAGGTAAGGTCTCCTAAGCGCTCCGCTTCCCTCGCAGTCTTGTCGTGGAGGATGTCGTGATATTGAGCTAACATATGCACCGAATTTGTTCAGGGCGTTCTTTCGGTGGACGGAGCATGTAAGACATTCGACAGCGCTGCCAACGGGTACGTTCGAGGTGAAGGGGTGGTGGCAGTCCAAGTCAAGAGCTTGTCTGCCGCGATCAGAGACAACGACCCTATCCGAGCCATCATTCGCTCATCCTGCACAAATTCGGACGGTCGGACAGCCGGTCTGGCTCTACCAAATTCTGAAAGCCATGAAGCACTCATGAGGCGCAGCCATAAGTTGGCAGACCTCGATGTAAGACACACCGCAATGATCGAATGCCACGGAACCGGCACTCAAGTTGGTGATCCGTTGGAAGCCTCTGCAGTGGCACGGGTTTTTGGCGATTACGGCATATATATTGGCTCTATCAAGCCAAACCTCGGACATTCCGAAGGCGCGTCAGGAATCACGAGCGTTATCAAGGCCATGATATCACTCGAAAAAATGCTCATCCTTCCGAACATTAACTTTCACAATCCCAACAAGAAGATTCCCTTTGACAAATACAATATCTCTGTACCCACCGAGACCTTGCAGTGGCCCAGCGGTAAGGCAGAGCGGATCGGCGTCAATAGCTTCGGTATTGGTGGTGCAAACGCTCATGTATTGCTCGAGTCTCCGACCGAATATGGCCTGGCCCGTCCCAAACCTTCCGACCAGACCCTCCAATCTTATCACCTTCTCACATTTTCCGCAGCAAGCGCTGAAACCTTGGAGAAAACTGTCAAAGCACACGAGACATATTATCAACAACACCCAGACCGTCTTGCGGACCTCAGTTATACGCTCACGGTCAGACGACAACCTCTGCAGTATCGCGCTTTTTGTGTCGTGCCAACCGGCACAGAGCCCGCTACCCCACTCCAGGTGTCTCCATTCGAGTCGTCAGGTGAGGCACGCTTAGCAACGTTCGTGTTTACCGGTCAGGGCGCTCAGTATGCACAAATGGCAGCAGAATTACTCCGCACCAATGGTGTCTTCCAGGCTAGTGTAGACTCGATGGAGAAAATTCTGGCCAAATGCAATCACCCACCGACGTGGTCTCTGCGAGAGGAACTTCTCAAACCCCCGAAGGAAACTAATTTGGCTCTGGCAGAGTATTCTCAGCCTTGCTGTACCGCCGTGCAAGTCGCCCTTGTTGATGTTCTCAGATCCTGGGGCGTGGAGCCAATCGCTGTCGTCGGCCATTCAAGTGGTGAGATTGGAGCAGCTGTAAGTGTTCGCTGTATTGTGTGGACTCTTGATACTGACGATCTCCGCAAGTATGCTTGCGGTGTGCTTTCTGCTGCCGATGCAATCAAAGCTGCCTACTATCGAGGAATTGTTTCGAAAGACATTGAGACCGACGGAGGAATGGCCGCAGTGGGCCTTTCACGCAGCCAGGTCAAGCCACACTTGAGACAGGGCGTAATTATCGGATGTGAGAATAGTCCGTCCTCCGTCACGCTGAGCGGTGATTCGGACACACTACAACAAGTCATGGCGAGTCTCCGTGAACAATACCCGGAAGCCCTAGTGCGAAAGTTACGTGTCGACTGCGCTTACCACTCTCACCATATGAAGCCTGTCTCGTCTACTTATGCAGAGCTCTTGTCGTCGATCGAAGCTAAGCGCCCAGGCATCCCGTTCTACTCATCTGTAACAGGCGAGAAAGTGGATGCAGCTGCGCTGGACGCTTCGTACTGGGTCTCAAACTTGCTTTCCCCTGTTCTGTTCCACCCGGCGGTATCTCGACTATTGAGCGACCTCCCGGACGCTGTGCTCCTGGAGGTTGGGCCCCACTCAGCACTAGCTGGTCCTTTACGACAGACAATAAAGGCCACCAATTCTGCGAAGGCAGAGTACGTTGGCACGCTTGTCAGAAACAAGAATGCTTCTGCTGCGATGTTGAGCAGTATGGGTAGCCTCTTTCAGCGTGGCGTTCCAGTACGCTTTGAGCGCGTGGTGGCAAAGGGCAATGTTTTGACGGATTTGCCAAGGTATGCCTGGCACAGGCAAGGCCCTTACTGGACCGAGAGTCGCCTATCGCAAGGCTGGAGACAGCGAGAGTTTCCCAAGCACGATATTCTTGGGGCGCGTGTCGTGGAAGCTTCCGAATACGACCCGACCTGGCGTTGTTTACTGAAACTCGACGATGTACCATGGATCCGCGATCACGACATCTCGCACGATATTGTCTTTCCTGGAGCTGGGTATGTGGCCATGGCAGGCGAAGCCATACGCCAGCTGACTGGCGAGATCGATTTTACCGTGCGTGAGGTCACGATTAGCAATGCTTTGGTTTTACTCGAGGGCGCTACGACCGAGGTGATTACTCACTTGAAACCAGTACGCTTGACTACTACTCTGGACTCGACTTGGTACGACTTTGACATTGCTTCTTACAACAGTAGCAGCGGTCGGTGGATCAAACACGCCGTCGGCCAGGCGCGAGGTGGGTGTAGTTACGAGATCAACCTGCCCGAGATCGCTCCAGAGAAGCGCGTGGTCGGATCGCCAAAATGGTACTCGGTCATGAAGAGATTCGGCCTGAATTATGGCCCACGCTTTCAGGGTATGAGAGAGATCACCGCCGGGATCTCGAAGCGGCGGGCGGTGGCATTCATCGACAACATCTCCGAGGACTCAGAGAGCTTTTACACGATGCACCCATGCACCATTGACTTCGCCTTTCAACTCTTCAGCGTCGCAGCTTTCAAGGGCTTGTCTCGTCTATTCACGCAACTCTCGGTCCCAACCTATATTGGAGAACTTTACATCCGGCCAACAGCCACGGAGATCTTCATTGCAGCAGATGCCGAAGTTACCCCAAGAGGTGCGTTCTTTGGAGATGCCGTTGGAGTCTCGCCAGATGTTGGCACTGTTTTTAGGTTGAAAAACCTTAAATTGTCACCATTGACAGACGCGAGTGACGTCCGCGGTAACGATCCGCACGCTGCCGTCGAATTGGTGTGGAAGTCAGACATCAATCAGCTAGATCCCATGAATTTGATGCACGTTACAAAACACTCAGGACATCTAAGCCTAATAGTCGAGAGAATGGCATTGGCGTGCATAGTCGAATCAAGCCTTCTTCTAGCGGAACGAGATATCAAGGACGAGTTCCTCTTGAAATTTCGGGCCTGGCTTGACAAGGTGTACCAGGCTGCACTGAAGGGTGACTACGATCCTGTCGAAGATGACAGCCATATTGCAGGGATGTCTTCGACTGATCGCCGCTCGCTGATCGAAAGTGTGCACCAAGAAAGCCTGCAAACTGATGCTTGGTCGATTTCGACAGCCGTATACAAGATCTTCCACGCGATCGAAGGCATCGTTGCCGGCACCACCGAGGCACTACAAGTGCTGGTCGAAGACGACCTTCTAGCCCGAGTATACGATTTCGGAAGACTATCCAACTTCGATGAATTCTTCACCTTGGTTGCACACCAGAAGCCCAACCTCAGAATCCTTGAAGTTGGTGCGGGAACGGGCGGCACTACGGCCGAAGTCCTCCCAGCATTATCGAGATTGAAGCCCTACGATGATCGTAATTATTTGTCATACACATTCACGGACGTGTCACCAGGCTTCTTTGGGAGTGCCAAGGAGAGATTCAAGGACTACGAAGCTATGGAATATCGGGTGCTGGATATTTCGAAAGATCCACTTGATCAAGGTTTAGCGGAGGGCAGCTTCGATCTCATTGTAGCCTCAAACGTAAGCCGACTCCTGAAAACCTTACGTTCACCCGTAGTTGACTAACCGCTGCACAGGTCCTGCATGCGACACCTGACCTTGTCCAGACTCTGACCAACTGTCGAAAGCTCCTCACTGCTGAAGGATGGCTTTTTCTCCAGGAGCTCTCACCGCCGACGAAGTGGATTAATTATGTTATGGGAGTGTTGCCTGGATGGTGGCTTGGTGAGAGCGACGGTCGAGCAGAAGTGAGTACCCTTTTCCGCTTTCGCGTTCCTCAATTGAATTGCCGGCCTCTTGGTCAAGCCAAGACGAAAGTCTTATCAATCTAATTGTTTGTTCATAGGAACCGTATCTATCTCCTCCGCAGTGGGAGCCGTATCTGCGTGCTGCAGGATTCGAGGGCGTCCAATCAGTGCATCATGACGAGCAATTTAATGCGACTATGGTGTCCAGGCCTACAATGACACCGGTTGCAAAGAGGGTGACTATTCTTGCCAAAAACTTGGCACTGAACTACGTGGGCGAAATCTCCTCCCAGCTACAATCGGAAGGATATCAAATCGATCGCTGTGCATGGGGCGAGAAGTGTCCTGCAGGACAAGACATTGTTGCTCTTCTCGATCTTGACGCTCCATTTGTGCACAGCATTGACGAAGCCCAATATTCTCAATTCAAAGACTTCTTATTGGCAAGCAAAGAAAATGGGAACGGGATTCTGTGGATAACCGGCAGTGCGCAAAACAATTGTTCAGATCCACGCTACGGCATATTCCTCGGATTTGCAAGGACATTGCGGACGGAGCTCGAGGTCAATCTGGGTACATTGGAATTGGATAAATTCGAAGTGTCTGCGTGGAAAGCAATTGCGAAAGTCCTGCCCCAATTCCAGAGGCGCGCTTCCGCCGAAGGGTCTTCCAGGAAGCCTGATATAGAGTGGGCCTTTGTGAACGACGAGATACTCACCCCACGCTTCCACTGGACATCGGTAAACGAAGCACTGACCGAATTGAAATCGGACGGGCAAGCGCGGAAGCTAGATGTAGGGAAACGCGGCATTCTGAATTCGCTCTATTGGAAACAATACACGCCCTCCGAGCCTCAAGGTGCGTATCGAACAAACTATATCGCGCAAATGATAGAAGCTGACACTGTATCTCGTACGCTACAGGCGACTACATCCGCGTGCGGAATTATGCGGTGGGACTGAACTTCAAAGATGTACTCATCTCGATGGGCATCGTCGAAGGCACTGTCGTGGAAGGGGATGGCTTGGGTTGTGAGAGCGCAGGAATTGTTGAAAAGGTAGGGCCAGAGGTCAAGGATCTCACGGTTGGGGATCGGTGCATCGTCTTTGCAAGCGGTGCATTCGCGACATCTCTAACAACCAGCGAAAAAGTCTGTGTCAAGATACCAGATTCACTATCTTTCACGGACGCAGCGTCCATGGCCACGGTTTACTGCACGGTCATATACTCTGTTATCGATAAAGCCAGACTCGAAAAGGGACAGGTTAGTCAAGCATGGCATATGTCCTGTTGTTGTGTTACTGACTCTGCAGCAGACGATACTTATCCATAGTGCGTGCGGAGGTGTTGGCATTGCGGGCATTCAAGTTTGGTATGTACTTTTTCTGGAGCTCATGCGAAAGAATGCTAATGTGTTGCGAAAGCCGGGCTCTAGGTGCAGAGGTGAGTGATTTTCTATTGACATTGGGAGGGTCTAACTAATCTCATCACTCAGATCTATTGCACGGTAGGAAGCGAAGAAAAGGTCCAGTGGTTGTTGGAAAACTACCACATTCCAAGGGACCACATCTTCAACTCACGCGATCAAACCTTTCAACGAGATATACTAGAAGCTACGGGAGGCAGAGGCGTCGACGTCGTGATGAATTCGGTGTGTCAATCCGGTCGAAGGCCAGTCGTGCTCGATCCCTTGCTGACACATGCACAGCTATCAGGAGAACTTCTGCATGCCAGTTGGCAGTGTGTCGCCGAATTTGGATGCATGGTTGAGATCGGCAAGCGAGACCTTATAGGTAAAGGTAGCCTGGCTCTCGACCTTTTTGAGCGTAACCGATCCTATTTTGGTGTCGACTTTGCACAGATCTGCGGTGAACGACCGGAGATTGCCTCAAGGCGAGTACATATCCACAATGTGGATGCGAACGTAAGCCTAATTCATTCGCAGATTGCTCAAGAAAATGATGGAATTCTTCAACCGAGGTGAAATTGGACCTATTCATCCGATCACTCACTTTGAGGGCAGTCAAATTGAAGATTCTATGCGTTTCATGCAAAAGGGCAGTCACATCGGCAAAGTGGTGGTCTCGCTACCGGAAAGGAATGAGCTACCGACTCGCACGGGCAAGGAAGTGTTCAAGCTGCGACCGAATGCCTCATATCTCTTAGTGGGTGGGCTAGGCGGTCTTGGGCAAGCCATTGCGGTGTGGATGGCGGAGGCTGGAGCGACCGAGCGTGAGTTATTTGTCCAGTGACAGCCGTGACAAGTTATTGACAAATTCAACAGTCATCTTTCTCTCCCGATCCGCTGGAGCCGCTGACACTAACAGTAGCTTTGTCGCGGAACTGGATGCGCTGGGATGCAAAGCAATTATGATCCAAGGAAGCGTCGTTAAGGAAGCAGATGTTGAAAAGTCGATGCTTGCCGCAACGAAACCCCTTGCCGGAATTTTACAAGCCTCGATGGTACTCCACGTAAGTTGACCAGCATTTCAGGAGAATGACAACTTGCTGATATCTCATGATAGGATGTCGCTTTTCCAGTGATGTCATTCGACGACTGGCAAACGGTCACCCAGCCGAAAGTACAAGGAACTTGGAACCTTCACAACGTCTCCGTGAATCTCGGTCTGGATTTGGATTTCTTCCTACTCTTCAGCAGCTGGAGTGGGCTTGTCGGACAATGGGGCCAAGCGAACTATGCTGCAGGCAATTCATTCCTTGATTCCTTTGCCCAGTACCGACGAAACATGGGTCTGCCAGCTTCTACGGTGGACATTGGTATCATGGAAGACATCGGATATGTCAGCCGCAACGCCCACGTGCTAGAGCACTTCCGTACCACCTCAACCCACGTGCTCTATGAGCAAGACCTGCTGGACTCCTTACATCTGATGATCAAGCGAGGTGCAGTAGCATCAAGCGAGAAATGTCAGCTCGCTATCGGATTGCGCTCAACACAGCTTCTCTCAGCGCCAAACAACCGCACTGTTTGGAGAAACGACCCTCGAATGGCTCTGTATTTCAACACAGAGAGCCAGAGCGGCACTACTACGTCAACAGGCAATGACGAACTCCGACAATTCCTTACAGAGGTGGCTGCAGATTCTTCCATCTTGGACAGCGAAGAATCCATCACATACATCGCGACAGAAATCGGGAACACGTTATTTGGCTTTTTGATGAGAGATGTCAATTCTCTCGACGTCAGAGAGTCTTTCAGCGCCCTGGGCGTCGACTCGCTTGTCTCCATTGAGCTGAGAAACTGGTTCAAGCAGCGGTTGGGTTGCGAGATTACTGTTCTTGATATCTTGGGCTCGTCTAGTATTCTCGCGCTTGGAGAGCATACTGCGCTTCTTTTAAAAAGTAGATTCATGAGTGGTAATTAGTTTGGTTCTTAGAAATTTGTAAAAAAAACAGAGTTGTATAGTATCTATAGCTTTTCTCTCTAGAAGGTTTTCGATATATACGCTTAGCTCAGCAGGTGAGAACCGCTTTCATTTGCTTAAACCAACTTTTCACGGCGTCTTGACGCTTGAGTTGTTCAATTCACCAATGCGAACTAATGAAACGACATCCTTCGCTAAGCCAAGGCTCATCAATTGTCAAGTCAACATCGAAAGTATGGTCTCCCGGTCGTATTGATAGCAGGAACGGCGTTTCTGGAACTGCCTCTCTCACGTGTTCGCCGAATTTGATAGCGCATTCGACTGGAACCTGGATCGTATCTGATCAGCATAGTCCTTTCTCGTTCTGCGCTAGGAACAGTGCTTACAACAGAATCCTGCTCTCCATGTACCACCCAAGTCGGTGGTAAGATTAATTTAGCCCTCAGATTGGCAACCACGTCCAACCTCGAATCGGGATTTCTCTTCGCCGTTCTCGGCAGCCAACCTTGTTGCACCATTGTCATAACCAGTTCCCAGTCATCAATTGGATTGCCTGATGTTCGAGTCTTTCCTCTGTTTCGTGTAATATAAGATCGAATCATCGCCTCCGCCTGCCGGGGCGCAGGAGGCCTTGATCCACCGATAATCCTTGGCTTGGGCATGTTAAGCAATGGAATGTCAAAGCAGAGCGGGCCATATAGCGCCAGGACAGCTCTAATTTGAACATCTTGGTATTCAAGCGCAGAGTGCACTCCAA
>Ga0302325_10027165_pt1 | contig 11872 bp, 12 predicted proteins | sample Palsa_T0_2_FD_201948 | JGI IMG/M metagenome (GOLD analysis project Ga0302325, IMG submission 201948) | Peat permafrost microbial communities from Stordalen Mire near Abisko, Sweden - Palsa_T0_2 | ecosystem: Environmental > Terrestrial > Soil > Palsa > Peat permafrost | place: Sweden: Abisko... | reverse complement strand
TTGCTGACTTCTTACTCTATTCCATGTGCGGTTGCATTCCATGTGCGGCTGCCAGTTCCACCCTTAAATCTGGGCATCTTCTTGCCCGACTCCCCGAACGCTGGTTCCTTCCTCAGAGATAGGCCGCGAGATACCCAGCCTTCTCATCCTGGCCAGCAGAGTGGTTCGTTTCAGTCCCAGTTTGGTCGCTGCACCGTTTGGTCCACCTACGACCCAGCCGCCCTGCTCAAGTGTTTCGACAATCAGAGCTCGATCCGAGTCTTCCAAGGTCATCGATGAGTGGAAAGTTCGGGTGCGAGGCAGAGTGGAGATCATGAGGTCTGTTTGCTTTTTGTGAAGCGGGTTTGGGAGCACGCCGTCCCGCGAAAGGATCACCGCGCGTTCCACCAAGTTCTGCAACTCGCGAATGTTGCCAGGCCACCAATACCACTGGAATGCAGACATGGTTTCCGGAGGAATGCTGTCCACCTGCTTCCCCATCCGGCGGCTAAATAGTTTCACAAAATGGGTTACAAGAGCAGGAATGTCTTCCCGGCGCTCTCGCAGCGCAGGCAGCAAGATAGGGAAAACGTTCAGCCGATAGTACAGATCACTGCGAAACTGCCCTCGCGCCACCATCTTGGCGAGATCTCGATTGGTTGCCGCTACGAGCCGAACGTCCACTTGATGGGTTCGACCGCTTCCTAATCGCTCGAACTCCTGTTCTTGCAGCACACGCAGCAACTTCGGCTGCAGGGCAGGAGGGATGTCGCCTACTTCGTCCAGAAACAGCGTGCCTTTGTCGGCCATTTCGAAGCGCCCAATCTTCTGCGCTATCGCTCCGGTGAAGGCGCCTTTCTCATGACCGAACAATTCACTTTCCAGAAGATCCAGCGGAATCGCAGCGCAATTCAGCTTTATGAATGCGCGTCCATAGCGCTGGCTGGCATTGTGAAGGGCATGTGCGATGAGCTCCTTTCCGGTACCGGTTTCTCCTTCGATGAGGACAGTCGAGTCTGTGGGCGCAACCTGCTCCACTTGCTCGAGAACAGATTCGAGGGCAGCGCTATTGCCGATGATCCGCTCGAACGTACGCTCGGCCTGATCCGGCCCAGGGTTCATGCCTGTTGCGTAATCTCCCACAGAAACCTCTCCACTCAAGGCATCCCGCGCGACTGCAATAGCCGAGGTTGCTCACATATCAAGTGCAGCACGGACCCGTTTCAGCAACAAGTGATGATCGAACGGTTTTGCGAGGAACTCGACTGCACCCTCTCTCATGGCTCGAATTCTGGTCCTGGCATCTCCATGAGCCGTGATGAAGATGATCGGAATATTGCATTCCTCTTCTTTCAACCTGGCCTGCAGCTGCAAGCCCGACATCTTCGGCATACGGATATCAACAATCAGGCACGCCGCCCGAGTATGCAAATCGGATTCAAGGAATTCTTCCGCGGATTCAAAGCACCGTGCGACCAGCCGAGCCGCCTCCATCAGGTCGCGCAATGAATCTTGCATAGCCTCGTCGTCATCAATGATCGCTATCAATTTGGACGTGCGGTCCATCGGCATGCAGCAAGGTTAACGTCATTGCCTCACTTGGAACAATCAAACTTTAGGCTGACTGAACCAGACTTTAGGAGATTAGATCCTTACTCTCGATAATCGGGCGAGGGAGGCGTCGATTCGCGAAAAGCGGACTCTGTGATGGATTTGCGTTTGGCACAAGTCTTGCATGTTCTTCTCGCAGGTCTACTGAAGTGGCTCTTGAGTTCAAGAGAACCGAAGCTGAATCCGGGATATCTGTCGCTGAAGAACACATTCCTGTTGCCGCACCTAGGTGCAGCCATTCTTGAGACGCGCACGGCCACGGGCATGCTGGCGCTGGACAACATTGATGTAGTCCTCGGAGGAAAGCCCGCTCCTTCGCTCGTGACGTAGCTTCTCTTGTCTCGTTAATTAATCGTAATCGGGTGCTCAACCAGATTGACGTGCTATTGACACTGACAGCAGTTTGACTGCGGGCCGATGGAACCGTTCTCCGGTTGCAAATTCCGCCATTCAATTTGAAGCGTTTATTGATGCATTCCGCAGAAAAACTGATTGGCACGATTCTTGCACAGTCGTGGTAGCAAGGCAGTCTGAGGGGATCAGTCGAAACAAGAAGGAGCCAACCGTGCCATACCGCAGCGTTAACCCAGCAACGGGAGAAGTACTTAATACCTTTCCTGAGCATACCGATGAGCAGATGTGGAATGCCTTGGCCACCGCGGACAAGGCCTTTCGAAGTTGGGCGGCGCGGCCTTTCAAAGAGCGTTCGAAAATCATTGGCAAGTCCGCTCAGGTCCTTCTTGAGAAGAAGGAAGAACTCGCTCGCCTCGCCACATTGGAAATGGGGAAAAGGATCGCTGAGAGCCGCGGCGAAGTGGAACTCAGCGCTTCCATCATGAAGTACTTCGCGGACAAGGCCGAAGTATTCCTCGCACCGAAGAAGCTCGACTCTGCCATGGGTGATGCTCGCCTCGAATATTCACCCTTCGGCGTCCTGCTCAGCATTCAGCCCTGGAACTATCCTTATTATCAGCCGGCTCGCTTTGCCGGTCCCCATCTGATGTCCGGCAATGTGATGCTGCTCAAACACGCGCCTGGCGTACCCCAATGTGCATTGGCCTTCGAAAAAGTTCTTCGGCAGGCGGGCGTACCCGAAGGCGTCTACACCAATCTGTTCCTGAGCAATGATCAAGCCGGGGCTCTGATCGACGACCCGCGGGTGAAGGGTATGGCTCTCACCGGATCCGAGCGCGCAGGAGAGGCGCTGGCTTCACGCGCCGGAAAAAACCTGAAGAAATCGACGATGGAACTCGGCGGCAGTGATGCGTTCGTTGTTTTGGACGATGCAGATCTCGACCATACCGTAGCCATGGCAATCCTGGGCAGGTTTGGCAACAACGGACAGACGTGCATCGGCGCAAAGAGATTCATCGTAGTCAAATCGATGCTGGACAAATTCCTTCCCCGGTTCGTCGCCGCAGCCAAAAAGCTGAAGCTAGGGAACCCGCTCGATGAAACGGTAACCTTGGGACCGCTCTCTTCCGATGCAGCTCTGCAGCTCATCCTGCGACAGATTCAGGAGGCCACGAGTCACGGGGCGCAGATAGCCCTTGGCGGTCGCCGTGCCGGCGATGTCGGAGCCTTCCTGGAGCCGACGATTTTGACGAACGTGACCTCCGACAACCCCGCGTACAAGCAGGAATTCTTTGGGCCTGTCGCGCTGATTTTTCCAGCCAAAGACGAGGACGAAGCCATTGCGATCGCCAATGATTCGCCATTTGGCCTCGGCGGATCTGTCTACACCTCAGACATCGAAAGAGGCAAACGGGTGGCGAGTCGTATGGAGACCGGCATGGTCTTCATTAACTATCCCGATATCAGCCTTCCGGAGCTGCCTTTCGGAGGCGTTAAGCGCTCTGGGTATGGGAAGGAACTCTCCAGCCTTGGCCTTGAAGAGTTTGTGAACAGGAAGTTGATCTTCGTTCCGAAACTTGCACTCGTAAGCCCCGGAGAGAAACACCCCTCCGCTCTTGCATACCAGTCTTAGGCAGTTAGCGTACTTGGCCAGTGCGGTTCTCTCCGCGGGCATTCTCCTTAGGAGTAACGAACCCGCGTTGCGCGTGTCAGGAAGTTCCTCACGAGGGTCGAAGCAAATGCCGTTATATACCGCTATCACCGAAGATGGATTTGTGTCGGACGAGACGAAGGCGAAGATCGCGAAAGAAATCACGCGGATCCATACCACACTGATGAAGGTCCCCGAGAATTTCGTTCGAGTAGTCTTCCTCTCGTACCCCAGGGGTTCGGGATATACGGCGGGTAGGGCGGCTCCGGCCTCGGCGCTGAACTGTGTTCTGCGAAGCGGCCACACCGACGCCGACAAGACCGAGATGCTGAAGCAACTGTGGGCGATGTTCCAGGGCCTCACCGGCATCCCGACCGATCACCTGGCGGTATGCTTGCAGGAAATTCCGTCGAATGATGCGATGGAGATGGGGCAGATCATGCCAGCCGTCGGCCACGAATAGAGGGTGCTCAGGAGTACAAACTGAAAATTCGGGAGGCAGCGAGATGAACTTCGCTGCCTCCAGGCATTACCTTCTCAAATCCTTCAGTGTTTTTAGATCATCGACGACGTATGCCAGAGAAGCTCGCAGGCCCTTGCCACAACGCACAGGCGCCAAATCCGAGAGTTCTTCGCCTCGGCAGACGGGCAGTGTAAGAGATCCTTCTCCGATCCACGCTTGCTCGATCTTCACATCGCGCGGCACGTTCTCGACCAGTTCGTGAACCGCAGGGTGGTCCTGCTTATCCGCCGCAAGACGAGGAGTGTGGAGGAGATTCACGACCGGCCTCTGCCCCAGCCCCCGCGGCGAATCCCTTACCGGTTCCTTCAGCGTGATGACAGCCTCGGCAAGTCTCTGTCCGCTGGATGTTATCGAGCCAGCAAACTTCGATCCCGGTGCGAGGGGGGGACCTGCCTTTCCTGTCGCGGCGTAATACCTGGTCTGAAATACCTGGGCAATGCGCTTAGGATAACCCTGCGTCCAACCGCGAGCGAGTGCCGCGTCGTTGTCCACGAAAATATAGGGACAATACGAGACCGGCTTGCCTTGGAATAACGCATCTACGAGTATGAAAAACTCGCGATACTGATAACGGGCCGGGTCGAGATACTCTTCGTCGTTTCCGCTGAATTGCCAATCGTAGAAATTGGCACTGGCGTGGCCATTTGCGGCGCGATCGGCGTCGAGCCCCGGAGGTAACAGAGCTGCCACGGCAGTGGGCTCCGCCCAAAACTCAACGTTGAGAAAGTCCGAAGAGTAGTACCAGGGGGGAGGTGGATTCAGGGTCGATTTGCCTTTTGGTGTAAGCGGATAATTGAAGCCTTTAAGCATTTATTTCTCCTTCTTGATGTTTTGTTTAGCGTTCTAGTTGGTGAAAACTCGAGCAAACTGTCTGCACGTCCATGACTTTGCATTCACGCAGTGCGCTGACGGGCGTCCGGAGCGGGCGCGAGTATCACGGTCAGAGTCTTCGCGGCCTGAGCCGGATGGACGACAATCCCACCGATATCTCCGGAACCGGAGGGACCAGTCATCAGAACGCTATATGGCCTCAGTTTGAAGTGCGGGTGTTCGTATGCATCATGGATATTCGCGACGATCTGCTTCGGGTCAAGCAGGACAACGAGATCATGCGCAAGGAATGCGACGGTGTTTACATGCAATTCGAGATCGGAGAGCAGCACGGAACCGGTTTCGGCCACACCCATCGGAGACCGTAGTATGCAGACATCGATTGCGCTCGCCTCCGCCCAATGGTTGAAGCTTGCCGGCTTGATCGTCCCGGCATATTCCGGGATCGCCGAACAGATAACCTTGGCACCCGGAAACGTGGCGCGCAGGAACGAATCCAGATCCGGCACATCTTCGGTGACGACGACTCCGGCCATGCGAGCGATGGACTCGCGAAATGCGGTCACAAGGTCACTGGGCTGATTCGTGTGGAAGTGAGGAATCGTGGGCATCGGCTGCGCGGCTCGTTGGTTCGCGCGAACTGAGTCCAGAATCTTGTTCCTCGAAAGCGCCAGCGTCGGACTCATCGTTCCACCTCGTTCCTATTGGGGCGATGATTTCTGTACCATTCGTGAAAGGTTCCCCTGGCGGGCTCTGGAACGTCCCGGTGCTTACCCCATGCATTGAGGCGGTTGTAGACGGCGAAGTGGGGAAGCACTTCCAGTGCGGGTGACAGTGTGGTCGTCGCAATGTGGTAGAGCGTCGGATGGCTGAGCACCTCGTCGGCGACCCGCATGGCCTCCTTTTTAACGACTTGGATCTGGTCGTTCTCCTCCATGACTTCGCGCCACCCATAGATCTGCTCATGGATGTCGATCTTGACCGGACAGACGTTCGTGCAGCTGCCATTCAGGGTCGAGGAGAAAGGAAGTTCGCTGTACTTTCGAATCTCAAAGGTAGGCATCATGATGATGCCGATCGGCCCCATATAGGTAGAGCCGTAACTCAGTCCACCGCTTCTGCGGTAGACCGGACAGGTGTTCATGCATGCCGCGCAGCGAATGCACTTCAGCGAATGCCAGAAACGATTCATTCCGAGGCGCGCCGATCTTCCGTTATCGACCAGGATGACGTGCATGGCCGCGCCTTTGCGCGGTCCGCGAAACGTCGAAGTGTACTGGGTTATCGTGTCGCCCGTGGCGCTTCGGGCGAGCAAGCGAATGAAGACCGCCAGGCTTTCCATGGTAGGAATGATCTTTTCGATGCCTACCGAGCATATGTGTAGCTCCGGCGTGTTCGCAGAGAGATCGGCATTCCCCTCGTTGGTGGCCACCACAATGGCTCCGGTTTCCGCAACCAAAAAGTTTGCACCCGTCATGCCGGCGCGCGCCTTGAGGAAGTCTGGCCGGGTGTTCTCGCGCATGACCCCTGCGAGGTAAGCGACATCTTCATTGTTGGGATCTGACCCATACTTTTGCGAAAACAGGAGAGCAACATCCTTGGTAGTCTTGTGTATCGCTGGGCCGACGATGTGGCCGGGAGGCTGATCGTCGAGTTGCTGGATGCGCTCACCGAGGTCTGTCTCTGTGACGCGAATACCTCGCCTCTCGAGGAAAGGACGCAGTTCGCATTCCTCTGTCAGCATGGATTTGGACTTGACCAGCGTGTCCGCTCCTTGTTCGGCAAGGAGGTCGTAGACAATTTGGTTGTGTTCGTGCGCATCCCTGGCCCAGTGCACGATCACGCCGTTGGCTGTAGCCTTCGCCTCAAACTGCGTCAAGTAGTCGGAAAGGTGCGACAGCGCGTGCTCTTTGATTTCCGATGCCAGTGTCCGGAGTTCCTCCCACTCGGGTACCAGCCGGGCCGCGGCGTCGCGCCTCATTCTCATCGCCCAGAGCAGCTTATCGAGCCGTTGCTCGTGGACAGTATCGGCCAGAAACTTTTCGGCATTCTTCGCCTGGTCGATTGGGCTACTCATAGCGACACTCCATTCAGTACTTCGGCGAGGTGATAGAAGGGAATATCTTGCTTTTGCCTGCGCGCACACCCTTGAAGGTGCATCAGGCAGGACATGTCCGAGGAGACAATACAGTCCGGCGACGCCTTCTGCATGAAAGCCAGCTTGTCGAACCCCATTTTGGCGGAGACCGCCTCCTCAGTCACGGCAAAGGTTCCGCCGAAGCCACAACACTCGTCCACGCGCTCGAACTCGACGAGCTCAATGCCAGGAACGCCGCTGAGTAGAGCCTTTGGCTTCGAGAAAACTGGGTCATGTACACGTTCGGACATCGATGCCATGTTCAGTCCACGAATCGCAGAGCAACTGGTGTGCAACGCAACCTTGTGCTCGAACGTCGCCCACGGGAATTCCCGGACCTTCAGAACGTCGTGGAGAAACTCAACCAGGTCGTAGGTGTTTCGGACCAGATTTTGCTTTTCTGGTGAGTCAGACCCAGCACTGAATTTGTTCCGGATATGATGAGTGCAACTGCCGGACGGAGTAACCACGCAATCAAAGGAGCTGAACACCCTGGCATAGTGCTCTTCGGTCGCTCGTGCCTCTTCATAGCAGCCGCTATTGGCCATGGGCTGGCCACAGCAAGTCTGTTCCTCGGGGTATACGACGTCGACTCCCAATCTTTCGAGCAACTCGAGAGTGGCGATTCCGACGTGGGGATAGAACGTGTCAATGTAACAGGGGACCATGAGCGCGACTTGCATCCTCATCTCACCTCATAAGCCTGAGAGCTCGAGCAGGGCCGGAAGCTTGCGGGCGTTCCAGCATGCCACCCTGAGCTAAGCAAGCTCACTGCCATCGCGAAGTAGTGGTATTAAGCCGTCGACCTGCATGAAAGTGGAGACCAAAAACCCGGATTTACACGGCGATCGTCTCGGGAGAGACCTAACCAACCAAGTGCGGAGGGAAATAGCCAGTGTCAATGACCGTGACAGGAAAGCCAAAGTCGATAGAATGACGTTGCTGTCCCGAGGTTCAGCGCCCTGAGCCAAATCTTTAACTCTAGTCACCCGCAGCCGAAACGCGCTCCTGTGACTGTGCCTGCGACTCGGTTCCGCTGTTGCTCGCTGCCGCCAGCAAGGTTTTGTCCGGAGCAAAATCAAATCTCACCAGACCCGTGGCTGGGGATACAAAAACCAGGGAATTCGAAAAAGTAGCCACGTGACCGGTGAACCGCCCTTTCTCTACATCGAATTCTCTCAGCTGGAATTGCAGCATGCCCATATCGATGACATCGCCGGTGACCCCCGAGACCTGCACACGGTCGCCAATTCTGATTCCGCGCTTCCCAACCAAGAGGAGAGAGCCGAGAGTGGCGAGAATGACGTTTTCGAGTGCGAGTAAGAGTCCGGCGCTCAGAAGTCCAAAGTAGGTTGCGACCGACTTCAAGTCCGAGGCAAGCACGAACACGATGACGACCGTGATGGCGAACAGAGTCAGAAATTGGTGGCTCATAATAATGAACCGTCGCCGATTGGGATCGTGGACACGCCGCAGCGCGAACCGGCGCGAAAGCTGGCTTAATACGAGTAGCAGACCTATGATTAACGAGACGACGATCAGGCGGACCATCAGTTGTTTCCACGCCTGCTTGTACTGGCCAACCACGGCCATTCGCCACGGCAGCACGTGTGACTTGTACTCTGCGAGCAAGACCTTTTGCTTGTCGAGCGCTACGATCGCCGGAGACAACTCCTTGAGTTCGACAGTAATGGCATCGAGGTGCGACTTCTGTGCGCGCAACGACAAAAGATCGCTGGTCTGCGAATTGGTTATGGCAACACTCTGAATGAGGCGCGTGATGAAACCGGCCAGCGGAATTCGGAGATTATTTTCAGACAGCGTCAAGTTGTCAGTGAGGCGTATCTTTTCGTCAACTACCTGAAGCTTGCGGTTCATCGCGGAGACTTCCGACACCAACCCGAGGATGCCGGCATCACTAGTCGCCGTCCTCGAATTTGTCTCCTGCAGGCGTGCTGTGGATGAGGGAACAGCGTCGCCCTTCATTTCCGGTATCGACTGCGCGAGGCCGTCAATGGTCGAATCCAAACGTCCGCTTTGGGCTTGTGCTTCACCCGGGTTCTGGACAAATTCGACGAGATCGTTGAGACCCCGCGCGACTGCGTCCAGGAGTTGCAACCGAGTTTGAGCGTCTTCCTCAGCTGCGTTTAATTTCGTGCGATCGGCCCCCCTGGCTCCTTTCAGCCTTCGGTCGAGGTTCTTGATCTCCTCGATTGCTTGCTGCCTTAGTCGATCATTTCGGTTCTTTAATTCGATAAAGTGAGCAAGATCAGCAGGAGGTGGGGCTGAGGAGACAGATCGACCCTGCGAAGAAGCGGCGCCCGTTTCCAGCATGGCATCCGCTCTGGCGAACTCGAACGAGAGCTTCACAATCTGCCGTTCGATTGCTTGATTGTCATCGAGAAACACTAAGTCGGCCGGTTCGTTTGCAACTTGCCGTTCGGTGTACACGTGGCGAAACCAGTTCACCGATCCAAGGAGGTAGCCAATGACTTCCGAGTTCGAGGGAAACTGATAGGCACCAGGCGGGGTATCGGCGGAGAGTCCGCCGGCCATCGCGGCGGCGACAATCGCGCAACAGGCGGCTACCTGCGCACCTTGTTTCAAGGGCCATCGTTTCGGTTTGAGCGTCATCCAGCGTGTCATTCACTTTGACAGAAGCGTCATTGCTCGTGACGTTACCCGTGGCATCAGAGCGACTATCGCTTTCCAACTCATACTCGTCGAGGAAAGTACGGTGTCCACGCGCTAGGTAAAGCACTTGTCTTGCCAACCGCCACGACGATCTTGCCCGGGCTCAAGTTGCTGCTGGTTAGGAGAAAAGCGAGATCCCAATGCGCCGTCTCGTTGTGGCCATTATTTTGGAAGGCCGCATGCAAGCATCTGACAGTGATGGCGCGGGTGTGAATTGGGAACGCGCATTGAAATCGTAGAAAACGACTGGGAGTAATGGTGACGCAGACTGCAATTCCGTCAGGCAACAACCTCAAGATCTCAGTCGAGCAACCGGAAACCGACGCCATGGTCCGGTTGAGTGGCCGAGTTGATGTCGACTCCTCGCCCGATCTTCGCGATCGCCTGCGGACTCTTTTGTCGGAAGAAGCGTTGCCTCAGACCATCATCGTCGACTTAGCCGGCGTTCCCTACATTGAGACCTCCGGGATCGCCACCTTGATTGAAGCCCTGAGAGTCGCCCGCCATCACCATATCAGCTTCCGCTTGCAGGGGCTGAGTGGGGCTGTGCTCCGGCTGTTCCAGGTCACTGGCGTGCTGGCCCTGTTCGAGGCGAGCAATTCAGGACAAAAGGGATCTTGATGGCAAATGTTCTCGAAAGCATCGGCGAAAGAACAATCGAACATCTCGACTACGTCGGAAGTCTGAACCTTCAGTGGTGGGCTACGCTGCGGGCAATGGGGCAAGCACTGCCCTTTATGGGAAATCGTTACCGCTGGCAGGCCACCGTGAGGCAAACTCTTGAAATCGGCGTGGACGCGATGCCGATGGTGTCGTTGATGGCGATCTGCACGGGATTCATTCTGGCCATGCAAGGGGCCTCGGAACTGCGCCGTTTTGGAGCTTTGCACTATGTCATTGAACTGGTCGCGGTTGGCTTCACGCGCGAACTCGGACCGCTACTCACCGCGATTGCGGTGAGCGGGCGCTCCGGGTCGGCGTTCGCGGCTGAGATCGGGACGATGAAAGTGACCGAGGAACTCGATTCCCTCCGCGTCATGGCGCTCGAGCCAATAGAGTTTGTCCTCGCGCCCAAGTATCTGGCCGCCTTGATTTCCGTTCCTTGCCTCAGCATCATCGCGAATCTCTCCGGCATATTGGCCGGTGGGCTGTTCATGTTCTTCAGCACTCGCCTGTCGCCATCCCTCTACATCCATTCTGTTTTCACTACCATTAATTTGCGCGACGTCATCACCGGACTCATCAAGAGCGTGGTGTTCGCAACCATCATCGCTCACGTCGGATGCCTGGAAGGATTCCGTGTCCGCGGCGGGCCCGATTCTGTCGGTCGCTCCACTACGAGTGCGGTAGTGAAGTCGACTTTCCTCGTCATCGTTGCCGACGCGGTGTTTACCGCTATTTTTTATTTCACGGTGAAACGCTGATGCCCATTATCTCCGTCCGCGATCTCGTGGTTGAATACGACGGCCGCAGAGTGCTGCATGGATTGAATCTCGACATTGAGCACGGGGAAACCATGGTGTTGCTGGGCGGCAGTGGCTCGGGAAAGAGCACCCTGTTGCGCCAGATCATCGGGCTGGAGCGCCCCAACTCGGGCAGTATCCACGTGAAGGGAACGGATATTACCCAGTGTTCAAAGTCCGAGTTGAAAAAGGTCCTCCGCTCGATTGGTGTGGCTTTCCAAAGCGCGGCACTGTTCAATTCGTTGACGGTGGAAGACAACGTCGCCTTGCCACTGCGTGAACATACCCGGCTCGCGCCCTCAATCGTCGACCTTATGGTTTGGATGAAGCTCGCCGCGGTCGGTCTGGCCGACTTCGGCAAGTTGCTCCCTCAGGAACTCTCCGGCGGGATGAAGAAGCGTGCGGCCGTGGCACGGGCTCTTGCGCTCGGCCCCGAGATTCTTGTGCTCGATGAGCCCTCGGCCGGACTCGACCCCATCGTCGCCGCGGAACTCGATGAACTGATTCTGCTCCTCAAGGATGCCATGCAGATGACGGTCGTGGTTGTCACGCATGAACTCCCGAGCGCGTTCCGCATCGCGGATCGTATCGCCATGCTCTATCAGGGTTCATTCAGTTCAATCGGCACG
>Ga0302325_10027163_pt1 | contig 11872 bp, 14 predicted proteins | sample Palsa_T0_2_FD_201948 | JGI IMG/M metagenome (GOLD analysis project Ga0302325, IMG submission 201948) | Peat permafrost microbial communities from Stordalen Mire near Abisko, Sweden - Palsa_T0_2 | ecosystem: Environmental > Terrestrial > Soil > Palsa > Peat permafrost | place: Sweden: Abisko... | reverse complement strand
AAAGCTGCGCAGCTGTTCCCATTCGATGTTCTGCTGACCGGTCTGAACTCCAAAGCGAATCGGATGCTTATCCACGAATTTTTCCTTCGTTGTGAGTGGCGGGGCGTTTTGAGAACGGCGGCGACTTATTGCGGAGTCTACAACACGGGGACTTTGGCGGCGAGGTTCAACATCTCCTGCAGCGTCTGGTTGAAGCGATAGAACTTGTCCTCGCGCAACTGATCGGTGGACTCGAGCCAGAGCTCCTCGCCCACCAGCGCGAGCGAGCTCAGAGTATGACGAAGCTGCGGGCGGCCGTGCTCGGTAATCTCACTGAGCATGCGATCCCAGATTTCGCGCTTGCCGCAGATGACGAAGTCGGGATCGTACTCGTTGAGATCGACGATCGGCCTGGCTTCGGTGAGTTGGTAGCCGTCGATTACGAGACCGACGATTCGATCGCCGCCGTTGCCCGCGTTGTTCGGCACGACGCGCACGGCGAAGCGTGTTTCCGCATAGCCGAGGCGTCGAAAAAGCTCACCCTCGGCATGCATGAGCTTGCCGAGGGTGAGGAACCACTCCGAATCGGGAAACGCCGCCATCAGGCCGCCGCTTCGAACAGCTTGTTGAAATCCGTCGGCAGGATACATCGCGGGCGCCGGTCGAGTCCGGCGGAGTCGCATCGCTGGAGGTACTCATGGACGATTCGGCGCCACAACTGTCCCTGCAGTTCCATGCCCTTGTCGAAATGTTCGAGTCCGCCGCCCATCAGAATAGCCATCGGCTCGACCGCTTCAGGCACGGAGAAGGTTTCGAGCAGTATGCGCTCGGCGTCGTCGAGCTGGACGTGGAGTTCTTCGGCGACCTCGGGGTTCGACTTGAGCTGCGAGCGGAGATGCATGGTGCCGAAGCCGACGTGGCGCGATTCGTCCTGCATGCAGCGGCGGAAGATTTCCTGATCGACGCGGCTGGGCGCGATGAACTCGCCCTGGCGGAACATCGTCAGCACGAAGCCTTCGCCGAGCAGTTGCAGGCGGCCGGTCTGCGCCGAGAAGGTCGGGCAGTCGAAGATCCGCTTCAACGACAACTCGCTGAGCGGGCTGGCCTTGCCGAGTCCGCCGCCGTTGGCGAGTGCGCGCTTGCGGAAGACGTCCATGTGGCGGGCCTCGTCCATCGCCTGTGTGGCGAGAAACATTTTCACTTCGAAGAAGTCGTGATTAATCTGGCCCATCCATCGGGTCGGCGCGTCGGCGGCGATGAATTCGACCTCGGTGAGAAAGGTGCAGAGCTGGCACATCGCGCGTTCGAGATCGTCGGGCAAGGGCTTGAGTTCGGTCCATGGGATGTCGCGGGCGGAGCTCCACTGGCGGGTGACGGCTTCTTCGTACAGCTCGCTGACGTTGTCGGCCCAGCATTCGGCCTTGTCGTTGATGGTGAAGCCGAGCGAGGGCAGATCGTCGCAAACAACGGCGCCGCGGGGGGCCATGGATTTATGCGCGCCGCCGTGTTCGGGGATGATTCCGTAGCTGCCGATTTCGATGTCCTTGAGGCGCAGGCCGAGGTTGCCGGGCTTGGCGCGTATGCCCCATTCGCCCATCTGGCTCATCCAGCCGAGGTCGGGAGTGCCGGTCTCGTAGAGTTTCTGGAGATAGACGGAAGGCTCGAGTTTAAATTTGGCTTCAGAACCGACCCGCTCTTCATCCTTGATATGGACTGTCCCCATCGGCGATCTCCTCGAATTGTGCAGATACGTGTTTTCAGTCGCGCGGTAATCGCGCCAGCATACTCCCGGAAAAAGACCTCACATCAAATCGGCTAGCAGAAGGCTTTCTTGGAAGTCAATCCAGCTGAATTGGCAAGCGCGAAGTTGCGGATGGTTTTACATTGCGGTGCGCCGATGCTTTGGTAGGCCGGTGAAATAGAAAACGAAATGGAGGACTCATCATGTCGATACTTTCGGAGTTCAAACAATTCGCAATCAAGGGCAACGTGATCGATCTCGCGGTGGGCTTCGTAGTCGGCGCTGCGTTTGGGAAAATCGTGACCTCGTTCACCAACGACATAATGATGCCGCCGATTGGGCTGGCGCTCGGCGCGGTCGATTTCTCGAATCTGTTCGTCAATCTTTCGTCGAAGCATTATGACACGCTGGCAGCGGCCAAGGCGGCGGGCGCGCCGACACTGAACGTGGGCATCTTCCTCAACACGATAATCGATTTCCTGATAATCGCGTTCGCGGTTTTTCTGCTGGTGAAATGGGTGAACCGGCTCGTTAGGGACAAGCCTGCGCCACCCTCGACCAAGGACTGCCCGTACTGCGCGACGGCGATTCCGATTCCCGCCACGCGATGCCCGCATTGCACTTCGGAATTGAAGGCGGCGTAAAAAATGCGAAGGCGCTCGCGGGACTCGCCGCGCGCGCCTTCGCCGATATGCCGAGGCTGATGGCTACTCGCCGGCCTGCGCGACGTCGGCCATGGCCTTGGCGGCGCGCTCGCAAATCTCGCTCAGCACTTCGTCGGTGATCACGGTTGAGAGCGCGATCATGCCGCGCGGAGCGAGGAACAAGCCGTTGTTGAGAGCGGCGAGATGAAAGTTGGCGAGTGCGCGTGCGTCCTCGCGCGCAATCGTCGCAGGCGGCGGCTCCTTCGTAAAAAATACATTCAAGAGCGAACCGAAATGCCGCACGGAAAACGGCAGGTCCACCTGGCGCGCCGCTCGCGCCAGCTCCGCCGCCAGGCGCTCGCCCTGCTTGGCCATCTTGTCGATTCGCGCCTGCGTCAGCTCGCGCAATGACACCGCGCCAGCCGTGCAGGTGACAGGATTGCCGTTGAAAGTCCCCGAATGAAAAATCGAGCCACGATTGCGCGGATCGAATGCTGACATGACTTCTTCGCTGCCGCCGATAGCACCGACAGGAAAGCCGCCGCCGATGATCTTGCCGAACATGGTCAGGTCCGGCCTCACCTCGAACAGCTGCTGGCCGCCGCCCTCGGCCAGGCGCAGCGTGATCACTTCGTCGACGACGAACATCGCGCCCGCACGCCGCGTTGCTTCAGCCACGCGCTCGAGGAATCCCGCAGGCGGCTCGACGATTCCAGCGGAGCCGAGGACGGGCTCGAGGAACACTGCGGCAATCTCGGAGCCGCGCTCGGAGAGCAGGGCTTCGAAGGCAGTCGCTTCGCCGAAGTCCGCGAGCATCGTGCGCTCGCCGTCCTGGCCGGCGAGGCCGACTTCCAGATCGTCGTACGAGCCGTGATAGCCGTAACGCGCCATGAGGATCAGCTTGCGGCCGGTGAGGCGGCGCGCGACATGAGCCGCGAGCATCCCGGCCTCAGTTCCGGAATTGCAAAAACGCACGCGAGCAATCGATTCGACGCGCTCGCATAACAGCGTCGCCAGATCGACCTGCGCCTCGGAGCGTGCTCCCCACGAGCTGCCGTCGCGCACGGCCCTGGTGACAGCCTCGACCACCGGCGGATACGCGTTGCCATGCACGAGGCTGGTGTAGTTGCCAAGGAGATCGACGTACTTGTTGCCGTCGACGTCCCAGAGAAAAGGACCCTCACCGCGCTTGATGGTGAGCGGGTAGGGCCGGAAGTAGGTGGTGGTGCGGGTATCGCCGCCGGGCATTACGCGCTCTGCGCGCTTGGCGAGCTGGGCGGATTTTTCGGTGGCTCCGCGATAGTTTTCCTCGATACCGTTCACGGTGACTCCACCCCGATGATTTGAAACGAGTGGTTGCGCGTCTGGTTCCATCTTAGTCCTCCAATATTTGCGGGCAACTCGCGCTTGCGAGCCAGGTTCCCGCGGCCGGCCCGATCGTCAGCGTAGATATTGTTTACACTGAACGCTGTAGTGAATCAAATTGTAAGAAATTATAACTCGTCGGCGGCTGACGGTTACTTCTCGCGCCGGATGGTCGGAGAGGCGCGCTTCAGAACTCGACCGGCAACGACTCGAGCCCGCGAAAGCGGCCCATCGTCTTCCATCTGAGCTCATCGGTCGCCAGCCGCATCAGCGGCATCCTGCGCACGATCGCGCTGACCGCGATTTGCGCCTGCAGGCGCGCGAGGCTCGCGCCGAGGCAGTAATGCGCTCCATGGCTGAACGCCAGGTGTTCGCCGTCGGTGCGCGCGATATCGAAGCGGTCGGGTTCGGAAAACTTTGCGGGATCGCGATTGGCCGCGCCGATCAAAACGGTCACGACGTCGCCGCGGGATATTTTGCGGCCGCCAATCTCGAGGTTCTCGGTCGCGACTTGCGGATTCGGCGCCTGGGTTGGGCTGTCGTATCGGAGCGCCTCTTCGATAGCGCTCTCGATCAATCGCGGATTCTCGCGCAGGCTCCGGAACTCCGCGGGATTCTGTATCAGCGCGAGCACGGCGCTGCCGATCAGATTTCGCGTGGTGCCGTGGCCAGCGGTGAAGAGCTGCTCAGCCATGGTCACGACTTCATCGTCGCTGAGCCGCCGCCCGCGCTCTTCCGCGGCGATCATCGCGCTGATCAGATCTGCTTGCGGCCGCGCGCGGCGCTCCTTCACCAATGCGTGCAGGTACTCCATGAACTGGCGCGCAGACCGGTCGCCGTCGGCCATCATCGCGGGCGTGCGCACGATTCCGCGCGACAGGATAACGCCGTCGACGAAACCGCGGAGCATCGGCCAGTCCTCGCGCGGCACACCGACCATCGCGGAGATTGCATCCGCGGGCAGCGGATACGCGAAGTCCGCGATCACGTCCATGCGGCCAGCGCCTGCAAGCTCATCGAGCATTTCGTCGACTCGCGCCTCGAGACGCGGACGGGCCGCCGCGATCGCGCTGGGCGAGAACGCTTTCGCCGCGAGACCCTTCAGCGCCGTGTGATTGGGCGGATCGTTGAACGCCAACTCGCTCGCCTGCAGTTCGAGAATCGGCTGGTCGCCAAACTTTGCCCGCATCTGGTCCAGGAACGCGACGCGGCTGAAGCGTCGATCGCGGAGAAACGCGATCGCGTCCGCATAACGGGTCAGCACCCAGCCATTGATGAAGGCGCTGAAGTAGACGGGATCGTCGATGCGCAGCCGGTGCAGCAGAGGATAAGGATCTGGATGCCCAGGCAGAGTGGGGTCAAGGTCGGTCGGAAAACTGTCTTCGGCGACGCGCATTGCGAAGACCGCCGTTCACTTCACTGCAGCAATCGCTTCCATCTCGACCATCAGACCCTCGATGGCCAACGAACTCACGCCTACCAGCGTCGAGGCGGGAGGCTCGCCATCCGGAAACAAGTCCGCGCGCGCCTCGCGCATTGCTGAATAGTCAGACTGCTTGTAATTAACGATGTAAGTATTGGTCTTTAATATGTCCGCGGCGGTGGCTCCTGCAGCAGCCAGCGCGGCTTTCAGATTGGCAGTCACCTGCCGAATCTGTGCTTTCAGATCGCCCGGCCCCACCAACTTGCCTTCCTTGTCGTACGCCACCTGGCCCGAAATGAATATCAACTTCGCCGGGCCCGCGATTGTCACGATGTGCGTATAGCCGCGCGGCGCGAGCAACGTATCCGGATTGATATATTTTTTTTCCACGTCTTCTCTCCCGCGAAATCAATTTTTCGATTTGCCGTCGCCGTATTGCAGAACCTGCACTTTCTCGACAGTGATCAGTCCCGATCCCGAACCCATCATCTGGTCGAGCACCGGCAGGAACGCGTCGATATTCGCCTGGCTTTCGACGATCTCGACGACCATCGGCAGGTCTTCCGACAGCCGCAAAATTTTCGCCGAATGCAGATGGCTCGATCGGCCGAAGCCCATCGGGCCGCGCAGCACGGTTGCGCCGCCGAGCTGAAGCTCGCGCGCCTTCAACACGATCGCTTCATACAGGGGTTTGTGGTCCGAGCGTTCGCTCTCGCCGATAAAAATTCTGAGCAACACCGCATCGCGTGGGATTTGCATAACTATACCCCCCGGTTGAGCGCCGCCGCGGCGATATACCCGATCGATACTGACACGAGGCACAGGATAACCGAACCGGCAGCGTTCAATAAGGCCGGCATCCACTCGCCCGCCTGCATGAGGTACAACGTCTCGAGCGAGAAACTCGAGAATGTAGTGTAGCCGCCGCATAATCCGATCATCACGAATTGTCGCGCGGGCGTGCCGACCAGCAGGCGTCCGTCGGTCCCCGTCAGCGTTGCGAAAAATCCGATCACGAGGCAGCCACTAATGTTGACGAGCATCGTGCCGTAGGGGAACGTGCCGCCGGTGAGCGCGGTGACAGTGCCCGAGACGAAAAATCGTCCCATCCCGCCAAGCGCGCTGCCGATCGCAATCAGGATATACGCGAGCACCGCAAACCTCCGTCAAGTTGCCGCCTGGATGAAACCGGCGTCGGCGACTGCATTCACAATCAGATGAAGATAGATGAGACCGCCGTAGGGATGCCACCGCTCAAGCCTAATCCGGACGCTTTCGTAGGTGGGGTCACTTTTGTCGTCCAGCCATTGGAAAAGTTTGTTGCGGCCGCCGACGTCGTCGCCCGGGAAAATGTTGATGCGGCCGAAACCGCGCAGCATCACGTACTCGGCCGTCCACCGGCCCACTCCGCGAATCTTCGAGAGACGTTTGATCGCTTCGTCGTCAGCGAGGGCGGCTATCGATACGAAATCGCGATCCTTTGGGTCGATCGCCAGCCGCGCGAGCCCGACCATGTATTCACCCTTCTGCCTGCTGAGGCCGAGCGCGCGGAGCGCATCAGGATTTGAGCGCGCGATCGTGGTTGCGGTGGGGAAGGATCGCATCGCCTCCGCGCCATTGACGTCACCGGGAATTCCGCATGCCTGCGCGACGCGGTTCAGCACATGCATGCCCGCGCTCAGCGAAACGAGCTGGCCCGCTACCGCATTCGCGAACGCCTCGAACACCGTCGCGTACTGCACCGGTTTCATACCGCGCAGCCGATTCGCCAATTTTTGCAATCGCGAGTCGCCGCGCGCGAGCCGGTAGAAATCCGACAGGTCACGCTCGAGCCCGAGCATCCTCGAGACGGTCGCCGCGACTTCGTCTTTAACTGCTCGCGGCCGTGCCGTTGAAATTCGCACTTCGATTTCCGGACGCGAGCCGCGCCGGGTCTGGGTGACCGCCATCGAAACCGGCGCATTACCGATAACGAGGACACGCTGCCAGCTACGGTCATCGAATCGATCGATGACGTTATGCGGCCGCCGTCGGAGTGCCCACACTGTCAGGTCAAGTCGAAAAGGCGGCCGCGGCCGAAGTGTAAAGGTCAGCGCTGGCACTAAAGGCGGCCGCCGAAGCTACTCGATACCGGCGCGATTCTCGAGCGCGCGCACGCGCCGAATTATTTCCGGGAGCCGCGTCAGCACTACGGCGTAGCGGCGGAACTTGCGCACGTCGACAGCCGGGATGCCCGAGACAATCGCGTCGTCCTTCAGGTCGTTGTGAATACCGGCTTTCGCCACTACCATCACGCGGTCGCCGATCGTCACATGATCGGCGCATCCCACCTGTCCGCCGAACAGGCACCATTTGCCGATTCGGGTCGAGCCCGAAATTCCAGTGTGTCCCGAAAATCGCGAGTACTCGCCGATTTCGCAGTTGTGCCCGATATGCACCTGGTCGTCGAGTTTCACGCCGCGATGCAGTATCGTCGCGCCCATCATCGCGCGATCGACCGTCGAATTCGCGCCAATCTCGACGTCGTCTTCTAGTATTACGCTGCCGACTTGCGGAATTTTGATCAAGTCGCCTTTTTCCTCGACGAAGCCGAAACCGTCGGCGCCGATTACCGCGCCGTTCAGAAGCGTCACTCGATTTCCGATCACCGCGCCCTCGCGAATCGAAGCCCCGCTATGTGCCGTGAAGCGATCGCCGATGCGCACACCCGGATAAATCGTAACGTTCGGGTGAATCACGGCGTCGCGCCCAATCGACACGCCCGCACCGATTACAGCCGAAGCGCCAATCGACGCATTGGCGCCGATCGTAGCGTCGGGCGCGATTGAAGCCCGCGGGTCGATTCCCGCCGCGGGCCGATAGGGTGGAAAAAAAATCTCGAGCACGCGTGCAAAGTCCGCGTAGGGGTTCGGGCTGATCAACGTTGCACATTTGGCGCCGGCCGCCAGCTCAGCGGTCGTGATTGCCGCCGAGACGTTGGATTGCAGAGCGGAGGCGTACTTCGCGCTGGCGACGAAAACGATCATGCCGGGGCCGGCCGCCTCGATTGGCGCCGGCGCAAAGATTTCCACGCCGCCATCACCGCGGAGTTCGAGCGCCAGCTTCGATGCGAGTTCCTTGAGTTTCATCTTGATGCCCTAAAATTCACGCCGGTGAAGTTTCCGGGTTAATCTGGCGCGCTCATCGCGACGATCGCGTTGGCCAGCTCCGCCGCCTCGATTTGCGTCAGACAGTTGTAATGACCGAAGCGGCATGTGCGCGCCAGGCACGGACTGCATTCGAGCTTGCGGTAAATCACGCGCGTCTTCGGTCCCATCGGCCCGGTGCGATGCGGATTAGTCGATCCGAAAATCGCAACGGTCGGGAGTCCGAGTGCGCCCGCGATATGCATGCAGCCCGAGTCGTTGCCGATGAACCCGTCGCACAGCGACAGCAGAGCGACCAGCTCGCCGATATTTGTGTGTCCCGCCGCGATCATCGCGCCCGCCTTGCTGGCCGCCGCGACCTCCTCGCACTTCGGGCGCTCCGAAGGCGCGCCAACCAGCACGACCTCGGCGTCCTCGCGACGCGCCAGCAAATCGATCAGCGTGCCGTAACTCTCCGCGGGCCATTCCTTGGCTGGTCCGTATGCCGCTGCAGGAGCGATCGCAAACACGCGGCGTCCGGGACGCTTGCGATTCGCCGCGAGCCACTCGCGCATCCGTTCGCGATTCGGTCCGTGAACGTCGATCGCAAAATCATCGGTGCTGCCGGCGGCGACGCCAGTTGCGCGCACCATCGCGAGCCAATAACTCACCTGGTGTCCCGTCAGTGCTTCAGGCGGAGGTGAGGCCTTCAGCGTCAACATTGCGCCGCGCGCATCGGCGACGAATCCCGCGCGCCGCCGGATACCGGCCATGGTGATCCACAGCGCCGACTCGAAGCTGTTGGGGAACAAGACCGCGAGATCGAATCGGCGGGAGCGAATCTCGCCAACAATCCGCCGACGATCGAAGAACCCGGAGAGACCGCGCCCAACCGAATACGGAATGACCTCGTCGATCCATCGAGCGCCGTCGAAGAAGCTCGCGAGGTCCTTCTTGATCAGTACCGCAAGATGCGCGCGAGGGTACGCGTGCCGAATCGCCCGCAGCGCCGGCAGGCTCATGACGACGTCGCCAAGCCAATTAACTTCCTTGACCAGGATGCGCGCCGGCGCCGGATCGAGCCCGATGGCGGGCGCCGTCAACGGCGCGTCGCGCGAATCGAGCTTAGTCTCATGACGAATATTCTCGGATTCCACGGTCAAAAATTCCCGATGCCGGCAAAGATTTCATCATGCGAGCGCCGCCAAATAAACCCGCCGAAGTCGCGAGGCCTCTCGGTTCAGCGCGTGGAATGTCACGAAAACTTCCGTAGAAATGTAGTATTTGCACTTCGCGCGTTGGTCTCCGGTGGAACCTGAACCGGACGCGGAGAAAATTTGCTTCCGCATCGCGTGCGATCGTATTAGCATCCCAACCGCACGCGGAGGGGAATGCTGCGATGGCTGGTTTGAGAGACCGACCGCTTATGCGCGATGCGCTGCTGGCAGGCGGAGTGATTGCCGCAAGCGCAATGGCCGCGTTGATCGCGCTCGATCGCGGGCAGCCCTCTCATCCTCATTTCAATTCCGTCGCATCAACGCCGATACGACCCGACGATCCGACCCACGGATTGGCAATATCAAGCGCCGCCGCGACTGGTGCGCTGGGCAAGTCGCCCGCCTTCGGCCAGCTGCCTCAACAGATCGGATTTTCTCCGCCTGCGCCGAAACATAAATCCGGCGACATGACGGTGGTCGTGATGGTTCCGGATTTGCCGCCGCGCGAAAATCCCGTTGCCCCAAATTCAGGCGGGTGGATTGAGCAGGGCAGTGGCGCTCCGGTCACGGGCGCAAACTCCCAGTCCGCGGGGCTGATCGCGATGAGCGCGGTCGGCGGCATCTCGGCTCCGCTGACTTCGCCAACCGGACAATCGCAAGCGAATTCCACGGCTGCGCCCAAAGCTCCTGCCGTTTCGTCGAAATCGGGCGGCGGAGGTTCGCCGTCGCCGGCCGTCCAATCTGCTGATACGACCTCGCATGCCGGTTTCGTGCTGCTGGCGGGCGGGCAGGGCAACGGCCAGTTCGCGCTCTCGAGCGCTGAGCTTTTCGACCCCACCAAAAATGCATTTGCCGCCGCGTCATCGATGAAGGACGCGCGCACCGATCACACGGCGACGGTATTACCCGACGGCAAAGTACTGGTCGCGGGCGGCGAAGGAACCACGGGTCGCGCACTGTCGTCGGCTGAATTGTACGATCCAGGCAGCGGAACGTTTTCCGCGGTCGCATCGAAGATGGATACAGCGCGCGCCGAGCATACCGCGACGTTGATCTCAGGATGTGGTTGTTCTGCCGATGGCCAGGTGTTGATCGCGGGCGGCACAACCGCGACCGGTTCGCTAGGCACAACGTTAAGAAGCGCGGAACTGTACGATCCCACGACCGGCAGGTTCGCGGCGACTGGCGCGATGAAGGCGACGCGCGCGGGCCATTCGGCGACGCTGATCGCGAGCGGCCCGTTGGCGGGAAACGTGCTGATAGCTGGCGGCACCAGCGACGAGAGTGGCGGCGAAGTCGCGACCGCGGAACTCTACGATCCGGTGGCCGGCGAGTTCACGCTGACTGGCAGGATGAGCTTGCCGCGCGCAGGTCACACCGCAACATGGCTCTCGCCGTCGGTTGTTGCGGGCTCACTCGCCGGCAATGTGCTCATCGCAGGCGGAGGCGACCTGAGCGCGCCGAGTGACACTGCGGAAGTTTTCAATCCTGAGAATGCGACGTTTTCACCGGTTAGCGGGATGACTACTGCGCGGACATTCCAGTCGGCGGTATTGCTGGACAGCGGCAAGGTATTGATCGCAGGCGGCCAGAGCAGCGAATCAGATTTTTTGCTGAGCGCAGAGCTGTTCGATCCCGCGCACGCCACCTTTGCCGCAACCGGCTCGATGCATAACGTTCACGCCGGCGCGACCGCAACAATGCTCAACAGCGGCAGCGCGCTCATCGCGGGCGGCCGATCAAGCTTCGCGGACCTCTACGACCCGATGGCGGGAACCTTCTCCGCGACGGGCAGCATGATCACCGACGTCGCCGAATCGACCTCGACGCTAATCAAGTAGCGAAATTATTTCTTGAGCGCCGCGATAACGTCGTTGATGATTGCGTCGGCCTTCGCACGCATCTGATCGTCGGTCGCGTCCTGAATCGGATGCGCGACGAAAACTCGGCGGAGTTCCGGCAGTCCCAGTGCCTCGGCTTGCTGCTGGGCGGCATCGACGAACTCGTTCGAAGCGATCACAACCGCGGGCTTCTTATTTATCTCGAACCATACGGAGTCGTGCACACTGCACGTTGTGCATGACCCTCAATCGGCCAGCGCTTCGATAACGAAGTCACACTCCTGCGCGATACGGCGGCGCAAGTCGTCGGGCGCCGGCTTGGTGAAGGTCGGTTTGCGAAAGCGCTTCAGCTCGATGCCAGGAAGGCGGTCTTGCAGATGCTCGGCGAGACGATCGATCAGTATACTGCCCCGCGGCTTGGAGATATCGAGCAGCCCGATGCGGCCGTTGACGGTGTCCGAGCGCAGGGCCAGCGTGCGCCGAATCGGTACGCGCTCGTCCGTCGGATCGATAATCACCTGTTTCATGTCGCCTCCT
>Ga0302325_10027162_pt1 | contig 11872 bp, 5 predicted proteins | sample Palsa_T0_2_FD_201948 | JGI IMG/M metagenome (GOLD analysis project Ga0302325, IMG submission 201948) | Peat permafrost microbial communities from Stordalen Mire near Abisko, Sweden - Palsa_T0_2 | ecosystem: Environmental > Terrestrial > Soil > Palsa > Peat permafrost | place: Sweden: Abisko... | reverse complement strand
AAATCACCGCGAGATTCCGCAGTCTTATTTTATTTTCGTATAGCCGTAATCCGTCGGTTGCGGCGCCTCGTTTCGAGGCAAATGTGCTTGCCAAAAGTGCTCCCGCTTCGCCTCAAAAAGAACTGTTTCTGGGCACCTGAATACACCCTTCGTAGCGCCTGATCACAACTTTCTTGGGGAACAGATGCGCGCTTGCTCGAGTAATGTTTTTAAGGAGGGGTTTGATATACGGCGGTTTCATGGTTAGCGACCGACAAGTATAAACTCTCCCCAGTAGATCGAGAGGCTACAGAATATGCTGGACAGCTCGTCGAAGCTCTACAACGCACAAAATGGGATGTAACATGGGGTGCCGAAGATGGCGACCCAACTACAGTTAATAATGGTTTGTGCGTCGATGTAGCTGGAAAATCGGACCCCAAACATGATCCAGAATCGCTACAGGCCGGGGACGTTCCGGCAAAGGTGCGCCCATCTTGCAAACCATCCAGCCAAATCTTTTTCTAAAGCGTCGGTGCGACGGCCGCGGTCAGGCAGAAACATTAAAGCGCATCACCGCGCTGCTGCTGGTCGCGCTGCTGCTCGCGACGCCGCTTGCTGCGCAGCAAGGTTTGGTGATGAAAGGCGCCGTATTCTTTGCCGGGCGCCAGGGAAGATGGACTTTGCTGACGGCCTGGACGATTCTCTTTGCCACTGAAGAGAACGAGGCCTTAGCGCTGGATGCCGCGCGGAAAGCGGAACAAATTGCGGAAGCTAGCGCCGATGACGCTAGGACCGCCACCTCTTTGCGTTATTTGGCCGTGCTCGATGAGAGCAAAGGCAGGTACGCCGAGGCTGAAGCGGCCGTTCAGCGCGCGCTCAGTCTGCGGCAAAAATCTCTGGGCCCGGATGACCCTGCGGTTGCCGATCAGCAAGTGGCCTTGGCGCGCCTGATGTGCAAGCAAAATCAGCAATCCCGGGCTGAGCCGCTCTTGCGCGAGGCGCAGCGCATCCGCGAACGGGCCTTCGGCGCGGAGAGCGTCCCAGCGTCGGATGTCCTCGTCGCGCGCGCGGCCATTCTCAACTCCCAGCGCCGCTATTCTGACGCCGTGGCGCTCTACCAACAAGCGATAGCGATCAAACGAAAAGCTCTCGGCCCCGACGATCCGGACGTTGCCGATGACATGCGCTCCCTCGCGGCCAGCTACTCCGAGCAGGCACGCTATGCCGACGCGGAAGCGCTCTATGCCGCGGCACTTGAAATCGACGAAAAGTTCATGGGGCCGGACGATCCCATTGTTATTCCGGATTTGACGGCTCTGGCATCAACTTACGAGGAGCAGCAAAAAAGCGCTGCGGCATCGGAGGCTCGTTCACGCGTTGCCCGCCTTCATTCTCAAGCCGCCGGGTCGCTGTCCGGCTCTGAGGAGCATAAATACTGGAACAGCCTTGTCGTGCAGAGCTTTATGCAGTTCAATGCCGCCGAATTCTCCGCGGAAACACAGATCGCTCAACACGCCATGCAGTATGCGGAGGCCAAATTTGGCTCGGAAGATTACCGTGTCGCCGCGTTCCTGGTCATTCTTGCTACGGAGTATTCCTCGGGGCAGGCAGCTTTCAAGAAGGCCGAACCGCTGATGTCACGCGCCGTGCGGATCCAGCAGAAGACCCTCGGTACGGAAGACCCCAGCTTGTCGGAAACGCTCTTCTCCTTCGGAAACCTGTATGACAGTGAGCGCAAATACCGCGAGGCGGAAACTGCGTATCGCCGCGCCGTCGGGATTCAGGAACGCCTGATGAACATCCGGGTCGCCGAAGATCCATTCATGCACAGCGCTCGAGTCAGCCTAGCGACCCTATATCGCTCACAAGGCCGCTATGCCGATGCGGAAAAGCTGTTCCGCGATGGTTTGCAGGCAGAAGAGAAAGCCCGCGGGCCGGAACCGCCCATCGCTTACGCGATGGCCGGCCTGCTGACTGGTTTGGCGGAAGTGTACAAAGACGAAGGAAAAGTCGACGAAGCAGTTCCTCTGCTACAGCGCGCCATCGGCTATTGGGATAAAGCATGGGGAACGGGCTGGGGAGCCTATAAACACCGCATGGTGGCTAGTGGTATGGCGGACTTAGCCGACGCGTTCGCCCGTCAACACAAGTACTCGGATTCCGAAGACACCTATGCAAGTGCCGTCAAGCTCGCGGGCTGGTCTGGAGAGCTAGCCTCCACGCAGATGCGTTGGGGCCTTGCGCAGTCTTACCGCCTCGACGGCAAGTTCGCCATGGCCGAGCAATTACTCCAGCGGGAGCTCCAGTTTGACCGCGAGCACAACCTCAGCTGGCATGTAGACAACACCTCGAAGGCCATCGCTCGGCTCTACATCGATCAGGACCGCTACGCCGACGCCGAGCCGTTGATGGAGCAGTCCCTCCAGATCGAGCAGGCGACCATGGATCCAGAAAGCCCCCGTCTGGCCACGACACTGTTTGATTTGGGCGAGATCTCTTTCGAGCTCGCAAGGCCCGAACAGGCAGATGCCTTCTTTCAGCGTTCTTTCGCGATTCTCTCTCACCAGCTCCAATACTACTTCAGCTATATGAGTGAAGAGGACCGCCTGGGCGTGCTCAACACCGTCAGCTACCGTTTTCCCGTCTATTTCAGTTTCGTCGAACGCTTCCAATCGGAATCCCCACAGTTGGCAGCGCGCATGTACGACCTGTTGCTCTGGCAGAAAGGCCTGGTTGTCCGCAGCATCGAATCGCTGCGGCAAAAAGTCGCTCTAAGCGGCGATTCCGAAGCCTTGGCCTTGCTCGACGACCTCGCCGTCCGCCGCACGCTGCTTTCTGGCCTGATCAACAGCCAGTCCTCCGCTTCGGAAGCAGGACGCAAAAAAATCGCAGCGCTCAAGGGAGAGACCGAGGCAGTCGAACAGAAACTCGTGACTCGCTCGCAAGCGTTTGCGGAAGACCAGAGGAGCCAAGCTGCCAGTTGGCAACAGATCCGGCAGGCGTTGCGCACAAACGCGGCTGATGCCGCAGTGGAATTTGTACTGTTTCCGTTCTTCGACGGAAAAAAGTGGACGGACTCTTCGCATTATGCTGCGCTCGTCATCACGCCACAAAGGGAAGCTCCGGCCTTCGTCACTTTGGGCGATGCGCTCAAGCTTGAGGATGAGCCGGTCCGGCAATACAAAGAATGGATCGCCGAGCCGAAAGAAGGCAGCCCTCGCCCGGAAACTCTGAGCAGCTCAGTTCCCAATTCGTTGTTCGACGCATTCTGGAAGCCTCTCGAGCCCGCGTTGGATAACGCCAAACGCGTCTATGTGGCACCCGACGGGGTGCTCAATCAGATTTCGTTCGCTGTCGCCCCCTCCGCTAACGGCCGCCTGCTTTCCGACCTATACGAGTTGCGCATGGTTAACAGCACCGCCGACCTCCTGCGCAGTGCACCGCAATCCCACTCCACCACCGCCGTCTTGATCGGCGACCCGAAATTTAATCTAACGCCGAGTGAGTTGCAGGAAGCTCTCGCCGAACTCCATCGCACTCCAGCCACGAACCCAGCCAAAACCGAGCAGGTGACTCTCGCCAGCTCGCCAGACCCCTCCTTGAACATGCATGTTTCGCGTAGTCTATCCCGCGGCGAACCCGGCACCGATTGCCTGCAATCCGACGTCCTGTCTCCTCTCCCAGGCACTCAAGCAGAACTACGCGACATCTACTCTACGTTGCTAGATCACGGCTGGAGCGCCGATCCGCCTTATACGGACAGCCGCGCACTGGAAGAGGCCGTCAAGCAGGTCCACCATCCTCGGGTATTGCATATCGCAACGCACGGCTTCTTCCTTCCCGATCAGCGCGCCCACACCAAATTGAACGATCCCACAGCATCGGTCATCGAAGACCCCATGCTGCGCTCCGGCCTCTTCTTCGCCGGAGCCTCTCGGAGCATTTGCGGCTTGCCGCCTCCGGAAAACGCCGACGACGGTATCTTGACCGCCTATGAGGCCAGTACGCTTGATTTAGAAGGTACGGAATTGGTCGTGCTCAGCGCCTGCGAGACCGGCCTCGGAACAAATCGCGCAGGAGAAGGCGTTTTTGGATTGCGCCGCGCCTTGCAAGAGGCCGGAGCAAATTCCGTGCTGATGAGCATGTGGCAAGTGCCCGACGCGGAGACCAATCGGCTGATGAAGCTTTTTTACGAAAACTGGCTCGCTGGCAACAACAAGCACGAGGCGCTTCGCGCGGCGCAGCACCAGCTTCGCGAGGAACTCAAAGCCGTAGGCCGCGATCAGCCGTTCTATTGGGGCGCGTTCGTGCTCGTCGGCCCCTGACAACACACTGGCGAGAGCTGCTCTCGCCAGGTCGATGCCGTGCATTATTCGTTGCTATTTCGTTTTCCTACGGGCCTGCTCGTCCTCGGCGCGCAAAAAGTCCCTTTCCGCCAACTCTTGAGTTGCGGGAATCTGATCGTATATCTCTCCACGCGCTTTGTACAAATCGGCGTCGTTCGGATACTGCATAATCAGCGCGGTATACGCTTCGATCGCGTCGTACCACAGCCGTGCGTTCACCCAAATCTCCGCGCGCTGGATTCGCTCTTTCCGCGACTCGCCGGCAACAGCTTTCACTTTCTCTTGAACCGCTTTCCGCTCTTCGCCCAACAGCAACACCCATTCGACCGGCGGGGCTGGCTCTGCCATGAGCGTGCCCTCCCGTTGCACCGTCCACGAATAGGTTTTGCCGGGCTCTAGAGCTGGCGCTGAAGCGGGATAAGTGAAACTCTCGCCCTCAATGGCTGCGTCGTAGACCACATCCTGGTTTGCGTCATACACCGTGAGCCTGAAATTGGTAAAAGCACCCGCTTGGCCCCAATGGAAAGTCGGCGTGGTCGTGTAGCACTTGGCTCGCCGCGGCGCGAACAGCACTAGGCCTGGCAACCCCCCGCGCGTTCCACCGCCAATCTGAACTGACGAATTTGCCTTGGTCGGTTTTGGCGACAATTCAAAGCCGGACAGGTCTGTGTGCACCCGTTTCGGCCGCGTCTTTTGAGGGTTCACGGCTGGCGGGGGGTTCAACTGCTCGCCCGTCTGTGAGGGTTGCTGGGCTGAAGCGCTCCCGGCGACGGCTATCGCCACCAGGGCCAACAACTGCAGCAGTTTCTTCATTGCGTCACCTTTTGTGGCGAAACGATCGGCGTCACGTCCGAGAGATCTGCATCATTAATATCCACCGTATATACTTGGATAGGACAATCGAATCCCCGAACAGGCGTAACGCCCAAATTTCGAGCATTCGGGGCATGTGCGCGCACAGCATCGTACGTTGCCCCACTCATGATCAGCGGGACGTGAAAGTCTTTCGTCAGACTTTCAAGTCGGGAGGCGAGATTTACAGTCTCCCCGATCACGGAATACTCAAGGCGCTCCTGAGATCCCACGCTGCCACACGTAAGTCCACCCGTGTGGATTCCGACGCCGATCTTTATTGGAAGGAAATTTGGATCGTCCTGATTTTCGCGATTCAATTTATCCACCCGTTGCAGCATTCGAATGCCACAGCGAACAGCACTCCAAGCATCTTTCTCAAGCCCCTCTGTGAGCGGAACGCCGAACAGAATCATCAGTCCATCGCCGATGAATTTGTTTAGGAATCCGCCTTCTTGACGGATCACCTCGTCCATTGCCGTAAAGTAATTATTCAACCACGCCAGCACGGCTGCCGAAGGCTTGCCCGCTGTCAACTGAGTGAAGCTGCGAATATCAGTGAACACCACGGTCGCATCGCGCTCCTGTCCTGCCAGCGACAACTCGCTTCTGCGTTCCCAGATTTGAGCTGCAACTTCCGTCGAAACGTATCGTGAGAACAGCTGCATGATCTGTTGCCGCTCGGCCAAAGCTGACTTGCTCCGCACCCGTTCCTGGATGAACTCGTACCCGAGACTCATAGGAAGGGACAGACCCAAGGCCAATTCACCAGCCAAAAACTTGACCCAAACGTGGCTGAACGTAAATAGCCCCTGCGAACCCGTGTAGAACAGGATGAATCCCACTCCCACAATCGCGATTCCACCGCGCAGGGGCGTCCGTAGAGTCAGCCAGATTACGATCCACACGGACAGAAAAATTGCAGCCCAAGTGAACCCAGGCGAAAGCGTGGAAATCGATGGACCAGACAACAACGTGGCAATTGCGGCTGCATGGATCTCGGCGCCAGACAGTAGGACCCGATGCGGCGGACGGAATACGGGTGTGAAGTGTTTGTCGTGCGCCGCGTCGCTGCCCTGTCCGATTAGAACCAGCTTATCGTTTAACTCCTGCGCGAGATTAACCCGGCCTCGCAACACGTCGATCGCGGAAATCCGCTTCACGGGGGATGGATTCCATCGGCCAATCAGAAATGATTTCGTATCGCGATCCGAATACCCGAAGTTGCGGCCTAGAAAGATCGCTTCCTTTCGGTTACCCAGCTGAATTGCCTGGCCGGCATATTGTTGCGCGAGAGACAGTGGAAACGAAACGGGGCCGGCGTTGGTTGGAGGAAGCAGAAACATATTGCGGATGAACCCGTCGGTGTCGACAGGCATGTTTACAAACGCGAATCCCATCGCGCCGGGCGTCCCGTCCTTGCAGAAGCCGACCTCCGACAGATCAGGCTGGCAGAAATATGGGAGAGGATTTACAGGCGGGAGTCCGCGCGCTGCAAGCTGGCTCGCGACTATAACGTTGCCCGCGTCTGTAAGAGCTTTCTGCATCGCGACATCTTCTTCCAAGCCGCGAGGTTCCGAGAGAAAGACATCGAGGCCGATCACACGTGGCTTCGCAGCGGAGGTCTCCGTGATTACCTGAGCAATCAGACTGCGAGGGATCGGAAACTGCTGAAGCGCCGCGACAGTCTCGTCGTCGAAGTCGATGAGCACAATGTGGGAACCGGGAGGAGCGTAGGCGGCGTGGTTGACCAAAAAATCGTAGCCCGATAACTCCAAGTCCGCGAAAGACAAAGAGCGGCTTATTAAGAACGCTATTGCACACACGACAGCGGACAATAGGAAGCACTTTGCAATCTGTCCGCTTTTGAGCTCGGCCGCCACAGCCATTATCTGCTCCGGTTTCCAATATGCTTGACCTGCCCTCACCAGATTCAATTGCGAGCACTTACGCGGACGTAGAGCAATGGAACGCCCGTCCTACACCTGGGCTCTTCAGCGCCAGTTGCCAATCAGGATGAAGGGCGCCCAGTAAAACGGATGTGTGTAGACGGGGCGTGACAGACCATCCGTGGCAAATTTTCCCTGCAGCAACTCAATTTGAGCTTCTCGCAGCGCTTCGGCTTTCGTCATGTCCGGATGAGTAGTCCATAGCTCGTAGAAGTGTTGCATCAGTATGCCTGTGCTCGAGTCGTATACGCCCCACAAGCTGGCGACCACTGCACGGGCGCCTTTTTGTTGCGCGAGTATACCGAGACCGTCAACCTCGCGACCGTCTCCGGCGGCGCCGCCCACCGCGGTGTTGCAGGCTGAGAGTGTTAATAACTGGGTGTCGGTGAAACTGAATTGGGGATCTGCGCGGATTTCCGCCAGGCTCAGATGCTCACCTTGTCGGCCTTTTCCGCCCAGCAGCAGAAATGAGTTTGTTTCATTGCCAGGCGCAAACGCGAAGTGGCTGGCGATGTGAATGAGAGGATAGTTCTGTTCGAGAGCTTTTTTCATGCTGTCTTCGGTAAAGGTCTCGTCGAGCATCATCTGGCCCGGCAGAACGCCGCTGGAGTCCGGGATGTTTTTGTCGCGGATGATGCGGTTGAGTTCTTCTGGAACGGAGGGCAGAGCGCTAAAGTCACCGTAGGATTTCGAGACGCCCATTGCGAGGCCGCGCCAGCCGCTCACATTGGGGCGCTCAGTCAGACTGGCAACACTTGCTGGAGTGAATACTTCGTTCCTGTATTTTTCAACTAAGTATCCACGGCCATCATGCAGAGCTGCCATCGGGATGTAGCGCAGCACATCGTCGAGTGACCACATGAGTGTCTCCGCCCTCGCGCCCGCAAGATCCTGTACCGCAGGACCGAGCAGGATACGATACAGCTCCTGAGCCTTCGGCACGGGATCGGATTTGGGATCGACCAATGATTGGCGAAAGTCGAAGACTTTCTTGCGCAGTTCTGCCGCGGTGATTGGATATTCGCGCGCGACCATCACATTGGGGGTGACAACGATAACGCGATACTTCTCCTCGCCGACAAGCGTATAGAGGGCCACAGCGCCGGGATCGAGTTGGCGCAGCACACGCTGCATGCCGCTGGCGTTCTCCCGCACGCTTTCAACTGTGCTCTGTGCTGTTGATTTGTCGAGTTCGGCATAAAAACGGTTCAGGAATTTTTCCCAGTCCTCGTTAGCTGATTTCACCTGGCCGGTAAGCTCGGCGAGACGTTTTTCCTCGTCCGGTGTGCGCGAAGGCTTGGAGCGAAGCGCGGCCCATTCGTTTCCGACGGCAGTGACGCGGCTCGCATTCTCTTCGTACTCGCGCTTGATCAAATCCTCGCTCTTTGTTAGGTTCACTGGAGCGGCAAGCGAAGATGTATTTTTGCTGTCACGGCGGATGAATTCGAAATATTCTTCATTCTTGAGAAGATCGAGCACCTGCTGGGCCTCGATCAAGCGGCCCTGGGTAATAAGCAGGTCGGCCAGGAGACGATAAGGTCCACCGTATCGCGCAACGAACCGATCGCGGGTTTCAACATTCAAGCTTTTGAGACCTGTACGCACATCTTCATAAATGTTCACAGACTGTTTTCCAAAGAGAATTGCTAGTACTGGAACTTTCAAACCATTCCACGCCCACATAAGATTAGCTAATGTCGAGCCCTCCCCTAGGGGGTTCCCCACGTCTCTGAAGGCTGCCAAGGCTTGGCTGTAATAAAGGATTGCTGTTGGATAGTCTTTCAATCGCTCATTAACTGCACCCAAGCTTTCCAACGCGTACGCCTCGCTGCGTCTATTTTTCGCGTCGAATCTTGCGACCGCAAGTGAGTCCCTGAAGAATTCAATCGCTTTTCCGTACTGGCCCGAATCTAAATAAACCATGCCTAAGCCGTCTAGCACATTCGATTCGGCCCTAAAAGCTTGCATCTTCCGATCTAATGGCAGCACCTGCTCGAAGTATTGAACGGCTCGTTCGTGCAGTCCAAGGCGATAGCAAACAAATCCCAAGCCTTCCAGTACTGAAGCTTCGGTTGCTTCCTGTTTCGCCGATTGCGCAATCCCGAGCGCCTGAACTAACAAATCAAGGCCTTTGTCATATGCGCCCAAGTGCACGTAGATATTCCCCAGACTGCGAAGCGAACTCGCCTGTCCATCCTGTCTATCAATTGCTTTGAAGATTCGTAGGGATTGTTCGTAGTGCCCAATTGCGTTATCAAACTGGCTCATTGCTTCATAAACTTCACCCATGGCACTCAGGGTTCTCCCTTCTCCAGCCCGGTCGCCGACGGCGCGCACGGTGAGGAGCGCCCGCTCAAAATAATCGAGCGCCATCTTGTTCTCTCCGAGAGTACGATTTACCACTCCAAGGGAGTAGAGCGTCACAAATCCTTCATAGTTGTCACCCACGGCCCGCCAAAGCGACAAGGACTGTTCGAACAACACAGCGGAACGTTGTCGAGCTTCTGGAGCTTGGTCCTGATAAGCGCGTAGAGCTTCCGCAAAGATTCGTTCCGCAGAGATTCGTATTTGTTCGGAATCGGTGGCTGGGCGAAAGAGGCTGATTGAAATCTGGTATAGTCCTGGCAGTGCGTTCTTATATCGGGAAGCGATCTTTAGTGTATAAGTTGCGTTAGACTCGGCTATGGTTGAGAGTTGTTCCAGACCCCACAATCCGTTCATGCTATCCATCCAAGCGATCTGCTTTTCGTCCGGTCCAAGGAGCGCAAGAACAACATCAACTCCACGCTGATCGACGACGACGTGGAGGAATTGTCCCGCCTCGACGCGAATCTCGTAGGAGTCTGTTCCACCGCCAGCAAGCGTCTTCTCGATCGGTTTGCCGGATTCGAGGCGAACTCCAAGGATCTTCTCTTGTGTCAGATTAGCGAATGTGGATTGCGGAGGCTGGGCCGCCTGCGCCGTGACGAATGCTGGAGCAACGCAAAAACAGACTATCGCTGCGATTGCCCGTTGTGGCCAAGGGAACGGAAGGACGGGCCGGATGAGCAATGCCACGCGCAGTTCCTCCTAAAGTCGGAGCTATTATTGCACCGCAAAAGTGACTGTCAAGACGTAGACGTATCTCTCTGATTACGCAGTCTGACGGTGTTTTGGGTTTCGTTTTTGCGATCGCGCGAACTCAAGTTGAAAGGGAGGTCGCGCCGAAATCACATGTCTGTGGGCAGCCGGAATCGCCATTTCTGGATGCGCGGAATCAAGGACTTATGGGCTGGTCGGAAGTCGGGTTTGTGGGCAGCGCAACCAACTGCTTGCCTGATACAAGACCTTTCAATCGGGGATTCGGTCATCAGCTCTACAAGAGAACGCGTTGCCGGGATCAGACTTGAGCTGGCCAAAACGAGCTAATCGGACGAGTAAGGTTCTAGTACGGCACTTGTCCGGTTATCCGACTAATCAGGAGTTAGTCTGTCGCTGCCGGAACCGATTGCTGGTGAGAAGAGGATTTATCAACATCTCTCGGAAATGAATGAGCGATAGACTCTGACAAGTTCTCGATTTCTTTCCCAACGCGAATCGCGAGATTTTGAGTCTACGTTGGCAGATATCGAAGAATCGTGCCGATGGTCTGCGGTCCGTGGCAGCGCACCATCAGTGCGCCGTCGTCATCGAAAGGCTCTTCCCAGTAGACAACACCCACGAGAACTTCGAATGAATCCAAGTTGCCGTCGCTCGATTTATATATGTAAACCTTCCAGAGTCCGCCACCGCTAACACCGCCGAACCGTTTCGCGACATCAGGCAACGTGTTGTCTATGCCGACGTCAATGTAATCAAAGTCTTGCCGCAGGGCGTGTGAAGATCGCAGAGTCAGATAAGGACCAGTCGCTTTGGTGAGAAGCATGGCTTGTATTTCGGGAAACGCCCCTGCTTCTGTGAAGATTCCCCGCTCTGCTGGCGCTCCCATCAAGAATACAGTTTCAACACAGTTGACCTTCATCTCCTTTTTTTTGGAAAGATTGTAAAAGGAACGCCCGGTTGCCTGAATGCTTCCTATCCGCTCGGAAGGTAGGCGCAGCATTATTATGTCCGGCCCCCACTCGTTCCATTCTGGCGGAATTTCGGGGCCGAACGGGACTATTTGGTCTCGAGTGATGGAGAAGCGCGTAGATTGTTTTTCTTTGAGAGGTATCAGAATCCTGTCTGCCCTCCTTAGCCCGTCCTCCTTATTCTGTCTGCCATGCCAAACATGGGCGGCAGTCAATACATAATACGAATCACGAAACGAGACTAAGATTCCCGAGCCAGCTGGCCGTAGTTCGCCGTTCTTCAACGCTATGAACGCAACCGTGTAGTCATTGATCTCTCTGCCGATTTTATCGCCGAGCATAGACGGCTCGCCGCTAAACAGAAGTTGCTCAACCTCAGGGCATAGGTGATTTTCATTCGGGGATTGAAGTCCACCATCACCGCGGATCATAATCCGACGGTTTTATCACAAGCTACATGCGGATAGCTGTTCATAACTGAGATCATCACCTAGCCGACCAGTACCTGATAAACGCCCGGAGAAGTGAAATCGGGGCAAAACCACTTGTACGGTAATCCGACTAATCGGGAGTTACGCGCTTTTTCACGGTGCAATTAGACTATGAACCACTCGGACCGGCGTCAGTCCGGAAAGTTCATCCGTCGTATGATGGCGACAAAACCCGGCTCAGAGCGGATGGAATCGAACTCCGG
>Ga0302325_10027161_pt1 | contig 11873 bp, 8 predicted proteins | sample Palsa_T0_2_FD_201948 | JGI IMG/M metagenome (GOLD analysis project Ga0302325, IMG submission 201948) | Peat permafrost microbial communities from Stordalen Mire near Abisko, Sweden - Palsa_T0_2 | ecosystem: Environmental > Terrestrial > Soil > Palsa > Peat permafrost | place: Sweden: Abisko... | reverse complement strand
GCACGTCCGGATAGAGGTGATGCAGGTAATCGAGCATGCGCATATGCAGCGCGAAGTCGTGCAGCGCATGATATTCGTCTTGCGACTGCACCAAATTGACGGCCACCACGCGCGAATCAGCATGGGCCAACTCGAAGCCGGCGAGCATCTGCGCAAAGACACCGATCGGCGTCAGGGCACGCAGCACCTGATTCTGAAAGCGCAGGACCACCCCGCAACCCGGATCGGCGTGCGCCCCGGCGCAGCCCAGAACCGCGCGCATCTTCGCCTCGGCGGCGTCGAGATGCCGGCGCGCTCCGGCCACAACGACCGGCATTCCCGCCGCGTCAAAACGGGCGCGCAACGCTGCGAAATCCGACGTCCAGGCGACTTGCTGCGCAAGACGGAGCGCCGCGCCTTGATCGGGCGTCAGCATCGTCTCAAGATAGACTTCATGCTGCTGGGCGGCTCGTGCGACGACCTCGGCGAGCATTTCGCCCCAGTGTCCGTTGGTGACCAGGTCGAATTTACCGAACGCTGCAAAGAAGTGAACGCGAACATCGGGATCGTCGGATGTAGGCGTGAAATTGCGGATGGACCAGGCATCGATCACGCGATTGCGAAAAGTGAAATCATCCAGTGCGCGTTCCGCGGGCGACGACCCGTCTCCGGGTGCGCACGGCGGCGCGACAATGCGAAAGCTGCGATCGATACAATCACCGTCGGTGACGGCATAGTCGATATAGCTTTCAGCGTAGACCGCCCCGGTGAGATGATGATGCAGATCGCCGCCTTTGGGCATTCGAGTCAAGAAATCGACGAGCAGGGCCGTGTTACCGGCGATCGATGCGAGACGGTGCTGCGTCCGCAGCGTCGGTGAGGTTGACGCCGCGGCGGTCGGCGCGACAGACCAGATCGCCAGGCCGACTAACACGATCGCGGCCGCTCGAATCAGCATCGTTCAGGCGAACGATTGCGCTTCGATCGAGCCGGGCCATCTATCCAATTGTCCAGTGACGGACCTACCCGGCCGTGTCGAGTTTACGGCGGGAAATGCTCGCGCCTAGAGATTGCGCCGCCTTTATTGTCTTGGCGCGATACATCGCCTCGTCGGCGCGTTTGAGCAGCGTCTCCGCATCATTGCCGTCCGTCGGGAAAATGCTGATTCCGACGCTGCAGCCGAGGTGGTAGCACACGCCCTCATGCCAAAACGGCTCTTGGGCGGTCTTTGTCAGCCGCCTGGCTAATTCGCCGGCAGATTTTGGGCTGTCGATCATCGGCTGCAGCACGAGAAATTCGTCCCCGCCTAAGCGGGCAACGGTGTCGGTCGCGCGAATGCAATGGGCAAAGCGCGCTGCGATATCGCGCAGGACGGCGTCCCCGACATGATGTCCGCCTCGATCGTTGACTTGCTTGAAGCCATCCAGATCGATAAAATGAATGGCGAACGACACGCGCTCAGGCTCCGTTGCGGCCACCAATACGTGAAGCTTGTCAAGGATGCAGCAGCGATTTGGCAGGCCGGTGAGGGTGTCAGTAAACGCCAGACCGTCGAGCTTGGCATTTTGGCGCCGGCGATCGATGATCGAGCCGATCAAGGCGGCAACCATTTTGAGGAAGACGCGGTCTCGCGCGCTCAGTGGCTCACACCGCGGTTGAGCGGTGGCAATCGCCAAAGTCCCGAACGTCGAGCCATTGAGGCCGATCTTGACCGCAACCATGCCGCGCCAGGCGGTCTGCTGCGACACGAAAAAGTCATGCCACGGCGAAGCGCGCAGATCATCGACCACCCACACGTCGTCGGACGCAATAATGAACTGACTCAGCGTTTCGTTGAGCGGCAGCGTCAGCCCCGGCTGGACTGACTCAGGCGCACCGAGCGTGCTGAGAATGGTCGCGGTGTCCTGGGCGATTTCGGCGACGAATCCCAAGCTGCAGCTAAGGTGCCCTGCCGCGAGTGCGAGCGCGTCGACGATCTGACTTCTCCAGTCGCCGCCGTCCCCGGCAGCGATCTCGCACAAGGTCGTGAGACGCAGTGACATCTCGTGACTTTGCGCTTGCGCCAAACGCAGATCGCGAACGTCTCGGGATACTGCGATGACTCCCGATTCGATCCCGTCGACCAGGTTGGGGAAAGCACTCATCTGAACGTTGATCGCTGTTCCCGTTCCGTTTTTGAGGACCGTGTCGAAAATGACGCGCTCGCCGTTATTTGCGCGCTCGAAGACTTCCAGGGTTTTAGGGCGAGAGGCCGGTTCGATGAATGTCAGGTAGTGCCGGCCGATCGATTCAGCGATCGTGACCCCAAGCAACTCGCAGCGGGCTCGATTTGTTCGCAAAACAAATCCCTCTCGATTGTAAACGGTAATCGCATCGGGGTTTTCGTCAAACAGCGACTGCACCTCGGCGCGCAACGTCGCGACCTCCGCCATCGATTTGCCAAGAGCCGTCGCGCCAAAGCGCAAAGCGAGGCCGATGATCGCGATCATCCCCAGCTCGATCGCCAGGTTTGCGGCCAGGGCGACGTTGAAATCGATGCGGTGGGCGGCAACGAGTTGGGTAAGGCTTAAAGAAACCGCGCAGGCGATAACCGTGAGAAAGGCAAGCCCCGGCGTGCGCTGCATGAGCGCCCACATCGAATCAAGCCTTAATCGCAGAAGACGCCCCACCCCTTATCGGTATCGTCAGGAGCTGGGCGAAAGTTCGCCTTGCTTCGGCCACACGGCGCTCCCGGGACGGTAAAGAGTTCTTTAAACGTAGGCGACACTTTGTAGTGGTACGATAAGCCGCGCATCCAGCTGCGTCGAGGCGGGCGATGAATCCGCGTCTTCCCGGCGCGGAGGCGCGGCTTTACTGGCGTGACTCTTTTTTTGATGCGCCCGGATACCATTTCTGAGCGTTAGGTACCGGCACGCGTCTGAGGCGAACCTTCAAGATCGGTCTAGGCCATCCTGATCGCACACGTCACTCGGTAAAGCTCTGGAACTCGTCCATTTCGATGCCGTACTCTCGGCTCAACGCTGCGAATAACTTCTACGTGAAGCGCCGGTCACGCTGAGCACAACGTCGGCGCGGGTACGCCTTCTCAGCCTGATAACCGTGCTCAGAGCGAAGTACGCGTCCCCACAGACTTACTCGGCACCTGCCTGGCGCCTTCCGATCATTGTCGCCCAGGCTCAAGCGACTGGCAGCGGGCGGCGGGAATCGAACCCGCAACTCTTGCTTGGAAGGCAAGGGCATTACCATTATGCAACGCCCGCGAGCGCGACGGCAGCTTCGATCATTCGCAGCCGCGCCGTGACCTCCCGCTCTCGTCCGCCACGCCTTAGCCCCGGCGCGAGCGGAGAGCGCAGCCGATGCCTCGGCCTCCTCAGCGAGGCCGGTTCGCCAGCTCCGGCCGCCTAAGCGAGCCGGTTCGCCCGTCGCTCCCGGGCGCAACACCGCGTCGGTTCGCTCCGACGCGTGTCGCTAGGTGGCGACGCCCCGCTCCAGCACATCGCCCTCTGCGCGTGCCAACCGCCAGCGAAAACGCGGCGACCGCCATCCGCGGGGGAACGACGGTCGCGCGGTCGCTGAATTGGTGGGCAGGGTTGGATTTGAACCAACGTACCGCGTTAGCGGGCCAGATTTACAGTCTGGTGCCTTTAACCACTCGACCACCTACCCACGATGGCGACTCGCGTAGATACGGTGAGTAACGAACCTGCTCCTCGTAACGTTCGAGCAGCACACCGAACCGGCGTCTGTGGCTCGAATCGCGGTCCCGCGGCGAGCCTGACATATGCGCCGGCGAGAGTCAAATGCGAGGCCGGCATTGGCGTGACCGGTGCGCAGCCGCGGGAAAACGTCGCCCCCGCGGCGGACGCTGTGAGTCGGCCGCCGTGCACGTCCTGGGCGAGCTTACGGCAGCGTTGAAGTTCGTCCGTTTCGTAGGCGCGAAGTCCGGGGTCTGCCTCGTAGGACAGCATCATCGTCCATGCATGAACGGCGTCGTCGAAGTGCCCGGCGGCGGCTGCGTCTTCGGCGGACCGGAACCAGCGGTTGCGACGAACTCTACGCTCGATATCGACCGGCGTCGGGGTTTGAAGCGCATCGTAGCGCCGTTCATCGGATGGGTCGAGCCGCAGCACCTGTTCCGTTCCAAAAGTACCGGACGACGGACCAATCGGGGCGCGCCGTGCTCGCGCCCACGATCGTCACCGGCTCGACCTGCGTTACGCGAAGCGCTTCGCCAACGAAAGGCGCCGGCAGCGCGTCAAATCGGCTGTCCCAGGTATGTTCGAGGATCAGGCTTTCGGCAACGGCGCCGCTGGACGCATCGACGAATGCCGCTACCGCCGCACAGCCCTTCTGCGCGACGACCGCCTCGAGCGCGACGTACGCACCGTGCCGCGACAGCGTCTCCCACGTGCCGCAGTCGCCGCTATGCACCTCCGGAAGATCGATGCACGTGAAACGCAACGGAAAGATCCGATTGAGGTCGATCGTGCGCCGCCGGCGGGCAACGACCAGGTCAGCGAGCCCGAGACGACCGACGGCGAGACCGCCCCTGGACCAGTATCGAAATCGCGATCGTGCGCGATGCGGTAGCGCAAAACCATCCGAACTGCCCCGTCGGTTAAGGCTTGCCGTTGCACGGGACCCGGTGGTCCGAAATGAAATTATCGGGTGGGCGCTTGGACGATCGCTTGCGCGCGCCGGCGCGCACTGCGCCGTCCGCCGGCGACGAACACGGCAACCCCGCTGCCGACGGTAACGATCGTAAGTCCGACCACCTTGACGACGGCCAACAATTTATTGGGGTCGTCATCGGCCGGGAAGCCCGCTAGTACCGTTGACACCACAGTTGTGGCGAAACCGACGAGCGAGACGGCGACGATCGTCGCCCGACCGCCCGGGATGCGGATCGAGGCGATCGTTTCGGGCTCGCGCGTCAGCTTGATTGCCGACGCGAACAAGAACAGGAACGGCAGCAGGGTTACGATGACCGTCATACTGACGAGGACGTCGTAAGCACCCTTGACGGTGGTGCCACCTTGGCTAAGGACGATGAAGCCGGCGGCGATGATGGCCTGCGTGACGAGCGCGACGACCGGCGAATGCCAACGCGGATGCATACGCCCGAAGCCCTTGGGCAAATAGTGATCAATTCCCGCGACGAACGGGATCCGCGCGACCGCACCCAGCCACGCACCGACGCTGCCCATGCAGCTCGCAACGACGAGGATCGCGGCGATCGGCGTTAGCAGCGGCCAGCCCAGCCGCGTCGCAACGTGTTCGATCGCTTGAACCACGCCGGCCGACGGATCGACGTCGCTCGAACGCAGGATAACCAGCACGCTGGCGGTTCCCAGGACGTAGACTGCCGCCGTCACGGGTGCCGCGAGCGCCAGGCCCAGCGGGATTGCGCGGCGCGGGTTCTTCACTTCGCCGGCCATGAAGGAGAGCGCCTCGGGACCTGTCCACGCGAAGGCGATAACGGACCAGAAGATCACGTCCTTGATCGCCAACCCCGGCCGGAGCGCGTGCGGTGTGAACGCGTTCGCCGGTCCGAACTTCACCAGCATGATCCCGCCCAGCGCGATCAATCCCAGCGTCACCAGCCAGCGGCTCACCGCTCCGACATTGTTCAGCCACTTGCCGACGTCGAGCCCGAGGACATTGACGAATGTACCTAGCGCTAGTCCGGCGAGCGACACGATCGCGAAGTACAGCGGCGCAGCGGAGAACGACGTGCGCGACGCTGCGCTTATGAACAAAGCGTTACCAGCGGTGAAGTACAGCAGTGACGGGAAATACGGCAAGTTACAGGTCCAGTACGTCCAACCCGTGATGAATCCGGCGAACGGCCCAAACGCGCGTTTGCTCCAGACGTACAGGCCGCCCTCGTCGGGGAAGCGCGATGAAAGGTACACGACGACGACGCCGAGCGGAACGAACATGGCAAGCGCACCAACGATCCACACCACGAGCGACGACGGCCCGGCTGCGGCTGCCGTCGCGACCCACTGCAAATTCGAGCCGGTGATGACGAAAAACAGGACGACATCCGGTAGGCCGAGGCTGCGATGCAGCAGCGGGGGCGATGGCTGTGCGGCGACATCGCGCGGCGGATCCGGCATCCGCTAGTTAGCGTCGCAAAGCGCCGGGTTTCCTTCAGTCGAACAGGCCATGCTCAGCAGTCGATCGGCACGATCTTCCGCGATACTCGCTCCTCGCTCATCGAGGGCGGGGCACCGCGCTTCTGGTGTGAAGTACGCCGTTTTGAATCTCGAGGGCACGTGTGTTCGAGAACGTACTGGGCATTTTCAGGTTTCGCGAAAATGAATCCCACGCGCGGGTTTGTAACTTTCGAACGGCACGTTTGGGAATTCCTTAGCGACGGTGTCTGCGCTGAGGTCAACCGCGCGCTGAGTCGTCGCGATCGACTCCGCGCTTTAGCGCATATCGCGCCGTTGTCGGTTGCAGCGGCCAGAGAGTCCGCCTGACGCGGGCTGTCTCCTTACCGCTCAGTCAACTAGAGACTTGTGTTCTGGTTGCGGAACAGCATGCGACGCGTCTCGGCGTTCGCTTGTTCCAGCTCGTCTTGACGTTTGTTCTTTGAGTCGACCTTAGACATCGACACGTTCGTTGCATTCGTGTTCATCGCCGTCGCGGGCGCCGTGGTGGTTCTAGCCGACGTCTGGACACCGGCTGAAATCAGCCCGGATGCGAGTGCGCTTGCCATCATGATTCGTTGGAGTTTCGGTGATCTGGTCTTCATGTTCGTTCCTTTCACTAACTCTAGTTGTAACTTATGTTTCGGAGCGTTCATAGCGTCGGGTTTCGATCCCAACAACTGCGTGTAGCCTAGGGTCGAGCGCGAATCGTTGGCACGTTAGCGTTCGACGACATCGCCACTCGTGACGTGCCAGGAACTGCCATCGGCGAAATCGACTTCCGCGACGTTGCACGTGATATTGGGAAAGGCGTCTAAACCGCTGCCTGCTGCAAAGTTATGCTTGATCTGCACGCCGGGACTGAAAGTGCCCTTTTCCACGATGCTCTGCGTTAATCTGCCCTCATTTACCAAGAAGGTAACCGTCGTCGCGGGAACGTCGCCGTTATTGACGAACTTTAGCGTGATCCCGCTAGCGACGAACTGCGGCGCTTCAATGAGCTCACCACCGATCATCCCCGACTCATACGACTCGTTGACATTGAATGACGTTATTGCTACGGGCGACGTCGCGCTATAGGCGACACTCTGCGCACTTGCCAGCGCCGGAGTTGCGACAATCATCGCGACTGCCGCGGAAATCCTCAAGATACGGTTAGTCACTGTAAATCTTCCCTGTAACGATTCGAGTTATTACTACATTAAGTACGCCCGTCACAAGGTACCGGATTACTGCCGGCGTGCGAAATGTCCAACTCCACAACGCCATTCCGGAATCAGAATCTACGGTTGTCGAACCGCGACGACAGCTTCTTGGTCGGCGACGTCGCACGTTCAACCGTCCTGCGCGCAGTCGTGTAATGGTTCCAGAAGTGCGATTCTGAAAGCCTGAAAGCAGGATCTCGTTTGCGCTTCTCATCAAAGGCCAGTCCGGCGCGGCGTCGCTAGAGATGGAGAAAACCCACGCGAGGTGCGGGTGCGCACCAGATAACCGTAGCTCGTCCGATCGTACACCTGAAAGCCTGCCCGGAGCGCCTCGGTGACAGAAGTAAAGACCATAGTGCCTGCCATTGTGTTCGCCCTCGCCTAGCGTTTGTGCGGCTAACGATTTCAAGCCGTACATTGGTACGCGCTCCGGCCGGCAAACGGATCAGTCCATAAGGACACAACCTGCAGCTGCGACACCCGCACTCATCCGCAATACGCCGCCGCGCGTACATGGGCGTGCCGAGTTCTATCAAGCGAAGTGACGGGGAGATCATGCTGGCGCTCCTCGCGGCCGTAGGCGGTCCCTAGCGGCGCTCGGCGCATTCACGGGCGCCTCGTATGAAAAGGCGCGGGTCGATTTGGGACCGCTCGCTCGGATTGATTTAGGAAGAAAAACGGCCAGCCCGCGGCGAACTGTTCCCTGACGCGCCGGCATAGCTCAGTTGGTAGAGCAGCTGATTTGTAATCAGCAGGTCGTCGGTTCAAGTCCGACTGCCGGCTCCAACAAAAAGCTCGTAATGACGGGCTTTTTTTCATGCGACGGGCTGCAGCCGAAAAGCGCCGCCGCGAGGTGCTGCAGCCGAAAAGCGCTGCCGCGACGCGCTTGCAGCCATTCTGCAGCCCGCGGTCTGAAAAGTGCCTCGCGCTCGGTTGCGCCGGCTCTTTTCAACGAGCACATCGAGCCGATCGGCTGCCCAACGCGTCCACGAAATCAAGATCGCGCCGCGATCGAGATCTAGGTCAATCCATTTTAAGCCGAGCAGCTGGCCGCGACGAAGCCTCAAGACCGATCGCCGTCGCCACGGGGCCGAGTATTCCGTCCGCGGCGCTCGCGGCGAGCACACGCGCCTAGTCATCCCACAAGGCGGACGTGCTATGATCGGCTGACTACGCAACGAACGGCCGCAGCCGGCTATGATACCGACTTCGCCTTCTGGGCCGAAGGTCAGGCGATCGCGTTGCGCGAGGGCCGATTCGCCGACCTCGACCTCCCCCATCTGCTCGAGGAGATCGACGACCTGTCAGGCAGCATTCGGCGCGAAATCCGCTCTCGGCTCAAGCAGATCTCGGCGCACCTCTTGAAGTTCCAATACCAGCCAGATCGAGCGACGCCGTCATGGGAGACCACGGTTCGCGTTGAGTCCTCGGAGATCGACGACTTGCTCGAGGAATCGCCCTCGCTGCGACCAGAGATGCCCGAGTTCCTGGCCACGGGTTATCGCCGCGGGCGCAAGCTGGCAAGCAGTGAGACGAGCTTGCCGATCGCGACGTTCCCCGAGTCCCCGACGCCCGAGTTCGAGCGTGCGATGCGGGCCGTGTTGGCCGGCGAAGACTTCGGGCGTTCGGGTAACCCGACCTAGAGCGAACCGAACGCCGTCGCCGTAAATCGCTTGTTCTCCCGTAGGATGTGCTTAAGGCCTACCTGCAGAAGCGCGAAAACGATCGCTCGGCACAACGGCTGAAGCAACGGTTAACCGGCCGCTAAGTCTGAAGGAACGATTCCTCTCGTAACGATAGACGCACCTCCTTAGGTAATGTCGAACGCCCCGTTCGCGGAGCAATGTTGGCGCGAGTTTGAGGCTGCGATTTTCTTTTTGGTCGGAGGGCGTCGATCTGATGTTTCTTCGCTCACACGTAATTTGTCTCGCTTTTGCTGTCGCTGCTCCACTTGTTGCCTGTAACGGGGCGGCTAACGTCGGCCCGACGGTCGACGAGATCCCGGGCAGGCCGCAATCCATTGACACGCGCTCGCAGGGTGCGCTCGAGGCCGCTGCTGTTTCGGCACGCGACGCGCTCGCGACGGCGCAGATGGCGGTTCCCAGCAAGATATACGTGGTGAACAATGCCAACAACACACTGACAACGTACAACGCGGACGGTTCCCGGACAAAGCCGACCATCGGTGGCTTGAATCAACCCGAGGGCGTAGCTGTCGACGCAGCCGGCAAAATCTATGTGTCGAACAACGGCAACAACACGATAACGACATACAACGCTGATGGAACGCGAACCATGCCCACGATCACCACGGGCATTGATGGCCCTGTTGGCGTGGCAGTCGACGCGGCAGGCAAGATTTACGTCGCGAACAACCGTAATTTTACCGTCACGACGTATAACGCGGACGGTTCACAAAGTGCGCCGACCATCAGCGGAGACCAAGTGAATTTCCCCCTCGGTGTGGCGGTCGACGCGGCCGGCAAAATATACGTCTCGGTGGCTGGGGTCGAGGGTTCTTCCAATGCCGTAACGACGTACAACGCGGATGGCTCGCCTGCGACACCGACGATTATTACCGGCCTAGCTTTGCCGTTTGGCGTGGCGGTCGACGCGGCCGGCAAGATATACGTCGCGAACTACCTCGGCAATCCCAACGGCGATGGCGACGTGACGACCTACAATGCAGACGGCACCCAGAGCACACCCACGATCAGCGCGGGGCTCAACGCTCCGACTGGCGTGGCGGTCGATGCGCGTGGCAAGATCTTCGTTTCGAACTTCGGCGCCAGCGGAGTTCCCGGCACGGTCACCACGTACAATCCCGCCGGATCGCGAATCAAACCGACGATCGGAAAGGCCTTGAATCGTCCCTTTGGCATCGCTGTCCGCTAGCAGTTTCGCATCTCAACCGCAAACGCGCGGGCATCCCGACCCCGGCGCAGCCCGAACCAGGTAGGCCGTTTCGTCGGCGAAGTCTGGTGATGGTTCCCCCTCCGCGCGGTTAGGAGGCCGGCGCCGCGAGGACTTTGTTGCGCCCGGCTTGCTTCGCGAGATAGAGCGCGGAGTCGGCGCGTTGAAAGGCGTTATCGATCGTACCGGAAGTATTATCGAACGGCGCGACCCCGAAACTGCACGTGACGCTCACAGCCGTTTCGCCCGAAATTACCTGCGCTTCCGCGATTTTTGCGCGGATGCGTTCAGCAATTGCCTGCGCTTCACCGACTTCGGTATGCGGCAAAAGGAGCGCAAACTCTTCACCGCCAATCCGTGCGATAAGATCTCCCGGTCGCAGATTCTCCTTGGCAACCAGCGCCACGTGTGACAGCACGATGTCTCCGACGCCATGTCCGAACGTGTCGTTGACGCGTTTGAAATGATCGATGTCAAAGATGACGACAGAGAGCGAACTGGGTTCGCGCCCGAGTGCCGCAATCTCGATTTGCCCGCGTTCCGTCAGCGCTCGGCGGTTCGCGACTCCGGTCAGCGCGTCGGTCAGCGAAAGGCGCTCGAATTCCGCCGTCTTCCTTGCCAGTTCCGCTTGCGTTACTTGCAGCGCCGCGACCGTCCGCTCGAGTCTCGTATACGCGGCGGCGTTATCAAGTGCGATCGCGACGTACGTGTTCAGCGTCCGCAAGATCGAATAAGCTTTCTCGGAAAATGTCCCAAGCTGGTCGGCCTGGATCGCCACCACGCCCAGCACGCGATCGGCAACCAGCAGCGGCGCAAATAGATCATGTCGCGCTTCGCCCGGGATCGTCGGACTCAGCTTTTCGCTCTTTTCACGAACAACCGTCGCGGCGAGTGAGGATCGATCATCAAGCGCGATGTCGACGGCGTTGTAAGCGCGTTCGTCGTCACTGCACCAAGCCGGGATGAGTCGCTTATCGGAAGCGTCGACCAACCAAATCACGAGGGCGACCGGACCGAGTAAAAACGTGATCCGCTGGGCGAAGATACGCACGATTGCGTCGGCGTCGAGATTCGCGGTGATTTCCTGCCCGATCTTCCCGAGTGTCGCGATCATCTCCGCGACGCGGCGATGGGATTCGGCGTCGGCGCGATGAGATTCCGCGTCGGCACGGGCGCGCTCGACGCCCAGTTTCGCCGTCATGCGGCGCGCGTATTGCTGGGCGACTCCGGCTTCCAATTCGGCACGCACCTGGTGGTGCCGCGCGAGGGCGTGGAACGCTGGGGCATAGTCGCCAAGGTCCTGGTGTGCCGTTGCGCGCGCAAGCAGCACAGCCGCACGGGTATGGGACTCGTCGTCACGATCGAGAACGTCGAGCGCCCGATCGGTGTGCTCGAGCGCAGTCCGCGGCCAATGGAGGGCCAGGGCCGCTTCCGCGAGACCAACTTGTGCCGTCGCAATGCCCAGTTCGTAATCGATGCGCTCAATCTCGGCCAGCCTTCGCTCGAAGGCGGCATACGCCGCGGCCGGCTCTCCCGTCATCAGGAGATGTTCGGCGAGGGCGCCGTAATATGCCGCGCGCCGCGAAGCGCCCAGCCGCGGGTCGGGTCCGCGCCCAGG
>Ga0302325_10027160_pt1 | contig 11873 bp, 8 predicted proteins | sample Palsa_T0_2_FD_201948 | JGI IMG/M metagenome (GOLD analysis project Ga0302325, IMG submission 201948) | Peat permafrost microbial communities from Stordalen Mire near Abisko, Sweden - Palsa_T0_2 | ecosystem: Environmental > Terrestrial > Soil > Palsa > Peat permafrost | place: Sweden: Abisko... | reverse complement strand
CATCGCGCTTGCAAGCTTCACGTCGGCCTGGCGGTAAAGATCGAGCAGACGCTTCACTGTGTCTTCGCTCGCGGGCATGACCTTTTGCGGCGACCATGACAGTACTGGCGCTGGACCGCGCACGACCAACGGTGTCACGGGGCCGACAGCGAAGGCCTTGCTGCCCCTCGGATCGACCCGGCCGCCCGGCGTGAGGCTTGTGAGCGCACGATTGAGCCACCCGCTGTCGCTCATGGCCGGGTTGGGAAGACCGCTTTCAAGCAAATCCTGGCCGTCGAAATGCGAACGTTCGCGGTACGGAGTGGCGCAGGCGTGAACGACGATCGCCTCGCTGGCCTGGAACATGTGATGGAGATTGGGCATCGCCGGATTAAGCGCGAAGAAGCTGTCGAGCTTGAGCGCGGGCGTCTTGCCGTCGAGCAGCAATGCGTTGTCGCCGCGCAGCGACACCCAATTGGGATCGCCAACCGGCGCGACTGCGGCAAGACCATCGAGCGCGCCGCGCAGAATGATCGTCAGAAAGCGCGGGTCGCGGCCTTCCGCGTGCGCGAGCTTCGGCAGATGCGCCCACGCGAACAGCGTTCCGGAAGCGAGCAGCACGTCCCGCCGCGACGATGCATGGAAAAATCGCATGTTATCTCCGCAGAAATTCCGGTGTCATCACAAGCAGCGCCAGGGCCTGATTACGACTTTCGGCCCGCGCAATGGTCTCCCGGGTGTCGCGCGACGCGAGCGGACCGAGCCCGCTGTCAAGCAGTGTCAGGGGATCCAGGCCTGCCGGCAATCGTCCGGCGATCTCGTTTGCCACATCCAGCCGATGGGGTACGCCGTCGATCCATGCAGCTTCCGTATCGGGCCAGCCATTCGGCGCCGGTGGTCGCCAAAGGGCTTCGCCGAGCGCGGCCTGGACGGCGAGCGTGCGGCCGATCGGCCACTTGGTAACGCCCACACGCGTCACATCCATATTGCTCGCTGCCTGAGCGACAGGCCGTTGCCCGCCGGTCAGGCGCAGCGTGGCGACGATCCATTGCGAAGGCGGTTTCAGCTTGGTCCGCCTGGGAGTCCACGACTCGTCCGCGGTGACAAGCGTTTTTGCGACTTCCTTGAGGTTGCCGTCGGTCTCCTTGAACCGGTTGGCAAGTTTGTCGATGAGCGTGGGCGGCGGCTCGTCGGCGACGAAATGACACGCAAGCTTGTGTGCAATATGTCGCGCGGTCGCCGGATGACGGGCGAGGTCGGCGAGCACGGCGCGGCCCTGCGTGGCGCCGCTGTCGGGATATGGCTTGCCCAGGACCACTTGATCGCCCGGTTGATGCAGGAGTTTGACGAAAACAAATTCGCCGCCGTGCTCGGGCTCCCCCGGGTCGACCCAACTCCACCCGGTGAGCACGTTGGCAAAGCTGGTCACGTCCTGCTGCGAATAACCGCTGCGCACGCCCAGCGTATGCAGTTCGAGAATCTCGCGCGCGAGATTCTCATTCAGTCCTTTGTCGCCATTGATACCGGCGATCGAATCCGCGCCCATCGAGCGGATATTGTCGAGATAGAACAGCATCGCCGGATGCCTTTCGACCGCCTGAAGCATCTCGGCGAAACGGCCGAGAACATGCGGACGGATCGCCTCGCGCTCATAGGCGCCGACCATGGCGACATCCTTGTCGGCCGAAATGCAGAAATGGTTCGACCAAAACCAGACCAGGCGTTCGACGAAACCAATATCGGCATCAATGGCGGCATCGAAGCGCGCCTGGGCCTCATTCTCGATGAACTGCTGCGGTAATTGCGGTCCCTTGTTCTCTGGCGGCTTTGGGCCAGGCGGCGCTGGGGCCAATGCTGCTTTGGTAACATCGGAGGTAGCCTGGGCCGCACTTTTGGCTTCGGCTTCCTTGGCCGCGCGCTGCGCAAGCTTTTGCTTCGCCTGTTGTTCGGCGCGAAACTCGAAGACGGCGCGGGCGGCTTGTTCGCTCGACGGCATGCGGGCGCTCAGCCAGCCGGCGGCGGGACGCTCGAGATCGGCAAGCAGAGCGCCACGCGGGTCGTGAGCAATGGCGACGATCGATCCGGGCACCGGCCCGAAGCCGAATCGGTGCAGAGCGAGCGCTGCCGTTTCTTCACCACGAGCGGTCACAAAAGCCTCCAGCGTGAGAGACCGTCCTGGAGCAACGGACCATTTTATTGTGGCAAAACTTACGTTTGGAAGTGCTGAACTATCCGCAGTTTTCTTACAGATCGTTCATCACGAGCACAGCCGCCCATGTCACCGGCGACGACTCCTTCGAGGGCGGGCAGCCCGTTTCACGCCCGCCGCTTCGCAGCGACACGGTCTTGCGGCGTAACACACCGCCCCGTAAGTATCACGTTAGGGCGAGCTTCGCCTCGGAGCCTCCATGGCCGTTATCATCGACACTTTGGTTGGCGATGCCCGTCCCCGCCATCCCGAAAAAGCGCATCGGCCGGATCAGCCGGTCCTGCGCAAGCCAGACTGGATCAGGGTCAAGGCGCCGGTATCGCCAGGCTATGCGGCGACTCAGCGGATCGTGCGCGCCAATGGCCTTCACACGGTGTGCGAGGAGGCGGGCTGCCCCAATATCGGCGAGTGCTGGGAGAAGAAGCACGCGACCTTCATGATCATGGGCGACACCTGCACGCGCGCGTGCGCCTTCTGCAACGTCAAGACCGGTTTACCGGGCGGGCTCGATCCCGCGGAGCCGTTGCATGTCGCCGAGGCCACGGCAAAGCTCGGCCTTGCGCATATCGTGATCACCTCCGTCGATCGAGACGACCTTGAGGACGGCGGTGCCGCACATTTCGCCGCGGTGATCCGCGCCATCCGGGCGCGCTGCCCCCGCACGACGATCGAGGTGTTGACGCCCGACTTTCTTCGCAAAGAAGGCGCGGTCGAAACCGTTGTGGCCGCGCGGCCCGATGTATTCAACCACAACCTCGAAACGGTGCCGTCGAATTATCTGACCGTGCGACCGGGCGCTCGCTACTTCGCGTCCGTCCACCTGTTGCAGCGCGCCAAGGAGCTCGATCCGCTGATCTTCACCAAGTCGGGAATCATGGTGGGTCTTGGTGAAGCGCGCAACGAAGTGCTGCAGGTGATGGATGACCTGCGCGCCGCCAATGTGGATTTTCTCACCATCGGCCAATACCTGCAGCCCTCGCGCAAGCATCACCCCGTCGTGCGCTTCGTGCCTCCGGACGAGTTCGAGGCGCTGGCGGCGGTCGCTTACGCCAAGGGCTTCTCAATGGTGTCGGCAAGTCCGCTGACGCGCTCCTCGCATCATGCGGGCGAGGACTTCGCCCGGCTCAAGGCGTTGCGGGCGGCGCGTTGATCCATGCCGCATTTGTCCACCACGAGACGCGTGCAGCACGCCGCGTCGGAGATGTTCGATCTCGTCGCCGACGTCGAGCACTATTCAGAATTCGTGCCGCTGTGCCAGTCGCTCACCGTGCGAAAGCGCATGCAAGAGGGCGGCAAGGATATCATCGTCGCCGATATGACCGTCGCCTACAAACTTGTTCGCGAGACATTTACGAGCCGGGTCACGCTGGACCGGCCTAATCTGGAAATTCTGGTCGAATATCTCGAAGGCCCGTTTCGTCGTTTGAACAACCGGTGGAACTTTCGGCCGGTGCAGGATCGCGTCTGCGACGTCGAGTTTTTCATTTCATACGAGTTTCGCAGCCGCACGTTGGGCCTGCTGATGGGCGCGGTCTTCGATGCCGCCTTCCGCCGCTTCTCCGCCGCCTTCGAGCGGCGTGCCGACCAAGTTTACGGCACGAGCCCAGCGTAAGGCCGGGCTAAGCATTTTCCGCCAGCTTCAGCAGAAGTTCAAATGCTTCGGCAACGGAGCGCTGCCGAACCTGGCGACGGCCGATCTTGCCGTAGCGCCGGCTGCGCGCGATGCGGCGTCCGTCGCGGCATGCCGCAGCGAAATGGACGAGGCCGACCGGCTTTTGCTTCGAGCCACCGCCTGGACCGGCAATGCCGGTGATCGCCACCGATACGTCGGCGTCCGAATTTTTCAGGGCGCCGGCCGCCATGGCAGTCGCGGTCTGCCCACTGACTGCGCCGTGACGCTTGAGCGTTGCCGCCGGCACGCCGAGCATCGCCTGTTTCGCCTCATTCGAATAAGTAACGAAGCCGCAATCGACGACGTCGGACGAGCCGGCGATCTCAGTGAGCGTCGCGGCGACCAGACCGCCGGTGCAGGATTCTGCGGTCGCAAGTTTCAGGCCGCGCGCACGAAAGAGATCGAGCAGTTGCGCGGCCGCCTGGCGTAATGTCCCGTCGGTCACGAGGCGTTCCACGGCAGCCTTACCGTCGCCGTCGCCATCGCCACGATGCCTTCGCCGCGGCCGGTAAATCCCATTTTCTCGCTCGTTGTCGCTTTGATTGCCACGCGGCCGATCGGAACGTCGGCTATCTCGGCGATGCGTGCACGCATCGCGTCGCGGTGCGGGCCGACGCGGGGAGTCTCGCAGACGATGGTCACGTCGAGATGCGCAATCACGCCAGAACGTGCGCGTACCCGTTCGCAGGCGAAAGCGAGAAAGCGATCGGACGATGCTCCCCGCCACTGCGGATCGCTTGGCGGAAAGTGCACCCCGATGTCGCCTTCAGCGAGCGCACCCAATATGGCGTCGACCAGTGCATGCAACGCTACATCGGCGTCGGAATGTCCCGTCACGCCGCGCTCATTCGGGATACGGATACCCGCAAGCATGACGTGATCGCCATCGCCGAAAGCGTGTACATCAAAACCGTTTCCGGTGCGCACGTCCGAAAGCGCCGCCATGCGCCGCGCTTCGGCGCGGGCAAAGTCGTCTTGAGTTGTCAGTTTCACGTTGGTGACCTCGCCGGCAAACACCCTGACCCGCTGACCGCCCCATTCGGCGAGCGCGGCGTCGTCGGTGAAATCCTCGCGTCCGGCCGCTGCCGCGCGGCGGTGTAGATCGACGATGAGGCCGAAGCTGAAGGCTTGCGGCGTTTGCACGGTGCGCAAGCGGCCGCGATCGAGCGTTTCGCTCACCATGTCTTGCTCGTCGATCTTTTTCACGGTGTCGGTAATGGCTACGGCAGGCACCGCGGCGCCGTATTGTTCCGCCGCGGCAATCGCGCGGGAAATCAGGTCGCCACTTAGAAACGGCCGCGCCGCATCGTGGATAAGGACCAAGTCGGGCGCGGCGGCTTGGAGCGCTTCTAGTCCGGCCCGCACCGACGCCTGGCGCGTTACGCCCCCCGGAACCGGGGCCGACAGATTCTTCAGTCCTGCGGTTGCCGCGGCAAAGGCCTCCTGATCGTCCGGATGAATGACGGGCTGCACGGCGCCGACCCGCGAGTGACCAAGAAAGGCAAGGAGCGCAGGCCGGATCACAGGTTCCCCAGCGATGTCTCGATATTGCTTCGGCACCTCGCCGCCGACGCGGTAACCGCGTCCGCCCGCGACGACGACAGCCGCAACCCTTGCCGTCATGAAAGCAACTCCGCTCACGTTTCCGGCATCGCTCTAGCGCATGTGCAGCGACGTGGCCTGGTGCCGCCTAAGCCTCGGATTTGCTTCTACTTCCAAATCCACAGGCCATCCATGCAAAACACCTCGAAAGGGTCCATATTGCACTGCAACACTTGCGCCGGTCGCAGTTTTGGCTAAACTCTATGCAGAACGCGGGAAGCGCCTAATTCGTGTGCAAACTACTCAACGGACCATTTTTGCCGGCCCAGGCTCTCCTAGCTCAAGCAGCTTTCCTCGGGGGCCAGGGCTTGCGCGCGACCCCTTTGGGTCATGCGGCGAGGATCATCGCGTGAGGACTGCTGAGCCATTGCTGATGGGAACGGCTGATGCGGTGCTAAACGCGCTGCCGCATCCCGTTATCGTCGTGTCGTCCGACGGCAAAATAGCCGACGCCAACGTCGCGGCGGAAGCCTTTTTCGAGGTTTCGCTGCCGCTTCTGCGGCGCCACCTGTTGAAAGACCTGGTTCCCTTCGGCAGTCCGTTACTCACGCTTGTCGAGCAAGTGCGAGCGACCGGCGCCGCGGTCAACGAATACAAAGTCGATCTCGGCACGCCGCGAAATCCGGGCGATCGCGCGGTGGACCTGCACGTCGCACCGCTGCCCGAACGGCGGGACTACGTGGTCGTGATGCTGCAGGAGCGCTCGATCGCCGACAAGATGGATCGCCAGCTCACGCATCGCGGTGCGGCGCGTTCCGTGATTGCACTGGCCGCCATGCTTGCCCACGAGATCAAGAATCCGCTGTCGGGCATCCGTGGTGCGGCCCAGTTGCTCGAGCAATCCGCGGGGGACGACGACCGCACGCTGACGCGGCTGATCTGCGACGAAGCCGATCGCATCGTGAAGCTTGTGGATCGCATGGAGGTGTTCGCCGATGAGCGCCCGGTCGAGCGCGAACCGATCAACATTCATGTTGTGCTCGACCACGTCAAACGGCTCGCGCAATCCGGCGTCGCCCGCCACCTCAAATTCGTCGAGGACTACGATCCCTCGCTGCCGCCGGTGTTGGCGAACCGCGACCAGCTCGTTCAGGTTTTCTTGAACCTGGTCAAGAACGCGGCCGAGGCGATCGGTGAAAGCCCCGGCGGCGAAATCGCGCTCTCGACCGCCTTTCGTCCCGGCGTGCGTTTGTCAGTTCCGGGTGCGAAGACCCGTATCTCGCTGCCGCTCGAATTCTGCGTGAAGGACAACGGACCCGGCGTGCCCGAAGAGTTGATGCCGCATTTGTTCGATCCGTTCGTCACCACCAAGCCGACGGGCTCGGGACTCGGTCTCGCGCTCGTGGCCAAGATCATCGGCGATCATGGTGGCATTATCGAGTGCGAGTCGCAGTCGCGACGAACCATCTTTCGCGTTCTCATGCCGATGTATACCGGTGAGGGCGGCGAGCCGGACGCCGCCCTTCAGCCACGAGAGGATCATTGATGCCAGCGGGAAACATTCTCGTTGCCGATGACGATGCGGCGATCCGGACCGTGCTCAATCAGGCGCTCTCGCGCGCCGGTTATGAGGTCCGCTCGACCGGCAATGCGGCGACGCTCTGGCGCTGGATCAGCCAGGGCGACGGCGATCTAATCATCAGCGACGTCGTGCTGCCGGACGAGAACGCGTTCGACATGTTATTGCGCATCAAGAAGGCCCGGCCTGACCTGCCGGTCGTCATCATGAGCGCGCAGAATACATTCATGACGGCGATACGCGCGTCGGAGCGCGGCGCTTACGAGTACCTGCCAAAGCCGTTCGACCTCAAGGAGTTGATCGCCATCGTCGGCCGCGCCTTGTCGGAGCCGAAAGAGCGCAGCCGGCAGCCCGTCAAGGCCGAGGACTTTGAATCGATCCCGCTTGTCGGCCGCTCGCCGGCGATGCAGGAAATCTATCGCGTGCTGGCGCGGCTGATGCAGACGGATTTGACCGTCATGATCAGCGGCGAATCCGGCACCGGCAAGGAATTGGTCGCGCGCGCATTACACGACTACGGCAAGCGGCGTACCGGCCCGTTCGTCGCCATCAACATGGCGGCGATTCCGCGCGACCTCATTGAATCGGAATTGTTCGGCCACGAGAAGGGTGCCTTCACCGGCGCCAACTCGCGGAGCGCCGGCCGCTTCGAGCAGGCTGAGAGCGGCACGCTTTTTCTCGATGAGATCGGCGATATGCCGATGGAAGCGCAGACGCGGCTGCTACGGGTCCTGCAGCAGGGCGAATACACCACCGTCGGCGGCCGCACACCGATCAAGGCCGACGTGCGCATTATCGCGGCGACCAACAAGGACCTGCGTCAGCTCATCCAGCAAGGGCTGTTCCGCGAGGATCTGTTCTTCCGTCTCAATGTGGTGCCGCTGCGATTGCCGCCGCTGCGCGAGCGCACGGAGGATATTTCCGATTTGATCCGGCATTTCTTCACACAGGTCGAGCGTGAAGGCTTGCCGCCGAAGCAGATCGACCAGGCCGCTTTGGACCGGCTGCGGCGGCATCGCTGGCCGGGCAACGTGCGCGAACTGGAGAATCTCGCCCGACGCCTCGCCGCGCTCTACCCGCAGGAGACGATTACGGCTGCGGTGGTTGACTCTGAATTGTCGCAGCCCGCGCTCGTTGCGCCCGGCGAGAGTCAGCGCGGAGATGAAAATCTGTCGAACGCGGTCGAGCGCTACCTCGCGCGATATTTCTCCGGCTTCGACGAAGGTTTGCCTCCTCCCGGTCTCTATCACCGCATTCTGCGCGAGGTGGAGGCGCCGCTGCTTGCCGCCGCATTGGCGGCGACGCGCGGCAACCAGATTCGTGCCGCAGACCTTCTTGGCGTTAACCGCAACACGCTGCGCAAGAAAATCCGCGATCTGGAAATCCAGGTCTATCGAAGCGGCGGCGGCTGATCCGTTGTTCCGGGGCGTGCGGCCGGCGACCGGCCGGCGTCCATCGTCTGCGCTTCGGATTTCATGACATCCATTTTTTGAAGGCGTCAGGCAGTTTTGCGGCCGTATGGCCGAACCGCGCCTAGGAATTGTCGCAATCGGGCAACATTGTTGTATAAAAGCATCACTGGCGCGAATGGCTGGGGCTCCGTTCGTTATGCGCTCCCGAAGTCCCGTCTTAAGGCGTCCATGACGACTGTCGATCAGGTCGCCCAGCTCGACCCGGCCGTGGCCGCGACGCTGCCGGTTTCTCCGATTGCGCCACTGGACCCTGCAGAGGGGGCGCCGATGCCGGCCGCGTCCCGGCTCATCGGGGCCATCGCGGTCGGGCTTGCGCTTCTCTGCGCCACGGCGACCTTTGTGGTGCTCGCCGGGCTGACTCCGATCGCACCTGTGCATGAGGTCGTGGTCAAGCTTCTCCTGGCCGATCTGGCCGTCGGGCTCCTGCTGCTCGCGATCATCGGTCGCGAAGTTTGGGTTGTCGTGCGCGCCCGCCGGCGCGGCTACGCGGGCTCGCGGCTTCATGTGCAGATCGTCAGCCTGTTCGCCGTGATTGCGGCGGTTCCGACCGTCCTCGTCGCCGTTGTCGCGAGCACGACGCTCGACCGCGGTCTCGATCGTTTCTTCTCGACGCGTACGCACGCCATGATCGAGCAGTCGCTGATTGTGGCCGATGCCTATGTGAGCGAGCACGCCCAGACCATCCGCGGCGAGATCATGGCCATGGCCTTCGACCTTGGTCGCGCCAAGCCGATGTTTGACCAGGATCGCGATCGCTTCCAAAAGTTTTTTACGGCGCAAGCAACCGCGCGCGGCCTTTCCGCCGCCATGATGATCCGTGCCGACGGCTCGACCGTGGAGCGCGCCGATGTCACCATGGACAAGGCGATCGTGCTGCCGTCCGCGAAATTGCTCGGTCAAATCAGCGAGACCGAGCCGCAGGTGGCGCTTATTCCGGAGGGCGATCACGTCGCCGCTGCCGTGAAGCTGCACGGTTACGACGATATGTATCTCTACGTCGCGCGGCTCCTCGACCCCCGTGTGGTTCAACAGTTGCGCGCGACGCAGGAAAGCGCCGGCGAGTATGCCAATCTCGAAGCCCGCCGGCTCGGTATCCAGATCGCCTTTGCGCTGATGTTCGCCGTCATCGCGCTTATCGTGCTGCTCTCCTCGGCGTGGATCGGGCTCGATTTTGCCAACCGGCTGGTGGCTCCGATCCGCCGGCTGATCGGCGCCGCCAACCTGGTGTCTACCGGAAATCTTCAGGTCCAGGTCCCGATCCACCGCTCCGAGGGCGACCTGGCCCAGCTCGGCGAAACCTTCAACACAATGACGCAGGAACTGCGCACGCAACATGACGACATAGTACGCGCGCGCGACGTGATCGACAGCCGGCGACGATTCACAGAGGCGGTGCTGGCCGGTGCGAGCGCGGGCGTCATTGGCGTCAACGCCGACGGCCGTATCACGATCCTCAACCGCTCGGCCGAACGGCTAATCGCGCGGCCCGAAAATGAGGCGCTCGGTCGTCCGCTCGCCGAGGTCGCGCCGGAGCTCGCTGAAATTTTTCAAGCGGCGCGCAACGGCAGTCAGCGTCTCGTCCAGCGTCAGGTCGCTGTCAGCCGCAACGCTCAGGAGCGGAATTTTTCGGTGCGCGTCACCAGCGAACAGGCGACCGAGTCCGAGCATGGCTACGTCATTACCATCGATGACATCACCGAGCTCGTGCTGGCGCAGCGCTCCTCGGCTTGGGCCGATATTGCCCAGCGCATCGCGCATGAGATCAAGAACCCGCTCACGCCGATTCAATTATCGGCCGAGCGGTTGCGCCGGAAATACAGCAAGGTGATTGTCGAGGACGCCGCCGTGTTTGAGCAATGCACCGAGACCATCGTGCGCCAGGTTGACGATATCAAACGCATGGTCGATGAGTTCTCGCGTTTTGCACGCATGCCGAAGGCGGTCATCGCCGCGGAGGACGTAGCCGACACCGTCCGCCAGGTCGTGTTCCTGATGCGCGTAGGCCATCCCGATATAGACTTCGAGGTCGATCTGCCTGCGGAGAACATGCCCGCGCGCTTCGATCGCCGGCTCATTTCGCAGGCGCTCACCAACATCGTCAAGAATGCGACCGAAGCAATCGGTGCAGTGCCTCCAGCCGAACTTGGACGCGGGCGCATTACCGTTTGCACACGCCATGACGGCAAGGATGTGATCATTGACGTTATCGACAATGGTATCGGGCTGCCCAAGGAGAACCGCGCGCGGCTCCTGGAACCTTACGTGACGACGCGCGAGAAGGGCACCGGGCTTGGGCTGGCGATCGTCGGCCGCATTCTCGAAGAGCATGGCGGACGCATCGAGCTGCGCGACGCGTCGGAGAAGGTCGCCGGCGCGCGCGGAGCATGGATGCAGTTGCGCTTTGCGGCGGAGACAATCGACGCTCCCACCGCGCCGGCGGAACCGCAGCGAGCGACGGTCTGATCATGGCTTCCGATATCCTGATCGTCGATGATGAGGCGGATATCCGCGAGCTGGTCGCCGGCATCCTCCAGGACGAAGGCCACGGCACCCGTACCGCCGCCGATAGCGAACAGGCGCTCGCCGCGGTCGTCGCCCGCCGGCCCAATCTCGTGTTCCTCGATATCTGGCTGCAAGGCAGCCGCCTCGACGGATTGCAACTGCTCGACATCCTCAAGCAGGAGCATCCGGAACTGCCGATCGTGATGATCTCCGGCCACGGCAACATCGAGACAGCGGTTTCCGCGATCAAGCGCGGCGCTTACGACTTCATCGAGAAGCCGTTCAAGGCCGACCGGCTGCTGCTCGTTGCCGAACGCACGCTCGAGAATTCCCGACTCAAGCGCGAGGTGAGGGAGCTCAAGCAGCTCGGCCCGCTCGCCACGACCCTCGTCGGTCACTCCCCCGCTGCCAATCAATTGCGCCAGACGGTCGAGAAAGTCGGGCCGACCAACAGCCGCGTTCTCATCGTCGGTCCCTCGGGCAGCGGCAAGGAGCTCGCGGCGCGCACCATTCACGCACTATCGGCGCGCGCCGACGGGCCGTTCGTGGTGATCAACGCCGCCGCCATCATGCCGGAACAAATGGAAGTCGAGCTATTCGGCGTCGAGGCGGGCAATGGCACGCAAAGCCGGAAAGTCGGCGCGCTCGAAGAGGCCCATGGCGGCACGCTGTTCATCGACGAAATCGCCGATATGCCGCGCGAGACTCAAAACAAGATCTTGCGGGTGCTCGTCGATCAGACGTTCCAGCGTGTCGGCGGCGGCACCAAGGTCACCGTCGACGTCCGCGTCATTTCTTCCACCAGCCGCAACATCGAATCCGATATCGCGGCCGGAAAATTTCGCGAGGATCTCTATCATCGGCTGTCGGTGGTGCCGATCCGCGTGCCCGGCCTTGCCGATCGCCGCGAGGACATTC
>Ga0302325_10027159_pt1 | contig 11873 bp, 14 predicted proteins | sample Palsa_T0_2_FD_201948 | JGI IMG/M metagenome (GOLD analysis project Ga0302325, IMG submission 201948) | Peat permafrost microbial communities from Stordalen Mire near Abisko, Sweden - Palsa_T0_2 | ecosystem: Environmental > Terrestrial > Soil > Palsa > Peat permafrost | place: Sweden: Abisko... | reverse complement strand
AGTAGCCCGACGTCGGCGATGTGCTCGACGCCGTGCAGCGAGCCGCCGAGCGCGGTGGCGTAGTCGCGGCCCTTGCGGATGGCGGCCTGGATGGCGGCCGCGCGCACCTGCGCCCACGCGGGATTGTCCCAGTCGACCTCCCAGGAGACGCCGCGCACGCTGAAGGCATCGTGGCTGGCGACGACGCTGCCGAGCGCGTCCAGGGTGCCGAACTCGCGGACCTCAATCACGACGGCGACCATGGCGGTCACCTGCCCGGTGGGCTCATAGCGCCCGGTCTTCTTGTCGTGGTCGCGCTCCACGTGTGTCGTCGCGGACTGAGCCGACCAGGTCAGCGGGCCGCGTTCGGTCGCCGGGCTGAGCGCCACTCCGCCGAGTGCGGCCAGGTTGGCGGCGAGGCCATCCAGGCTCGCGGCGGCGGCCCGCAGCGCCTCCGCCTTGGAGCCCAGGGACGATTCGATCACGCCGGCCAGGATGACGCAGTCGGGCGCCACGGTCAGCCGGGCCTCACCCCGGACAGACAGCAGCGGACCGCTCAGATCGCTCATCGTCTCTCCTTCACTCGGCTGGCTCGTTGAGCTGAAACCGCCTTCTGCCGGGCCCGGGCGGCTTCAGCATGGTAACCAGCGAAGTGAACGAGAGTATTAACGCAGCCTGCGCGGCCCGTGCCGTTCCCAGGCGCCTGACGCCGGGGAACTGCGCGCGCGCTGCTCAGCGTGCTAGATCGTCAAACTCGCCCTTTTTCGCGCCGTCGAGGAAGGCATGCCATTCGGCAGGCGTGTAGACGAGCACCGGGCCGGTAGGATCCTTAGAATCCCTCAGGGCTATCTTGTCGGCAACTGATGCAATTTCGACGCAGGCACCGTTATTTGTACTAAGCTGTGCCTTGCGCCAAGTGAGACCAATCCGCTCCAGATCGGTCAGCGTAATCTTTCCTATCATATGACGATTACCTTCGCTTCCTTCTTGTCGTGCAGCTTCCGCTGGAACACTGCGACGGTGACGCTCGGTCGTGAGCCAAGAAAATAAGCACAGGCGGCATGATGCCTGGTCATGCCGCCTGGTCAAGAGTAGCTTGTGGCAATTCCGGTGAGCAAGGAAATTGAGTCTGATGGATTCAATGCTATGGTTTGGAGATGGGAGAATATCGCCCGATATCTCTCCAGGTCCGTGGGTCGCTCCAGGTAGATGTTTCCGACCAGGCCCTCGACATAGACGATGTCCGATACGAGATCCTGCTCAAAGTTCAGAATAGTGAAGACGCTCTCCATCGCCGGATGCGCTCCGGTCTCGAACGAGATGATCTGCACGGTGACATTAGGCCGCTGCGCCGACTCGCGGATTCGCTGCAGCTGAGCGCTCATCACCGCTGGCCCGCCCACTTGCCGGTGCAGAGCCGCCTCATCGAGGATCGCGTGGTAGCGCGGTGCGTCGCCCGGCACGAGGATGGCCTGCCGGGTGAGCCGCGCATCGAGCAACTGCTCAAGTTTCTGAGAACTGAACGGCGGCACCTCGGCGCGCAGCATTGCCCGGGCGTACTCCTCGGTCTGGAGGAGGCCCGGAACCCCTCCGGACTGGTAGGCATCGATTGAGACCGCTTCGGTTTCCAGGCCAACGTAGGTGGCGTAGGGCAGATCGTAGTCCTGCCACCAGCCCCTCTGCTTACCCTCCCGGGCAAGCGCCATGAGGCGCTCCCGTTCCCCGGGATCCGTTACCTGATAGATATCGCATAGGTCGCGTATGTCCCGCGGGCTCGCGCCGCTCTGGCCGGTCTCGATCCTGCTGAGCTTGGTCGGGGAGAACAGCAGCCTGGTGGTGACCTCTTCCGCGGTCAGCTCGTGATCCGCGCGAAGCGTGCGCAGCAGCGCGCCCAGCTCCCTGCGCCGGATCGTCGGGCTGCCTCCGCGCGCCACTTTGGCCTCATATCTCCCGCAGAACGTTCCGTGTCCCGGGCGTTCGACTCACGCGCTGCATGACCGTTTTTCTCGCCAAAAGCGCACTTGCGAAATTAGCTTTCGCGGCTCACTATCAGAGCAGAGACAGAGTTAAGAAGCAAGGGGGGACACGCGACGTTGGCAGAATCCCGGACACAGCCGACCGCAGCCGACCGGCCGTTCCTCGCGATCGCTCCAGGCGCCCAGCAGAGTCGCTGAGGCCACACACAGCAAAGCTGGGCCGATGTTAGCCCATCGACCCAGCCTTATGTCACCTTCCCAGCCCTGCACGAGCGAAGGGATTTGGTGGACATGGATCACCGTATCACCCATGCCAGCCAATGCAAGGTCTACCTGCTTCCCCTGAACTGGCTAAGAGCCAGGCTGGCTCGGTGCGGCGAGCGTGCCTTCGCTGCGACCGACGCCACCGCGCGCGAGCACAACTGGCAGATCGTGGTGACCAGCGCCGGTCTCGGCCGCCGGTACCGCGATCCGCGCTTTGACACCCTGGCGGCGTGCGGCCACTGTGCTGGCCGCGGCGCCGTTACCCCGGGCGACCCGTGCGATGCCTGCGATGGCACCGGCCGGATCACCCTCGCTGTCCGGCAGGCCGCACTTGCACCGCCCGCGCGGCCGGCATGACGACACGCAGGCGCTCCCGGCGACTCGGCGAGGCGCGCATCCTGGCGGGCCTCGAGCGAGGCCTCACACCGGTGACCCGGCCCAACCTGGTCGTCGTCATCTGGCGATGGCGCTACGAGATAGCGCTTCTCACCGGACTTCCGGCGGGTGCGTTCTTCCTGATACGCGCTGGCGGCTGGCGCTGGACACTGATCGCCATCGGGGTGCTGGGACTGAACCTCTGGCTGTGGCCGGAGCTCCGATGGTGGATCACCGCGCACGCCCGCTGCGTGATCACCGCGCACCGGCTGCGGACTGGCTGCGCGCAGGCATGGATTCACACGCGTCACGGAAAGCTGCCGGTCCTCTTCTGGACCAGGCCGACGGCCTATGGCGAGCAGGCCTATCTGTGGTGCCGTGCGGGTAACAGCGTGGAGGATTTCGAGTTCGCGCGGGACCTGCTCCGCTCGGCTTGCTGGGCACACGATGTGCGCGCTGCCCGCAGCGGCCGCTATTCCCATGTCGTCATCGTGGACGTGATCCGCTCGTCAGGCGGCCACCCGCAGGACCGAAGCTGACTCGCTCCTGCACAGCTCGCCGAGCGTCGCGAGCGTCCTGCCGCGCAAAGGTTGCGGAACGGCACGCCGTAGCGGCCCGACAAACACGGCGGCTAGCGGGCTCCGGTCACCGAGCGCGGTTCCGTCACCGGCCGGCTGCGCATCGTGTATGCAGGCCGAGGCCACGCCAGATATGGTGGACTAACCTGTTAGCTAAGGAGGCCGCATGCCGGGTGAGGCCATCGCGCAGTTCAACATCCACGACGCCAAGACGAACTTGTCAGGGATCATCAAGAGGGTGGAGCGCGGCGAGGAGATCATCATCAGCCGCGCCGGGCATCCGGTTGCGAAAGTCATCCCGCTGACCAGGCGGGCCGACCGCGCCGGACGCGGTTCCCTGCGCGGCAAGCTCGTCATCGCCGGGGACTGGGACTCCGATGAGGTCAACGACGCGATTGCCCGCGACTTCGGCCTGATGTAATGAGCCTGCTGCTCGACACCCATGTGGTGCTGTGGTGGCTGGCCGACGCCCCCTCGCTGTCCGACGAGATCAAGGCCAGACTCGACCAGGATCCGGATGTCTGCGTCAGCCCTGCCACCATCTGGGAAGTCACTATCAAGCAGGCGATCGGAAGGATCAAGGAGCCAGCCGACCTTCCGGAACGAATCCGCGACAGCGGATTCACGGAGCTGCCCATCACTTCTGCGCATGCGATGGCGGCCGGACGGCTTCCCCTGATCCACCGGGATCCGTTCGACCGAATGCTGGTAGCCCAGGCGCAGTGCGAAGGTCTCACGCTGGTGACGAGAGACGCCAACTGCCAGAAGTACGAAGTCTCCGTCCTCCCGGCCTGAGGCTCACTCCACCCTCTGAGTCGCCCTGGCATGCCCCGAGGGTTGGTAGGGCCACAATCTGAGGTTCCGCAGCATGGTCTGGCCTGACGGGTGCTTAGCCGCCACCAGCCAAGAGGGGTGGGCGATGACAAGGGACGAGTTGCTCGGCCAAATCGCGGCGCTGCGGCAGGCAACGGTGGCCGGGCGGCGGGTGCCGCACAAGCCGCTGCTGCTGTTGTGGCTGTTCGGCAGGTTCGCCGCCACGGGCAGCAGCATCGCGTCCTACGCTGAGGCCGAAGAGCCGGTGAGCCGGCTGATCAACGAGTTCGGGCCGGCGGTCGCGAGCCCGTCGGCCGCCCGGCAGCGGGCCACCATGCCGTTCGTTCACCTGGAGCGCGAACTCTGGGATCTCAGGGACGGCCAGGGGCATGAGATCGGCCTGGACGCGCCGGAGCGGCGGGGCTGGCTGATGGACCACGACGCGATCGGTCGGCTGAGGCCTGAGGTAGAGCAACTGCTCACTGATTACCGCACGCTGGCCGCCGCCGCCCGGCTGCTGCTGGACCGCCATTTCACTCCAGTGCTGAGCGAGCTGATCTGTGACGCGGCTGATCTCGACCTAGCCGACCTGGACGCCGCCGCTCCGCTGGGCACTCCCAGGCCGCGCCGCCGGGCACGTCGGTCGGGATTCGCCGAGGAGGTCTTGCGCGCGTACGCGTACCAGTGCGCGATGTGCGGGTTCGACGGTGCTCTTGGCCGTACCCCGGTCGGCATCGAGGCCGCGCATGTGCGCTGGCATAGCCAGGACGGCCCGGACGACGTCGCCAATGCGCTGGCGCTGTGCGCGCTGCATCATGCGCTGCTTGATCTGGGGGTGCTCGGGCTCACCGCCGACCATCGCATCAGCGTGTCCGGGCTGTATGTCGCCCGCAGTGACGCGGGCCGGGCCGTCGACGCCCTGGCCGGACGGCCACTCCTGACGTCACGCCCCGGCCATGCGGCCGTCGACCTTGTCTACGTCAACTGGCACACAGTCCAGGTCTTCAAGGGGCGTCCACACCGCGAACGCGCGTCGGCGTGATGAGGCCGGGCTGGCGGCCCCCGGCAGGCGGTACCCCTCGACACCGCCGACATCACGACCGATGCTGGGTCATAGGCCGGCTCCCATGGTCGGCCCAGACTCCGGACGCGGACCACCGCCCGCGGTCGGTTAGGAGGAGGGCCATGCCACGTCCGTTAAGGTCCCGCGCATGGGCGCTGATTGCCACCGGGACATTAGTCGTCCTGGCCACCGGAGGCGCCGTGGCCGGCGTCACCGCGGCCTCGGCGGCGGCGTCCCGCCATGCCGCCAAGACCTATACCACCGATCATCAGCTCTGCTACCTCATCAAGAGCGTGGGCCCGGGGATCATGATCCCGCCGGCCGGGAGCGTCACACTGAAGAACCAGTTCAGCAAGTGGCAGCCCAAGATCAGCCCGCCGACGATCCACTGCAACCCGGTGGAGAAGATCCTGCCAACCGGCAAGGTCGTGCCGATTACCAACCCCAACGCGCACCAGCTGTGCTTCCCGATCACTCAGTCGAAGCAGCCCACGCCGAATGTGTCGGTCACCAACCAGTTCGGCACCGCCGTCCTCCAGCTCACCCAGCCCAACCTGCTGTGCCTGCCCACCTGGAAGAGCCTTAAGGCACCGCCCGACGAGTCCACGCCGCAGCCGCCTGGACTCAGCCACTACGCCTGCTACCCAGTCGTCAAGGTGCTGGCCGGCGGGTATAAAATTCCGGCCCCGCTTATGCTGAAGGACGAGTTCGGCGGCCCGACCACCGTCCAGGTGAGCCCGGTGCCGAGCAGGCTCTGCCTGCCCACGGTGAAGACTGTGGTGACGCCGACGGGGACGAAGACTTACCCGATCATCGCCGGCGCGATGCACCTGCTGTGCTTCCCGGTGAGCCCGACGCGTTTCCTGCCGGTATTCGACCAGAACCAGTTCACTGGCCCCGGTGTGGCGATCACCCTCCAGGAGACGAACGCGCTGTGCCTGCCGTCGACCAAGAAGATCGGCGGCTGAGAATGGCCTGATGGTCAGGCGCGCAGCGCCGTGTCGGCGGCGCTGCGCGCCCGGACCAGCCGCAGCACGCGATCACCTGGTGGCCGGTGCGCACAGCACCACGGCCACGACCATGATCACGGGCCCCGGCGGGGACGGGTCGGTCGGGTGCGCTGGGCCTGGTGGGTCAGCGGAGCAGGTAGCTGACCTGTGTCTCCAGTTCCGCTGGATCTTCCCGCCAGTCGCCGTAGATTTCCCAGCGAGTGCCCTGGAGATGGTGCCCTTGTGCGGCGCACCAGGCCAGCACCGCCGCATGTGCCGCGCCGAGCCCGTCATACGCGCCGCGGTGCACGGTGGTCGCGACCTGGCCCGCCGGGAGGGACGACGGGATGACCCGCCCGGCGGGCGTGAACGGCCCCGCTACCTGCACGCCGACCTCGACGTTCGGCACGTCATCCCGGTACAGCATGACGTTCTGCCCACCCTGCGGACCGCCGCCGCCCCGCAGGAAGGCGTACACCTCGTCGAGGAGCCTCCTCCAGATCATGGGAAACTCCTCCCAGGTCGTCGCCTGCGCGACGACCGCCGTAGGGCACGCCGCCGCGGTCTGCAAGCCGACCTCGTAGTCCATCCCGGCCCTCCCTGGCCTGGCAGCCGCTTGCCGACGGACTGCTAATGAGCGCTGGTGCCCATCATGCGGTATTTACCCCGGCAGCGCCGGCCGCCGTGCGAACCTGGCTCAGAGCTTGCTGTGCAGGTCTTCGACGATCTGCTTTCCCTGGCCAGCGGTCACGTAGGTCAGGCCGCCGATCTGGATGAAGGTGTCGCCATAGAGGGCGCCGTAGCTGGCGACGCTGCTCGCCCCGGCCGACCCCGCATTGCCCTCGGGATTGGGCTCGGAGAACGCCTCGTCACCCACGCCGGAGACGGGATTCGGCGCGTGACCGACTGTCTTCAGGGAGGAAACGATAGCGTCAAACCCGATCTTGCCGCCCGTAACCTGGACCCCGATCTGCAGCAGGGCGCCGCCGGGGCCGTCGTACTCGCAGTTGAAGATCTGACCCACGGTGCTCGTTTTCGCCTTCGTGAACCTGGTGCCGGTAATCTTCGACGCCGCCGCGGCGGTCAGGGCGGTGCACACGTCAAACTTCGTCGCTGAGCCGGAACCCGGGGCCGCGCCGGCGGCCGGCCTCGTCGGCGATTCGCTGGTGCCCGCGGCGGCCGCGCTGGCCGGTGCCGTCGCGGCGGTTTTAGATCCGCCTGAACATGCCGTTGCCGACGCGGCGACGAGGATCATGCCGACCGTCGCAAACATAGTGGGGACTCGCATGTCTTCTCCAATTTTCTTGCCGCTTCGAGGCGTCAGTGCCGAGGCGTCAGTGATCAGGTCTGGGCTTGATGCCGACGCTAGGGGCGCGGGCAGGATGAGGAATCGGGGATAACCCTCGGCCTGGGAGCCTGATCTGGCATCAGGGTGCCTGGTAGCTCTACCGTCGGGCACATGGGCGGTTTCATCGTGGAGCGGTACTGGCCGGGCGTCACCGAAGCCGACGTCCGGCTGACGGCCGTCGCGCTGCGGGCCGCGGGCGGGCCGGGCATCCGTTACCTGGGCAGCATCCTGATGCCCGGGGACGAGGTGGTGCTATTCCGGTTCGATGCCGTCAGCGCCCGGCGGGTGGCGGCGAGCGGCGAGCAGGCCGGGCTGCGCTGCGACCGCGTAGTCCCGGCCGTCTTCGCCGATGAGCAGGAGCCGGGCAGGTAAGCTGACCGGCCGTCAGGGACGCGGGGGTCCCATCCGGGCACCAAGCTCAGCACGTGACGCGATGCCGAGCTTGCGGTAGACCCGGGCGAGGTTGGCCTCCACCGTCTTGACCGCGAGGAAGAGCTGCTGCGCCACTTCGCGGTTGGTCAGGCCGGCGGCGGCCAGCTCCGCGACGCGGCGCTCGGTCTCGGTCAGCGCGCCGGCGGCGGCCGGCCGCAGGTTCACCCTGGCCAGCTCCGCCGCCGCCTGCTGGGCCCAGGCCGCGGCGCCGAACGCGGTGAACTCACGGTGTGCCTCGGCGAGCAACTGCTGAGCCAGCCGCTTAGCCTTGGCCCGGCGGTGAATCTGGCCCGCGATCAGCAGCGTCCTGGCCCGGTCGAACCGCAGCGGCGAAGTGTCGTACCAGGTGAGGGCCTGCTCGATGGTGGCTAGGGCCTCAGCCGTCCGGCCACTCGCGGCCTGGACCATGGCCCGCCCGGTGCTGGCGACGGTTCCGGCCGAGCGCCGCCCGGAGCGGGTCACCTGGTCATCGAGGTGATCGAGGAAAGCCAGCGCGTCGGCGAGCCGGCCGGTCGCCACCAGGGACACCAGGTAGTCGAGGTGCCAGCGACTGTAGCCGGGCTCGCGCAGATGCATCCCGGTCACTGCGGCGTGCCAGCGATCGAGATGGACGACGGCGGCGGCCGGGTCGCCGCCGGACAGTGCGGCGAAGCCGAGGGCTCCGTGCGCCCGGTGCCGTTCCCAGTTGGTCGCCACGGCCGCATCGCGCTGGCTGACCAGCATCCCGGTCGCCTCGTCGAGCCGTCCTTCGTAGACGAGGACCAGGCCGAGGGTTTGCCGGGCCTGTCCCGCTTGCCCGGCCAGGCTGCCCTGCTCGGCCACGCCGAGTTGCTCCTCAGCGAGTTGCCGGGCCCGGGCGATCTGTCCCTGCCACAGCGCGATCTGCGGCAGGTGCCCGAGGGAGTAGGCGATCGAGGACAGGTCAGCCGACGCACGTGCCTCGGCCAGCAGGGCCAGCAGCCGTGTCTCGGCCTCGCCCAGATCGTCGGCGTACTTCAGCAGCGCCGCGTAGCTGGCGTCAGCCCGGTCGCCGGGGTGGAACGCCAGCTCGACCTCCGGCTGGACCTGTGGAACAAGGAACGGCTCGTGCCCGGCCGGCGGCTTGCCTACGACCGGCCATCGACTGCCGCCGACGACGTCGTGGGCTTGCTGCACCGGCCCGAGGAAGGACGGTGGCGGCGGATGACCTGTCAGACGTCGCTTCGCAACTTCGACCAGGGGATCCGGCTGCTGCTGGCCCGCGAGGGCGACGGCGTCTCGATCGTGGACGAGCCTCCGTTCGCGCCCGCGCCCGCGCCCGTTCCGGCCGGAGACCAGCCGGCCGGGGACCAGCCAGCCGACACCGGCGGTGCTCTGTGACCGGCCAGGTCATGCGGGTGGGGGAACTGCGGCCCAACCAGCTGCTGCACACCTACGGTGTCGGCGCGGTGGCCGACCTGCCCAACCTGTCCGTGGTGATCGCCGGGCTGGACGACTGGGATCTGTCCAGCTCGCTCATCGTGACCGAGCAGCGCCTCCTGGCGGCGGTGCAGAACCGGCTCGGGTCGCAGGTGGAGACGCTGCGCACGCCGCCGTACAAGCCCGAGACCCCCGACCCGTTCGGGGACTGGGCCAGGATCGGGGTGCCGGTCCGGCTGTTTCCCCGCTGGCTGCGCTGCTCCGACACCCGGTGCAACCGGCTCGCCCCGGTCGAGACCGGGCTGTTCGACCTGCTGACCGACCCGTGGCGCCCGGAGCGGATCCGCTACGTGCACGGCTGCCGGGGCCATGGCCCCAGCCGGCCGACCGCGGTGCCCGCCCGGTTCGTGCTGGCCTGCGGGCGCGGGCACCTCGACGATTTCCCGTGGCTCTACTACGTGCACAGCGGCGTGGTTCCCGCTGCCGGGGAGCACACGCTGCGGCTCTCCGAGCGCGGCACCACGGGGGAGGCGGCGAACCTGTTCGTCGAGTGCTCCTGCGACACGCGGCGGCCGATGGCACCCGCGTTCGGCCGTGAGGCCCTGAAGTCTCTGCCGGGCTGCCGGGGCCGTCACCCGCACCTGGGCACGTTCGGGGAATGCGGCCTCGAGACCCGCACGCTGGGCCTGGGCGCGACCAACGGCTGGTTCGCCATGCAGATCAGCGCGTTCAGCCTGCCGCAGGCCGACACCGACGTGGACCAGGCAGTCGCCGAGAACTGGCCGCAGCTCAACCTGCTCGTCTCGGTTCCCGAGGCTACGGCCAAGATGCTGCTGCCAAGCCTGGCCTGCTGGCCCGACGTCGAGCCCTACGGGGCGGATGCGGTGTGGAAGGCGATCAGGAAACGCGCCAGCAAGAAGGACGAGAAGGAGGGCGAGTCTGGGGACATTGACCTCGACGGGCCCGAATGGGAGGCGTTCACCCAGCCTGCGCCCATCGAGCTGCCCGAGTTCACCACCAGGAAGGAACCCTCGCCGCCAGGGACCCGCAGGTGGCTGCAGGAAGTGGTCCTGGTCCCGCGGTTGCGCGTGGTGTCCGCGCTGTACGGCTTCACCCGGATCGACTCGCCTGAATGGGACATCCTGTCCACCGATAGCGACCGGGTCGTGCCGATCGCGCGAGAAGCGCCGTCCTGGGTGCCCTGCGCGCAGATGCGCGGTGAGGGCATATTCCTGCGGTTCAGCGAGGAACGCCTGGCCGCCTGGGAGCAGCAGGCCGGCGTCCGCGCGCGCGGTCATGTCCTGGAAGCCGCACACGCGAAATGGCGCGCGGACCGGCGGCTGGCGCCATTCGGATGGCCTGGCGTGCGGTACGTGCTCCTGCACACGCTCGCTCACGTCCTGATCCGCGAGCTCGCCCTGGAATGCGGCTACAGCGCGTCGGGCATCGCCGAGCGCGTCTACGCGCGCACCGGCGAGGCGCCGATGGCCGGCATCATGCTCTACACGGCGGCGCCTGACAGCGAGGGCACGCTCGGCGGGCTCGTCTCGCTGGGGCGCCGGGACCGGCTCGGCGGGCTCATGGACCAGGCCCTGGAAGCGGCCAGGCTGTGCACATCCGATCCGCTGTGCGCCGACCATGACCCTCGTGACCGGGGAGACCTGTTCGGCGCGGCCTGCCACGCCTGCCTGTTCGCCTCGGAGACCTCGTGCGAGCGCGGCAATCATTACCTTGACCGTGCGCTGCTCGTCGACACCATCGCCGGGGGCGGCACCGGGTTCCTCGCCCGATGAGCGAGCCGAGGCGCGATCTCGCCGGCGCCCTCGCGGTACTGGCCAGGCGGTTGCCGCCCGCGCACGTGGCGGCGTGGGCACGGGTACTGAGAGACACGCCTGTCCTTGATGCCGGTGTCGAGGCGCGCCTGATCGAGGCGAAGTCGGGCTTCGCGATCGGCGGGTCGGCGGCGCTGCTCGTCGACGCATGGCGCGCGGCCGGCCCGCGGCTGCCGGGTCCGGCGGTCGCGCTTGCCCTGCAGACCGCCGCCCTGATGCATGCCGAGTGCGCTGCTCATCGCAGCGATGTCGTCGTCAGCGGCCCGGTCAGCGACTCCGCGGATGTCCGGCTCACCAGTTCCGTGATCAGTGAGGTGATCCGCGAGTGCCGTGACTCGCTGCTGGTGGTCAGCTTCGCCGCGTTCGGTGTCGCCGATGTGGTACGTGAACTGGAACGAGCGGCCAAACGGGGTGTCCGCATCGACCTCGTCCTGGAGGGGACCGCCGAGCAAGGCGGCACGCTGCACGGAACGCACGGCGCATCGGCAGCCTTCGAGTCGCTCCGGGAGCATGCAACCTTCTGGATCTGGCCGGCCGCACGCCGGCCAGCCGTGGGTGCCTCGCGGGCCGCGCTGCACGCGAAGCTTGTCGCGGCCGACGAGCGCGTCGCGTTCCTGGGCAGCGCGAACCTCACCGACAAGGCGCTAGCCTACAACCTCGAACTCGGCGTCATCATCCGCGACCCGGAGGTCGTTCGTCGCATCGTCAGCCACTTCCGGTCGCTGATGAACCCGGGTTCGGGTCCTCTCGAACGAGTCGCCACCGCATAGGACGGCTGCCGTGCCACGACCTGGGGCCAGTGTCCGGACCCGGGTGTAACTTGGAC
>Ga0302325_10027157_pt1 | contig 11874 bp, 14 predicted proteins | sample Palsa_T0_2_FD_201948 | JGI IMG/M metagenome (GOLD analysis project Ga0302325, IMG submission 201948) | Peat permafrost microbial communities from Stordalen Mire near Abisko, Sweden - Palsa_T0_2 | ecosystem: Environmental > Terrestrial > Soil > Palsa > Peat permafrost | place: Sweden: Abisko... | reverse complement strand
ACCAGGAAATAGTAAGATCTCATTTGAAGGATTGAGTTGACGGTAGATTTATACAGTAAGTCGAGATGGAGCTTTATTTCAGTGGACGTATCAACCTGCCGAAGGCATCGAAGACGAATCCTCCCCCGAAGCAGATATGCGCTGGCGCATCCTGGAAAAACACTACTTCCTCCAACCCAATGCCAAAGTGACCGCAACCTCTTTCCACCAATCCACAAACCTCCTCTCAATAGGTTTCTCCACAGGCGTCTTCTCGATCTACGAACTCCCCTCCTTCACTCAAATTCAATCGCTGTCCATCTCGAAACAAGCAATCACGACGCTAGCCCAAAACACGACCGCCGAATGGATCGCCATCGGAAGCTCCAAACTCGGCCAACTCTTAGTGTGGGAATGGCAGAGCGAGAGTTATATTCTTCGCCAACAGGGTCATTTCGATAGTTTGAATTGTGTTGCTTACACGCATGATGGCTCGAAAGTCACCACTGCGAGCGATGATGGGAAAATCAAATTGTGGGATACGACTTCGGGACATTGTATTGTGACTTTTGCGGATCATTCAAGTGGTGTGACGGCGATTGAACATCCACGTATGAAAAGAAATGTGTTTTATACGGCAAGTTTGGATGGCACTGTTCGCGCATACGATTTAACCCGGTACAGAAATTTCAGGACCTTTACCGCCCCGGAACAGTTACAGTTCACGTGTCTTGCAACAGATACAAGTGGAGAAGTCATTGCAGCTGGATCTCTCGATTCGTATGATATACATCTATGGTCCGTGCAGACGGGACAATTACTGGATCGTCTCGCTGGCCATGAGGGACCTATCTCATGTTTGAAATTCGCGGAACAGTCCTCTTTGTTGGTTAGCGGGAGTTGGGACCGGACGATCCGGGTATGGGATATTTTCGGCAGGAGTAAACAAGTTGAGCCATTACAAATGACGAGCGATATCCAGTGTCTTGCAATCCGACCGGATGGCAAAGAATTATGTTCTGCGGGACTAGATGGACAAATTATTTTCTGGGATATCCAGGAGGGAGTGCAGACGAATGTCATTGATGGAAAGATGGATATTACCGGAGGACGACTGATGACCGATCGGCGATCTGCCGCCAATAGTGCTTCAAACAAAACTTTTACAAGTCTTTGTTATACCGGGGATGGACAGTGTATTCTTGCTGGAGGAACGTCGAAATGGATTTGCTTGTATGATGTCGAGACCGGTGGATTGATCAATAAATTCTCGGTGAGCGAGAATTTATCTTTGGATGGGACGCAGAGGTTTTTGAATTCAAAGGATATGACGGAAGCGGGTCCGAAGCAATTGCTCAACACTCAAGGAGATGAGTCGGATTTGGAAGACAGAATTGATCGGACTTTACCGGGGTCTACAAGGGGGGATGCATCCACTAGGAGAGTTCGGCCTGAGGTGCGGACCCGGGCAGTCCAGTTGAGTCCTACTGGACGAGGCTTCGCTGCCGCGACAACCGAGGGATTACTTCTCTACTCTCTGGACAAGGAGATTATATTTGATCCTTACGAACTCGATATCGACATCACTCCTACCACAATCCTCGCCGCTCTGAAACGGAAAGAATATCTCAAATCGTTGCTCATGTCGCTTCGACTGTCCCAGTCACAAGTGTCCATCAAAGTCATCGAAGGGATTCCTCCCGCAGATATACCCCTCGTGATTCGCGAATTCCCTGAATCATATCTCCCCCGTCTGCTTCGATTCTTCAATTCGTACGCAGAAAAGACACCGCACGTCGAATTCTATCTATTATGGTGCTCCACCATATTAACCCGATTCGGCCGCGTTTTAAGAAGTGGAAAGGGAGAGTATGCGGCTCAAGTACGGAACATGCAAAAAGATGTATTACGGATAAAGACGGAGTTACAATCTGTGGGAGATGAAATCGGATTTGTGCTGGGATATATTTTTGAACATGAAGGTGGACCGGCACCCAAAAATGGCATCACGGAAATTGAGATGGAGGACGGAACGGAAGATGAGGACGGGGATGAAAATGGGATGGACGATGACACTGAAAATGAATGGATTGGATTAGAGTAATCTATATGTAATATATTGTCCCCATGAAAGCATTAGTACCCTAAAGTTAGCAACTCGATAATATCAAGGGAGATACCCGCAGCAACGCCGTTTTTCCTTGAATCACTGACCGCCTCAAATCTAATCTGTCCATCTGCATCGATTCTTCTGACCGCTTGTATCTCCGCTGTCGCCCTCATCTTATCGTACACATCTACAACATGTCCTGCCGATTTTAAATATCGCAATACATCGTTACTATATCCTTCCTCTATCGAGATCACCTCGGGCAGTAATTGGTGATGCAGCCGGGGATGTTCCACCATGTTCAATAGGTCCATGTTCCAATCTAGATGTTTGACGATTGCGTCAAGAACCGATGTTAATATTCTTGCTCCTCCGGAGGCTCCGAGAACAAGTTCGACGTCGCCGGTGTGGGGAGAGAGGATAATAGTGGGTGTGGAGGAAGACATGGGTCGTTTGAAGGGGCGGATATAGTTATACGGCGAGGGCTCTAATCGGAAAGCATTGGAGTTATTGACTTGACTGAAATCGTCCATCTCATCGTTTAAAATGATCCCGGTCGTCGGGTCATGAAGTTGAGATCCCCAGATCAAGTTGACCGTCGAGGTCAGACTGACCGTCATCTCGTCATGATCAATGACCGAGATATGCGTCGTCCCATGATTTCGAGGGAAATCATACTTTGGATTATAATGTTGCCAAGGATACGTCTTATCGAGAGAGATGTTTGCTCTTAATTGGGCGGCAAACGATTTTGAGGTCAGTTCGGCGATTCGGGCAGGTCGATCTGCTATCGAATCAAAGGGATCGCCCAATTCAGTTCGCGCAGCCGAAGCGTCTATTTTTAATGCATAAAACCACGGCAAGTACATTTCATTGCTTCCACCAAAAGGTGGACTTCCTCAGCAGTCATATGTCCCTTCTTCCCAAGCGAGAAGCCTTCCAGGATATTGAGCGCCTGGAGCAGAGCAGGTCCAGAACAGGGTGCTCCACAGGTAATCACTTCCCTTCCGTGGTACCAGCCCGAAATTGGATCTTCAATACTGACCGTATAGTTGGCAATATCTGCTTCGGTCATGATACCCCCTCGACTTTGGATATACGCCGCCAGTGCTTTCGATATCGATCCGTCATAAAATACCTGGGGACCTTGCTCCGCGATCAATTGCAAGGTGTTGGAGAGATTTTTCCTCATTAGGATATCATTCTCAACAAGGAGTGTCCCGTTTGGATACAGGAATTTCCAATCTGGGTCTTTGATCATAAAGTCTCCATACTTTTTGATCCGAATGGCGAGTTCGGGGGGAACTGCGATTCCGTCTCGCATCATACTTATACTTTCTTGGAATAATCTTTTCCACGGCAATTTACCAAACATCTTTGATGCCTCGCCATACCCTGCGATTTCTCCTGGCACAGCAACCGATAATCCCCCGAATACTGAGGCTAAGGGATTTCCATCGTACATCCCCTTTGATGATCCAGCTGGAGCGGTTTCGCGGAAATTGAAAACTTTGGTAGTCCCGTTGGGATGTCTTACAACCATGAAGCCACCACTATTATCAGCTCCATCTCAGTGAGATCTACCCTCCTATTCCGGCCGAGAACATATTTATGGATCCAATACAGATTCCACTTGCGATGGCGGCGTCGACCGCATTACCGCCTTCTTGCAGGATCTTGACTCCAACATTCGAGCAAATATCCAGCTCTGTAGCAACAGCACCGTGTCGTCCATGCACCAACACCCGTCTATTTCCCCCCCTCCCTGCAGTTTCCCTGTCAAACAATCTCCACGACATAAAAGCCAACACAATGAACACCACCAAAACCAGGCTCAATAATCCCACGATCACATTCCTTTTACTTCTAGAAAGATTTCGTACCCGTTCAGAGTGTTTGTTGAGCTTTATCCGCCATCCAGGCTCTTGATCTGGGTTGTCAAGAAATGGCGTGCGATCATCGTCGATTTCATCAGTGGAGTTCTCGCGCGAATGGGATAACATGCGTTCTGAAGGGTGATTTGGAGAGTCTGGATGTTCGATGACGATTTTCGGAGTCGGTCCTCGTTCTTGTGAGGAAGGCATTGTGATGGAAGCGCGGATTAGGGATCTTTTCTCTGTTTGAGGGACCCTCCGATCGCGATTAACTCTAGGTTTCTCGGGATAAGCGGGACGATTTTCCCCTTCGGGCGAAAGCGATGGGCAAAGCCGGAACTGCGTCCCAATCGCGATGCGGGGTGACTTGCGATCGAGGCGGCGGCTCCGCGCCCATCGTTCTACATACTTTCCGCCACTTCAAAGGACGACCAAGTTGAAATGTTCAAGAAGATACTGTAGTCCAATAGAAACTCTCCAGATGGATAATTCAGACTCAACAGGCTCTCCTTTGTCACTCTTCCCCCCTAGCACGAATTGTGAACAGTATACAGCCGTCAGGCGAGAAACTCGAATAAAGGATACTTCGGACAAGCTGTCCGAGGAAATGTCGGAAGTCCAATGTCCAATGTCCAAGTGTCAGACTAAGCGAGAGAATATGAGAAAAAGGGATAGAAATGTTCAAAAAAAACAAACTACAGCACCCACCGATTGACAGAGGACAGGTCGGACAGGGATTACAAGCAGTAAAAAGCAAAAGAGAAGTTTAGAAACTCTCCAACAGCGCAGCCGTTGGCGATAGAACACATCACCCACTAGATGTTCTAAGGGGGCTCTTGCCAGCTTGGCTTTGGAGATCGAACGGGATCCAGTGTGTTCTAGCAGATATGGCCGTAGCTGGTAACCAACCATGGAAATAGCTTAAATAAATATGTATTTATGAACCATTCTTCTCCACAACTAAACTCATCGTCACATTAAAATACCCCAGCCTCGGCCGGTATCGGATCATCACTGCCGATGTCACGAAGAACATTATTCCTCTCAGTCCTCGTCATACCACCCGTTCTCATAGTGAGCTATCTGCGCCACCACTATCCTCTCCTGCAAGAGACATCTCTTCCGCGACAATCGCAATTCCGTGCGATTTTAGCGGATCCTCCAAGGGGAGTCCGATACCCTTGTGTGGATGTCTTCGAGACGACAGTGAGCAAATCAGAATTCACAACAGATGATTACGCACGGGAAGTTTCGTATCATCTATGGACTAGTTTCCTCATCAAAACGGAAGCCTTTTTATTTGGCTCGAAACCCCTGCCGACGTCCCCCACGTCCATCACCGAGGGAACAAAGATCGCCAACATCGTGGTCTGTAAAAGTATACTCCGACCGTCGTATTTATTCCAATTCGAGATACCCAAATGGCTCGTTGCGCCAGTTGATTATGTTGCTGATAGGGGGGGTCCCTGGCGGATGTTGCGGGGCGGGTATCAGGAGATTGTGGCCGTGGAAGAGGGCGAGAAAGTACACGTTTGGTATAACATTGTACATGAGTATGGGGAGAACGATGGCAAGATATGGCCTTGGATAGGGAATTGGGCACATCGGATGTATGCGAGGGCGTTACTGGATGTGGCGGTCAGGAAGCTCAGAAATAGTGCCCGCCAGAAACGTTTATAGACTATGGGGTGCGGGGTAATGTACATACAAAGCTATCTGCTTTCTGGGGAATGACTTCTGCTTGTGTCTCTAGGTCTTTGATGGTTTGTGCCTCGGTCGGGTCGTTCTTGATTGGATTCTGCGGACGAATCTCGCCGCCGTCGTTGTCTAGCATCATCCTCGTCTTGCTTGGCTGTCAGGTGTACAGGGTGGAGAGATGCATGGAATTAGGGATATATTACTCAGGCGACGTATTATGGTCGCGATAGCATTTAAAACAGACTCCAATCATTCCTCACTATTATCCGCACTGTTCTTAATTTAGAGTGACTTGAGTTTTCTGTTTCTCATGAGCTTGATGCTCGTGCCGTGTACTAATTTACTCGACCCATTTTAGCTGTATGACTAGGCCGACTAAATTCGTGAAAATCGCAAATCTCGGACGTTCAACAACAATGCGAGCCATTCCGCTGAAAGCTGTTCGAATAGCTCGAGCCGAGCAGCAATCCCTCTTTACCACTCCCAGAAATGTCCAATGCCGCTGTTTCCATACAGCCCCTGCTCTAAGGCTCCCAAATCCGTTCTCAAACCGCCCTGAAACATTCCCTGAACCCGCCGAGAAAGCACCACAAGGTCCAGCAACCGACCCTAAACATGGTCTCTACGGATTCTTCTGTGCGAAAAAGTCAGTAACGGCGCCACAAACTCTTCAAAGTCATGGTGTGTCGCTATTTGATGTAGCCTGATCGTAGGTCGTCCATGGACAGCAGAAGAACTACGTCGCAAGTCCTGAGATGATTTACACAAACTATGGTACAAGTGTTTGTTGGAGCGAAATATCATAGCAACAGAGGCCCAAGATTCCAGAAGACAGGGAATATACTTCGCAATTGAGGAAATTCACAAGGAACGAAACTCTGCTGTATCCTCGGGTGTGGGAATTCTCTAATCGTAGGTTAAACGAACGATGGCAAGGATAAAATTTGTCTTGTGGGAGAGATATCGTGCTTGGTGGGGTGCTCATGAGCTCAATGAGCAAGATCCATTATTAATAGATCGTCTAAAGGAGGAGGAAAAGAACAAAAAAGTAGAGAAAATACTGGAGGAGCGGGCGAAGATGTCCAAAACTCAACTTGAGAGACTCAAAAGGAAGCGAGAACTAGAAGTCCAGAAACGGGAAGCAAGGAAGGAGATGGCTCGAGTAGCCGCCGAGGAGGCCAAGCGCCTGGCACAGCAAGAGGCTGAGGAATTGGCTGAATTGCAGAAACTGGCTGCTGGTCGTGGACCGGAGGCGAATCAATCAAGTTAGAGTACGTCAGTGAATTCTGAGAGACACATCACAATGAGTATTCATACATCTGATTGAAACGCCCCTATAAAAATATGCCCCAAAGCTACTTCATCAGATGAAGGATTTATGATGTATGGCTCTCGGCTATAATTCCTAGGCCGACTTTCAAGCGTATCATCCCGATCCCTTCGCGGCCGTCTCGCCTCCTCGTCATCGCTATCTCCTCGATCGCGATCCTCAGATCTTCGTCTACTCCTTTCCCCTTCAATCCTTGGACGATCTTTATCATGACGATGTCGTCGATGCCGATGCCGGTCCTCGCCATCCTTATGAGACCGGTGCCGGTGTCGATGTTTCCTCTCCCTCTCCACATTCTCCTCCTTAATCTTCTTCCGCCGATGTTTCTTCTCCTTTCCTGCAGCAGCTCTCTCCTCCCTCCTCTTCTCAATCAAATACTCCCTCATCGGATCATCCGGATCAATGCCCTCCTCCAGACTATCCGCCTCACTCTCCGACTCCTCCACAAGCGGATCCAGCCACCCCTTAGGCGCAACATTGAATCCCTTGACCCTAGGTTTCCCATCATCGTCCAATTCCTCTTCGCTCTCCTCGCTCTCACTGTCCTCATGGCCCCTCCGTTTCTTCTTCTTCAGCTGTCTGTAGTCTCTTGAATGGTCCACTCGTAGAGTCCGACCCAGTAACGTTGCGCCATTGAAGTTGTCCACCGCGAGCACCGTGCTGCGTTGATCGTCGTACTTGAGGAAACAGAAGCCCTTGGATTTCCCTGTCTCGCGGTCACGGACTAAGTTTATATCCAGGACCTCGCCGTATTGACTGAATACGCATATTATATCGCCTTCGGTGAGTTCATAGGGGATGCCGCCGATGTAGATGTATGCACTGTCCTTGAAGTCGTCGTGCCATGACGCCTCGTCTCCGAGGTCGAGTTGTTTTCTGTTGATCCGGTCAATCTCACGCACCACACTGCCATGTAAGGACTGCACACGGGAACAAGGGACATACTTCATTGTTGGACGTCGAGAGCGGCCTCGAGGGGACGCTGTAGCGGAGTTTCGAACGCTGCAATTTGAAATATTAGGTCACGTCAGGATTGGCTGCCAGGTTTGATCGTCACTTCCTTCACCTTCAACCGCGCCATCTTCTTCAACTGCTTTATACCCAAAATGGCCTCTCAACTAGACAAATCGCTCGACGAAATCACCGCTGAACGACGACAGGTACGTTCTTCCTCTCCATGCATCATCTCTCCTTCAACTCTCGAGCGCCGCTGACCGCAGACCGGTCCCAGACCACGCAGAGGCAATGCTCCTGCAAGACACGAGCCCCGTCGCTCAGTAGGCGGAGTTCAAAAGGTACGCTCACACACTCCTTCCACGCACGCACGCACGCACGAAAACAAGCCATTCACCCGAACCACTGTCCGCTCCGAAGATCTGTCCTCCTCCTCCGATCGATGATGATGCGTGCTCCCGTCGATTCATCCTTCCTCCTGCTTGAGAACCTGAACTAACCGCGATTCCCGCCATCAGCGTCGTGTGGATTCGTACTCCTCAACGGCTCGAAGAGGTGGTAGTAGCAATGACAACTGGACACATGACTTGTTTGATCGGAATGGCGATAAGGGGGATCGTTTAGCTGGCAATCCGTTGGCTGCGAGATTGGGCGAGACGTACTTACGATCTGTGTGTGCTTGGGTTGATTTGTAGGAGGAGCGCAAGGTTGAAAGTCGAGAATTTACACTATGATTTGAGTGAGGAGGATTTATCGGTATTCACTTGTGAGGGAGAGGGTTGACGCGTAGAGTCTGTTTGGGGGGATCGGTCCTGTTGAGAGTTTACGGTTGAAGTATGATAAAATGGGACGGTCTGATGGTGTTGCGTATGTTACGTATGCTTCTCTTTCCGATGCGAATGAGGCGATTCGCAAGTTCAACGGCGCCAATGCCGCTGGTCAACCTATTACAGTGACATTGGATGTTGAGGTATCGCCTCGTCGACCTGCTCCTACACATCCTCGTCTTCCCAGAGGGGGCAGGGGATTTGCAAGAAGTGGGCCGCGTCCCATGGGAGGAAGAATGGCTAGCAGTGGTGGACAAAGAGGTTCTGGCGAGCGGAGAGAAAGACAACCTCGACGTACGCAGGAAGATTTAGACAGGGAATTGGATGATTTCATGAACGGACCTCCTCCTGCCGGCGCCGAGAACGGCAACAACGATGCCGCGGAAGCTGGTCCCAGCGACGCAATGGCTATAGATTAGTATTGATCGTCTTGTATCAGGATGGAAGACTGTATTCATAGCTCAACGAAACAAAGTAATATCAGACGAGATCGATGTTGACATTTTGAATAACTACCTAGCTCCATCCCCCAATCACAACAAACTAAACGACAAAAAGCTCATTCAAATAGAATATTAAAAATGTTATTCACCCCCTTTCCCGACCAATCAACCAACCATTTCCTCTCCACGACACTTGCTTGAATTACGGACTTGCTGGGGCAGGGGTGCCATCGGGTGTTTGCAATGAAGGCGAGCTTTGGCTGGTCGCAAGCCTGGCTTCGAGAGATTTGAGGGCTTCTTCTTTCGCGAGAAGTTCTTGTCTGCGATCCGAGATTTCTTTCTGCACTTTCAACTGGGAGTCAGTGATATTCCAATGGAGAGAGAGGGACCTCGATTTCCTTGAGACGGCCTTCTTCGCGTCGGAGTTGCTCTTCCTTGAGACGGACCGATTGAGTTGCTAGATCCTCGGGATTGAGGTTGTCCCTAGAATTAACACGGCTGAGGAGGAGGGATACGTCGTTCCGTTGACGACGGACTTGCTCAACTTTTCAGTACGATAATTCTCGTACAAAAAGTCGTGTGTAATCTCCTTCAAATCGGCAAGATGGCTGTGTAGAAGAGCCGATCGAATGGCCAAAAAGTCGGAATGTCTAGGATTATCGACTTCGACAATTCCCCATGGGAAAACGCGTGCGCGGATTTTCTTGCCCTTGACTTCGACTACGTCTTCCGATCCAACAATGGCAAAGGGCATCAAACCACGGAGCTCATCGTTTTCCTGGACGGTGTCTTCATCGTCTTCTTCAATGTCATACGGGAAGTTGTAAATGGGAATCTGGTAGTGGTCGATATCTTCCATGATGAGTTTCTTTGATTGGGTTAATTCTTGGGGAGTGAGGGAGTCTGCTTTGCCGATGACGGGGATGACGTTGACGCGTGGGGATAGACGACGCATGAGCTCGATGTCTACTTCACGCAATCTACATTAGCTGCGAGACATTGTGGACGGGTACCCATGGCCGGTGGGAGTGATAAAGTAGAGCAGGGCGTGGACTCTGTTGTCCCTGAATCGCGGGTTTCGCTTGATCCTGGACTCTTCGGCGAGGATATCGTCGTACTGTCGTTCCAAGTATCCGGCGACCTCGGCAAAACAGGCCTCATTGTCGATTTGATCGCCAAATCCAGGCGTGTCAACCACAGTCAGTGCAATGCGTGTGCCTTCCTCTTCAAGGTCTACCGTTAATATTCCCGAGTCACTCAAGACATACCAACTGTGACAGGCTTGATCCTGACTCCATGTTCGACGTGTGCGTGTTCCGGATCATCGGCCTCCTTATGCTCCAAGACGGGTTTGCCGCACAGCGTGTTGACGAAGGTGGTTTTTCCTGTTCCGCTTGAGCCAACGACCATCAGAGTGAACGTCAGGCCCTTCTTGACCTTATTCCGGCCACGGGCACGCTGTAATCCATCCATGTCAGCAGGACGCTCAGAAGCCAGCAATAATGGGAGGCACAAATCAGGGACAGGGGGCTGTTCGGGGTGCTATGCAGATGGAGGTCTTACCGAGTGAGGCGAAGACATCGATCGAGCTGCGAGAGTCTGTTTCTGGACAAATTGAGACGCTGTGTCCTGGCAAAATTCAGAATTCACTGGTCAGGGGCTGGCTGCACTGGCAAACGTGAAATTTCCCCTTATTGGCACGCACAGACGTGGGTCGTCAATTCGAATTGGCGAGGACGAAGGGAGGCAGAGGCGCAGAGGGGCGTGGATAACGCGAGGGAAGCAGAGTCGTGGAGAGAGACTGTGGCTGCAGCTGCTGGACTCTGAGGGTGAAATCGAAGGACGATGGAGTGAGTTCGCCTTGTGCAGGAGAAGCGTGTGTGTGTGTGGATGCCGTGTGGTGTGTGGTGTGTGAGCGGAGCAGCAGTATTGGGGCGACACAGCGTAACCACGATCACCAATAGCAGCCTGCGTCCACACGAAAAGAAAAAGGGGCACACTTTCCCGCAAATTAAATGCAATATTACAAACCCGTCCAGACAAACAACCCCGGCACGAGGACGGACCGGATCAATGATCTATCTGTCGATCATCCGTCTGATCCTTCAATGTGGCTGCGATAACAAAGATATCTGAGAGCTCTAGAGGTGGCGAATCAACCGAGAAAGTAGTTGTAGACACAGAACTGGTACATTCATTCTGAGGTTCGGAACGCACTCTCAGCGTCGAAAATTCTGGGTCAGCTTCCCCTCGTCAGATACCTCCGACAAATTGAGTCGCAATACTGTGACGGCGGACGAAGGCAAGACTCGCAAACCTCGTGTCCGCAACACTCCTTACCGACAGTTCCTCTTTGCGTACTTTCATATTTGTCTGGTCCCAAGGTCTTGACAACCTGGGCCCTTATACTTTCCGATTGACCGATGTGTGGATGCCAATGTTATCACTTGGACGATGACAACGATGCAATTCTGATACGTATTAAAGCGGTTATGCATCACTTATTATATTATTACTTTCGGATGAAATAACCTGATGTCAATGAGAATGCTAAGTGATTTTCCTTCATTTCCTAGATACCGCCAATACCCACCATTCCACAAAACAACACACCTCCCAGTACATCTCGATTACTTACACATTAAACCCTTTCAACCCC
>Ga0302325_10027154_pt1 | contig 11875 bp, 11 predicted proteins | sample Palsa_T0_2_FD_201948 | JGI IMG/M metagenome (GOLD analysis project Ga0302325, IMG submission 201948) | Peat permafrost microbial communities from Stordalen Mire near Abisko, Sweden - Palsa_T0_2 | ecosystem: Environmental > Terrestrial > Soil > Palsa > Peat permafrost | place: Sweden: Abisko... | reverse complement strand
AGGTGGTTTCATAGATTCGGGCGAAATTTTGCCCTCTATCTATAAAAGGAACCTGCGGGAGGAAAAAGGTATCGAAAATATTTCGAACCCGGCCCGAACGCAGCCGCACAATTGCCTTGAACTGGGAAATGAAGGAACAACTGCAATTCGTTATGCGAGTTCTGAACGCACGTTTATCTGATCAGACTCCCACATCGGAGCAGCATGGCCGGGGCGCGGCTTGTGTCAAGGCTCACGACCGCTTAGCGGCGCAAAACACGCGGCCTTGACACAAGCCTTACCCCCCGGCCCATTTCTCCGCCATGTGGGGAATGTGCAGGTGTGGTCTCCGCGAGACCTCAAAGCCCGAGACCAAGACTGGGGCCTCGGAGATCACGGTCGACGCCGATATCAGGAGTCCTTTCCGGTACCGGTGTATGACTTGGAACGAAAGAATGCTGCTCTCCGATCTGCTGTCCCGCCTGCCGGTTTAGTCCAGGCACAACGTCAACATCGTGCCTGATTTCCGGAGTGTGCGCGGATAGCTGTTTTCGAGCCAGTTCAATCGCAGACTGCCGCATCGTGGATACACCGACGAAATCACGAAGTTGCTCGCGGTCACTGGTAACGACGGCGATCTCGCTCCGCCCACGGCTGGCCGCCACATAGAACAGTTCCTTTTTCATGGCGTCTGCCGAGATGATCACGGTATCTACCGTTTTGCCCTGGCTTCGATGGGCGGTGACCGCATATCCGTGGGTGAACTCGTGATAGTTCGCAGGAAGCGTTCGTCCGTCTTCGAGGCGAATGGCACCGCCGTCTAAGGAACTCACTTTGACCAGCTCTCCGTTAGTCGCCCGGAGTTCCGGCCCTCGACGGTTTGCTGTGAGCATGAGGCTGTCGCCAGGGGCAACCTCAATGGGCTGACGCTCATAAACGGAGAATGCCCGCGTTTGCTTTGGCGAGATGTTCACCTCGTCTCCGGTTTCTTTTCGAGCAACCAGCGAATCCGGCCCAACGCGCACGACTTCCAGCGACTCATGTCGTTTTGCTAGTTTTGTGTCCCTGTGGAATTGCAGAACCTGCCCCCCTTGGTAGTTTGACAGTTCTTGTTTCTGCGCTGTCGTCCACTGGAGCGAGACGTACCGATCAAAAGAATGGCCGACTCCGAGTTCATTGTGCTCTTTCCGGTCCCGGCGAATCGCGTCCGTTAGTTGGGAAATCTCGGCATGAGTGCCCGCAACCACAAGCGTTTCCCGCCCTTCAGTTCGGAACTGGCGATGCAGATCGGCCACTATCTGGCCTCGGTCAAAAATCGATATCTCGCGAATGGCACCGAGCTTTTCCAGTTGTGCGAACCCTTCCTCCGGTGAATGCCTCATGGTCTTTACGGCCTCGCGATACAAGGAGTTCGTCTGCCGCTGTATTTCAGTGAGGGAAACACTCTTCAGGTGAGACTCCCGCTCCAAGATACGCAACGCATCCGAGGCCTCGACGCTGGGAATTTGCCGCGTATCACCGGAAAAGACGATTCTGGCTCCCTGATCTTCGGCGAGGTGCAGCAGGCTTTGCATTTGCCGACCAGAGACCATGCCTGCTTCGTCAACAATCAAGACCCTCCCGCGCAGCGCGCCCTGTTGTTCCTGGTCCTCAAGAAGTCGAGAGACCGTCATCGCATCTCGGAAGCCGACCTTTTCCAGTTCGTCCACGGCACTCCGGGTAGGAGCCACCGCAAGAAGCTCGTGTCCGGCTTCTCTGAGACCACGGTCAATTTCACGCAGCGTAGCAGTCTTGCCGGTACCGGCGGCACCTCGAACATTGATCGCCATATCGCGAGAGTCGAGCACTGCTTCGACGGCGCGCCTTTGTTCGGGGCGCAGCTTGTCCAAAGGCTCAAAGCCACAGCCTTTACCGAGGCGGTCGTAGCGGTCTGTCCCTCGGTTAACTACCGCGATCATGTCGCGCTCGCGCTGGAGGGTCGCGTGTGTCGCAATTTCATCCCCGGCAGAGATGAGAGTCCCTTTCGCACGTTCAAGGGAGAGAGAGCCCTGAAGGTCGCTGAGTTCGACGTTGCCGCGCCCGTGACGAAGAGCCTCGGTTAGAACCTCATGCTCTCTGGCGACTGAGAGACGCTCGAAAATGTGCTCCTGAGAGTATGCAAGCGAGGCCTCGTGCATACCACGACTGATTCGAGGTGAATAGGATTGGGTCTGAGCTTCGTTCAAAACCTCACGAAGTGTTTCCATCTCATTCGCTGACAGTCGTTCTTGCTGAAGATTGCGGACTCGCTCGGTCGATATCTCTTGAAGCTTGTCAGCCCGCGTTTCCCGAACGAGTACCGCAACCTCGTTGTCTGTTGGCGCACGACCACGTGAATTAGTGAATTCCTGAATGCCGCATCCCGCTGGGCACTACGTTGGCTGTACTTGTCGAGGAGGTCCTGGGAGAATCCTGCGATCTCGAATCCCTTGTCACGACCACGAACATCGTGACGGCTTTCAACCTCGTAACCAAGGGCGCGTACTTCGCGAGCCAGGGCATTGCGATAAACCTCGGTCAGGTAGCTGCGACGCTCGTACAGACCGGAAGCCTGCAGTTCGCCTTCCAACGTCCTTCAATCCCATCGTAAGTCAGATTGGCAGCGACGGCATGAGTGTGGAGCTGAGGATCTAGTTGACGACTCGTGTCGTGAGTGTAGGAAGCTACGATCCAGTTTCCGGTGGCTCGATTTTCGTTCAGGCCGGCGAGGCGAACCCTAGTGGCCGAGTATTTCTCCGCTTCTTCCAATGCCTCGCGCACGGCGGTTCCGTGCGCGGCGACCAGTCTCTCATCACCGCCAATAATGGCCATGACAGAGACGGACTTCGGCGCCGAAAATGTCATGTCATAAAGAGAGCGCGCCTTACTTTGCTCCTCACCATTGCTGGCAATGCGATCTGCCCCGTGACGTTGCCGGAGGAATTCTCCCGTTTGTGGGTCGAGGCCCTGACGCACTGCCTCGAAATCCTCGGATGTAACCTCGCCTTCAAGGCCAAGCAGTTCAGCGCCGCGACCATGCCACTTGCCTTCGACAGTCCGATTCTGGTCGTAATAATCGCTTTGCCGGAGATGGCGCTGTGCGTAGCCCCCACCGCCGGTCATGGCACGAATCGTCAGCACACGCAGACCCTAGCGCTGTTCGAAGTTCGGGATCAAGAGAGTTGCTGCCTGGTTGTATGCCTGCGACGTCCAAACAGCTGGCACTTCGTGGCGAGGGTGCTAAGTCAGTGACAGATAAAAGGCAAACGCTGGAGTTCTTGACAAAGAACGCGGAACGCACGATCTCGCGGGGTGAACTTCTCGATAAAGTTTGGGGGTACCAGGACTACCCCTGCACGCGGACAGTGGACAACCACATGATGAGGCTCCGACGGAAACTGGAGAGCGACCCTTCACACCCTTCCCACCTTCTCACAATACACGGCCTGGGCTATAAGTTCGTGCCCTAATCTATAACGCGGCTTTTAACAATTGCGCAAGATTGTCGATGTCCGCAGTACTCGCGTCGCCAATCACGAAGTAGCGAAGCCCGCCTTGACTCCATGTTTCCATGTTGAACGGGAGTTGCTTCGGCGAAGGAAAATCCTGGCCCAAGCTGGCGGGCAATTTCAATGGCAGTAGCCGTTCCTGGAACACAAACACTGAAATGTGATGCTTCCGCACATCGTAAATCAGATGCGCGCCTGGTGTTTGATCAAGATAGGTCATCCGCCCTCCCAGCAGAGAGAACCCGGTGTTCTGAAGTTCCGGCAAGTTGAACGCGAAGGGGATCTTTCCCTGGAACCAGGGCTTCACCGTATGTCGATCGGTGGAAATCACATCGACCGGCGACGAACTGGCCAAGGTAGACACATGCAAGTCTGCAATCTCGCTGAAAACATGATCTCGATAGGCGAGGTCTCTTTCGGACCGAGTTTCCAAATAGGTCGAAGTCAGAGCCCCGGCCACGAGAATGACCGCTGCCGCAGCAGCCACCATCCATCCCAGACGGAAACCCCGCTGCGGTTTGCGGGCAATGCTCCGTTCTATACGCCTGCGGAGATCAGCGCTTGGAGTGAAGCGTTTTCCGCCAGCTTGAATCGCCCGCTTCATCTGTACGCGCGTAAGGGCATCCGCCGAACACAACGGGCAGGCGTGCACATGAGTGTCGAACATGCGCATCTCCTGCTCCGGGAGCTCACCGTCCAGGTAAGTGTCGAGTTTTGCCTTCCATGACTCACAAACCATAGTTCACCGTTTGATTCATCCTTTTTGAAACTGTGGCTGCAGAGCGCTGCGCAGCGCTTTTCTGGCCCGCGATAAACGCGACATCACCGTACCCATCGGGATGGCAAGCGTGGCAGAGATTTCCTGGTAAGACATCTCTTCGACCTCACACAGCAACAGCACCTCGCGATAGGCGACAGGCAGTTGCTCGAGAGCCTGATGCATGAGATGCCCTTCCGAACGCTGCAGCAGGATGCTCTCGGGCGTCTCTTCGACGGCAGGCAGGATTTCCTCTTGGCCCTCAGGATCAAGTGGCACCATCGCGGTCGCCTTCAGCCCGGTGCGGGACGTCAAGAACGCATTGCGCAGAATCTTGTAGATCCAGGCACGAAAATTCGTGTGTGGCTGGAACGAGGAAAACCCCTTAAGTGCCTTGACATACGTCTCCTGCACAAGATCTTCGGCCTCTTGCCGGTCGTGCGTTAGCCAGCAGGCAAAGTTATAGAGCCGGTCGAAGTGAGGCATGGCCAGTTGCTCAAACGACTCGGCGGCAAGCTGGCTGACGGTGCCCACACAAGAGTAAACAAGCGAGCGATCGTTTTATTCCCATAACTCATAAATATTTGCTGTGGAATAAAACCGATTGCTTTCGGTTCTGCACAACGAGTCACAGAGCGAACTGGAGTCACCGGGGGAATACCGGTGCGGAAGAACCACACGCTCATGGTCAATTTCTAGGAGAAACAAAATGAAAAACAACTTGAGGATGCTCAGCCTGGCGTTGTGTGTGCTGCCGATGTATCTGCATGCCCGGACAGGCCAAGGTCTGACACAGGACCATCAACCGTCTCAAGAGCAGAACACACGGTCTGCAGAATCGATTCCGGCGGGCACCATAATTCCAATCATTTTGAATTCCACCTTACGCTCGGACAAGAGCGGAAGCGGAGACGCGATCGAGGCCACGGTCATGCAGGACGTGGTCATAGGTTCGGGAGAAACCCTGCATAAAGGATCGAAGGTAACCGGGCATGTGATCGAAACCGTGGTTCCGGGAAATAAATCTGACGAGTCAAAGATCTCGTTTCAATTCGATCAAGTGCGACTTGGCAACCTGACCGTTTCGATTACCACCAACCTGCGCGCGGTAGCGTCGGAACATGCGGTACTTGCCGCCACACCGCAGTTGACCTCAAGCGAATATGCCGACAACCAAGTTCAGATCGGGGGCGACCAGATTTCCTACGGCAATGGCGGGCTAGTCATGGTGGGATCGCAGGTCGTAGGGAAATATACCAGCCAGGGCGTGCTGGCTTATGGGGGCCATGATCTGGGAACTCCATGCCGCGGCACGATCGACGACAACGACCATCCGCAGGCATTTTGGTTCTTCTCCGTGAACGCCTGCGGCGCCTACGGATTCGGCGACCTGACGGTTTTCCATACCGGACGCACCGCGCCGGTTGGCGAAGTCACGTTGAGCTCCAAAAGCGAGGTGCTAAAGGTCGACAAAGGCACCGCCATGCTCTTGCTTCTGGACGGCGGGCGGCCCGTGGAGATGCAGGCTGCTCGCACGGCGTCTTCCCGAGCTTCTTCGCGTACTCAAGGGCAATGACGGTTCACGGGCCACGACTTGGTTGGTCTCGTCAAGCCAGCTTCGGCGCGGTCGACTATTTATCCATCTCACAGGAGCGGAGCGATGGTAAATCCTTTCGATCTCAGGACGGCATTCCTGGCCAAGCACGCACAACATGTCGTGCTGATCCATTTTCCAATCGCGCTGTTCATCACGGCGGTGGCCTTCGATTTTCTGGCGCAATGGAGGAAGAACCATGTGCTGGCCGCCGCAGCGTATTTCAACCTGCTGCTAGCAGCGATTTCGACGGTGCCGGTAATAGCGACCGGCCTTGTAGCGTGGCAGTGGGCACTCGAGGGGCAAAAGCTAAAAGGGATCCTGCTGATGCACCTGGTCTTGGGATGCACATCAAGTGTGTTGATCTGGATAGTCTTTTGGATCCACCGGCGAGTGCGCCGGTTTCCAGAACGATCCTTGCCAAACTACCGTCTGCCAATCGAAGCGCTCGCGATATTGATCGTGGGGCTGACCGGGCATCTTGGCGGATTTCTAAGCGGTGTAAACGGGCCGGGCTAGACTAGCCGACCCGAGTCGAAACTGGGCCAACGGAATAAATCGTGGAATAAAAATAATTCATATCGGTTATCACCTCAAAACACCACAAATCACGGAGGGCAAATGACGGACAAGAAGCAAGATCTTATCGATCCAAGGTTACAGAACCTCAACGATGATGGCGTCGACCGTCGTGGGTTCCTGAAGTGCATGGCATGGGCGGGTACAGGCCTGGTCTGGACTATGAGCGGCGGCATCCCTGTATCTCGGGCATTCGCCAAAGATAACGGCAAGGATGCCGGCATTGCCGCGGACTTCAGCTTCGTCCAGATCAGCGACAGTCACATCGGTTTCAACAAACCGGCGAATCCGGATGTTACGGCCACTCTGCAGGTGGCAATCAACAAGATCAATGCGATGACCCGCAAACCGGACTTTATCATCCACACAGGTGATCTGAGCCAGCTCTCGAAACCGAGTGAGTTCGACACGCTCGACCAGGCGCTAAAAGCAGCGTCTGCAAAGCAGATCTACTTCGTGCCCGGTGAGCATGACATGTTGTCCGACAACGGCGATGAGTATCTCCAGCGCTTTGGCAAAGGTACAAAAGGCACCGGGTATTACAGCTTCGATCACAAGGGTGTGCATTTGGTTGGACTCGTAAATGTGGCCAATTTAAAAGCGGGCGGCATGGGTTCGCTCGGTCAGGAACAGCTGGAGTGGCTTGAAAACGATCTCAAGGGCCGTTCTGCCAGTACTCCGATTGTGCTCTTCGCACACATTCCACTATGGACGATCTATCCCGATTGGGGCTGGGGAACTGACGACAGTGAACAAGCCTTGTCGTACGTCAAGCGTTTTGGCTCGGTGACCGTATTAAACGGCCACATTCACCAGATCATGCAGAAGGTAGAAGGTAAGGTTTCGTTCCATACCGCGATGTCGACCGCGTTCCCTCAGCCCGCACCCGGCGCGGCTCCGTCAGCGGGACCGATGAAGGTGCCCGCTGATCAATTGCGGCGTGTATTGGGTATCAGGGATGTGAACTATGTGGTCAGCGGCCGCAGCCTGGCAGTCGTCGATTCGCCACTCTCTGACTCAGAGACTGCGGCTTCAGCGAATGGCGGCGGCACGGCGCAGACGACTCTCCCCGTGGATATTCCTTAAGGATCTGGTCTCGGCAAGCGAAGATTGAGCAAGAAAATCAAATTAAGAGAGGAAATAAGACAATGACGAGGAAAAATGTGTGGTTTGCGAGTTTGGCGACGCCCGTGGTAATTGCGATGCTGCTGTTGTTCGCGGGATCACCGAGAGTCACCGCTAATGACCAGCCCCCCGCGGCAAACGCGGTGAAAATCGATAATTTCGTTTTTGGGCCGCAGACGATCACGGTACCCGTCGGAACGACGGTGACCTGGACAAACAGTGATGACATTCCCCATACCGCGGTGAGCACGGACGGCGTGTTCAAGTCCAAGGTGATGGATACGGACGAAAAGTTCTCCTACACATTTACCAAGGCGGGAACGTATTCCTACTTCTGCTCGATCCACCCGAAAATGACCGGCCAGGTCGTGGTGAAGTGAAACTCGGAGACGCTTTAACGATTCTCACCTGACGGAAACCAGGTGCATCGAGATGACGCTTGATCAGATTCATTATGGTCTTGTGAGTTTCAAGACATAGGACTCGGCGCCTTGCCGAATTTGTTGACAAAAGGAACGAAAAGAACCGCAAGGCCGTCCTAATCACCCGGACGGCCTTTTACTTTGCTGATCCAGATCAAACCTGTAGCGCTGGCAATAAATGCATCCACTTCTGGAATAAATCGTGGTCGATGAAGTTAACAGTGACAGAGTGCAATTGCCCGCTGAAGTCAAAACAAGAAGGGTATGTCGCACTACTTCGGAGCGTATCAAACAAAAATGGAGGGAAACATGAAATATCAAGTTATAACACTCACTTTAACGGTTTGCTTTTTCAGCGCACTGGCTTTCGGTGGCGATACCTTGACTCTCGACTCTAGTACGTCCAGTGCCAGGTTCTTTCAGGGTTCCAAAGCGAGTCCAGATTCTGTTAACACCGGTGTCGCTCGCGTGACCGGGAGGGTGAACCTTGACACCAATGACCCGGATGACTCGGTCTTCGATCTCAGTGTCTATCCCGCGGATGAGGGCTGGGGCAATGCGCTCACTTCGGACCGTATCTTGCCGACCAGTTACGTTCCTGACGACCGATCAGACTCTGCTGACGTTCAGGTCGACGCGCATTATGAGGACAGGGAACGGCAAGCTGGAAGTCATCGGGGAACTTACATTGACTCGCGTGGAACGCACCGTCGAGGCGACGCCGACTGAGGCCTATGCTGGGCCAATGTTCGGTAATCCTGTCATTCACGATGAAAGTCGCGAAATCACGTTCCTGTTCCCGAGTTTGAGCGCGGCACTTCCGTCGGGATCATTGATTACGGCGGCACTCCAGAATAGAGGAGCTCAAGAGATTGTCGGGTCCGCCCGCGTCGGCCATGAGGACTTTCCTCAATTGTTGGGCTCGATAAAAGGGACTAATTGGCCGTCCGTAATGCAGAACAAAGACTGCCACGTGTCGGCTATCGGAGAGGCCTATAGCGGGGCTCAATGCACTGGAATATTGATCGCAGCAACGAACCATGACAACTGCCGGGCGCCCGCTTCCGTGGGAGAGGATTACAGCGGCCTACAATGCCCGGCGGCGACGGGTGACCAGACGACGATTGTTCTGGACCTGAGGTTCGTTCACACAGCGACAGAACCGTCAGCAGAAAAAGTCTACGTACCGGTCACGACAGTCGGCAACCGTTAAGGTATGTACATACTAAATTTAACGTCGATTTAGGAAAAATACCACAATATGACTACACAGAGCCCGGTTAGAAGTAACGATTTGGATCTTGTCCATGCAAGCAAGGACGGCGATGTTGGTGCGTTCGAAGAACTTGTGAAGCGGTACGACCGTAAACTGTTTCGTATCGCTCAAAGCGTCACGCATAACGTCGAAGACTCACAAGACGCGGTTCAGGAGGCACTCTTGAAGGCCTTCCAAAACTTGGATCAATTCCGAGAAGAGTCACAATTTTCAACCTGGCTAGTTCGTATCACGGTGAACGAGTCGCTAAGAAAGCTTCGAAAAGGACGTGCAATGAGAGAAGTGGCCCTAAATCAAGATCCTCAGCCCGGTGTAGACGCTCTTCCGATCGAAGTCACCGATTGGGCCCCTAATCCGGAGCAACTCTATTGGGCGTCCGAATTACGCCTTATCCTGGTCAAGGCCCTTAGCGAACTGGAGCTAATTTCGCGGACAGTTTTTGTGCTTCGAGATATTGAAGGCCTTTCCACGGATCAGACAGCAGAGGTTCTGAATTTGAGTCCCACAGCGGTGAAGGCGCGACTGTGGCGAAGTCGGTTACAGCTTCGTGAACACCTGAATAGGTATTTTGGCAAGCAAGCTGACTCTGCATCTGTACAGCTAGTTCCTATAAATAGGGAACAGGTCGGATCCTCGGCCTTGTTGCCGAGTGCCTAAGTCATTCGAGCCACCAGATAGACGCAATTAGCAAGGCCAAATCATTACACATACTCAAGCGGCGATGTTCAGGGATCATCTGGAATAGGCGATGCGGCCGCAAATTCAGACTGATACACCGCAGTATTGTGCGATATGCCTTCCTTCGTCCACCCATCATGGTGTTACTCGTATAACTAGCATGACCTGCTACTCAAAGTTGACAATCTGTTGACATCCCATCCGTATCTAGCTTCCTGTTGCTGTGTCTGATCTCCATACGTCGTAAGAATTGTATAACGAGCGACGTTCACTAAGGCTTGTGGAATAAAACGTCACGAGTGTAGTTATCAGCACTGAAAGTCAAAATTACTTACTTAGGAGACATTAATGTTTAACAGGCATTTGTCTGTTGTTGTACTTACCCTCACTTGTCTGTTTGGTTCGAGCCTGCTCGTGCGGCAAGACTCTAAAAGCATAGTTGTAAATATCCTATTCGAGTTTGTCGCTGGAACCAACGTGCTGCCGGCTGGCAGATACAGCGTTGAACGTGTCTCTCACGATTCAGATTCAGCCTTGGTCATCCACGGCTATGACAACAGCGTGTTCTTGCTTCCAATTGTGTTCGATGAAGTCTCCGGGGGCAGGCTGACGTCAGGTTCGAGCAAGTGGGAAACAAGCACTTTCTGAGAAAGGTTGAGATGCCCGCTGGCGCTTATACCATCGCGATATCACGACGAATGACTGATTCAGTCATGGTGAGTAGTGATGGCACTTCGTCTCCTGCAGGCGCTAACTAACCCGAGCACGGCAGTCGGCGCTGCATAAGTGCGGCCGGTGGTTCAGGACTGAGGGGTTTGCCAATCTACATCTGACTCCTCTGGTGATCAAACGGCTCACGGTGGCACAGAACATATTTCAACGTCGTACAAATCACAAAGTAGGTTATGGAGGATAACGTGAAAAATAAACTATTGCTATTCGGACTGGTCATAACACTTGGAAGTGCTTCGATGATGCGCGCCCAGCAGGCCGGCTATTTCCAGACCAACCTGGTCTCCAATACTGCCGGCGTAGCCACTACCACCGATCCTCAACTGTTGAATCCCTGGGGGATCTCGATCCTTCCTGGGCAAGATTTCTGGATCGCCAACCGCAACAGCGGTACGTCCACGCTTTATGACGACAATGGCAACAAGAATTCGCTTGTGGTGACCATACCCCCGGCCACTAAGAATCCGAACGGCAATTGCAGCCCTGGTTGCCCTACCGGAACCGTGGCCAGCGGCAATAGTATCTACTTCGGTGGTGGATCGTTCATTTTTGACACCGCAGATGGCCTGATCGTAAGCTGGCAAACCGACAACAATACACAGGCGACAGTAGCGTTCGACAACTCCGCCAGCGGCGCGGTTTACAAGGGACTCGCGTTGCTCAACGGCACAACCCTCTTAGCGGCAAACTTCAGCAGTGGCAAGATCGACGTCTACGATCAAAACTTTCAACCCACTTCGTTGGGCGGTTCGTTCACCGATCCTAAACTTCCCGCAGGTTACGCCCCCCACGGCATTCACGTCATCGGTAACCAGATCTATGTCGCCTATGCCATGCAGGGTACTCCTCACCAGTTCGACGCCCAGCCCGGCGCCGGCTTGGGACAAGTGGATATCTTCGACACGAGCGGCAATTTCGTGAGTACCTTTGTCGCTGCTGGCGCCCAAAACAACCTCAACGCGCCTTGGGGCGTGGCAGCAGCTCCAGTTGGTTTCGGAACATTCGGAAGCGATCTCTTGGTATCCAATTTTGGCGATGGCACCATTAGCGCATTCGACACGACCGGAAAGTTTCTCGGCCAGCTCACCGACTCTTCCGGCAATCTGCTGGTGAATCCCGGCTTGTGGGAAATGGTGTTTGGCGATGGTGGCGGCACTGGCGCTGCAGGCACTCTTTATTTCACGGCTGGGAGCGGCACCCAACCCA
>Ga0302325_10027153_pt1 | contig 11875 bp, 7 predicted proteins | sample Palsa_T0_2_FD_201948 | JGI IMG/M metagenome (GOLD analysis project Ga0302325, IMG submission 201948) | Peat permafrost microbial communities from Stordalen Mire near Abisko, Sweden - Palsa_T0_2 | ecosystem: Environmental > Terrestrial > Soil > Palsa > Peat permafrost | place: Sweden: Abisko... | reverse complement strand
ATGTCCGCCGTCCCCGACCCGCTTCACCTGGATCAACTACCAAAGTCGAAGCCAGTCACCCCCTCTTGAGTTATACCCACAAGCCTACCCGAGCGCGACCAGCCTAGTCGAATGACTTATTTGCAGTGGTTTAGCCGGTTTCGGCAGTGTCGACAGGCCGTGGACCAGACGCAGAATGCCCGATGGGCTGTCCGCAGAGCGCGGATCCCACCGGGCATCCACCGGAGGTGATGAGATGCCCCCGTGGATGCTGGCGGTGGCCGAAATGCACCCACGGGGGCTATGACCGGCAGGGTCGGGGCCGGTCCAAGCCGGGCCTCCCCCGAGATGAGGCCCGGTTCCCATCACGACGACTGGGCCGCAACCCCCCGAGCGGCACCCCAGTCATTGAGAAAGACGCCAGCGCGGTACCGAATGGTTGCTCTCAGTTATCAAAAGAGTATTAATGAACTGGTCAGGATCCAGCCCGGACGTTCTGCAGGAAGCTGCCCGCCAGGGCAGAGGCCGCCGCAGATGGCGATTTGCCCAGCTCCACCGCAGCGAACGCGACGTTGCCCTGATAACCGACGAACCAGCTGAGCCACAAGTGCCCTGACCCGTACGGGGCGCTGCCCATCTGCCCGTAGACGCTGCCGCCGACGCCGGCGACCGCGTTCGAGCCGGTGCTCGCCGCGGCGTGCATGAGAGCCCGAAGCTCAGACAGCACCTCCGGACTCGTACTCGCCCGTGGCGTCGAGCTGGAGTCAGCAAGCCCGGTCACCAGTGACGGAGAGTGCCAGCCGCCGGAATCAACGACTGACGCGGCCAGCGCCATGCCGAGCGGGCTGACCCGGACGTCCCCGGTGCCGATCATGTCGGCCGCGAGCTTGCCCGCTCCGGTCGGCTGCCCGATCTCGCCGGCGAAGTAGTTGCTGACCGGCAGTTCCCAGCCGCCCACCCCGAAGTCCTGGCTCGCCTTGGTCAGGTCACTCCCGGTCAGGGTCTGCGCCAGTCCGCCGGCGAAGGCCGTCGAGCAGGCGTGCGCGAAGTCCTCGAGGAAGGACGGGGTAGCACCAAGGCTGGTCACCGGCGGATCATTGCGGAAGCTGCGGCCGTCCACCGAGTTACTGGACGGGCAGGGAACGGGGTCGCCTGGCGACAGCTGGCCCGCCGCCAGGATGGCGGCCGACGAGATGATCGTGAAGGCCTGCCCCGGCTGATACTGGCCGGCCAGCGGGCTGAGGCCCGGCATCCCCTGTTCCGTGTGGCTCGCCACCGCGAGGATCTTGCCCGTGCTCGCCTGGACCGCGACAATCGCGGCTGACGCCGGAACGGAGCCAAGCGCCTGGTCGGCCGCGATCTGGACGCTCGAGTCCAGCGTGGTCCGCACCGGCTTTCCCTGCGATCCCTTCCAGGTCTTCAGATCGACGGCCGGCTGCCCGGACTGCTGGAGCACGACGTCAATGCGCGGAGTGCCGGTCAGCTGGCGCTGGAAGGTCTGCTCCAGCCCGGACAGGCCGACAGTCGTGCCCGGCCGGTACTCCACTCCGTTGACCCGCAGCACCTCGGCGGTCTCGGTCCCGACGGAGCCCACGACATCGGGAGCGATGCTGTCGAACAGCCGTTCCGTCTGCCTCCTGACCTGCAGGCCGGGGATCTTCGCCAGCTTGTGGCTCAGCTCGCCGTACTCGGCTGGCGACAGGGTGAGCAGAGGCAGGAATGCCCCGGACAGACCCTGATCCATCTGGCCGGCAATCTGCTCGGCCGACAGGTCCGTGGCATCCGCCAGGCCGTCGGCAGTGGCGTCCAGGTCCGTCAGCTCGTCGGGAACGACGCCCACCTGGTAGACGGTCGAGGGCACGGTGAGCGGCTGGCCAGCCGAGTCCAGCAGCTGCGACCGCTGATCCCAGCTGCTGACCACCGCCAGCTGCTCGCGATCGGTCATGCCCGGAACGATGACCGACGGGCTCCAGACCACCCGCCAGCCGCTGCTCCCGTCACGGAGCGCGAAGCTGTTCGCGTAGGACCAGGTCAGGCCGCTTCCGGCAAGGTCGATCGAAGCGTGGAAGCTGGCGCTCGCGGCCTTGCCCTGCTGGCTGACGCCGCGCATGCTGAGGTTCAGGTCGCTGGCATCGAGTCGCTCGTAAGCGCTGGCCAGCTCGGCCGCGACCGCGTGCGGGCTCCCGGTGGTCAGTTCAGCGGCCTTCAGATACTGGCGGGACTCCCAGGCCAGCAGGAACTGCGAGACGGTCGGCTCGGCGGACGGCACCCCCGGCCGCACCAGCCCCACCCCGACGATGCCAGCCAGCAGCACCACCGCCGACATGCGAGCGAACATCGCTCGCGAGCGAGATCGCACCCCGGCCGCTCCGGCTTTGCTGTCCCCGTCCCTGGCCTTAATGGCCCTGGATCCGCGCACTGGCAGCGCAGGTCGCGGAGCGCGATGCGCTCCGCCGCGCGGAGCGCGGTTGCGAGGCGGAGTGTCGTCCTGAATCACGCCGCTATCTCCGTCGCCGCAGCTCGCGCTCAACTTCCCTGGCGGCGTCCCGCTTGGCGAGATCCTGTCGCTTGTCGTACGTCCGCTTGCCGCGTGCCAGTCCTAGCTCGATTTTGACTTTCCCCCCGGAGAAGTACAAGGACAGCGGCACGAGTGTCAGGCCGCGTTCATGAATTGAACTCGCCAGCCTGTCAATCTCCTTTCGGTGCATCAGCAGCTTGCGAACCCGGAGCGGCTCATGATTCGTCCAGGTCCCCTGGGTGTACTGCGGGATGTGCACGCCGTGCAGCCAGGCTTCGCCGTCCGATATCTGCCCGAACCCGTCAGTGAGGTTCGCCCGGCCCGCCCGCAGCGACTTCACCTCCGTGCCGGTCAGCACCAGCCCGGCCTCCACCGTGTCCTCGATGGCGTAGTCATGCCGGGCGCGCCTGTTACTGGCAATTATCTTCTTGCCCTGCTCCGCAGCCACGAATCGCCTATACCCAGCGTCACACGCGCAGGTAGCGCCTGAGGGTCAGGAACGAGGTGCTGCCGCAGATGAGCAGGCCAGTGATCATGGCGACGATGATGACCTCGACCAGGTCGCCCGTGCTGAGCTGCACTCCGTAGGGGAAGACGCTTTGCAGGCTGCTGAGCAGCACTGACTTCACCAGGATCAGCAGGCCGGTCGCCACCAGCCAGCCGATCAGCCCGGCGATCATTCCCTCGACGAGGAACGGCAGCTGGACGTAGAAATTGGACGCGCCGACCAGGCGCATGATGGAGGTCTCGCGCCGTCGGTTGAACGCCGACAGCCTGATGGTGTTCGCTACCAGGAGGATGGCTGCCACCAGCAGGAAGATCGCGATGATCACGACGGCATTCCTGGCTCCGTCGAGCAGCTTGTAGAAATTGTCCAGGATCGACGCGTCGTCAACGACCTCGGCCACGCCGGGATAGCCATCGGCGACATCGGACACCGCCGATGCGTCCGCCTCGGTGTTCTTGAGCCTGATCTCGAACGACGCCGGAATCTGGTCAGCGGCGGTGTACTTGACGATCGGCTCGTTCGCGGCGAATTCCTGCTTGAACTGGTTGTAGGCAGCCTGCTGGGACACGTACGTGACGTCAGCGACGTCCGGGTTGCTCTTCAGCTCTGCGTGGATGCTGGCGATCTCGGCCGGGGTTACCTTGCCGTCGGTGCCGCACTTGCCGCCCAGGTTCGTGCTGCTGCACAGGTAGACCGACAGCTGGACCTTGCTCTGCCAGTAGGTCCTGGTGTTGTCGACCTGCTTGACGAACAGCAGCCCGGTCCCGAGCAGCGACAGGCTGATCGCGACCACCACGATCAGAGCGACTGTCATGGTCAGGTTCCGGCGCAGGCCGATCCACACCTCATGGAAGACAAACTGGGCACGCATATCGCTGAATCCTCTGGGGTTTTCGTCTCGCGGACGGTCAGTAGGCCTGGCCGTAGACTCCGCGTGACTGGTCGCGCACGACCTTGCCGTACTCAAGCTCGATCACGCGCTTGCGCATGGAGTCGACGATCGCCGCGTCGTGAGTGGCCATCACGACGGTGGTACCGGTGCGGTTGATCCTGTCCAGGACCTTCATGATGCCGATCGAGGTCGCGGGGTCGATGTTGCCCGTCGGCTCGTCCGCCAGCAGGATCATCGGCCGGTTGACGAACGCGCGGGCCATGGCGACCCGCTGCTGCTCGCCGCCGGACAGCTCATCGGGCATCCGGTCCCGCTTGCCCTCCAGGCCAACCAGGTCGATGACCTCGGGCACGACCTTCCTGATGAAACGGCGTGGCTTGCCGATGACCTCGAGGGCAAAGGCGATGTTCTGATAGACGTTCTTATTCGGCAGCAGCCGGAAGTCCTGGAATACGCAGCCGATCCGGCGGCGCAGGTGCGGCACCTTCCAGTTGGTCAGCCGGGCCAGGTCCCTGCCCGCGACGTGGATCCGGCCCGAGGTCGGCCGCTCCTCCTTGAGCACGAGCCGAAGGAAGGTCGACTTGCCGGATCCTGACGGACCGACGAGGAAGACAAACTCGCCCTTCTCGACATCCAGGTTCACGTTCTCCAGAGCCGGACGGCCCTGATTCGCGTACGTCTTAGTGACGCTATCGAAGTGGATCACTGGCCCATCGCACGTAGTAGACGAGATACTGGCTGCGGGCTCACCGGGTCAGATAACCTGCCCCGGTTTGGCCTCGGGCCAGTCTAGGGGGGAAACTGGCCTGGAACGTCCAACATCGTCGAAGTGGCCGGGTGAGCGGTATGCCCGGTAGGAGCCGGATGAGCTGCGAGCACCTGATCTGCGCCCAGTGTGCTGGGCCGGTAGCGGAGGGTCGCTGCCCGACCTGCCGCGAGGCCCGCGCCCACGTCCACCACCACCATCACGGCATGAGCGTGCAGCTGATCGCGGCTGCGCTCCTCGTGCTGGCGCTGCTGATGGTGGCAGCCACGCACCTGGCGTACTAAGACTCCGGGCCGGCTGGCCCGCGGGACCGCCGGGCGGGCGATCACGGCCGCCCTGACCCTCCGTGCCCGGCTAATGCCCGGTTCAGGGCTATTTCGGCGGCTAGAGCCCCTGGGTCCTGAGCCAGCGGATCTCGGCCTCGATGAAGTCGTCAATCTCGCCGTCCATGACGGCCGCGGTGTTGCCCGTCTCGTAGTTGGTCCTGACGTCCTTGATGTTCTGGTACGGGTGCAGCACGTAATTGCGGATCTGGGTGCCCCAGCTCCGCCCGCCGTCACCGCGCAGCTCGTTCATCTTGGCCGTCTGCTCTTCCCGCTTGCGCTCGAGCAGCTTGGACTGCAGGACCGCCATGGCGGTGGCCTTGTTCTGGATCTGGCTCCGCTCGTTCTGGCAGGACACCACGATCCCGGTAGGCAGGTGAGTGATCCGGACCGCTGAGTCGGTGGTGTTGACGCCCTGGCCGCCCGGGCCACTGGACCGGAAGACATCGACCCGCATCTCGTCTTCCGGGATGTCGATGTGATCGACCTGCTTGACCACCGGCAGCACGTCCACCATGGCGAAGGAGGTCTGGCGGCGGCCCTGGTTGTCGTATTTGGAAATGCGCACCATCCGGTGCGTGCCGTGCTCGCCGCGGAGGGTCCCGTAGGCATACGGCGCCTTGATCGCGAACGTGGTCGACTTGATCCCGGCCTCTTCCGCGTAGGAGGTGTCGTAGACCTCCGTCGCGTAGCCATGCCGCTCGGCCCAGCGAAGGTAGATCCGCTGCAGGCCCTCCGTCCAGTCCGCCGCGTCTGCCCCGCCGGCGCCAGCATTGATGCTGATCAGGGCCTCGCGGGAGTCGTACTCGCCACTCAGCAGGGTCCTGATCTCCAGCTGGTCGATCTCCTTGCGCAGCGCGGCCAGCTCGCGGGTGGCCTCTTCGCGCGTCGGCTCGTCCTGCTCGCTGTCGGCGAGCTCGAACATGATCCCCGTGTCCTCCAGCCTGGCATGCAGGGCGTCCAGCCGGGCCAGGTCCGCGTCAAGGTAGGACAGTCGCCTGGTGACCTCCTGCGCCTGCTCCTGGTCTTCCCACAGCGTGGGATCGGCCGACCGCTCGCGCAGGCTGTCGGCCTCCTTGCGCATGGCGTCAGGGTTGAGGACGGCCTCCACACTGGCGAGCGTCGACATCAGCTCTGAAATCTCGCTCGTGGGGTCGATAGGCATGGATGCAGCCTACGCGAGCCGGCGCCGCAAGCCGTGTCCGGCCGCTGACTGACCCGCCAGGCAGGCCTCCTGGTCAGGCCGGGAGCGTTGCCGTGGTGACGAGCGTGCGGACCGCCCGGACGGCGACGGACAAAGTGGCGACAGTGAAGGCATTGCTCTCCCAGATCTCGGTCAGTGTCTGGGTCGCGCGCCGGACGGCGGAGTCGTTGCGCGCCACCCAGGCCGCAAGCCGCTCCTCCGGGCTGCCCGGTCCGGTCACCGTGAGCACGTCCCTGGCCAGCGCCGCGTGCGCGGTGTACAGGTCATCCCTGATCGCGCCGCGCGCCATGGTGTTCCACCGGTCGTCTCGCGGCAGCGCGGTGATCATGTCCCTGAGCCGGGCGATCTGAAGCCGGTCGGCCAGGTCAAAGTAGACCTCGGTGGCCTCATCGACCGACCGCCCGGTGCCGTGCGCGATGTCCACGATGTCGAAGGCCGAGTAGGCCGGCACCATCGCGGCGATCCGGTCGGCGAGGACCTCGGGCACGCCGCGGGTCGCGTAGACGTCACGGCGCTCGGCGAAGCCGGACAGGTCCCGTCCGGCCAGCATCTTGGGCAGGCTGGCCGCCACGGTGAGCACCCCGTCGGCGAAGAAGTCAATCGTCGACCGGACGTCGAACGGCGGCCGCCTGAAGTTCAGCAGCCACCGGGCAGTCCGCTCGGTGAGCTTGCGGCCCTCGAGCAGGGCGAGGATCTGCACGCCGGTATCCACCTCGCCGTCGAGCGCCTCGACCTGGGCCCAGAAGCCGGGCATGTCGAAGACGTCCCTGGATACCAGCCAGGCGGCGGTGATCTCCGGCACGGACGCGCCGGTCTCCTCGTTCAGCCGGAAGGCGAAGGTGATGCCGGACCGGTCCACCATGTCGTTGACGATCGAGGTGGTGATGATCTCCCGGTGCAGCCGGTGCTCGCCCATCCCGGCCAGGTACTTCTCCCGCAGCGGGGTGGGGAAGTAGTCGACCAGCACCCGCCGCAGATACGGGTCGTCAGGCAGCGCCGAGGCCAGGACCTGCTGGGCCGCGTCGATCTTGGTCTGCGCCAGCAGCACCGAGAACTCGGGGATGACCAGCCCGGTCCCGGCCGACCGCCGCTCGGCGATCTCGCGATCACCCGGCAGCACGTCGAGCCGCCGCCGGACCCGGCCCTCGCGTTCCAGCCTGCGGATGTACCTGGTGTGCACGTGCAGCATCTGCGCGGACTGCGCCCAGGAAGCGGCCAGCGCGCGGTTCTGCTGGTAGTTGTGCTCCAGCACCTGCTTGGCGACCTCGCCGGTCATCTGCTGCAGCAGGTCGTTGCGGCCGCTGACGGTCAGGTTCCCTGCCCGCACCTCACGGTCGAGCAGGATCTTGATATTGACCTCGTGGTCTGAGGTGTCCACGCCAGCCGAGTTGTCGATGAAGTCGGTGCAGACCAGTCCGCCGGCCAGCGCGTACTCGATCCTGGCCTCCTGGGTGAGACCCAGATTGCCGCCCTCGCCCACGACCTTGGTCTCCAGGGCCGAGGCGTCCACCCGGACCGCGTCGTTGGAGCGGTCCCCGACATCGGCATTGGACTGGCTGGAAGCCTTGACGTAAGTGCCGATGCCGCCGTTCCACAGCAGGTCGACCGGCGCGGTCAGGATCGCCGAGATCAGCGCGTCCGGTGCCAGTGCGGTGCCGGTATCGGCGATGCCGAGAGCGCCGCAGGCCTGCGCCGAGAGCTGGATGGACTTGGCCGACCGGGGCCAGACGCCGCCGCCCGCCGAGATCAGCTCCGCGTTGTAGTCGGCCCACGAGGACCGCTGCAGCCCGAACAGCCGCTGCCGTTCCGCGAAGCTCACCGCCGGATCGGGATCCGGGTCCACGAACACGTGCCGGTGATCGAACGCCGCGACCAGCTTGATGTGCCGGGACAGCAGCATGCCGTTCCCGAACACGTCACCGGACATGTCCCCGACCCCGACAACGGTGAAGTCGTCGGTGTCCACGTCCACGCCGCGGGTGCGGAAATGGAAGCGCACCGACTCCCAGGCGCCGCGGGCGGTGATGCCCATCTTCTTGTGGTCGTAGCCCTCCGAGCCGCCGGAGGCGAACGCGTCGCCGAGCCAGAACCCGCGGCTCATCGCGATCTCGTTGGCCGTGTCAGAGAACGTCGCGGTGCCCTTGTCCGCCGCCACGACCAGGTACGGATCGTCGCCGTCATGCCTGGTGACGTGCGCGGGCGGCACGACCTGGCCGGCCTCGAGGTTGTCGGTCACGTCCAGCATCGCGGCGATGAACATGCGATAGCAGGCCAGCACCTCAGCCTGGTACCCCTCGCGATCGGACGGGTCAGGCAACTGCTTGCAGACAAATCCGCCCTTGGCCCCGGACGGCACGATGACCGAGTTCTTGACCTCCTGGGCCTTGGCCAGGCCGAGAATCTCGGTCCGGAAGTCCTCCCGCCGGTCCGACCAGCGCAGGCCGCCCCGTGCGACCCGGGCGAACCGCAGGTGCACGCCCTCGAACCGGGGCGAGTAGACGAACATCTCGAATTGCGGGCGCGGGGCCGGCAGGTCCGGCACCTCCCGGGCATTCAGCTTGAAGACCAGGTAGGGAACGTCGACCGAGCCGGTACTGAAGTAGTTCGTGCGCAGCGTCGCCGTGATCAGGCCCAGGTAGGACCGCAGGATCCGGTCTTCGTCGAGACTGGCGACGCCATCGAGTGCGCCGCCGATCTCCTCGGCGATGGCCTCCGTCCGCTCGGCCTCCCCGGCCTCCTTCGCCGGATCGAACCGCGACTCGAACAGCGTGATGAGCAGCCGGGCAATGTGCGCGTTCGAGCGCAGCACGCCCTCGATGTAGTCCTGGCTGAAGGTCGCGTTGGCCTGCCGCAGGTACTTGGCGTAGGCGCGGAGCACGGCGACCTGACGCCAGCTCAGCTGCGCATCCAGGACCAGCGCGTTGAAGCCGTCGTCCTCGATCCGGCCGTTCCAGAGCGCCAGGAGGGCTCCCTCGACCTGCTCCCTGACCCGCTGATTGGAGATCAGGTCGCCCTGCTTGGCGGCGTCACTTGAGTCCAGCAGCGACCGGCGGCGCAGGCCGAAGTCGTAGATCCAGAACGGCTGCGCGGCATGGAACTCATACGGATGCTCGTCGATCACATCCACGCCCATGTGCTGCAGCCGCGGCAGCACATCGGTCAGCGTGATCGGGCCCCCGGTCCGGTAGATCGTCAGCCGCCACACCCGCTCGGACGTATCGGGCACGTCATCGTCGGTCTCGATCGGAACGCCGCCGATGTAGTCCTCCGACTCCCACAGCTCGAAGTCAACGTCGCCGCCGGACGCCCGCAGCTCCAGGATCCTGGCGAAGTCCGTCACCGCGGCCGAGGCCGGAACGTCGGTCTTGTAGGTCGGCGGGATCGAGTCGCCGATCTGAGTCAGCAGTTCCCTGGCGCGCTGCGGGCCGAAGACCCCCACTGCCTCGTCGGCAAGATCGTCATCCCACGACCTGACCGCCGCGGCGACCGCGCGCTCGAGTGCGACCGGGTCGGCATCGGGCAGCTGGCGCCCGCGCTCAGCCCGGACAACCAGGTGCAGCCTGGCGACCGACGACTCGCCGACCTGGACGCTGTAGTCGACCTGCTGCGCGCCGAATGCCCGCTGCAGGATCTCCTGCGCGCGCAGTCGTACCTGGGTCGTGTACCGGTCGCGCGGCAGGTACACCAGGCAGGAGACATACCGGCCGTAGATGTCCTTGCGCAGGAACAGCCGGGTCTGGCGGCGCTCGCGCAGCACGTGCACGCCGGCGGTCATGGCGGCCAGGTCGGCCACCGACGTCATGAACAGCTCCTCGCGCGGGTAGAAGTCGAGTACCTCGGCGACTTCCTTGCCGTCATGGCTGTCGGCGGTCATCCCGGACAGCGCGAGTACCTCGGCCAGCTTGCGCCGCAGCACCGGGATGCCCTTGATGCTCTCGGCGAACGCAGCGTGCGTGTACAGGCCGAGGAACCGGTACTCCCCCGTCACGGCGCCATCCGGCCCGAGCCGCTTCACCGCGACGTAGTCCAGGTAGCTGGGCCGGTGCACGGTCGAGCGGGAGTTCGCCTTCGTGACGATCAGCCGCTGCGGCTCCAGTGCGCGCGCCTTCACGGCGTCCGGCAGGGTCGCGAAGGCGCCGGGCCCGACCCGGTCGTGCCGCAGGATGCCGAGCCCGGTGCCGGGAACGGCGGTCAGCGCCATGCCGTCAGGGCCGGTCTCCAGGTCGTACTCGCGAAAGCCGAGGAACGTGAAGCGCGCGTCCGCCAGCCAGCGCAGCAGCTCGGCGATCTCAGCCGGGGAGTCGGCGCCGCCGTCGTCGCCCTCGGGCGCCAGCACATCATCCGCCAGCGCCAGCGCCCGTGCGCGCATCCGCGGGTAATCCTCGACGGCGACCCGCACGTCGCCGAGAACCCGGCGCAGGTCGGCGGCGACCGTCTTCGCCTCGCCATCGGCGAGCGTCGGGATCTCGATATGGGTCCAGGACTCGGTCAGCTCGTCGTAGCTGGACTCGCGGGCATCGGCCAGCGCGCCGCCGGGCTGTCCGCCGTCCGCCGGCTGGTCGCCGCTACGCGCCCGCTGACCGTCGGCAGCCGGCTGGTGACCGTCACCAGCCGCCTGGTGACCGTTGGCAGCCGCCTGCCGGTCGAGGTCAGCCGGCTGCTGACCGTCGTCAGTGACCGGCCCGATCACCTCGCGGAGCAGGCCGGCGACGTCGCGCCGGACGCGGAGCTGAGGGTGCACGACCAGCCGGGCTGACAGGCCGTGGTGCGCGAGCTCCATGGTGATCGAGTCGACCAGGAACGGCATGTCGTCCGTGACGATGTCGATGACGTCCGAGCTGGCGTCCAGCGCCGCCGCGCCGCCAGGCCTGACCTCGACCAGGGCCCGGCCCTGCGGTCGGTCCACCGCCATCCGGGCCTGCGCGAGCGCCGCGGCGGCTACCCGGTCGGCGCCCGCCGAGCCCAGGTCATCGACCTCTACGTGCCGGTAATAGGCGCTGAAAAAGTTCGCGAGGTCGCCGACCTCAGGTACCGGGTCGCCGGTCGCTGCTGCCTTGGCCAGCAGGCCGTATTTAGTGTCGGTCATGCCAGCGGCCAGCTTCTGGCCTGCCGCCCCGTGATTCGCTGCACCGTGGCTGGCGTCCCCGTAGGTGGCTCCACCATCCGACATGACTTTCCACTCCCTTAGCCGGCCTCATTGCCGTTATGACGCATGCAATCACAGCGAATCCCGCAATTCCCAGAGCAGCGGGTAATACCGCATCGGCACCCGCCGGTGCAGATACGGGGCACCGGTCGAGCCGCCGGTGCCGGATTTCGTGCCGATCTGCCGCTCCACCATCTGAACGTGCCGGGCCCGCCACAGGCCGGACAGCTCGTCATGAGTCAGCAGGTCCTCCGCGAGCCGCCACAGATCGTCGTGATGCGGCCGGTCCCGTGCCACGCTGACCAGCGAGGCCAGGATCTCCTTGTCGGTGCTCACCGCGAGGCCGCGGGAGGCCAGCAGATCCACGTAGGCATCCCACAGCGACGGCTCAGCCAGCCGGGTGGCGAGCCGCGCGCGCTCGTCATCGGTGAGCGAGCGGAACCGCGCGACGAACCCCGGATCCTTGGCCCCGGACAGGAACTCCAGCTCCCGGAACTGCACGGACTGGAAGCCGCTCGCCGGCGCCAGCGCGGCCCGGA
>Ga0302325_10027149_pt1 | contig 11877 bp, 8 predicted proteins | sample Palsa_T0_2_FD_201948 | JGI IMG/M metagenome (GOLD analysis project Ga0302325, IMG submission 201948) | Peat permafrost microbial communities from Stordalen Mire near Abisko, Sweden - Palsa_T0_2 | ecosystem: Environmental > Terrestrial > Soil > Palsa > Peat permafrost | place: Sweden: Abisko... | reverse complement strand
CGAGCATGTCGCCGACCGGCGGCTCGCCCAGCTCGGCATCGAGGAACTCTACGGCTCGAAGAACCCGTTCGCCTTCATGGACCTGCAGGACGTCCAGGAACTGTCGAACTTCTTCGAGCGGCGCGTCTCCGCCTACCAGGTCGGGGTCACCGGCACGGTCGCCTTCGACCACGATTTCTGACCGGTCCGGGAGGCACGCATCCGGTCCGTTCGGGAAAATACTAATTCCGAACGGGCCGGGTGCTACGACCCCGGCGATGCGGGGGTTTTCCCCATTGCCGGCGCGCGATGCCGCCGGTTACGCTGGCTCGCAGAGGCAGCGCACCACCTGCCCGCTTCCGAGCCAGCAGCCGGCCCGCGCCGGCCGTGGCGACGAGGACAAGGGTCCAGGACTCGGGTGCCTTCCTAGTCATGCCATTCACCGTGGCGGGCAGACGCGGGCCGACCCGCCAGGAAGACAATGATCATGACTCAGGACAAGGCGCGGAAGACCGCCACCCGTCAGCGGATGGCCGCCACCGGCGAGCCGTACAGCGAGGCCAGGCACGCGGTCGAGCGCGACCGCGACGCCGCGGCCGATTACGAAGGCCCGGACGACCCGGGACCGCTTGACGATCCGGGACTGCTTGACGATCCGGGACTGCGGTGGGAGCAGGCCATGGAGCGAGCTGAGCAGGCGCAGGAGCTGGCCAACGCGGCGCAGGAGCGGTTCGTGCACGCCGAGGAGGCGGCCATGATGGCGCACGACGCAGCCGACATGGCGGCCGAGGCGGCCAGCCTGACCCGCGACTGGGCCGACCAGCGCGACCAGGAGCAGGCCCAGCGGCGGGCCGGCCAGGCCCGCGCGGCGGCGACCGAAGCCCAGCGCCGGGCCGAGCTGGCCGAGCGGCAGGCGGAGCAGGCCCAGGAGGCGGCGGACCAGGCACAGGAATTCGCCAACGAGGCAGAGGAACTGGCGTGCGCGGCGCAGAGCGCGAAGTACGACAACGAAGAGTTCGAGGACGGCGAGCTCGGCGACGGGGAGTTCGACGGCGAGGAGTTCGACGGCGGGGAGTGGGCGGACGGCCGGGAGGGTTGGCGGCACCGGATGCCCGGGCAGCGGAGCCAGCCCGGGCACCGGGACCAGCACGGGCAGCCAGGCGGGCCGGGGCCGGTTCCACCGCTGCCGCCGCTTCCCCCAGAGCCGCCGCTGCCGCCGGGGCGGCCGCGGCAGCCGGGACCGCCGCGTCAGCCGCAGGACCGGGTCGAGCAGCTCCTGTGGCGGTTCGATCAGGTCCGGCGGCGGGCGGAGGAGGTCGTCGGGCGGGCCGAGCGGATCCTGAACCTCGGCCGCGAGGAGTCCAGGCCGGGCGCTGCCGAGCGGGGCGCTCCGGCACCGGGCGCTCCGGAACCGGGCGCTCCGGAACCGGGCGCTCCGGAACCGGGCGCTCCGGAACCGGGCGCTCCGGAACCGGGCGCCGCTGACACCGGCGGACGGGCGGGCTAGCCGGGCGGCAGCCGGCGGGAGCTTTCCCGCTCCACCAGCTTGGCCCGCAGCACCACGTGGCGGGGCGGGAACTGCTCGCCGTTCACCCGGCGCAGCAGCAGGTCGGTGGCTACCTCGCCGATCTCGTAGGTGGGCTGGGTCACCACGGTCAGCGGCGGCCGGAACGCGGTGGCCCAGCTCGCGTTGTCGAAGCCGACGACGGCGATGTCGTCCGGGATGGACAGGCCCGCCTCGGCGATGGCCTGCAGGGCGCCGATGGTCATCAGGTCGTTGGAGATGAGCAGGCCGTCCGGCGGCTGCGGCAGCTGGAGCAGCTGCCTGGCCGCCGCGTACCCGCCGTCGGTGCGGAAGTAGCCGTAGGCGGTCAGATCCTGGCCGGCGTCGCGGCCGGCCGCCCGCAGCGCGGCCCGGTAACCGGCGAGCCGGGTCGCGCCGGTGGTGATCTGAGCCGGGCCCGCGATGATCCCGACCCGGCGGCAGCCCTGGGCGATCAGGTGCTGGGTCGCCTCGCGGGCCGCCTGGTGGTTGTTGACCGTGACGCTGTCGACGGCGGCGGACGTCAGCCGCCGGTCGATCGTCACCACCGGGATACCCCGCTCGGCGAGCACCTCGATGCTGGTCAGCCTCGATGAGGCGGGCGAGAGCAGCACGCCCGCCATCTGCTCGGCCACCGCTACCTCCAGGTAGCGTGCCTCCTTGCGCAGGTCCTCGTCGGCGTTGGCCAGCACGACGGAGTACCCGGCGTTCTGGGCCTTGTCCTCCGCGCCGCGGACCACCGCGGTGAAGAACGAGTTGGTGACGTCGGAGATGATGACGCCGAGCACCATCGCGGCCCTGGTGCGCAGGCTGCGGGCGGCGCCGTTGGGCCGGTAGCCGAGCTCGGCGACCGCGGCGAGCACCCGGTGCCGCAGCTCGGCGCCGACGTCCCGCTTGCCGTTAAGCACCCGCGACACGGTGCCCGCCGACACCTGGGCGGCCGCGGCGACGTCACGTATGGTCGTCGGCACCCTGCCTCACCTTCCATCCCGAAATCCGGGCCCGGGACCGGATGCCTGGCGCCTGCCCAATCTTAGTTCCGGCGGGGGCCTTCAGCTCGGTCGTATAACGGATATTGACTGTCAGACCGCCCGTCCTCTACAGTCTGGGAAATCGATTCATGAAACGATTTCCCAGATACTAGCAGCGCGAGAGTAGCAGAGCATCAGAACCCTCGCCGAGGAGGCGCTCGATGGCCCGTGTGGCCCTGCTCACCATGTCCGACGGCCGCGACTACGTGGCCCGTGACCTGGTGACATTCTGCCGGGAGGCGGAGAACGCGGTCGCGGACATGCTGGCGGCGGCCGGCCACGAGGTGATCCGCGCCGCTGAGGCGATCAGCAGTAACGACGCGGCGAGCCGCGAGGCCAGGCTGGTCGCGGCCAGCGCGCCGGACCTGACGATCTTCCACTATCCCGTCTGGGCGTTCCCGCACTTCTCCATGCTGGCGGCCAACGCCACCACCGGACCCCTGCTGCTGCTCGGCAACATCGACCCGGCCTACCCGGGCATGGTCGGCATGCTGGCGGCCGGCGGCGGCCTGGACCAGATCGGCCGGACCCACGTGCGGGCCTGGGGGAACATCACCGATCCGGACGTGCGCGACCGGGTGCTCGGCTACCTGGCGGCCGGGCACGCGGTCAGCCGGCTGCGCGGGTCCACCTTCGGGCGCATCGGCGGCCGGCCGATGGGCATGTACACCGCGGTCGCCGACGCGGACCAGTGGATCAGGACGTTCGGGGTGGACGTCGAGGAGATCGACCAGTGGGAGATCGTCCGCCGCAGCGAGCTGGTCAGCGCGAAGCGGGCCGCCGCCGGGGCCGACTGGCTGGAGCGGACCTGCGCCGGGGTGCACTACGACGGCAAGGGGCTCACCCGTGAGCTGCTCGAACGGCAGATCCGCAGCTACCACGCGATGCGCGAGCTCATCGAGGAATGGAACCTCGACTTCTCCGGCATCAAGGGCCAGCCCGAGCTGACCACCCACTTCTGCACGGCCGACATCACCGAGGCGTTCCTCAACGACCCGTACGACTGGGAGGGCCCCAAGGACACCCACGTGTGCGCCACTGAGGCCGACATGGACGGCGCGCTGACCATGCAGGTGCTCAAGCTGCTCACCGGGGGGACACCGGTGCTGTTCGCCGACGTCCGGCACTACCACGCGGACCGCGATATCTGGGACCTGTGCAACTCGGGGCAGCACGCCACCTGGTACGCGGCCCGCAGCGACGACCCGGCGCAGAACCTGGCCCGGGTGCACTTGTATCCCGAGGTGTTCTACTTCCCGGCCGGCGGCGCCTCCGTGCACCACCTGGCCGCCCCGGGCGAGGCGACCTTCGCCCGGCTGACCAGGCACGACTACAAGTACCGGATGCAGGTGGTCCGGGGCGAGTTCGTTAATTTCGAGGACGAGGTGAACCAGGCGCTGATGCGCCAGTCAACGTACGAGTGGCCGCACGCGTTCGCCCGCCTGGGCGTGGGAGCCAGCGAGTTCCTCTCCCGGTTCGGCGCGAACCACATCCATGCGGTGCCAGGCAATGTCGTCGCGGAACTCCAGGCTGTCTGCACGTTCCTCGGCATCAACTTCGAGGCGCTGGGCGACGTCGCCCAGGAAGGTAGGAAGCAATGAACTCACCGTGGGGCGCCCGCAGCCTGGGCGCCCGCAACATGGGCCGCCGGGACTTCCTGTCCGCGGGGCTCAAGACCGCGGCGGGCGCCGCGGTGGCCGGCCCGCTGCTCGCGGCGTGCGGCTCCTCCTCAAGCGGCACCTCGTCGGCCTCGTCCAAGGGCGACGACGTGCTCACCATCGGCCTGCCGATCTTCCCGAAGAACTTCGCCGCCACCCAGAAGCTGCTGACGAAATTCGAGAAGCAGTCCGGCATCACGGTCAACCTGTTCACCACCAACACCGCGTCCAACACCTGGGTGGCGGTCTTCCAGGAGATCTCCACCCGGCTGGCCGGCGGCGAGCCGATGGACAGCGCGAACATCGCCACCGAGGGCATGCTGCTGTTCGAGGAGCAGGGCCTGCTCGAGCCGCTTGACCCCTACATCGCCGGCGACCAGAGCTTCATGAACCAGTTCTACTCCGACGTCAACCCGCAGGTGCTGGCGGCCTTCAAGCAGCTGGACGACCTCAAGGGCAGCACCTACTTCGTCCCGTACGCCTACAACGTCATGTCCATCTGGTACAACCCGGCGCTGTTCAAGGCGCACAACGTGCCCGAACCTGCGCCGGGCTGGACCTGGGACGACTTCGAGAAGGCCTGCACGGCCATCGCCAAGGCGCCCAGCCGCTACGGGTACGCGATCAGCACGCCGACCCCCGGGCCTTTCATCGACATCTACCCGTGGGTGCTGACCAACAACGGCCCGCTGATGAACGCCGCGCAGAGTCAGTGCGTGGCCGACAACCCGGCCGCGATCGAGGCGGCGACCTTCGTCCGCGGCCTGGTGACCAAGGGCCTGGCGAACGCTCCGGGCGGCTCCTACAACCAGTTCGCGGCCATGGCCGCGGGGAACCTGGGCATGTTCGGCGGCGGCGTCTGGCCGAACGACGACATCCCGCTGCCCCAGGCCCAGATCAACAAGCAGTTCGCCATCGCGCCGTGGCCGCAGAAGGCCACCCAGGGGACGCCGGTCGGGCTGGCCGGGCTGCCCATCTTCAAGTCGACCAAGAACAAGAAGGCGCTCTGGGAGTTCATCAAGTTCACCCTGGGCGAGGACTTCCAGCAGACCAACGAGCTGGCCTTCTCCGGCGGCATGCCGATGCGGAGCTCCGCGGCCAAGGTCGCGGCGGCCGCCATGCCGCCGGGCGCCGACTACTTCGTCAGCGAGCTCGCCAACTCCACGATGATCGTGGGCGTGCCGAACGGCAGCGCGGTCGAGAACGAGATGAGCACGGTCTGGGAGCAGATCCTGACCGGTGCCGTCAGCCCGGCTGACGGCATGAAGACCATGCAGACGAACTGCAGCCAGCTCATGACGCAGAAGGTCTGACCAGGACAATCGAGTTCAGCCTGGCGCCGGTCCTGGGGTAACTTGGCCCTTCTCCCCGGAACCGGCGCGTAGGAGGAGAAGGGTAGTTGTGCCTGCGGACAGGAAGACTGCTGACCGGCCGGTAACGGCCCCCACCCGGCCGCCGGCCGCCGGTGCGCCCAGGAACCGGGGCCGGCCATGGTGGCAGCGGGGCAAGGTCGGCGGGCGGCAGCCGCTCGCCGCCTATCTGCTGCTCAGCCCGGCGCTCGTGCTGTACATCGCGTTCATCGGGATCCCGCTGGTGGGCATCGTCGTCATCTCGTTCGTGCAGTGGAACCTGATCTCCCCGGCGCACTTCATCGGCCTGGGCAACTACCGGGCCGTCGCCCATGACCCCGAGCTCGGCCAGACGCTGTGGAACACGTTCCTGTTCGACATCATGACCACCGCGATCCACGTGCTGCTCGGCCTCGGCCTGGCGCTGGCCGTGACGACCGTGCGCTCGCGCGCGGTCCGCTACTGGGCCCGGACGGCCATCGTGACCCCGTTCCTGATGTCCGCCGGGGTGGTCGCGCTGATGTGGTCCTACATCCTGGCCGGGGACACCGGCCCGCTGAACTACTACCTGCGCCGGATCGGCATCCATCCGCCGGACTGGCTGGCCTCGGGCACCTGGTCGCTGCCCTCGCTGGTGGTGATCGACGTCTGGGCCACCATCGGCTTCTCGTTCATCATCTTCCTGGTCGGGCTGCAGAGCGTGCCGAGCGAACTGCTCGAGGCGGCCGCCATCGACGGCGCGGGGGCGTGGTCCAGGTTCCGCAAGATCACGCTGCCGCTGCTGTCCCCCGCCACCTTCCTGGCCTCGGTGACCGCGTTCATCGGCGCCTTCGAGATCTTCACCTGGCCGCTCATCGACACCAGCGGCGGCCCGGGGATCGCGACCCAGACGGTCCTGCTGTACATCTACCGGGACGCGTTCCAGAACTATCAGTTCGGCTACAGCGCGGTGGTCTCGCTGATCAACGTCGCGATACTGGTCAGCTTCGTCACGGTGATGGGCCTGCTGGCCCGGCGGTGGGTGCACTATGAGCGCATTTGACGGCAGCTGGCAGGGACCGGTGCTGGCCGCGGCCGGGCGGGGGCGGCGGGCCCGGCTCTCCCCCGGCCGTATCGTGCTGTCCGCCTTCCTGGTGCTGGCCGGGCTGCTGACGCTGCTGCCCGTCCTGTGGGTCGTGCTGCAGTCCTTCGAGGTTCCTGCCGACCAGACCTCGGTGGCGCCGGTCTGGACGCCCACCCGCTTCACGCTGGGCAGTTACCGGACGCTGTTCGCCACCCCGTTCCTGGCCAACATGGTGAACTCCGTCCTGGTGACGCTCGCGGTGGTGGTCGGCGCCGCGGTGGTCAGCGTGCTGGCCGCCTACGCGTTCGCCCGGCTCGAGTTCCGCGGCCGGGAGCTGATCTTCACCTTGTTCCTGGCCGCGCTGACCCTGCCCAGCCAGGTCTCCGCGGTGCCCGAGTTCGTCGTGATCAAGTACCTGCACCTGCTGGACAACCAGGCCAGCCTGGTCATCCCCGCGCTGATCCAGGTCATCGCGATCTTCCTGCTCCGTCAGCACTTCCGGTCCATCCCGACCGAGCTGGACGACGCCGCCAAGATAGACGGCGCCGGGCACCTGCGGATCATCAGGCACGTGATGATCCCGATGTCCTGGCCGGCCATCTCGGCCGTGATGATCATCACCGGCCAGTACATCTGGAACGACTTCTTCTGGCCGAACCTGTTCATCACCAGCACCAGCCGGATGACCGCGCCGCTGGCCCTGTACAACCTGGAGTCGGTGACAGGCGGCGGGCCGGTCGGCGCGGTCTTCGCCGGGCTGTCCGTGCTGTGCGTCCCGTGCGTCATCGCGTTCGTGTTCCTGCAGCGCAGGCTGATGGAAGGGATCGGTTTCCGTGGCATCGCCCGATAGCGGCTCCGGGCTCAGCGGCTCCGGGCTCAGCGGCTCCGGGCTCAGCGGCTCCTGGCCGGTGGCCCGGCGTTACGCCGGCGGCGACCGGACCCGGATCAGCCTGCCGGTCGGCGGCATCGGCACCGGGACGATCGGGTTCGGCGGCCGCGGGCAGCTGCGGGACTGGGAGCTTGAGAACCATCCGTCGAAGGGGCTCACCGCGCCGCTCACGTTCCTGGCCTGCCAGGTCGCCGGGGTCGGCCCTGGCTCTGGCACGGCGCCGGCCGCCCGGGTGCTCGAGGGGGCGCTGTTCGACGAGGAGATCGGCGGCGCGCAGGGGGCCACCGCGCCGCTGGCGGGCTTGCCGAGGTTCGCATCATGCGAGTTCGAGACCGCCTACCCGTTCGGCCGGGTGCGGCTGGCTGATCCGGGCTTTCCCGTCGTGGCGTCGGTGGAGGCGTGGAACCCGCTGGTGCCGGGCGACGAGGAAGCCAGCGGCCTGCCGCTGGCGGTGTTCCGGGTCGGGATCACGTCGGCGGCGAGCGAGTCGCTGTCGGTCAGCGTGATGCTGTCGGCTGAGGCGCTGGTCGGGCATTCGGCGCGGACGTCGCGGGATCCGAGCCGTCCTTTCGTCGCCGAGCGTTCTGCTCCGGGCGCTGCGGGGCTGCTGCTTGGCGACGAGCTGATGGACACCGGGGACGAGGAGTGGGGCACGATCGCCGCCGCGGTGCTCGGCGACGGCGCCTGGACCGGGCCGGCCTGGGGTTACGGGAAGTGGAACCAGGGCCTGTTCGCGATGTGGCAGGGCTTCGCGGCGACCGGACGGCCGGCCGCGGGCAGGTGGCAACTGGGCGGCCCGACCCCGTCAAGCGACCCGGGCAGCGGGTCGGCTATCGCCGGGACCCTCGGTGCGCAGCGGGTACTCGAGCCGGGCGGGCATCAGGACTTCACCTTCGTGCTTGGCTGGCATTTCCCGAACCGCCGGTCCTGGGTGTGGACCGGCCCCGGGCCGCGCGGCGGTTCTGGCCCCGAGATCGTCGGCAATCACTACGCCACCGGCTACACCGGCGCCTGGGACGTCATCACGCGGGAAGCGCCGCGGCTGGCTGAGCGGCGGACACAGACCGAACGCTTCGTCGGCGCGTTCTGGGCCAGCTCGCTGCCGCCCGCGGTCAAGGAAGCGGCGCTGTTCAACCTCAGCACGCTGCGCAGCCAGACGTACTTCCGGACCGCGGACGGCTGGCCGTTCGGCTGGGAAGGCTGCCTGGACGAGGCCGGTTCCTGCCTCGGCTCCTGCACCCACGTGTGGAACTACGACCAGGCGACCGGCTTCCTGTTCGCACGCCTGGCCCGGCGGATGCGCGAGCTCGAGTACCGGTACGGCACCGGCCCGGATGGCGCGATGAGCTTCCGGCTCACCCTGCCGCTCGACCAGGCCCGCGAGCTTGGCCAGGTCGCGGCCGACGGGCAGTTCGGCTGCGTGATCAAGCTCTACCGGGAGTGGCTGCTGTCCGGTGACGACGAGTGGCTGGCGGGGCTGTGGTCGGCCTGCCGCCGGTCCATCGAGTTCGCCTGGATCGACGGCGGCTGGGACGCGGACCGCGACGGCCTGGCCGAGGGCGCCCAGCACGTCACCATGGACGTCGAGTACTACGGCCCGAACGCGCCGGTGCAGGGGCTGTACCTGGCCGCGCTCGCGGCCGCGGCCTCGATGGCTCTTGCGGTCGGCGACGAGGAGTTCGCTGTTGTTTGCGCTGCGCTGCGCGAGGCGGGCGCGGCGGCGGCCGAGGCCCGGCTGTTCAACGGCTCCTACTACCAGCAGGAGGTGATCCCGCCCGGGTCGTTCGACCGGGTAGCCCCCCGGCTGCGGAACAACGACCTAGGCGCCGAACGGGCTGATCACCCCGAGTTCCAGATCGGCGACGGCTGCATCACCGATCAGCTCATGGGAGACACCTACGCGCGCATCGCCGGGATCGGCCCGGTCTTCGACCCGGACCACGCGGCGGCCGCGCTGGCGAGCATTCACCAGCTGAACTACGTGCCTGACTTCGGTGACTGGACCACCTACGTGCGCAGCTACGCGGTCACCGGCGAGCGCGGGCACATCGTGCTCAGCTATCCGGACGGCCTGCCCGAGCATCCGGCGCCTTACTGGTCAGAGGCGTGGACCGGCCTGGAGTACGTGCTGGCGATGGGGCTGGCGCAGCACGGTGAGACGGCGCTGGCGGCGGATACGGTGGCCGCCGTGCGGGAGCGCTTCGACGGCGCGCGGCGCAACCCGTTCGACGAGGCCGAGTGCGGGCACCACTACGCGCGGGCGCTGGCCAGCTGGGGCGTAGTCGTGGCGCTGACCGGCTTCGGCTACGACGGGCGCAGCGGCGTGATGTCATTCGCCGCGGCGGATCCCCCGGCTCTCGCCGGGGAGCCCCTCCCAGGCGAGCCCCCCGGCGGGGAACCGGAGCCCGGGCCGGCGGTCTGGTTCTGGGCGAACGGGAGCGCGTGGGGGACGGTGCGGCAGTCGTTCGACGCGGCCGGGGCCCGGGCGGTGGCGCTTGAGGTGCTGCACGGGTCCGTGCGGGTGGCGCGGGTCCTGGTCGGCGGCCAGGAGTTCGTACCCGCTGAGCCTGGCGTGCTGGCCGCGGGAGCCGCCTGCGAGCTCAGGCCCGGCGGTCAGGGCTTCCTGGCCATGGCGACGTAGCCGGGCAGCGGGGTGGCGGCGGGGGCGCCAGGGATTGACTCGAACCACTCGGTGATCGGGACGACGCCGCGGCCGGTTAGCTGCAGGCCGTCGAAGAACCGGGTGACCTGCTCGTGGTTGCGGGGCGTGATCGGCACCGGCGACCGCTCGTTGTACCGGCGGGTCGCCTCCGCGGCTTCGGTGTGCTGGATCTCATCGGTCCAGTGGGCGATCACCAGGTAGCTGCCTGACGGGACGGCGTCCATCAGGCGGGTCACGATCGCGTAGGGATCGTCGGAGTCCGGGATGAAGTGCAGGACCGCGATTAGCATGACGGCGACCGGCAGGCTGAGATCGAAGGTCTTCGCCGCCCCGGCCAGGATCGTTCCGGTGTCCCTGAGGTCCGCCTGGAGGTAATCGGTCTTACCCGCCGGGCTGCTGGTCAGCAGCGTCCGGGCGTGGCTGAGGACTATCGGGTCGTGATCGACGTAGACGATCCGGGAGTCCGGCGCAGCCGACTGGGCGACGTCGTGGATGTTGTCGGCTGTGGGCAGGCCCGTTCCGATATCTAGGAACTGACGGATGCCGCGGCCCGCGGCCAGGTCGTGCACGGTGTCGACGATGAAGCGGCGGGTGAACCGGGCGAGCATCGGCAGGGCGGGCATGGCTTGCAAGACGTCCTCCGCCGCCCGGTCCACCGCGAAATTGTCCTTGCCGCCGACCCAGTAGTTCCACATCCGGGCCGGGTTGGCGACCGTGGCATCGAAGGCAGGCAGGTCGCGGCCGGGCTCCGGACCGGGGACGGGGGGCCCCTCCGGCGGGCGGGGTTGCGTCACGACGATTTCCCTTGGTCTGCGCCTGCAACGGGTGATTTGGCCAAGCGTAGACGGGCGGCCGGCGTCGGCGGTTACGGACCGGGTGGCGGGAATCTTAGCCAGATCTGAACTTCTTAGTAGGTGGGCCTGAGTAAGTGACAGGGCATGATCTTCCTATAAGAGTTCCTCGCTCTTGAGCGGCTGTTGTTGCGGCGGCCGCGCAGGACATGGGGGTCCGTACCGATAAGGCAACCCTGCAGCCTTATCAGCGCGGACCCCCGTTTTCTTTTCCGGGCCGTCGTTCTCTTTCCGGGCCGCCGGCTCTGATGGTTGAGCGCGGGGGGCGGGTGGCATAGCCTGCGATTCATGTCTTCTGCCTGGCCGGCGCTCCCGTATGAGGAATGGCGCGCGACGTGCGACACGCTGCACGCCCATACTCAGGTCCTCGGCAAGCTGGCGGCGGGGCTCGCGCCGCCGCAGCCGCAACTGCAGCACGCGGCGCTGCGCCTGACGGCGCGGGGCTGGGAAACCGCGCCGCTGCCGGCCCCGGATGGTTCGGGGTCGATGGTGGTCGCGCTTGACCTGCATCGCCACCAGGCGGTGATCGAGCACAGCGGCGGGCGCGCCGAGCAGGTCCCGCTGACCCCGCACCGGGCGGTCGGGGACGTAACGCGGGAGGTCCTGGCCGCGGTCAGCGCGGTGGGCGGGCCGGTGAAAATCGATCCCACGCCGCAAGAGGTCTCGTGGAGCGTGCCGCTGGACGCCGACACCGAGCACGCGAGCTACGACACCGACCAGGTCGCCGCCTACTTCGCCGCGGCGAGCCAGGCAGCGCTGGTGCTGGCGGCGCTGCGGGCGCCCTACCGTGGCCGGTCCACGCCGGTGAACGCGTGGTGGGGTTCCTTCGACCTCGCGGTGAGCCTGTTCTCC
>Ga0302325_10027148_pt1 | contig 11878 bp, 7 predicted proteins | sample Palsa_T0_2_FD_201948 | JGI IMG/M metagenome (GOLD analysis project Ga0302325, IMG submission 201948) | Peat permafrost microbial communities from Stordalen Mire near Abisko, Sweden - Palsa_T0_2 | ecosystem: Environmental > Terrestrial > Soil > Palsa > Peat permafrost | place: Sweden: Abisko... | reverse complement strand
CGGCCGGCCGTACCACTCCGATCCGTGGCTCAATCACGGCATCCCCGAGGAGTTCCAGATCCTCGGCTATCCGATCCTGTCGGTGCGCTCGATCCCGAAAGATCGCGAGTACCTCGATCGCTATTACAAGGAGGAGCTCGAGAAGGGGATCATCAAGACCCCGCTCGAGCTCAATCACGTGTGGCCGGAGAACTATTCCGTCAACAGCGCGCAGAAAGTGTGGGCGGCGAGCTTCGCCGCTCACCATCCCAACGTCGTCGTGCTCGACCTTTCGTCCTTCAAGTGCGGCCACGATGCGCCGACGTACGGCCTCATCGACGCCATCATCGAGAAGAGCAAGACGCCGTACGCCGCGCTCCACGACATCGACGCCAACAAGCCGTCGGGCTCGATCAAGATCCGCGTCAAGACCTACGCGCACGCCTTGAAGCTCCACCAGGAGCGCCTGGAAGACGCCGGGAAGCGGAACCGGGAGCTCGTCAACGTCCTCGACCACAAGCGCGTCGAGCTCCTGTCGCTTCGCAAGGAGCAGCTCGCCGCGCGCAACCAGAATGACCCCGCAATCGAGGCGCAGCTCGAAGAGCTTCGTGCTCGTCTCAAGGCGTACGAGGCCCCCGCGGCTCTCCCCGAGCTTCCGAAGGGCATCATCCAACTAGGCAAGAAGACGGCCGAAGGCGTTGTCCGGCTCCAAGCATCCTGAACGTGGGAGAATCAAACATGTCTACGAATGTTGTTGGCATAAGCAAGACGTCGCTCCCCCTCATCGACATGGACGCGGAGCTGAAGCGCTTCGAAGAAGAGGAGCGCAAGCGCCTCGGGCTCGACACGAAGACCGAGCACTGGATCGAAGACATGGCCGGGCTCACCTTCACCAAGAGGGAGAAGGCCAAGGTCACGATGCTCGTCGGCGGTCTGACGATGGCGCACGACTACCTCATCGAGGCGGGCCTGCGCGGCGTTGGATACAACGTGCAGATGCTGGAGTGCCCCACCAACGAAGGCCTTCAGGTGGGCAAGGAGTTCGGCAATCGAGGGCAGTGCAACCCGACGTATTTCACCGTGGGAAACCTCGTGAAGTACCTCATCACGCTCCGCGACAAGCACGGGATGAGCGCGAAGGACATCGTCAACAAGTACGTATTCCTCACGGCGGGCGCGTGCGGCCCGTGCCGTTTCGGGATGTACGTCACCGAGTACCGCAAGGCGCTCCGGGACGCGGGGTTCGACGGGTTCAAAGTCATGCTCTTTCAGCAGACCGGCGGCCTGAAGCAAGCGACGGGCGAAGAGTCCGGCCTCGAGCTTAGCCCCACGTTTTTCTGGGGGATCGTCAAGGCGATCGTCGCGGGCGACGTGCTGAACGCGCTCGGGTACCGCATCCGCCCCTACGAGGTCACCGCCGGTGACACGGATCGCGCGCTCGATCGGTGCAAGGAGATCCTCTACAAGGCGCTCGAGGACAGGACGAACATCATGTTCGCTCTCTGGGCGTGCAAGCCCATCCTCGCCGGCGTGAAGGTCGACAAGACCCTCGCCAAGCCGAAGGTGAGCATCATCGGCGAGTTCTGGGCGATGACGACCGAGGGCGACGGAAACTACCAGCTCCAGCGCTTCCTCGAGGGTGAGGGCGCCGAGGCCGACGTCCAGCTCGTGACGGCGTGGCTCCTTTACACTGTGTGGGAGGGCACGCACGACACGAAGGATCGCGCGAACCTGCGCGGTGCGGACAAGTCGAAGTACGGTCTCGGCGAGATCGAGGGCGATGCCTTCGGCGTTGCCAAGAAGCTCGCAGGCCTCACCGGTGCCGGCATGGCCATCCGGGCGCTCTTCCAGACGTTCGCGCACACGATGGGCCTCTACGGCTACAAGCTGCCGAACATGGACGACATCGCCGCCATCAGCCACGAATATTACAACAACGACCTCCGCGGCGGCGAAGGCCACATGGAAGTCGGCAAGCTCATCATGAATACGATTTACTCGAAGGCGCACATGACGCTGAGCGTGAAGCCCTTCGGCTGCATGCCGAGCGCCGGCGTCTCCGACGGCGTCCAGTCTGCCATCAGCGAGAAGTTCCCCGGGACCATCTTCTGCCCCGTGGAGACGAGCGGCGACGGCCGCGTGAACTTCTACTCGCGCGTGCAGATGTACCTCTTCAAGGCCAAGCAGGTTGCCATCGCCGAGTACGATCGAGCCCTCCAGACGCACAACGTGACGCGCGAGCAGGTCAAGGCGTTCCTCGAGTCGAACCCGCGGTTCGCCAGCCCGCTCTACAAGGCGCGGCACGAATATGCGGGATGCTCCGCGGACATCGTCGCGGCGGTCGCTCCGTACATCACGAAGACGCGGACTCAGAGGTGGAAGGAGCGTCTCACGGGCGTCGGCAAGAAGTCGGCGGAGCTCGCGCAGCAGTCGCCCCACATGGTCGTGAAGATCGTGAAGGGCGCAGTCGAAGCCGCGCCGGACGTCGTCGAACGCGTGAAGTTCGACGCGAAGCTCTTCGCCGAGTCGCGCAAGGCTGCCAAGGCGAAGGCGAAGAAGGTCGCCTACGTCGAGGCCGCCGCAGAATAGGTCTCGCGCGGTGGCTCCTCTTTCCGAACCAGGTGACCACCACCGAGCGGGTCGGACGCTCGATGCTCGCCGTCGCGAGAAAGGGTGCGCCGGTGCTTGAAAACCGCGACATCAACGCGATTTTGGCCTGATTCGCGGCTCGGTCGCTCGACCGCCTATGCGGCGCTACAGTTCGGGTCATGCGTCGCGCCATCGCGTGCGTTGCGCTCGCGGGTGCGTGCGCCTGCGGGCGCCCCTTTCTGGCTCGGGACGGGACGCTTGTCTTCACCGAGCCGGGCTCACGCGGCGCAGCGGTCGTCACGGCAAACGGTCTCGAGTTTCATGATGTCACCGACGTCCCGCGGCGTCTCGTCGTGAGCGACCCCTACGAGCCCTGGCGAGCCCCCATCGGTTTTCTCGTCCCAGCCAACGGGAGATTCACCAAGACGAGCGCGCCGACCATCGTGACGACGCCCGGGCTGTCCGTATCCATGCGGCCGAGCGACACGCGCGTCCCCGCTTGGGGCGGCGAGATGTTCGTTCGCGTCGACGTCGTGGCCCCGGCCAACGAGGGCGCCGCTCGTTGGGGCGAGGACATCGCCATCGTGGTGGACGGCCGTGGCGGTGACGTGCGTGCTCTCGCCGAGGCGGCGCTGGCTCAGCTTGGTGGGCGTGATCGGGTCGCTGTCGTCGATACCGCGGGCGCGCGGGTGGTCGTCCCGACGATGCCGGCATCCAACCGGTCACTCGTGCTTGCCGCCATCGAGCGGATAAACTCGAGGCCGCCCGCCTTGCCGCGAGATCGCGCGGGGGCCGTTGCGGTGGCGTTGAACCTGCTCTCGCCCGGAACCTTGCGGCAGGTGCTGGTGCTGAGCGATGCCGCTGACGCCGCGCGCGACGAAGCCGTCCGCGGTCTCGGCGATCAGCAGGTGCCCGTTGCGGTCGTGGCAACCTCGGGAGACGGCCTCGACGAACGTGCCGACACCGTGCAACGCTTCGTGCCTCCGGCGGGGGCCCTTGCCTTCGGCGACGTCGTCCTCGCGTTCGAGGGTACTCCCGCACCGTCGCACGTCCTCGAGGCATCGGGCGGCGACGCACGGTGGGAGCTCGAAGGTGGCGAGGTCGCTCTGGGTGCCGTTCGTGCCGGCGACGAGCGTACCGAAGTCGTGCGGGTGACAATCCCGGGATGGACACCGGGGGAGGCCTTCACGCTCCACATGACCGCGCGGTTCGATGACGTCGAACGCGGAAACGAGCACCGCACGATGGGCGCGGACCTGTCGTGCGTCTACGACGAGGACATCCAGCGGCTGGCGAACTCGCGCCACGGCGATGTCATCGCCTATGCGTCGGCGCTTGCCACGCTCGCCCGGCTCGACGCCGCGTTCGTCGGAAACGACGGGAGGCGTGCTCGAGACCTTGGCCCCGTCGCTCGGATGCACGCTCGGTCCCTCGCCCTTTTGGCCCGTGACACGAATGACTCCGCCGCGGCGGAGCAGGCGGCGCTGCTCGAAGCCCTGCTCTCGGCAGCCCCATAGAGCCTTACCGATCTCTGCGGAAAGCGATCCGAATTCTAGACGGATGTTCAGTGTCGAGGTAGGGTCCCCTTCATGACGTTCGATGCAATCGTTCTCAGGGTCATGTTGCGGTTGGCGCGAAGGAGAGAGGCCGCCGACATGGATGCGGTCGCCATGCGCTCGGGAGGCTCCCCTGCGGCGGTCAGGGCCTCGATCCAACGCCTCGCTGCCGGCAGACTGCTCGAGCGCCGGGGAGGTCAGGCACCTCGGCTGACGCTCGCCGGATTTGCGCTGGCCGTCGCCATGCTCCCCTCGAAGGCGTCTGCCCTCGAGACGATTCCGGTTCCCAAGCGCCCCTCGCGGGCGGCTTAGCCGATCCCATCGTGCCCGAAGAGGCCATCGAGACGCAGGAGCTCAAGGAGAAGCTCGAGGAAGCTGCCGAGGGCGGCGGCGAAGCCCGGGGGCCCCGCTGGCTTCTCTGGCTCTCTCTGTCGACGGCGATTGTCGCCGTTCTGGCGGCCATCGCTTCTCTCGAGTCCGGTGACCACGCGAACGAGGCCATCATCCTCAAGACGGAAGCCACGTTGACCCAATCTCGCGAAGACGATGCGTGGGGCTACTACCAGGCCAAGTCGATCAAGCAGGAAATGCTCGAGGCCATGTCAGAGCTCACGCCGCGTTCTGACCTCGCGGCTCAGTGGAAAGCCCGGGCGGAAGTCGAGAAGAAGGGGAAAGCGGAGAAGCAAGCCGAGGCCGAGAAGCTCGGAAGGGAGGTCGCTGAGGGCGACACGGAGGCTCGCCACCATTTGAGCATGCATCACCAGTTTGCCAGGGCCGTCACCATCTTCCAGGTGGCCATTGCGCTCGCCGCGATCGCAGCGCTCACGCGCCGCAAGCCGCTGTGGTGGGTGAGCCTCGCAATTGGTACCGGCGGCGGCTTCTTCTTCGTCGTCGGCTTTCTGACGTGAACTCGCGAGACGAGCGCGGTCCCTTACTCGGTCGGATCAGGTTGAAAGTCGATCGCTCGCCTGAAGCGATCGGGAGACCGAAATAGACGGTTCAACGCCCGTTCGGAGGCTTCGGCGAGAGGACCCTTCTGGCGACCGATCGCGCATTGAAGGAACACGGCTTCGCGCAGCAAGGGTGTCAGGTCCGCGGCGCGGCGGGCCTCCCAGGCCGCTTCCTCCAGATCGTCCCTTTTGACTGCGGCTTCGAAGTCGACGATGACGAGGTCGAGGGGGGACGGACACACCACGAAATTGTGCAACTCGGCATCGCCGTGGGCGAGGCCGCCGTCGTGAAGTGCCATGAGTTGGCTCAGCGCCGCTTCCACGAATCCCCACAAGCCCGCGGCCGCCTCGAGGGGCATCTTCGTCGCGATGCGCAGATTGCTCTCTTCCGGCTCGACCCCCAGCGGCGAGAGGCGCGCGTACGGGCGTCCGGGTGCGAGGCAGCTTCGAAACTCTTCGGCCGCGTGGCCGATGGGCGGCGGAAGGGCGATGATCTGGCTCGCCAAACGATGATTCTCGAACTCTTTTGCCGTATCGCCGCGCAGACGGGCGGGCGAGTACGTCTTCCGGAAGTGCAGCGGATACGTGACCGCCAGAGGGTGACGCCCCCGCGTCTCTGTACCGGCGATGACGATGTCGGCGGCCATGAGCGGCAGGCCGTTCGCTTCACGCCTCTCGATCGTGCGAACGACATAGTCGGTCCGCTGCGGCCGTTCGATGAGGTTGGCGAGCTCTCGCGCGAGCCTTACGGAGTGATGCGGCGATACCGCGACGACTCGATCGTCATCCATGGCGAGGCATCCCTACCGCGCTCTACGCCCCGGCGTCGCGAAGTGCGGCGATCTCGCCCGTGTCGAGCCTCAGACTCGCGACCTGAAGGAGCGCGGCCAGCTGCTGCGGCGTTCGCGCGCTGGCAATCGGCGCCGCCACGGTCGGCTGCGCGAGGAGCCACGCCAGAGACACGGACGCTACGCTCGTCCGGTGCGCCGACGCGACCGCGTCCAGCGCCGCGAGGACTCGAAGGCCGCGGGCATCGAGGTAGGCCTGCGCGCCCTTGGCACGCGCGCTCTCCACGTTGGCGCCGGGGCGATACTTGCCGGTGAGAAAGCCCTTCGCGAGACCGTAGTACGGAATGCACGACAGGCCCTCGCGAGCGCAAAGCTCCTCGAGCTTGCCCTCGTAGTCCTCGCGATGGATGAGGTTGTAGTGAGGCTGCAGCGCCACGTACCGAGCGAGGCCCTCGCGCGTGGACACCTCGAGTGCCTCGCCGAGCCTCGACGTGCTGTAGTTCGACGCCGCGATATGGCGAACCTTGCCTTCGCGTACGAGGGCGTCGAAAGCGCCCAGCGTCTCCGCCAGAGGCGTCGCCTCGTCGTCACGGTGCGCATAGTAGAGGTCGATGCGATCGGTCTGCAGACGGCGGAGCGATGCCTCCGCGGCCGTCCGAATGGTCTTCGTCGACAGCCCGCCCAGTCCGGGCATGAGGCCCACCTTCGTCGCAATGACCAGGCGGTCGCGGTTGCGGCGCGCCGCCATCCAGCGGCCGACAATGGTCTCCGATTCTCCTCCGGAGTGGCCGGGGACCCATGCAGAGTAGACGTCTGCGGTGTCGATGAAGTTGCCTCCCGCGGCCGCGTAGGCATCGAGCACGGCGAACGATTGTCGCTCGTCCGCGGTCCAGCCAAATACATTGCCTCCAAGGCAGAGGGCGTAGACGTCGAGCTTGGTGGGTCCGATCTTCGTCATGGGCGCCGCGAGTTTACTCGGCGGGGTGGAACCCGGATGCCATCTGAGGTGGCGAACGACGAAACAGTCTCCAGAGAACGGGTGCCGCCGACAGCGCAAACTGCGCGAGCACTCCCAGCCGGTCGGGGTAGATGCCGAGGAACTCGATGCGCAGGAACGGCATCGCATGCGACGGCAGGATGCCGACCACCTCGAAGGCGTGGATGCCCTGGCCCAGAAGAGCGACGGCCGTCACGAAGAGAACCACGGTGGAGCCTTTGAAGAGGGTCTGCATGGGCAGGCGGACGCCCAGACGGCTCACGGCGATCACGAGTGCGATGAGCACCACCGCGCCTGCACACGCGCCCCAGACGACCGCCGACGGCGCATCGATCGAGAGAGCCTCGAGAAAGACGGCCGTCTCGAAGCTCTCGCGGAAGACCGCCAGAAACGAGATCCCGAAGAGGGCGAACGCGCCGCTGTCGAGCGCGCCGCTCGTTCGTACGCGGAGGTCACCCATCGCCTTTCGGGTCGTCCCGCGCGCATTGAGCCACAAGGCTGCGTTCAGGAGCATCGCGACGGCCACGAATGCCAGGCACCCCTCGAGCCTCTCGTCCATCGCGCCGGCGAGAACCTTGCGCCCGAGCGCGAACGCGACGGCGCCAATTGCGATCGCCGAAGTCCACCCCGCATGCACGAACCTCGCGCGCGACGTCTGCTTGCGCTTCTTGAGCACGGCAAGTAGCGCAGCCACGATGACGGCCGCCTCGAAACCCTCGCGTACGATGACGAGGAGCGAAAACCAGAATGCAGAAAGCTTCGTGGTCGTGCGGTTGCCCGTACCGGCGGCCCGGTCGAGAAGCGCCATGAGCCGCAGGGCGTCCTCGCGGGCGCCTGGATCCCGATCGTGGAGCGCGGTCCGCGTCGTGGTGAACGACGCTTCGAGCTGGGTCAGCGACTCGGGAGCCCGAGCGCGCAGCCATGGCTCGATCGGCTCGATGTCGCCCAGATAGGTATCGAGAACGACTTTCTCCGCCCCGCTGTCGTCGCCACGGCGGACCAACTCTACCGCTTCGCCGACACGCGACCGCGCCGCTGCCAGGAGCGCAGGCGCGTCGAGCTTGCGCATCGACCGGCGAAGGCACGCCACTTCGCCCTCGCCGAACGACTGGGCCAGCTCCTCGTCCGAGCGGTTCGCGAGACCATCGAGCGACGCTCGTGCGGGCAGGTGATCGCACGGCGGCTGGCGAAGTGAGAAGAGGTAGAATGCGAGCGCCCAGCGCTGCCCGTCGTCCAGGGCGTCGAACGACGGCATGGCCGTCCCCCGCACACCGAATCGGATGACATTGAAGGCCCGGAAAGGCGTGAAGTCTTCCATCGTCTTGGACGACTGAAAGCTCGCGGGCCTCGGGTTGAGGGCCGCGGCTGCCGGGCCGTCCCCGTGTCCGGAAACGCCGTGGCACGTGGCGCACGTCTCCGCAAAGAGCTTGGCGCCTTGCGCGAGATCGGGCGGCGTCGCGGGCATCCTGGAAATTCCCGTGGTTGCCACGACATCGTCCACGACGGCGGCGCAGTCGGCGCTCACCTGCTCGGGGTCGGATCCCCGTCGCACGCGAGCGTCGATCGACGAGACTCGCCCGGCGAGCTCCGGTGCACCGGGCATTCCCTGGGCGATCGCCGCCGCATCGGCCGCGAGAAGGCGCTGCTCCGCGAGCTCGCCGGAATCGTTCGAGGCAACCGCGGCTGGGTAGTCGTGCCCGAGGTATTGAAGGATTGCGACGAGGCGTTGCGGGGCGCTGGCTTGCGGAGGGGGCGCGTTTTGCGCTGCGGGGCCACCACGGAACGCCAAGAAAAAGACCGCGACAGCCGCCGCCAGGAGAGACAGACCGGGCAGATATCTGATGTTGAAAGTCGCCTTCAAGTAGCTCTTCGGACTATGAGCTGAGACGGGTCGATCTGCAAGCCCGTACACGGGGATGCGGCTTCTTGCTCTAGCATCGGCCCTGTACGCACGATGCTTCCAGCCGCAGCTCAAGAAGCCTTCTCGACCTTGGCCGCTGCCCTGGGCAGCCGGCCCGAGCTCGGAGACGCGGTGCGCTCCCGGTGGCGGCCCGGCGGCGAGGGAATGGCGGTGGACCTCACCTCCGACGTGCGCACGGCGGCCGATCGACTTGGAAAGGTTCTCCCGGCGCTCACACAAGGGGAGGGAGAACTCTCCGAACTGGGCCATGTGTTCGCCGGGGACGCCAGCGAGGTTCTCTTCTCGTGGTGCTCTGCGAGCACGTGGCGAAGGGACGCCCGGATCGCGAAGCTCCTGACCATCGCCGCAGCGCAGACGGCGTTCCGAGAGCGGGTCGTCACCGTTGCCCGCGAGAGAGTCGTGGAAGGCCCTCTGCTCGACGCGCTCGCGTGCGCTCCACTTCTCGGCGACGGTCTGCAGCTGGCGCTGCCGGAGAATACCCAGGCGCGCGCGAGGCTCGAGATCCTCGTCTGGGAGGCTGGCGCGAGTGCACTCGAGGCCCCCGAGCTCGGACGCTGGCTCTGGGGGTCAGCGGATACCTTCGAGGCCATGATTCGAGGGCCCGCCCGTGGAACCTTGCGTGGACGCGTGCGCGCGGCGCGCTGCCTCGAGGTCAGCGTGCGAGGGATGCCTCCCACGACCGACCCGGAGCTCGTCGGGCGCACACTGCAGGTGCTGCAGCCGCTCTTGCTTCATCCCGAGCCGCTCGTATGGGTTCACGCGGCGCGTGCTCTCGGACGCCTCACCGGCCCGCTCGAGCAGCTCGAGGGCACGCTTCTCGACTGGGTGCTCGGCGAATCGCGGGTTCTCCGGCAGCGCGCGATGACCGCGGTCGCGTCTGTCCCCGCCGATCGGCTCATGCTCCTCGGGAGCCAACTCGTGGCGGTGATCAATTCGCGCGACGAGGAGCCCTGGGTGCTGGCCGCCGTCTCCGCAGCGACGCCGTATCTCTTCTTCGAGCGCAGAGACCTCTGGGACCGTCTCGCCAAGCGCATCCTCGCCGGCGACGGAGGCGCCATCTCTGCGCGCGCTCTCGCCCGCGGCCTTTCGACCCTCTGGCGTCGAGGCATCGAGCACGCCGAGATCGAGACGCCCCTTCGCGCGCTGAGAGAGATGGCTCGTCGGGCGCCGGCGGGGTCGCTCGACGAGCGCCGTCGCTGGATCGAAGTGACCGCCGTGACCGACACGGTGGAAGGAGCCGAGCGCGACCCGCTGGATCTCGAGCTCGGCCTCGAAAACCTGATGCGTCTCGCCGCGCAGTACGATGACGAGGAGGCGGACGCCCGCGCGGCCCGTTTTGCGGTCTCGCTCGCCCCGACGTTCTCGGAGGCTCGGCGAATCGCCCTCGGGTCCGGCCGGTTGGGACAGCGAGCCGCCGCCATCAACGCGCTCGAAGGCTGCGCGCGCGCCTTCGCGCTGCGCCTCTGGAGCCCTCTCTTGACGACGCGGCCGGGGGGCGAGCCGCTCGAGGAGCCCGACCTCGAAGAGACGCGGAAGATCATCGCGCGCGCGCCCTCGGAGATTCTCGACATCGTCAAGGCGCGGCGGCCGAGCGAGGGCGGCGATCTCGACATCGACCTCCCATTGGAGGTACTCGCCGTCAGGCTCGGCGGATACGCGCTCGATGCCTGCGGGGAAGATGGGACCCTCGGCGCCGGTCGCGGACCTACGGCGCACGACACGTGCCTCTGGCTTCGCAAGCTCGAAGGCTTTGCCGACGGCTCGCGCGAGCTCCCCGCGTCGCTGAAAGGCGCCTTGAGCACCCTTTTCTGGCGCCTGGTGGACACGACGCGCGGCACCGCGCTGGGCGAGGTCGACGACGTGCGATGGCTGGGACCTTTCGCCGCATGGTGGGCGCTCGTCATCGACAGGCCCGCGATGCTTCTGCAGCTCGGCACGGCCCTGCCGATGATGGCGGAAGGCGCGCTGGAGCGCTGCTGCGAGCGTGCGGAGGCGCTTCGGACGAGTATTTCGCTGGATCTTGCCGATGGCCAGTGGGGCGCGTCGGCGGCGGAGGCCCTGGTGTCGCTTCACGCCGAGGATACCGAGCTCGCACATGCACTCTCGAGCCTCGCCAGTGCGCTGGAAGCGTTCGGCACGGCGGCGGGACCGAAGCCCAATCTCGAGGCGATGTGCCTCGAGCTGGTGCTCGCGGGCGACCGGCTGCATGGCGCGCTCGCCAATCCGGTGAAGGCGCTTCATCCCGCCACCGGCGAGAGCGCCGAGGATTCTCTGTCTCGGAGCGCGTCGGAGAACGCCCCGCGCATGGCCGCACTCGTCGCCAGGGCGATTCGAGCGCGAGAGCTATCGATGCTCGACGTGTGGTTCGCGTCGCTGGGTCCCGTGGCCTCCGCACTGCTCGAAGCCGCGGTGCGCGCGGCGATCCGCCGGACGCCGCCACCACCGCCTCAACCGAAGAAGAAGGAGCCGAAACTCATCGAGGGCTACGAGCTCATCAAGCCGCTCGGCGAAGGTGGCATCGGATCGGTGTGGCTCGTGCGCAAGCCGGGCGCCGACCGCTTCTTCGTTCTGAAGATCCCGAAGGCCGACGCGCTCGCCAACGCGACCGACACGGAGCGCGAAGGGATCCTCACCTCCTTCATCGAGGAGGCGAAGGCACTGGCCGGTCTCTACCATCCGAACGTCGCCAACATCATCGATCGCGGCGTGTCGGGGACAGTGCCCTTCCTCGTGCTCGAGTACCTGATCGGCGCCGATCTCAAGCAATACTCCACCGCGCGCCCCATGACTCTGTTCGAGTTGAGGCAGGTCGTGCTCGAGTCGTGCGCTGGGCTCGCAGCGCTGCATAGCGCGGGTCTCGTGCATCGAGACATCAAGCCGGCGAACATCTGGTTGCGCCTTCCGCTGGCGGGGGGCGAGCGGTTCGATCCCGAGAAGCACAGGGATCCCGCTCGCGTTCCGCCCCTCGCCGCCGTGGTCATCGACTTCGGAATGGTGCGCGCCATTCGCGTTCCGCCCGAGGCGGGGGGGCGTTTCGTGGCAGGAACCGCCGGCTACATTGCCCCTGAGCAGGTGCTCGACCCGGTGGAGCTCGACGT
>Ga0302325_10027147_pt1 | contig 11878 bp, 11 predicted proteins | sample Palsa_T0_2_FD_201948 | JGI IMG/M metagenome (GOLD analysis project Ga0302325, IMG submission 201948) | Peat permafrost microbial communities from Stordalen Mire near Abisko, Sweden - Palsa_T0_2 | ecosystem: Environmental > Terrestrial > Soil > Palsa > Peat permafrost | place: Sweden: Abisko... | reverse complement strand
CGAACTAGTGCCGCGCGGCAGACAAGGTTTGCCCTGCTGGGTGGCGCGGGGTCGCGGCGCGGGCCCTGGCCTTGTTCAGCTCGTGGTCCTTCCTCGCGGTGGGCCTGGAGGAGCTATGGCTGTGCGCGCAGCGGGAGAACGTCGCGTCGCAGCGGGTTGCGTTGCATGCCGGGTATCAGCGTGATCCGGGGCGCGATGGGTTTGAGGAGGTCAAGGGCGAGGTATGGCCGATGCTCGGGTATGCGCTGCGCCCGCCCGGCTCCTGACCGGCCGCCGGGTCAGGCTGCGTTCGCCCGGTCGATGATGCGGCGGAGCCGTTCGTCGTGGGCGTGGCTGTTACGCCAGGTGATGTACCGGCGGATCTTCGCTGGTGAAGGCGACCTTGGCGATCCCAGGTACGTCCATGCCTTCATCAAGCTGGCGCATGTGCTTTCGCCTGCGGTGGTCCGCCGACGGTTGGCTGGACTCGCGGCAGAGCTACTCGGTGAACCTGCCATCCGCATCTACCACGACAATGCCCTCTCGAAGGAACCCGGCGAACGACCGGCCCCGTGCCCGCTCCTCGCGCTCGTGGCGTAGGTAGAACAGCGTTCTCAGGCGTACCTAACGTGGCCGCAGGACCCGGGGGCGCTCGGCTGACCGCAACGGCCGCTGCCCCGGCTACCGCTGTGCTGGCGGAGCTGAGACGCTCAGCCAGCGGTCCAGCTCGTCGAGGATGTTCTCCACCATCGGACGCAGCTCGTCGGCAATCTCGGCCTGGCTCTGGCCGTCGCGGGTGCGGCGGCCAGCCTCGCTGATGATGATCTGGAACACCGCGGCGAGCGCGATCCCCTGGAGCCCGGCGACCTCCGGCGCGACGGCGGTTGTCTCGGTGATGGCGGCGGCGAGGGCAGCGGCTTGCCGGTCGCTCAGCTCCAGTACCAGCCGGTGAACCGTCGGGCTGATCGCCGCCAGGTAGCCGAGCTCGCCGCGCCAGATCTCCGGCGGGATGCTGCGGATTCCAGCGACGGCTTGGAGGACGAAGCCGCGGATCGCAGCGGCCGGGGTAGCGCCGGGCGGGCGGGAACGGACCAGGTCGCACAGCCGGTCCTGAACCTGCTCCTCGCGGTCGGTGACCAGCCGTTCCTTGGTCGGGAAGTAGTTGTAGACCGTTTGCTCGGCAACCTCGGCCTCGCGTGCCACATCAGTCACCGTGACACGTTCGTAGCCGTGCTCGGCGAACAGGCGGGCCGCGGTGTCGGCGATAAGCCGGCGCGTCCGCGCCTTCTTGAGATCGCGCAGTCCGGTAGTAGTGGCCATATCAACAGCCTATCTGACTTACTCCAAGTTTTGACTCAACACTAGAAATCGGGCTGTCTCCATCTATCGGGTGAGGATGAGGCGTTCGGAGAGTGCTATAGTTAGGGCGAACAACAAAATTAGAGTCAGCGCCACCCGGGCGCAATCGGCCGCCGATTAGCGGCCATAGCTGCCGTGACCTGACGAATCACCGGCAAGGACAGGAGCCCTCATGGCTACCACCACCGAAACCAGCCGGACGACACACCTCCTCGAGCTCATGACGAACGGCGATAACCTCGCCCAGGGCGACTCCGACTGGGTCACCGACGACGTGCCCTCGATCCTCGAACGCCCGGCACGCACCTTCGAGCAGTTCGTCACCGACCATGCCGCAGCCTTCTCGTGAAGCCCAGACAGGCGCCGTCAGCAACCGGCGTTCCGGGCGTTTTGCACGACGACATACAAGCTGTGTTTTCAGCTCTGGCGAGACTCACCGACGCGGGTCCGTGCCCGTAGGAGGCAAGATGAGTAACTCTCATGGACGCCCTCGTCGCTTCGGCGCGGGCAAGGTACTGATCTCGCTGGTCGCTGCGGAGACGGCCGTTGGCCCCTACCTAGCCGACTGGAACGAGACGCATATCTACAACCCGACTTGGCCGCCGCATGCCAAGTTCCACAACGGCCAGACGATGAGTATGGGCGCCAGCCTCGCCGCGATGACCCTGTGGCAGCTGTGGCGAGCGCATGACTCACCTGCCGCCGCCCGCCAGGCGCTCGACTCGGCCAGCCTGGCCGCGTCGATGTACTGGCTCACTGCCACCTCGGCGCTGGCTTACCCGGGCGCGAAGGCGGTCGACCCGCCCGGGACAGCGACTTTCCCGCAGTGGAAGTTCGTCCTACCCTCGCTCCTGCTGGTGGCGGTCGGTTACACGCTGGAGCGGCGCCGTCTCGGCAATTGATGAGCTCGCAGGCAGCAGTTACACAGGCAGCAGTTACAAAGGACAAGCCGACGGAGGCCAGTCCGCACCACGAGCGCGGTTCACGGCACTCCCGGTAGCCCGAAGCCGCTGTCAGGGCTTAGCCAAAGACTCCGGATACGGCGCGGCGCAGGACCTTGGCCGCCAGGGCCAGCTCCTCGTCAGTGTGGTGCGCGTGCGCGGTCAGCCGGAGCCTGGAGCGGCCGTCCGGGGTCGACGGCGGCCGGAAGCAGCCGATGCGCAGGCCGTGTCCAGCGGCGGTCGCCACGCCGGCCAGCGCCTCGCGCGGCCCGGGCATGGGCACGGACAGGACGGCTCCCGCGGGCGCGGCCACGCCGGCCGCGTCCGCCAGGACGGCGGCGTTCGAGCGCACCTGGCTGGACAGTCCGGGCTCGGCGGCGAGGATCTGCAGCGCCGTGAGCGCACCGCCCGCGGCGGCTGGGGCCAGGCCGGTGTCGTAGATGAAGGGCCGGGCCCGGTTGATCAGGTGCTCACGTACCGCGGGCACGCAGAGCACCAGCCCGCCCTGGGCTCCGAACGACTTTGACAACGTGCCGGTCGCGATCACCTCGGGCCGGCCGGCCAGGCCGTGCGCGGCCAGCAGCCCGCGGCCGCCCGGCCCGGCGACGCCGAGCGCATGCGCCTCGTCGGCGATCAGCACCGCGTCATACGCCGCGGCTGCCGCGGCCAACTCGGCCACTGGGCCTGCGTCGCCAAGCACGGAGTAGATGGTCTCGGCCAGCACCAGCGCCCGGCGCTGGTCACGACGGGCCAGCACGCGCTCGACCGCGGCGACGTCGTTGTGCGGGATCACGATCACCTGGGCCCGCGCGAGCCGCCCGGCGTCGATCATCGAGGCATGGATGTGGGCATCGGACACGACGAGCGTGTCCTGGTCGGCCAGGGCCTGGACCACGGACAGGTTCGCGTGATAGCCGGAGGAGAAAACCAGCGCGCTCGGGAAACCGATGAACTCGGCCATCGCCCGCTCGAGCTCGGTATGCAGGGACAGCGTCCCCGACACCAGCCGGGAAGCACCCGCGCCGGCGCCGTACGCCTGGGCGGCCGCCACCGCCCCGGCCACCACCCGGGGATCCCTGGCCAGGCCGAGGTAGTCGTTTCCGGCCAAGTCGAGCAGCGGCTCGCCGCGATCGGAGTCGGCCAGCCGCCGGGTCAGCCCCTGCGCCTCGCGTTCGGCCGCCTGTGCGGCCAGCCAGGACACGAAGTTGCTCGGGCTCATCCGTGTACCTCCTTGACAGCGGACACCATCCCCGCGGTGATCGCGGCCAGGTCAGGGGCAGTGCAGACCAACGGGGGCATCGTGTACACCAGGTTACGGAAGGGCCGCACCCACACACCCGCGTCCAGTGCGGCCCGGGTGACGGCGGGGACGTCGACGGGACGGTCGAGCTCCACCACGCCGACAGCGCCGAGAGTGCGCACCTCGCGGACCGGCTCAAGCTGGGCCGCCGGCTCGAGACCGTCCCGTAGGGCGGCCTCGATCCCGGCGACGCGAGCGGCATTGTCGTACCGCGCCAGCAGGTCCAGGCTGGCGCAGGCGACCGCGCAGGCCAGCGGATTGGCCATGAACGTCGGCCCGTGCATCATCGCGCCGGCCGCGCTGGCGTCGATCCTGGCCGCGACATCGGCGTTGGTCAGGGCGGCCGCCAGTGTCAGGTAGCCGCCGGTGAGCGCCTTGCCGGCGCACAAGATGTCGGGCACGACGCCGGCCCGGTCCGCCGCCCAGGCCGTGCCGGTGCGCCACAGGCCGGTCGCGATCTCGTCGAAGATCACCAGCGCGCCGTGCGCGCGGGCCAGCCCGGCCAGGAAGGCGACCGCGGCCGGCGGGTAGACATGCATGCCTCCGGCCCCCTGCAGCACCGGCTCGAGGATCACCGCGGCGATGTCCCGGGCGTGCCGCTCGAACAGCGCGCTGACCTCGCCGCGCCACTGGGTCAGGTCAGCGTCCAGGCCGCCGGGCGGCCGCGGCGCGAACAGGTGCCGCGGCATCAGGCTGCCGTACATCGCGTGCATCCCGTCCCGCGGATCGCACACGCTCATGCACGAGAACGTGTCGCCGTGGTAGCCGCCGCGGATGGTGAGCATCTTGGTCCGGCCCGGCTGGGCCTGCCAGGCCATCTTCATCGCGACCTCGACCGCCACCGACCCGGAATCGGCCAGGAAGACCTGATCCAGAACGGCCTCGGCCGGGGCGGCAGGCGCCAGCTCCGCCAGCCGGCGGCCCAGCTCGATCGCGGGCTCGTGGGTGAGGCCGCCGAACATCACGTGGCTCATCCGGTCCAGCTGCGCCCTGGCCGCGGCGTCGAGCTCGGGCACGGCGTACCCGTGGATCGCGCACCACCACGAGGACATCGCGTCGACGACCTCGCGCGGCTCGCCGTCCACCCGCAGCCGCAGCCGAGTCCCCGCCGCCGACTCGACCAGGAACGCGGTCGACGGCCTGGTCATCGAGGAGTAGGGATGCCACAGGTGCGCGCGGTCGAAGGCCAGCAGGTCCACGTCAGCCGCCGCCCCACGTCGCGACGCTGGTCTCGCCGTGCTCCACGCACCGGGCGGTCCACCGGCCCGGGGTCACCTGGACCACCATTCGCCGCTGGCAGCCCGCGCAGTACCGCGGCGGCTCCAGTTCGAGCCGCCGCGCGCATCCGTCGTGCGTCCCCTCGGCCCGGGGCCGCCCGCAGTACCCGCAGTAGCTGGCCACGGTCACAGGGTCGCGTTGAGGGCCTTGATCGGCATCTGCAGGCCGTCCAGCAGCGCGAGGTCCTCTCGCGGGTCACGGCCCAGCGTGGTCAGGTAGTTGCCCACGATCACCGCGTTGATCCCGCCGAGCAGGCCGTCCCTGGTGCCCAGGTCGCCCAGGGTGAGCTCGCGGCCGCCCGCGTAACGCAGGATGGTCCTGGGCAGCGCCAGGCGGAACGCCGCGATGGTCCGCAGCGCGTCCTGAGCCGCCATCACCGGCAGTTTGCCGAACGGCGTCCCCGGCCGCGGGTTGAGGAAATTCAGCGGCACCTCGTGCGGTTCCAGCGCGCCCAGCTGGGCGGCCAGCTCGGCGCGCTGAGCCACGGTCTCGCCCATGCCGACCAGCCCGCCGCAGCACAGCTCCAGGCCGGCGTCACGCACCCGCAGGCAGGTGTTCCAGCGCTCCTCCCAGCTGTGCGTGGTGACCACCATCGGGAAGTAGGAACGGGCCGCCTCCAGGTTGTGGTTGTACCGGTGCACGCCCATGTCGGCCAGCTCCGCGGCCTGCTCCTGGCTCAGGATGCCCAGGCTCGCCGCGACCTGGATGTCGACCGCGTCGTGGATGGCCTTGACCCCGTCGCGCAGCTGGCTCATCAGCCGGGCGTCCGGGCCGCGGACGGCGGCCACGATGCAGAACTCCGTCGCGCCGGTGGCCCGGGTCTGCCTGGCCGCCTCGACCAGCTGCGGGATGTCCAGCCACGCCGACCTGACCGGGGAGGAGAACTGGCCGCTCTGGCTGCAGAAGTGGCAGTCCTCCGGGCAGCCGCCGGTCTTCAGGGACACGATCCCCTCGACCTCGATCTCCGGGCCGCACCAGGCCAGCCGCACCTCGTGGGCCAGGGCAAGCAGGTCAGGAAGACGTTCGTCCGGGATGCGCAGGACCTGCAGGACCTGCGCCTGGGTCAGGGCCTCGCCGCGGTCCAGGACCTGCTCGCGGGCCACGGCCAGGATGTCCTGCCGCACGGGGAGGATCGAATTCTGCGTATTCATGTGGCTGCCGCCCTTCGGTAGGGACACCGCACCCGCCGCACCGGCGCCAGCACCGGTCCGCTTCCCCCCGCCCAGAGCCATCCTGCCCAGGCCGGCCGGCGGCGCACAATGCGAGCGGGGTGTACAACCTGTTGTGCGGCCGGGGCCGGCTGCTATCAAGATGAGATGAACGCCTGCATAACCGACGAGCTGGTACAGAACGCCAGCAGGTACGCCGAGTCGTTCATCCCGTCGTCGCGTCCCGGCGCGCCGGGACGCCATGTCGCCGTCGTGGCCTGCATGGACGCCCGGCTCGACCCGCGCGGGCTGCTCGGGCTGAACGACGGCGACGCGCACGTGATCCGCAACGCCGGCGGGGTGGTCACCCCCGACGTGATCCGGTCCCTGACCATCAGCCAGCGGCTGCTGGGCACCACCGAGATCATCCTGATCCACCACACCCGGTGCGGAATGCTCACCATCACCGACGAGGAGTTCCGCCAGCAGCTGCGGGACCAGACCGGGGCCGAGCCCGACTGGGATCCGGGGACGTTCGGCGACCTGGACCAGTCGGTCCGCGATTCGGCCGCGCGGCTGGCGGCCAGCCCGTTCCTTGCGCATAAGCAGGCCATCCGCGGCTTCGTCTTCGACGTCGAGACCGGCTCGCTGCGGGAAGTCCCGCTGCGCCAGCTGATCGCGCGCTAGGCGCCACGGTGAGCGGCCCCGCAGCCGCCAGGACCGTTCGGCATTAATTCATGCCCATGCCCGAAAAGGCGGTACTGGCGCCGCGGACCATTTCAGGGATCGCGGATCGTGCCTTTTCTTCGGCGGCGTCATTGATTTCATCGTGAACGCCCGCGGGCATCGCGTGGTCCGCCGCCGGCTCCTACAGTGGATTCCATCTTCCGGTGCCCGCAAAAGCACCGAGCAGCAGGAATGCGCACCGCCGTCCGCCCACGGCCGAATGCACTCAAGGCCATCTGACGATGCCTGCGCAGGATGAGAGGCACGATGTGCGAGCGAACCTGTCCCGCGGCCACTGCGGCCCGCCATGGGGCGGGGGGTCATGACCGAGCTGACGGATGACCTGACCATCGGGGTCGACCTGGGCGGGACGAAGATCGCCGTCGGCGTCGTCGACCCCAAGGGCCATGTCATCTCCCGGCTGCGCGTCCCGACCCCGGCCGACCCGGACCTGATCCTGGACGCGATCGCCGACGCGGTGCACGAGCTGCGGTACGACTGTTACGACGTGCGGGCAATCGGGGTCGGGGCGGCCGGCTACGTCGACGAGCACCGCTCCACCGTCCACTTCGCGCCCAACCTCAGCTGGCGCGATAAGCCGATCCGCGCCCAGCTCGAACAGGCCACCCGGCTGCCTGTGGTGGTCGAGAACGACGCCAACGCCGCCGCCTGGGGCGAGTACGTGTACGGGGCGGGCGCCGGATACGACCACCTGGTCATGGTGACACTCGGCACCGGGCTCGGCGGCGGCGTCATCAGCAACGGGCAGCTATTCCGCGGCCGGTTCGGCATGGCCGGCGAGATCGGCCACTACCGGGCCGTGCCCGGCGGCCTGCCCTGCCGCTGCGGCCAGGACGGATGCATCGAGCAATACGCCAGCGGCGACGCCAACTCACGGCGGGCCCGGGAGCAGGCCGCGGCCGCCCCGGACCGGGCGGCCGCCCTGCTGGCCCTGGGTGACGGCACGCCGGCCGGCATCGCCGGCAGCCACGTCACCGCGGCCGCCCGGGCCGGCGACCCGTTCGCTCTGGACGTGTTCGAGCAGACCGGACGCTGGGTCGGGCAGGTCCTGGCGGATCTCACCGCCATCCTCGACCCGGCGGTCTTCGTCATCGGCGGCGGGCTCGGCGAGACCGGAGAGCTGATCCGCCGGCCCGCCGAACGGGCCTACCGGCAGGCCCTGGGGGCCGGCCCCTACCGTCTCTGCGCGGATGTCGTCACGGCCACCGTGGGCGCCGACGTCGGCCTGATCGGGGCCGCCGACCTGGCCCGCGTGACCGCCACCAGCACGGCCATCAGGCCAGGAAAGAAGGTGACCCATCATGGGTGAACTGCTCCTCGTCCGTCATGGAGAGACCGAATGGACCCTCTCTCGACAGCACACCAGCTACACCGACCTGTCCCTCACGGCGAACGGCGAACGGCAGGCCCGCGCCATCGCGCCCGTGCTCGCCCAGCGCATGATCGCGCTCACCCTGGTCAGCCCGCTGCGGCGGGCCAGGCGGACCGCCCTGCTGGCCGGCCTGGCGCACGCCCAGGTCGAGCCCAACTTGCACGAATGGAACTACGGCGGCTACGAAGGCCGCACTAGCGCCGACATCCGCCTGGAGCACCCCGGCTGGTCGCTGTGGACGGACGGGGTGGCCCCCGGCCCGGCGGACAACCCCGGCGAAAGCCCCGAGCAGGTCGGCGCCCGGTGCGACCGGGTGCTGGCCCGGGTCCGCCCGCTGCTGACCGACCATCTCGCCGGGGATGTCGCCCTGGTCGCCCACGGCCACCTGCTGCGGGTCATGGCCGCCCGCCAGCTCGGGCTGCCCCCTTCGGCCGGGGCCATTTTCCGTCTCGACACCGGGACCGTCAGCAGCCTGGGCCTCGAGCACGGCCGGCCGGTCGTCACCAGCTGGAACGAGGCGCCGCCGATCGGCGGCCGCAGGGCCGGGCAGGAGCAGGCAGGCCGGGAGCAGCTGGTTCCGGTGGCCAGGCCCGCGGTGCTGCAGGGCGCCCGCTAGCCGGACCAGCCGCGCGCCGGGGGCTGGTTCACGATCCGGTGCCGCGAGCGGAGCACGGTGGCGCCCGGAGCGCGCTGACACCGGGCTGAATACTGCCCGGGTAACGGGCGGTTCGCGCCGCCGTTATTCGCGCTCGATGAACAATTCGCTAATGCTGGTTACCTGGCTAATTCCCAGGTATTTTTCTGTCTTATGGCTGACCATTTGCTAGGCCGCCTCAGGCGTCTCGGTGTTTTCGCCGACCTTACCGAGCCTGAACTACACGCGCTGACGGGCGAGCTAGCGGAAATATCATTTCCCGAGGGCAGCTGGGTGGTGCGGCAGGGTACCAAGGCGACTGGCCTGTACATCATCGCCGACGGTGAGGCCGGGGTGGTCATCGATGACGAGGAACGGGCGAAGCTGACCACCGGCAGCTTCTTCGGTGAAGTCTCCGTGCTGCTGGCCGAGCCGCCGACCGCGGACATCGTGGCCCGCACCCCGCTGCACTGCCTGGTGATCCAGCCCGAGCAGGCCGAGGAGTTCCTCCTCGGCCACCCCCGAGTCATGTACCGCATGCTTCAGGCCGAAGCCCGGCGCCTGAAGACCGTCGACCCGATGCGGAACTAACAGCCATGGATAATCACACCGCCCAGAACTCCGGCCCGTCCGCGGGCCTGCCCGGCTACCTCCCGATCGCCGAGCACGGCGTCATCGGGGACCTGCACACGGCGGCCCTGATCGGCACCGACGGCACCATCGACTGGTACTGCTGCCCTAGCTTCGACTCTCCCAGTGTCTTCGGCGCCATCCTCGACCGGGCCAAGGGCGGCTACTACCGCATCGCCCCCGCCACCGACGGCTGGACCCCCAAGCAGCTCTACCTGCCCGACACGAACGTCCTCATCACCAGGTTCCTCACCGAGGAGGGCGTCGGCGAGGTGCAGGACTTCATGCCAGTCGACAGCGGTCGCACCGCGACGCACCGGCACCGGCTCGTCCGCCGGGTCCTCGGCGTCCGCGGCACGATGCACTTCGTCATGAACGCGCAGCCGCGGTTCAACTACGGGCGCGACGAGCACGACATGTTCTTTCACGAGAACGGGGTCCTGTTCCGCTCCCCCGGGATCAGCCTGGCGCTGGAAACGCCCCTGGAGCTCAAACCGGACGGGGCAGGCGTCCAGTGCCACTTCGCGCTCGGGCCGGGGGAGAGCGCGACCTTCGTGCTCGAGCGGGTGCCAGCGGACTACGTCCCGCGCGCCTACTCAGCGGAGGTAACCCGCGAGGCGTTCGAGGCCACCGTGACGTACTGGCGGAACTGGCTGGCCAGATCCAGCTACCAGGGACGCTGGCGGGAGATGGTGCACCGGTCGGCGCTGACGCTCAAGTTGCTGACCCACCTGCCGACCGGCGCCATCGTGGCGGCGCCCACCACCAGCCTGCCCGAGCTGATTGGCGGCTCGAGGAACTGGGACTACCGCTACACCTGGATCCGGGATTCCGCGCTGTCGCTCGATGCGCTGCTGCGGCTCGGCTTCACCGACGAAGCCGCGGCCTTCATGGGCTGGCTGACCAAGCGCTTCCAGGAGCCGCGCCCGGCGCAGGACGGCCCGCTGCAGGTCATCTACACCATCGACGGCGCCGCCGAGCTCGCCGAGGAGACCCTCGGCCATCTCGAAGGCTACCGGGGCTCCGGGCCCGTCCGGATCGGCAACGGCGCGGCCGGCCAGCTCCAGCTGGACATCTACGGCGAGCTGATCGGCTCGGTGTACCTCTACGACACCTACGGATCCCCCATCCACCACGACGCCTGGACCGCTCTGTGCAAGATCATCGAGTGGATCTCCCAGCACTGGGACCAGGCCGACGAGGGGATCTGGGAGGTCCGCGGCGGCCGGCAGAATTTCACCTTCTCCCGGCTGATGTCCTGGGTCGCGGTGGACCGGGCTATCCGGATCGCCACCACCCGCGGCCTGCCTGCCGACATCGAGGGGTGGCGATCCGTCCGGGACGCGATATACCACCAGATCATGGACAAGGGCTGGCACCCGGAGCGGCACGCCTTCGTCCAGCACGACGCCACCGACGTGCTCGACGCGAGCATCCTGATCATGCCGATGGTGAAGTTCGTCTCCCCTGAGGACGGCCGGTGGCTGTCCACGCTGGACATGATGTCCCGCGAGCTGGTGTCGGACTCGCTTGTGTACCGCTACAACGTGGAAGCCTCGCCGGACGGCCTGGACGGCGAGGAAGGCACGTTCTCGATGTGCACCTTCTGGTACGTCGAGGCGCTGGCCCGTGCGGGCCGGCTCGACGAGGCCAGGCTCGTGTTCGAGAAGATGCTGACCTACGCCAACCACCTGGGTCTGTACTCCGAGGAGATCGGCCCCACCGGCGAGGCGCTGGGCAACTTCCCGCAGGCCTTCACCCACCTGGCCCTGATCAGCGCCGCCTGCTGCCTGGACGAGGAGCTGGGCTGAGGTTAGTGCAGGATGGCCGGCTCGGCGGGGCGGCCGGCCGCCTGGATGGCGCTGACCAGGGCCACCTGGACGATGTCGGACACACTGCAGCCGCGGGACAGGTCATTCATCGGGGCGGCCAGGCCCTGCAGGATCGGGCCGATGGCAGTGGCGTTGGCCAGCCGCTCGGTGATCTTGTACGCGATGTTGCCCGCGTTCAGATTCGGGAAGACGAACACGTTGGCCCGGCCCGCGACCGGGGAGCCTGGTGCCTTGTGGCTGGCCACGGCGCCGGTGAAAGCGGCGTCGAACTGCAGCTCACCATCCACCGCCAGTCCGGGGTCCCGGCTGCGGACGATGTCGGTGGCCGTGCGGACCGTCCGCGCCTCGTGATGGTCCGCACTGCCCTTGGTGGAGAACGAGAGCATCGCCACCGCCGGCGTCTGGCCGGTCAGGTCGCGGAAGGTGCGGCTGGTCGACAGCGCGATCTCGGCCAGCTGCTCCTCGTCGGGGTTCGGGATCACCGCGCAGTCGCCGTAGCCGAAGATGCGGCCGTCGCGCAGCACGATCAGGAAGCTGCTCGTCAACGTGGTGGCGTCGGCGGCCAGCCCGATGACGCGTAGCGCGGCCCGGATGACGTCGCCGGTCGGCCGGGCTGAGCCGCCTACGCAGGCGTCGGCCAACCCGGCCCGCACCGTGG
>Ga0302325_10027144_pt1 | contig 11879 bp, 11 predicted proteins | sample Palsa_T0_2_FD_201948 | JGI IMG/M metagenome (GOLD analysis project Ga0302325, IMG submission 201948) | Peat permafrost microbial communities from Stordalen Mire near Abisko, Sweden - Palsa_T0_2 | ecosystem: Environmental > Terrestrial > Soil > Palsa > Peat permafrost | place: Sweden: Abisko... | reverse complement strand
GGTCGCCACAAGATGCGGTTCCGACCCCAGGTCACCCTGGTCAAGCCGGCCCGGGAGATTCGCTGGTTGGCCCGCCAACCGATACATCGGCTGTTCGACGTGGAGCGGGCGTTCGAGTTCGAGCCGAACGGGAAATCCGGTACCCGGTTTGTGCAGTTTGAAATCGGGCGCGGCCTGATGGCCCCGATCATCATGCCCATCATGCACCGCCGGATCGCCAAGGGCTATGCCGCCCTCAACCAGGCGCTGAAGGCACGAGCAGAAAGCGGCGTCGAAGCGTGAGCCGAACCGGCAGTAGAGTTCAAATTCACTCGTTGCGCCCGCAAGGGCAAACCAACGCAAAAGGGATGAGGCGTCAAATGCGGACAAGGGCTCTCTGGCTGGCCAGCCTGGCTATCCCCGCCACAGCGGTGATGCGAAAGGTGCAAAAGGACTCCACGGTGGCCGACAGCGGCCGGGTCACGGTCGGCTTCCGGAAGGCCACGTGGCGGACCAACATCAACAGCCACAAGGGCTTCACCCACGACAGCATCGACAGCCTGGGCTACGACTGGTCCCGCATCGCCAATCCGTCCATCAAGCCCCAGTACCCCCTCAAGATCTACCTGCCCCAGACGACCGAGGACATCATCAAGATCGTCAAGGAGGTCAAGGCGCTGGGCGAGCATCTGTCCATCCGAAGCGCCGGCCATTCCAGCAACAACCTGGTGCTCAGCCCGGGGGGAAGCGTGCTGGTCACCCGCGAGCTGAACCAGGTCCTCGAGGTGGACGAGGACTCCATGACGGCCACTGTGCAGTCGGGCGTGATCTCAGCCCAACTGGACGACCGGCTGTCGACCCGGGGCCTGGGCCTACCCATCATCGGCGACCACAACCACATCACGGTGGGCGGCTTCTCCTCGGTGGGGGGCATCAGCCCGGCGTCGCACCGCTTCGGTCTCTTCGTCGACACGGTGCAGCGCATCGAGTACGTCAACTGGGACGGGGAGCTCATCACGGCCAGTCGCACCGAGAACCCGGACCAGTTCTACGCCGTGCTCACCGGTCGGGGCCAACACGGCGTGATCGCCACCATCACGGTGAAGATCATCAAGATCAACAAGTACGTCACCGTCTTGAAGAACCACGAGAAGCATTTCTTCGACGTCCCCAGTTTCATCAAGGGTGCGTACTCCGTCATCAGCAATCCGGGCGAGGCGCAGTACGAACGGGGGGTGTGGCTCAACTACCCGCTGCCCGGGGGCACCAGCGTGGGCGTCGGGCAGTTCTCGGCTTATTTCAACACCGACCAGACCACGTGGGCCAAGGCCCGGGACTATGTCGCCTACACCTACCTGGACGGACTGGGGTGGCTGGCCGACCACGTCCCGACCGACGTCGGCTCGGCCCTCAAGGTGCTGGGCATGCTGGGCGTGGTCATGAGCCCCCAGTACGCCACGGTCAAAAACGTCGAGTTCTTCACCGACAAGGTCCTGGACTCGATGTGCGGCGACCCCACCCGGATGTTCATCATCCTGGCGCCGCTGGAGAACTTCGACACCCTGTTCCAGACGGCGTATGACCTGATGCTGGAATTCCGGCAAAAGCATCAATGCTTCACGTTCTTGTCGGTCTACGTCAAGAGCATCCACTCACCCTATTTGGCCCAGGGCCGGTCCGACGACCGATTCTGCGAGCTGATGTTCTACAACGGCATCGACAACGCGGGCATGACCCAAGCCGTGCTGGACGAACTGGTCAACCGCTTCGACGACATTGTCATCGCCAATCAGGGCTTCCGCTACATGCACAGCATCACTTCGACCGACCCGGAGCGGCGCAACAAGGTCGACCCCAATGTCCATTACTCGGCCCGGTTCCACGGTCCCGGCCCTGAGGGCAACGGCACCGCCCCCACGGGCAACGGCGCGACACCGACCAGCTGAAAGGAGGCCTAGCTCGTGCAACGCGAAATCCCGCTGTACACCCTGGCCGGGGTCTCCGACGCCGAGGTCAGCACCCATTACATCTTCACCGAGGACAAGCTGGGCCTCTCGGCCCTGCGCTTCCAGCGGGGGGAGGCGGGCGAGGCCATCCTCATCATCCACGGCCTGACCACGTCCACCGACATGTTCATCATGCCCGAGCACTACAACCTGGTCAGCTACCTGCTGGACCACGGGTACAACGACGTGTGGTGCCTCGATTTCCGGATGAGCAACCGGCATTCCTACAACCTGTTCAAGCACCGTTACACCATGGACGACGTGGCCCTGTACGACTACAAGCCGACGTTGGCGCTGATGCGCCAGCACATCGGGGACAAGCCCATCCACGTCATCAGCCATTGCCTGGGCGCCAACAGCGTCACCATGGCCTTGTTTGCCAAGGTGATCGACGGAGTGTCAAGCGTGATCGCCAACAGCGTCGGCCTCACCCCCCGGGTGCCGTGGTGGTCCAACATCAAGTTGATGATGGCCCCCGACGGCGTCGAGTACGTGATCGGGCTGCCCTACCTGAACCCGGTATGGGACGACGATCCGGGTCTGACCCGGGGCAAGATATTCGCGCGGATTGTCGACATGTTCCACCACGAATGCGACGTCCCGGCCTGCCACATGCTGAGCCTGATGTGGGGCACGGGATGGCCGGCGTTGTACAGCCACGAGAACCTGGCCGACGTCACCCATCGGCGCGGTGGCGACCTGTACGGGGCGACCAGCATGAACTACTACCGCCACGTCCGTAAGATGGTCAAGGCGGGGCAGGCGGTGAAGTACTCCAACACGGCCGCCTACGCCTCCCTGCCAGGAGATTACTTTGCCTACGCCCGGGAAATCGAGACGCCGGTGCTTTTTATGACCGGCGCCGACAACAAGGTATTCAGCAATTCCAACATCGTGTGCTGGGAGCGGCTCCAAAGCATCGTGCCGGGACGCCATGAACTGCACGTGTTCCCCGGTTACGGCCACCAGGACCCGTTCATGGGCGACCGGGTCGACCGCGACATTTTCCCCCGCTTGCTCGAATTCATCGAGAAGCACCGCTTCGACCAGCCTCAGCGTTTCGACTCGGCGGCCGTGGGTTCGGCCTGACCGCCGGGCACCTGAGCACAGCCGACCACACCTCAGTCAGTCCGAAGGGACACCGGACGTCCGGTGTGAGGATGTTCACAAGTGGGTATGACTTTTAGTAGGCATCCGGCTAATAGGTTGAGTGCCAACACAAAAGGAGTTGTTTTCCCTTATGGGACTCAACACAGGAAATTTGTCTAACCCGCAGTCCGACCATTCGTTCGGGTACGCCATGGGCATGAATTATGCGCCCGGCGGCACCATCGAGACGTGGGAAGTCTCGCCGTCCGACCGCCGCATCACGGGCACAACGGAGCACGGCAAGGCACAACGTGACTCGATCGCCCGCCAGTACGGCACGGATCGCAAGATCACCGTAGCGGCCTAGACCAGGGTGGTCTTGGCGGCCTTGGGGGTAAAACCTCCAAGGCTGCCCGCGGCGCGGTGCATCGCAGCCAGTTTCATATCAACAGATGACATCGAGAACACCAACAAAGGATAAGTGAAACAAGATGGGCTTCCTACTCGCGCTTTTGCTCCTCTTCGTGATATTTGCAGTCGCCGGCTGGGGCTGGAGGTTCGCCCGCGGGCACCGGTAGCCGAACGACAACGCCCCAACCTCGAGGCTGAGGTCAGCCTCGGGGTTGGGGCGTCGGTCAGCCGGCCGACATCGAGCTGCCGAGCCGCGTAACGGCCAGGCGGGCGTCAACCAGCAGCGCGGGCAGCGACTGCTCCAGCACTAGGCCGGCCACGCTGAACGCCTCGGCTACGGCGTGGCGCAGCGGTTCGCCGTCCACCGTCAGCTCTACGCTGATGTTCGGCGAGTCCCTCTCGCTCGGGTCGGGCTCGACCCGGCCGCCCACCGCCGTCACGAAGCCGAAGACGGCAGTGGTGACCTCTTCGGGCGTCGTGGCTGCCACCAGCGCCCGAGTTGCGAAGTAGACCTCGGGGCACAGCAGAGCGGGCGCCGCGGGGGAAGGGAGGACGAACGGGTCGGCGATCTGCATCTCGTCCCAGGACCGGCGGAGCTCGTCGACGGTGAAGACCTCGAACCGGACCAGGGGGCAGGTGGGCATGCCCATGTCGTGGGCCGCTTTGCGGTGGTAGGCCAGGGCCCAGCTCACCGCTTGCGACGCCGACGGGGCGGGAATTTGTAGCTGAACGGCGTAGCGATCGCAAGACCACAGGCCGGATGGGTACCACTCCCGCAGGTGGCCGACCAGCGCCTGCACCTCGTCCATCAGCAATGGCGTTTGGCCGTCGACTGCCACGAATTCGAGCACAGTGACCCACACGGTCACTCGTTTGTCGGCCTCGGTCCAGGTCTCCTGGAGTCGGGCGGCCATTGCCTCGTCACCATCGGGGGCCAACGGCGCCGTCATGTCAGCACTCCGGTGGCCGTGTCCCGCGCTGCACTGTTTCGAGTCATGGGTTGTCCTCGCTTATCGCTCGGATGGAAGGGAATGATGGGGTGCCACCGGGCTCCGAGGTGATCCTGGGATCGTCTCGGGTGGTCTCGGCCGCCGCCCAGATGGCCTGGACAATGCCGGCCCGACGATCGCCTTTGGCCACCAAGGCGAACGCCCCGGCGGCCCGCATCTCCCGCTCGGTCACCGGATCGGCGTAGGCGGTGTAGACGACGATGGCGGTCTGGGGCGACACCTGCCGGATGGCCTGAATGGCCTCGACCCCGCCTCCCGGCATGCGGACATCGACCACCGCCACCATGGGCTGGTGGCGGGCCGCCGCTTGGGCCGCCGAAGGGCCGTCGGCTACGGCCTCCACCAGGTCCAGGCTGGGGCTGCGAGCGACGAGATGACCGAGGGCCGATCGGACGTCGCTGTCGTCATCGGCAATCACTACCGTTATCTGTCGCGTCCCTGCCACCCCCCCTGCCACCCCCTCTGCCACTTTCTCTGGGCGTTCTTGCGCTCGAGACGAGCAGCTGTGAAGCCGCCTGCGCACCATCTGCGTCTGGTGCAAGGGCACCAGACGGTCGGCTAACTCCTTCGAGGTCGGGTCAGAGCCGTTCGGGGTCGGGAAGCCAGAATCCGACGGTCGTACCCTGACCAACCCCGCTCGCCAGGTTCCACAGCCCCAGCGACCCGGCGACCAGCTGTTCGGCGCTGGTCAGGCCGATGTGTCCCGGCACATCGGGCACGGCGGCGCGGTCGAAACCGCCACCGTTGTCGTGTACCTGCACCGCCAGGCCGCCGTCGCTCGGGGCAACCGAGGCCTCGATCGACGAGGCGCCCGAATGCTTGCAGGCGTTGGCGATCGCCTCGCGCGCCACCCGGTAAGCGATGGCTTGGGCCGTCATTGACACCTGGCCGGTATCGCCGGTGGAAGTGAAGGCGATGCCGGGACCGCCGCACAACCCCGCTCCGTACGCCTCCAAGGCAGCTACCAAGCCATGGCGCTCCAGCGCCGGTGGGTACAACTCGAACACCATGTCGCGGAGGCGGTCGATGGCATTGGCGGCCGCCGCGGCGGCGCCATCCAGGATCTCGCGCTGCGGTCCCTCGGCGTCCACCTCGGCCACCTGCAGGCGCAGGGCCACGGCGGTGAGCGATTGAATGATGTCGTCGTGCAAGCCCGCCGCGATCCGGCGGCGCTCGTCCTCCTGGGCCACCACCAACCCGCGCTGGACCCGCTGGGTCGACTCGTCCAAGACGCTGCGGCGCAGTTCGTCCACCCGGCCGGCCAACGACGCCAGTTCAGGCACCGTGGTCGAAGCCACGGCGTTGTCGGGATGGGAGACCACATGGGCCAGCTCTTCCTCCAGCCGGGCCAGCGGCGCCCGCAGCCATCGGGTGAGGACAACCGCGCCCAGCGCGGTAAGCAGCGCCGAGCCCACGATCGTGATGCCCAGGATCCACGCCTCTTCCCGCTCCAGATGATCGGACCGGGTCTCAGCCTGCGCCGAGTCGGTGGCCACAACGCCATCGAACGCCGCGATCGACGATCGCACCTGGGTCAGCTCGGGGACCTGGTGGAGGCTCGGGTTGAGTCGGATGTGCTCCGCCTGCGACTGCCAGATGCCCAGCTGCGACACCACGGCGGCGAGACGCGCCGTGAGCACAGGGTCGGTGCCGATGGTGGCGCGCACCGAGCGGACATCAGCCATGGCGGCCTTCCAGCCGTTGTTGTACCCCTGCAGGTACGTCTGCTGCCGACTGAGCAAGAAGCCACGCAGTGAATTCTCGGTGTTGACCATTTGGGTCAGCAGATCGTCGGTTGTAACCTGCATGGGCACGAACCGCTTGGCCACCTCATGGCGCGCCGAGGCCGCGGCCGGCTCGGTGGCCAGGGCAGCGAGGACCGCCAGCAGCGGTGGGAGGACCAACAGGGCCAGGACCAAGCGCACACGACCACCGAGGGACAGGTGGCGACGAGACCGCTGCCTCCCCGACCCGGACATCCTCCTATGGTAGGAATCCGGAGGGAGGCGTGCATGCGAAGCCAATGCCATGACCACCCATGAGCGCGTCCGACGCACCGTCGACCGGCATCCGGGTGGTGGTCATCGACGACCATGCCATGGTGGCCGAGTCCCTGGCGTTGGCCCTGGGCGCGGCCGGGATCGACGTGGTCGGGCAGGCCCCCACTCTGGCCAAGGGGGTGGCGATGGTGGCCGAGGTGCGCCCGAACGTGGTCTTGCTCGACTTTCGGCTGCCCGACGGTGACGGGATCGAGGGCCTGGCCGCCATCCAGGCGGCGCACCCGAACACGCCGGTGCTGGTCCTCACCGCAGTGGCCGATGACCGCACCGCCATCGACGTCATGGCCGCCGGGGCGGCCGGTTACCTGACCAAGGATCGGGCGATGGGTGATCTGGTCCATGCCGTGACGACGGCCGCGGCTGGCCAGACGGTCATGGGATCGGACCTCTTCGCCTCGGTCCTGGCCCGGATGCGCGCCCCGCAAGTCCATGACGGGTTCGCCCTCACCGCCCGCGAGCGCGAGGCACTGCAACTGCTGGCCACCGGTCTGGGCGTCGACCAGGTGGCGGCGTCCATGGGCGTCAGTCGCAACACCGCTCGCAAGTACGTGCAGGCGGTTCTGCAGAAACTGGGCGCCCATACCCAGCTGGAAGCCGTGGCCCTGGCCCGGCGCAGCAGCCTCCTCGCTCCCTCCGACTGAGTCGCTTGCGGAGCCGCCCTCCGGGTGGGCGTTCGGCCGCGCCGGATATCGGATCGTGGGCTTGTCGCCACCTTGTAGCAGCCTTGCAGGCAGGTCGATACCCCCGCCCGGTAACACGCAACTGGGGCACAAGGCGACGAGTTCACAGTGCTTCTCAACGGGCCGCACGGCACGGCCCGACTCGAAGGAGCATCTGCGATGGCGTTCTCACTCACGAGCGGTTCCGGTCGCTCGCACCACCTGCGGCAGGTCATGGCGGGAGTAGCTCTGGCGGCATTCGGTTGGGGCATCCCTGCATTCGTCGCTCCGGCGCTGGCCTCGGCTGCCCCGGCCGTCCAGTCCAAGGTCACTACCCCGCCCAGCTATCCGGCCACGCCGCCGGCGCAGATCTGCGGGAACTCGAGCGTCCTCGACGGCCCCGCCACCGCCCCGGCGGGCGCCATCGTGGTGGCGGCAGGCGACGACAGTGCGGTGGACTGGAACATCCCCGGCGCCACCTTCTATTTCCTCCCCGGCACCCACACGCTGGGCCAGGGGATCTACAGCCAGATCATCACCACCGACAACACCACCTATGAGGGCGCACCGGGCGCGGTCATCGACGGCCAGGGCATCAACGACTTCGCCTTCACCCAGGTCTCCACCGGGGTCACGGTGGAATACCTGACCATCCAGAACTTCATCGCCCCGCCCAACCAGGGTGTGGTCAACCACGACAGCGGGGCCAACTGGACGATCACCGCCAACACCGTCACCAACAACGACGGCGCCGGCGTCATGATCGGCGCAAATGACGTCGTGTCCTACAACTGCCTGTCCAACAATGGCCAGTACGGCTTCTCCGCCTACCTGCCCGCCGGTGACTCCAACATCGTGATCGACCACAACGAGATCTCGGGCAACAACACGGGCAACTGGGAAGTCGTCGACCCGGGCTGCGGATGCACCGGCGGCGGCAAGATCTGGAACACCACGGGTGCCCAGATCACCAACAACTACGTCCACAACAACTTCGGACCGGGGATCTGGGCCGACGCCGACAACTCCGGCGTCCTTATCTCGGGCAACTACATCGCCGACAACGACGACGAAGCCATCATCTACGAGATCAGCTACAACGGCGACATCACCAACAACAACATCATCGGCAACGCCATCGTGCAGGGCAAGGCCCTAGCCGCGGCGGGCGACTACGCCCCCATGCCCGCCGTCTACATCTCCGAATCGGGCGGCGACTCCCGGGTCGACGGCGGCGTGTACTCCACCTTCACCATCTCCGGTAACAACCTCGACGACAACTGGGGCGGCGTGGTCCTGTGGGAGAACGCCAACCGGTTCTGCAACTCCCCCGCCAACGGTGCCGCCGTGTGCACCCTGGTCAACCCCGACGCCACCCTCACCACCTGCGCCGCCGGCACCATCAACAGCTCCCCGCTGTACTCCGACTGCCGCTGGAAGACCCAGAACGTGTCGGTCACGGACAACACCTTCACCTTCAACCCGGCCGATGTCGGCTGCACCACCGCCGGCTGCGGCATGAACGCCATCTACTCCAACTACGGCAGCTTCCCGTCCTGGTCGCCGTATCAGGGCGACACCGTCATCAACACCATCGCCACCTCGCAAAACAACTACTTCGCCGACAACACCTACACCGGCACCTGGAGCTTCGAAGCCGGGTCCACCGTCGTCAACTGGTCCTCGTGGCAGTCCGCCCCGTACGGCCAGGACGCAGGCAGCACCATCAACGGCAGCAAGACCGGCCCGGCCCCCGCCGCCAATGCGCTCGACACCGACACCGCCACCCAGCAGAGCTCAGTCGGCCAGTGGGTCCCCTGGTATTCCACCACCATCGCCCAGAGCACGGCGCAGACGGAATCAGGATCCGACAGCCTCCTGGTCAACGTCACCGCCCCCTACGGCTGGGCCATCGAGACCGGCAACTACCCCGGCTTCGCCGCCAACCCGGGCAAGCAGACCATCAGCTTCTGGGGCCTGGAGGGCCAAGGCAAGCTGGGCGTGACCATGCAGGTGCAATGGATCTCCGCTCAGGACACCGTCCTGCAAACCAACACGGTCACCATCACCAACCTCAGCACCACCTGGAAGCAGGCCAGCGCCAAAGTCACCGCCCCCGCCGGAACCAACAGCGTCGAGGTCCAGGTCATGAGCGCCGCCGGGACAGCCGGAACGGCCGGGGACTACCTGTACCTCGACAACTTCACCGTTGGCACGAACTGATTGCCGGGAGTGGCACATAGATCGACCAACACCGGTGCTCCTCTGGGGCACCGGTGTTGCCGTTTCCCCGCTATCTACACTCCATGGCCTCGCCGGCAGCACTCGACTCCCGACATCGTGGAGTTCGAGGAGAGGTGGCGACGCAAGCTCCGGTCGCCCCGTGTCGTTCAATACCCCTCGAGTCCACTCCCTTGAGGTAGGTCGCTCCAAGGGCGCGCTTGGATTACCTTTGGTGTCTTCTTGACGTTTCCCACTGAATCGAACATTTGTTCGATAGGCTGCCCCTGTCCGTTGTCGGAAGGTCGAACCGGTGAGCGCCGCCGGCTTTGCTGAGGTGGGCGGGCTGAGGACAGAACGCCGATTACGCGCTCGTGTCAGCCTGATGCTAGTGGTGCCGCGCGTTAGTTAGTTCGTCGGTGTATCTGGGGGCCATGCTGTTGGGTCGTTGAGGTAGAGGCCGCAAGCGCAGTCGAGGGCTTCTTCGGCGCTGCCGGCGGTCATGCCGTTTGGGAGGTAGGAGTCCTGGTAGTCGTCGTGGCTGGCCCGGTAGATGGCGAAACCCCAGGTGTGGGCCGATCCGCCGTAGCGCAGCCGGCACAGCTTGATCACGGTCCCGTCCCGGTAGCGTCCGTCGACGTAGGCGAAGTTGGCCCGGAACCGCACCTCTACGGCGGCGAGATCGGGCCAGCGGGTGCGGGCGTGGCTGTTGAGGCGTTGGTTGAGGCTGGTCTTGGTCGACTCAGGAGGCGCCTTCATGGCCTCCTATCTTGACCGCCTCGCCTCAGGCGGCGGCGAGGGCCGGGCGTCGCCGTCGGGAAGCCAGTCGCCTGGTACGCGGCTCTCCGGACGAGGATACCGGGCACCCGCGAACAAGATGATTGCGCCACGTCGTGACGCGCGGGCATCATTCGATCAACGCGGGCATTTCCGTGCCGCCGTCGACTGCAGCATCGGGTCGACCCACGAACCACCATTCACCGTCAGCATCAACCGGAACGACGTAGCGCCCCCCGCCAAAGGCAAGAGCCACTCTGGAGAGCCCGTGTGCATAGCCGTGCGCCCATCCCGCTAGCTCGGAGGTGCCCCAAGAGTTCGAGCCGAGTTCGACCCACTCGGCGTCCTGCCGTACGTAATAGGTCTCCTCGATCTCTTGGCCATCACCGTTGGTGTCGATCTTGGCGAAGGCGACACTGTCACGGATCTGAAGCTTCAGCACCCGTGCAAACGAGGCATCCCAGCCGCCGCATGCGATCACGTCATCATCGACGAGCGAATCGGGCTCCACCTCGCTAGCCTACGGGTTCAGACCCCCGACTGCCGGGGTATTGACGCCGCAGGGATCCAGATCCCCCAGCGGGCGGCACCCACTGATGTTCGGGCGGTTTACGGGCTGGTTTGGTCCACGTTGGAGAGTACCGAACGGATGTCGTTGAGGAGATCATCGAGAAATTCGCTTGCTGGGCGGCTCAGGGGCAGAGCGCTGATCATCTCCAAGATGGACTTCTGCGGAAAGGGCCGTCCGATCCGACTTCCTCGATAGATCGGCCAAGGTTCTGCCCGTCCTCCGCGATTATGCCGAGCACTTGGAATACGGCGACATAGTCCGGTGACCCGACGCCGGACTTGGTGCCAACGCGACTGAAGGCGACTTCGACCACGCCGAAGTCGCGGCCAACGGCGTAGGCCGCAGCGAGCGTACCGATCGGATCTCGAATCTGCGATGTGGAGAGCGATGGCCTTGAGGGCTTCGTGGGACCGCTCGTCATCGAGACAGATTCGCACATCTGCGCGTGTCGATTGTCCTGTGGCCGAGCCGTCAGCGGCATACGTATCGACGGTGATGTGTAGCTCCCTGAGCCCGAGGTCGATGGAGACCGCTGATGATCGGATCCGGACGGAGTCAACGAACGAGAACTGGCAGAATGGCCGCGTGGAAACTGTCGCCATCGCAGTCGTGGCGTTCGGCATACCACTCGCCTTTCTCCTGCTCTTGTTGAAGGCGGTGCGGAAGCTCATGCCACACGAACGCCTCGAGGTCCCTTCCTGGGATTTTCGATACAACGGGCCGCCGGATGACGGAGACTTGGCAAGCGACCGAGAACCGCGTCGTCCACTGATGCCGACCGGATCAGGAGCACTCGCCTTGGCGCTCCCAATCCGAGAACCGAGTGATGAGCAGGCGCCCATCTCTCTCCGGGACCAAAGCCATGGCGGGAGCAACCCAGGTCACCGGCTCGCTGGCTGACCTGACTTCGGCGGTATTCACCAGCGAGTAGGTGTTCGAAGTTCGCTACACGCACTGTGGTGAGGGGGCAGTGCCGGGGTCTGTGGCATACGTGGGCCACACTCGGGAGAGCTCCTGACCTCGGTCTTCCCGCCCGACCCCAAGAGAAGTTGCGGTCTGGCGCTGGGACCAGCCTGGGAGAAGGTGCGGGTGGCGCG